>Ga0315338_1000540_pt1 | contig 81394 bp, 103 predicted proteins | sample ASW8metaG_FD_204518 | JGI IMG/M metagenome (GOLD analysis project Ga0315338, IMG submission 204518) | Ammonia-oxidizing marine archaeal communities from Monterey Bay, California, United States - ASW #8 | ecosystem: Environmental > Aquatic > Marine > Coastal | place: USA: California | collected...
CAGATTGACCAGTAGGTTCTGGGGCAACTTTACCAACATCCATGTGTCCTTTAATAATTTTATTTCCATCATAAACTAAAAGTTGCATTCTAAATTTATCCTCAGTTCCAACACGAACTTCTTCTTGTACCCACATTGCCATGTCAAAATCTGAACAATCTAAATAATCAACATGACATATGCTAAAACTAAAATAGTCACCGACTTTGAGACCTTCACCAACATACCAAGATCCATCAACGTTTACACCACCTGCTTGAAATCCGCCTGAATTAATTTGAGCAAATGAATCTTGAGATGCTAAAGGAATTAAGAATAAAAATGCAAAAATGAGAAGTACTAGTTTGATATGCACATAGTTCAAATCCAATTTTAGTAAGATAAATGTTTCATAGAATTCTCTAGAGGAATAGAAAATAAAAAAAGAGAAAATAATGTTATTTTCTTATAGTTGTGATACTGCTTCTTTACAAACGTCGGTATCGCATTTACAATCATGACTACATATGCAATGACCCTGCATCGCACAATCACATGAATAATCAGGATCGCCAGAGTCTGCTTCGCAACCACATGCTTGATCTGCCATACCAATTTGTAACCAAACTTGGTTTTAAAAGTTTAGAACAACTACCAACGGCGTTATTTTAATTATGTGTGGATTTTAGAAGAATTTTGGTTACATCAAACAGTGATTGAATATCTGCTTCAAATGTAGAACTGTCGTATTCTAGATCAAAGCCAGTCTTTAGAATATGAATTAATTCTGGATAATTATTCAAGGAATTCTTAATTCTATAAAAATTGTTTCTGATTATATAACCAATATAGAAATAACAGTCAGAAAATAGTGATTTCTCAATTAGGCAATCTATCTTCTTCTGAATAATCTTTGAATTATTATTTTTTTCCACTAAATCTGAAAGTCCAATTGCCGATTTTGACATTCTTGTTAGAAGTGATGGAGTGGATCTCTCCAATCCAAGTAAATTTAGAATTATAGAAAGTGTTTCATTGATCTGATTGGATTTAAGATTTCTAAGGATATCAAGCATGTGTGATGGGCTAGGACGATATTTGTTTAATGAAAGAATTGCATCAGTTAAGAAATATCCCGCTGATTTGATCCAGGGTGATACAAAAGGATCTGATTTATCTAAACCATTCTTTGCTTTTGTCAAACAAATCTGTGATTCAATAATACTATTTTTTGTAAATGTATTAAAGATTAATTCTTGTTTTTTGTTAATTTTTGTTAAAAACATTTGTAATTCCCATTGCTCATCAGATAAAATTTGCATATTTTGTAGCTGAATTAAAATTTCAACACTATTTTCATTTAATGCCGAATAATGTATTTTAAATAATTGATTATCTTTTTCGATTATCGATTCAGGCTTGTTACTTTCATCAAAAATTGTTATGTCATATACACAGCAATCAAAATTATTCTGTTCTGCATAACATCCACCTAAAGCAACTGGATAAGTCGTAGGAGGTATGATTTTGAGAATTTCTTCCAAATTCATAAAAAAAATAATATATCATTTTCTATAAAGTAGATAACTCACAAAGTTTTACTAATCAATAAATCTAAAACACTTGCTTTAAATTGTGAAACTAACAAAACTTTTTCAGCTCCTATAGTGTAGTCCGGCCAAGCATACTGCCCTCTCAAGGCAGTGACTCGGGTTCAAATCCCGATGGGAGCATATTCATTTATGGGTAAAATATCATCATATTATGGGACTAAGAGAATTAAAACTGAAAGAGCAGTATAGATCAGATAGAGATGACATGGTTTCAGAATTTCTTATGCCATGTCTCAATAATTGTATACAGTATGATAGAGCTGTAGAGTTTGTTACACTTAGAGGGTTAACAACACTATCATTAGGATTCCATAATGCCACTTCCAATGCAAGAATAAGAATGATAACCGGACATCAATTCAATATCAGTGATCTAAACATGATGGAAAAAATTTTTTCAAGAAATGATAGCAGATTAAATTTTAATCCAGAATTAATACGGGATATTAAATTGGAACAGATTAGACGACTAGTTATAGATGGAAATTTAATGTTTAAAATAGCTATTCCAAATTCAGAAGAAATCAATGGTTCGTTTTCTGAAAAAATAGGAATTTTTCGTGATGCTAGTGGTGATTTAGTAGCATTTTCTGGCACATCCAATTTTATGCTTTCAAGACAGACCAACAATTTTGAATCAATTGATGTGTTCACATCATGGAATGATAAATCACGAATTGATACAAAAGTAGATGATTTTGAAAAACTATGGACCAATGAAACTAATTCAGTAAAAGTTTTCGATTTCGACTATGCTGAAAAACATAATTTACTGAAATATTCATCAGAATGGGCTGTAAGTCTTTAATTATTTCTAAAAACTGAAGTCTGTTATTTCATGATTTTTTTCATTTTTTAAGAAATTAATTTTTGAAATCTTATAATAAATTACTTCTCCCCTTCTTTCTATTACAGCAATAATTGGTTCTTTACCCATATTTGTAATCTGTTCAATATTTCTTTGAACATGTAAAATTTTTTCTTGCGTTCCTTCATTTAATGCAAATATAAGATATTTTGCGCCTTTCTTCCCAAACTGTCCTTTTTCATAAACCAAAAAATCAGATCCAAAACCAAAGCCTTTCCTTGCTACATATCCACGATTTCGTAAATCTCGATAAATTAGAAATTTTGTAAAAACATCATGTTCGTCTTTTTTGTATAACTGCATTAGAGAATCAAATGAAACATTTTTCGTTGTCTTTAGTACTTGAAGTTTTTTAATATATAATAAATACAAAGTCTCAAATGAATTTAAAATGAATTCATCATCATCATATCTTTCTCCATATCCTTTTGAAAGTAATTCGTTTTGTATAGATTGATCAAGTATACTTACAGCGTTTTTTATCAATTTTCCAGTTATCTCTGATTCCACTTCAAATGACATGTTATGCATTAAGAAAATTTTCTAATATAAGATTCTAGAGATCAGGCTATAATTGTCAAAAAACTAGGTTCGTTTACTAACCGTTAAAATAGGGTAATTAGATTTTCTTTCTTATGCATGGTGCATGTTATAGAAAAGGTACGGGTCAACCATATGCTAATACAAGGCATATCAAGGGTAAACCACAAATAAAAATTGCAAAATTCAATAGTGGCAATAAAAAAGGAAATTTTGAGTACTGTGTTCAATTATTGGTAAATGAAAAAGTGCAGATTAGGCATATGGCTATTGAATCTACTAGATTAGCAGCAAATAAAACTCTTGAAAAAACTACAGGTGAAACAGGTTACTCATCCAGACTTCGTATTTATCCACATATTAGATTAAGAGAAAATAAAATGATTGCTGCGGCAGGTGCAGATCGACTTTCAGATGGAATGAGACGTGCATTTGGTAAAGCAACCAGTCTTGGAGCACGAGTAAATAGAGGTCAAGTGATTATGGAGATGAATGTAAAAAAAGAACATGTAGATGCTGCTAAATCAGCATTAAAAAAAGCATGTGTAAAATTACCTTGTACACCAACAATTAAGGTTATAGAATTAAAAAATTAATAAAAGATCTTACTTTGAAAATAATTTTAGGTTACTTTTTATAAAATCTATAAATTCATTAAATTCTTCATCTGATGGATTTCTTTTTAGAATTCTTCTATGCTGGTAAAAAAATGAATTGTATAACCTACCTAATATTATTCCAGTACGTAATGAATCAAAATCAGTTTTTTCAAAACATGCTACTAATTTTTCAATTTCACTACTTTGATTTAAACTACTCATAAGTTTCTCATACAATATTTTTTTGATGCTTTCGTCCATGAATATCATAAACTAAAGCTAATTAAAAAGATGTTAAAAATATCATTACGCTTTAATATGCAATTTTAATTTTAATTAATAAGCAGTCATAGTATAGTTTGGTTATTATTCTAGCTTGCCAAGTTAGTGACCCGGGTTCAAATCCCGGTGACTGCATGTTATGTTACTTTCAGCTACTTTTTTCCTATTATAATATCAACTTTATAGATTAATTTTGTTCTGGGATTTATTTTTAGTGTCCAGTTAACTGATGATGGAATATTCGTTTTATTAATTATTGAAAAACCTAATAATTTTAATTTTTGTCTTACATCTTTCTCATATAATGGAACATTAACAGTCTTTTTACCTCTTATGTAATCATAAGGATCTGATAATACAGTGTAACCACTTACCACATGACTAGAAATCTTTTCCAGTATTCTTGATGGTTCAATAACTTCTAACATGTTTATTGCTAATATTAAATCAAATTTTTTTTTACGAAATGGATGATTCAATGCATCAGCAACAAAAAAATCTGAGTTTTCAAATGACATTTTTTTTGCATAATGTGTTGCAGGGAATGATATATCAACACCAAAAACATTGTTATGTTTTTTTCTAAGAAAATTTGAAATTATACCTATTGATGAACCAAATTCTAATACATAATCAAATGATGGTAAAACAGACAGTTTTCTTTTTAGTACGGTGTAAAATGAAGAATTTCTATTTAGTTTGTATATTTCAGACCATTGTTCTTCAACTAACGACCGATCATTAACAGGATTTTTAATTTTTGACAGTGTATCTTTGATAAATTTTTTCATATTGATACTATTTGCTAAATTGTATAATTTACCGCCAAGTGAATATCTATTTTCGATGTAGTTAAGAAAGTCTTCCACAATTATTGGAATTTTTTGTATAATTGGAAAAACTGTTTTACAGTTAGTGCAAATTAAAAATCCCTCATCAATCTCGTTTGAAGATTGTAAAATTTCTAAGGAGAGTTTTGATGAACATTTAACACATTTGAGAAATTTTAGATTTTTTTCATGCAATCATAATCATTATTCAGAGAATAATATCTGTTTTATTAATAAGATAGCATTAAATTTGTTTCAAATCTATTTTTGTTATGGGGGAAACTGAAGAGTTTGCAGAAGCTTTACTTGATCAAATTGCTGTTGAATTAAATGAAGAGAAAGAAATTTTAAATCTTTCAACAAAAATTTCTGATATTTCAGATTTTCCAAAAAATTTCACTAATATGGAAGATTTCTCAGAAGAAAATTTTCCCATTATGCTACAAAAAATACATGATTTCACAGGTCTTGATGTGAATTCAAATATTAGAATAGAATACCCAGATCTTAAAGAATTCAAACTACTAAAAGGAAAAAAAGTCTATGCAACAATTCAATCAAGTGAATTCGTTAATGATCTATTTTCAGCAGTTGCAGATGAAAGTGTTGAGGATATATCCAATTTGATTCAAAAAGATACAAAAAAATTTCTTGTTTATTCAACTTATGCTAAATCATACATATCTAAAATCTCAACAACCTATGGTGATTATCTTAATTCAACTGTTTTTCTAAATAAATTTATTTTATCAAAATATCCACAGATAATACTATACAAACAAGGCCATCCGTATGAAACAAATTTAGAAAAAATTGATTCTGGATATCGTGGTGCATTGAAAATGACACTACTAGAAGAATTAATTCACTCCACACAGATTAATTTAGAAAGTGAAAATAAAAATGCTGCAACTAATGTAAATTCTATAAACGAAGAACTTGCAGAAATTATTTTAAATCTAGAAAATACAGATGCGACTAATTTGTATGAATATTTACAACTACAAACTGTTCCAGATGATTTTCCAATTGCAAAGAAGGCAAATTTATTTTTCATGCTGAATCCAGATAATTTTGTCGTTAATGTATTAGGACCAGATGTTATGACTTACTCAAAAGTTGAAATTGACCCAAAAATTTCTGAAATCGTTCCAGAGTTAGACGATATTTATCAAAGATGGCTTTCACCAATACAAAATCACCACGCCGCATTTTCCACTATGGAAGGTATTGCTGAATTTGTGGTGCAAAATATACTAAAAGATGATAATGACTTTCAAAACTATCTGACAACATTCATGGGTACCGATTTTTCATCCTATAAAGTTCGGAAAAATATGGGAAGGGATTTGACTGAAAAAGTATTTAATAAATTTGGTAAAAATGCATTCAAATTTCTGATTGATTCACCGCCTGGAACCAGAGAACTCAAAGATCCAGATCTGTATCTACAAAGGGACTTGTCAACTGGTTCAAAAGACATACAATGAGTTCCGAATCTAATTCATTTGTTTCTGAATGGAAAACATGTTTTTCAAATCATAAATTAAATTTAATTGAAAAATGTTTAAAACTTGCACAAATTCTGGAGTATCCTAATCTTGACATAACAAAAGAAATTGAAAAAATACATGATCTTGGAATTACATTAAAAAATTCTATTGTGGAATCAAAGAATTCCACATACAAGATCTCATTACTCAATGAGTTTTTGTTTCAAAAATGTGGATTTCATGGTGATGTTGACGATTATTATAATCCAAAAAACAATTTTTTGAATTACGTTATAGATAAAAAAACAGGAATACCAATAACACTGAGTATACTTTACTCGGAATTAGGAAAACATATTGGAATGGATCTAAGAATTATTGGTTTTCCAAGCCATGTAATAGTTGAGGGTGGTGAAGAGTTGATACTTGATCCATTTAACAGCGGTAAACATCTATCCGTAGATGATTTGCTAGAAATTCTAAATCTCAATTTTGGTGAAGAAGTTGAGTTAGTTCCAGAATATTTGAATGAGATGACCACAGAAGAAATTTTAATTAGAATATTAAGAAATTTAAAATCTTCATACAAGGACTCCTATTCATACAATCAATCTCTTAGATGTAACATGATGATATTAGCCATTAATCCGGATTCAACTGAAGAAATACGTGATGCTGGAATTTTGGAAGAAAAAATGCAGAATTATGAAAAGGCAACAGAGTTTCTAAATAAATATCTGGAATTAGTGCCTAATGCAGAAGATGCAGATTTTATTTTACAATTAATTAAAAAAATGCGTAAAAGTAAAGCTAATTATCTATAATTGATGTTACTTCGTTACCCTTCTTAATCATTTTAACTTCATGTCGTGCTAACTTATTCCTTAATGCACTTTTAATTACATCAATTTCATTTCGTAATGTTGCAATTTCATCTTCTAGTTTTTCAATTCTGTCATAGACAGTCTCTTGTTTTTCCGTTACCATAAATTTTCATGTAAAAAAATCCTTAAAAAGGTATGGATTAATTCTGAGCCTATTTTCTATAATTCAAATTCTTGATTACAAGATGGGCATTTTCCTCTTTCTTTAGCAATTTGGCCAATGATAAAGATTCTTCCAATAGTCTTGCATAGTGGACACATGCCAGTTGTGACATTTTTTGGACCAGTCTTTGTAATTTTCTGAGTCTTGCGTCTGCCCATTGTAATTCAATTACTCCCTATTTTCAATCAATAAAAATCTGGCGCGGGGAGAGGGATTTGAACCCCCGAGTTCTTGCGAACATGGAATTAGCAATCCCACGCCCTACCAGGCTAGGCGACCCCCGCTCATGTGGAGTATAGATTGTGCGTTAATTAGTATAACTTGTTCTAGTGTTTACCTGAAAATTGAAGTCAGGCTAAGTGGTACATGTTAAATTCTATTCGTCCTCAAATCGGACATAATTTTGGGCTATATCTTTCAGCGGTGTTCTTTTTCCTTCAACGACTTTAAGATCCACACGGATTTTACCATCAGTAATGTTCACTATATTATAGCTATTTTCAAAAAAGCCACGAACTCTTTTGGAAGATGTTGTACCAGCATTTGCAATCAATAAATTGTTGAAATCCCACATCCATGGACGATGCTTGTGGCCACATAAAACAAGGTTAACTTTAGAATTCAAAGTTGCGCGTAATACATCACCTGCATCAATAATGGTTAATCTGTCAGAGCCAGTATCAGGAATACCAATAAGATGATGATGCATAGCTAGTATTGTTGTTTTATCCTCATATTTTTTCATTGTACGCTCTAACCACAAAGTTTGTCTGTATCCAACCTCACCTTCATCTCTATCAGGCCTAGCAGTACCAATTGTAACTACAACGACATCGTTATCTAATTCGTTAATTGTTTTAAATGGAAAATATTTCTTGAAGTGTAAATATCCAGTATTTCTGTAATCATGATTACCGCTAATCGCTATAATTTTTTCAACGTTAATCTTAGAGATTAGTTCTTTACATTGTTCGTATTCCTCTTTCAAGCCTTCATTTGTAAGATCACCAGTAATTATCACTGCGTCAGGAGACAGAGAATTGACTTCCTCAATTACCTTCTCAAATACATCTTTACGAAATTGCGCACCAAGATGAATGTCAGAAAGTTGTACTATTTCCATCAATTTGTGTTCCTTTCCTTATGATTTAAAATTTTACAATATAGAAATTATATCATAGTTTCCATCAAGGAATAAATAATTGAAAGTCTGATTTTTGTTATGACAAAAAAAGCAGTTATTATGAAAGGTGATGGAATTGGACCAGAGGTTGTCGATTCAATGTTAAATATCTTAAAGGAATGTAATGTTCAATCGGAGTTAATTCACTGTGATGCAGGTTCAGAGCAATGGGAACAAAATGGTTCCAAGGATCCAACATACATTCCAGAATCAACTATGAAAAGTCTGGAGGAGGCAGATGCTTGCTTTAAAGGTCCAACTACTACAATACCAAAGCCAGGTGCTCCAAGGAGCGTGGCGGTTAGTCTCAGACAAAAATTTGAACTGTTTGCAAACATAAGGCCAATCAAAACTTTCAAGCGATTGACTCCAAATCTGGATCTTGACTTCGTTTGTTTTAGAGAAGCGACAGAAGGACTCTACAGTGGTGTTGAAGTAGAGTTAAGTGATGATGCTGCTATAGCTATTCGTCAAATAACAAGAAAAGGATGTAGACGGTTTATGTCATCAGCAATGGACTGGGCAAGACAATATGATATGAATAAAATTGTTGCAATAACTAAAAGAAACATACTCAAAAAAACAGATGGTTTATTTTTTGATGAAGTTCAAAATGCAATAAAAAATAATTCGGAAATAAGTCTTGAAGAAATTTACATAGATAACATGGCACAACAGATGGTGGTAAATCCACAACAATTCAACAAGTCTGTCTTGGTTAGTACGAATTTGTTTATGGATATAATCTCGGAACTTGCATCAGGAATTGTTGGTTCAATTGGTTTGGTTTATTCGTCCAATATGGGAGAATCATATGCTATGTTTGAGGCAGCGCATGGAAGTGCTCCATCGTTTAAGGGACAAAATAAGGTTAACCCTACTGCAACTGTTCTGGCAGGAGCTTGGATGGCGGAATATCTTGGAGAGTCGGACATAAAAAATGCAATATTTTCGGCAACATATCAAGTTATCAATGATGGAAAATACGTCACTTTTGACATTGGTGGTGATGCAACCACATCTCAGATGTCTGAGCAGATTGCAGAAATTGCAAAAAATAACCTTAGAAAATAATTAATTTGTGACCTGAACTAGGATCAAATCTTCAAAAAATAATTTTTTACGTGCTAAAATTATTGCACTAAAGCCTTCTGAATTAACCATATCAATTAATTTCTGATAGTTTGATAATGAAGATGTTACAAAAATAAATTTCCCTGATTTGTTTAAGCATGATAATGCTGATTTGATTATTTGAGATGGTATTTCAAACCCATCAGCACCTCCATCTGTTGCGGGATCTATTATCTCATCTGTTGCTAAATACGGTAAATTACATATGATTAAATCAAATTTTTTTGAAAACACGTCAGCAGCATTACAGCAAATCCTATTTCTAATTGGTGTAGATTGTTGTCTTAGTGAATTGATGTTTATATCAGTTCCAATAACTAGACGAAAAGAACCAGAAAGAATTTTTGCCAAAAATCCAGAGCCCGTACCAACGTCAAGTGCAGTCTCGCCTTTCTCGTTTTCTATATGATCTGCTAAAAAAAACGTGTCTTCAGCAGGCAGGTATGGGCTAGACTCTGCTAATCTTTTTTGCAAGTTTGATAATTTCATTGTTATCTATGTCCTCTAGTCTACTGTCAGATTTTATTGTAATGCCAAAATTTTTGACAATGTTTTGAATGGTTTTTCTCCTATACGAGAATAACTTGTTTACTGTTTCAATTAACTCCTTTGTCACCATATAATTTTGCGTTATTTTTAGAACTACAGACTCAACTTTTGGTCTAGGAGAAAAATTTGTATTTTTTACTTTTTTCACTATTTTCATATCAAAACCATATTGCGACAAAACTGAGATTGCACGCCTCCCTTTCATAGAATCTGTCAACAGTTTCTCTGCAAAATCACGTTGGACCATAATCACTGCTCGAGAAAATTTCTTTTGTAGAAGCCACTGTATTGCAGCCCTACTTTTTGAGTAGGGAATATTAGAGACAAAAATATCAAATTCAGGTTCATTTTTGAACCCATCACCCATCTTCATGGTAAGATTTTGGAGATTTGAGAAATTCAGTATAGCGTCATCATAGAGTTTCCTGTCAATCTCGGTTGTGGTAACATGTTTTGCACATTTGCACAAAAGTGGTATAAGTATGCCTTTTCCAGTACCAATTTCATAGACTAAATCATTTTTTGTAATTTTAGATTCAGTAACTATGAACTTTGCAATGGATGACGATGTTAGAAAGTGTTGCCCAAATTTTTTTCGTTTATTCATCGTTTGACAAATAATCTAAATTGTGTTTCACCTGTAATCTCTTCAAGAATTCTTTTTGAAAGATGATTTACAGGTTCCTTCAAACCCGCACGCTCTTCCATATCTTTATAATTAAGAAATTTTTGCTTGTTTATTTGCTCTATTATTAATTTAAGATATGTTTTCCCAATACCTGGAATTAATTCGAGTGAGTGCTTACGTGGAGTTAGTGGCTGTGCATTATTAATATAGTCAACAAATCTTTGTTCATTTTTTGTAACAATTGTATTTACAACATTTTCTAATTCACTTTGTGCTGTACCTGTTATCTGTTCATAATCTAGTTTACCTAAAACAGATTGAACTTTGATTCTACCCTCTTTACCAATATAGATTTTTTCTCCTACATCAAATGTAGAATCATCTACACCTAAAATTTCTAATAGTGTTAATCGTTCTTCGCCTAATGCTACTATGATAATCCCATCTCTACCATGTACTGTTTTTGATTTTCCTTGAGAAATAAAATCCAGTACATATGCATACTCTTCATATTTCCTTGATTGGGTATTTACCCTTTCCAAAAATATCACACTGTATTAGGAATTTTCCTTGATTATTTTTAATATCTTTTCTAGTGTTTCAGATAAGATTAGTTTTTTCCATCCAAATGTAAAAGAGCGTAATTCAGCCATTGTTTTAGGACAGATATTAATCAATTCTACGGACTCTTCTTCTGTAAGACCACAGTCTTTTACTAATTGTGATTTCATTTTTCTAGCAATTTCAGCATCAAAGCCTGCAAATTTTGTAGCATAATCAAAAGTCCATCTCTGTATTTGATCCATTGTAGCAGGATCTTGATTTTGAAGTAATTCTTTAACTTCAGAGATAGATACTGCTTGTTTCTTTTTTACATTTTCCATATTTTATACACCGAATGGTTTGATATGATCTAATCTAGTGATTAAGGTTTTTGTTTTTTCGCCTAATTTTACATCTAATGTAACAGATCTTCTTCCAACTTCTGTAACAATTCCCACTTTTCCATGATATCGTCTATGTGGAAGTGCTTTATGCTGTCTGGGATCAATTATCACTAATGCCCTATCACCAACAGCATATTCTCTAAGCATAAAAGATACACCACGTGGTGCACGTTTTGTCATTACAGATCTTGATTTATGCTTAAATCCATGTGAACGGCCAGATGTCTTTTTTGTTGCCATATCAAAAAAATTTGCAGTTTGCCCTTATTTTAAGACTTACTCAGAATCTGAATTAAGTTGATCTGAATCTACAGGTTTAGATTCTGTTACATCTTGAACACTTTCTGAATCTACAGGTTTAGATTCTGTTACATCTTGAACACTTTCTGAATCTACAGGTTTAGATTCTGTTACATCTTGAACACTTTCTGAATCTACAGGTTTAGATTCTTTAGAAATAGATTTTACTGACTTTTTTTTCTTTGTTGCATCTTCTGGGTCTAGTACGCCTGCCTCACCCAATGCAAAAATAACATCCATTTCTGGATGATGTGGACTATCAACCATTCGTGCTATTCGCTTTTTACCAGATTTTTTCAGATAAACTCTGTATGTACTAGTATGTGCTACTACATTTCCACCTATTGGTTTAGTTGGATCACCAAAGAACTGATCAGGAGAAGACATTACCTGGTTTGTCATGATAGAGGCAATATTGTATGTTTCAGCCAGTCTAACTAACAAATGAACAAATTTATTTAGTTTCTGCTGACGAGTTGCAAGTGTTCCTCTTCCAAGATATTCTGCTCTGAAAAGACCTACTGCCGAATCAGATATTATAAGCTTAATATTATTTTCATTAATCAAACTACTGGCTTCTTCAAGTATCAACATTTGATGTGAGCTGTTATATGCTCTTGCAACTATAATGTTATCAAGTACTTTTTCTGGATCCAATCCATTAGCTTTTGCAATTGATACAATTCTTTCAGGTCTAAATGTATTTTCACTATCCATGTATAATACTCCACCTTCTAGTCCGCCTTCTGCTTTAGTTTTTTGTACCTGTACACACATAGTATGACAAAATTGTGTTTTACCACAACCAAATTCCCCATATACTTCAGTTAATGCCTGAGTCTCTATACCACCAGCAAATAATGTATCAAGAGCATCTGTACCGGTGGTAATCATTCCAATGGTTTGTCTTTTCTTGTATAATTCACTTGCACTTATGAAATCTTTAGCAATTAATCCACCTTTTACTAGATCTTCTCTGGCTTTTTCACAAATTTTTGATGATGAATCAATATCCATTCCTGTTAATTCTGCAATTTCGACTGGACCTCTAACAATTAGATCCATAATATTTTGAATACCAGCATCGTTTAGTTTTCTTGTTGTTACTGGTCCTACACCAGCTAAATTTTCTAATGCTAATTCATCAACCATACGGTATGGTACCGTACTCTTATCTATAAAGGTATTGTTTAATTACTTTTTAGCATGAATTAAAATATCAATTCTTTCTTCTTCGTCTTGCACTTGCCTTGTTTTGACCTGGCAATTTAGTTAAGACGAGTCTTTTTCTAAAATTATTTTTGTTTCTAATTTTGGCGTTAGTTCCAACAATCTTTCGTCCCTCAATTTTAGGTGTTTGACCTCTAACTTTACCTGCTTTAGTAAGTGAACCGTGTGTTGGCATAGTCTATTTCAAAAAATAGTGAATTTATATATTTGGAAATTACCAATACTGTGCTTTTATTTTTTCAATAACTCTTTCATGCTCACGACCCTTACGCCTAGCGTATTTTTCCATTGCTGTTAATGGAACACCACCTAAAGATCTTGCCAGGCCATTAAATGCCATCTTTTTAATGGAGCCGCCTGTACCATGCTTGCCAGTTTTTGTCATGAATTTTTTAATACCATACTTGAAGTTGTGCTGCCATGTCTTATACATCACTCCCAGTTGAGTGGGATCTGAATCTTGACCCATGTCATAGAACTCTGATTTTTCCAACAATCCTATTGGGACAAATGTTAACGGTGTTGCAGTAAACATACTATCAGGCTGCTCCTGCTCCAATTCACTGATTAGTCTAATTGTCTCCCATCCATCTTCTGGCTGTTCGTCGTTGTCTAGACCCATAATCAGTGTAAATGCTGGTATCCAATAATTCTCATTTAATGTCTTTACACCTTCTTTGACAACCCAATGCCATTCTTCAGGTTGATAAGGAGCAAGTTTTCTGTCTGCATATTTTTCAATTAATCTTACACTTCCAGTTTCAAGACCACATTGGATTCCTGTTAGATTATCAGGTCCAGCATTGGTAATTTTTGAGATCATTGGAACTACTTTTTCGTCAGCAATTGCGCCAGAAAGTGTACCGTGAGTTGGGTTTGTATGTTTTATGCCAGTAGACATGATAGCAGTAAATAATTCCTCTAATGCATCACGATTTGGCTCCATGTTTTTTGATGTATGAATATCCATTCCATAAACAAAGATATCATCACTGTGAATCCATGCTCTATCCATCCCACCTTTTTTGATATTTACCTCGATTTCTTTTTTCACTTTTTCTGGAGAATAGTATCTTAATGATCTTAATGTTACATCACAAAACTTACAACCACGGCCACAGCCACGCATTACTTCAACCATTCCATGCATACTTGGTTCAATAATATTTGGAATCTCATCTAAATCTGGTCTATCCCAGAAATTTACAAATCTGCCATGTAATGTTTTATTTTCACGTTTGAATTCTTTTATGTCAACTTTGAAATCTTTTCTTTTTCTGAAAGGATCCATGTTTTCAAATTGACCGTCAATTAAATAGTTAAAGAATCTGCCAGCATTTCCATCAATCTCAGGTGCAATTCCTCCTAACTCACCTTCAAGTATTGCATACAAACCATACTCTTCAATTTTTTCAGGTGCATAGTTATACTGCCAAGTTCCTGATGCCCCAGCAATAACTTTAGCATGACTACCATTCTTTTTCTTTGCAGCATTAATTCTACGATGTAAATCAGCATTGTAAAATTCATCATATGATGTTTGTTTCCTTCCAAACGTAAATGTCATAGTTACTGGACCCATTCCAAGAGGGTCCATTTCATAAGTTCCTACAACCTCGGTTTCTGGACCAATGAATTTTTCAATGTGGTTTGGATGTGCTACTACTACATCATTGCGAGCAAAACCATCTCGAAGTAATCCAGCCTCAACCTTTCTAAGTCCATATGGAGCATATTTTGCTTGACCATTTACGTCAGGACTCCAATTACAAATAAAATCAAAAAGCACTTTTGGCGTAACCTGCTTACCCAAAATTTTATACCAAAAACTGGATTTATCCCGATGCTCATCAAGTGCTGGCGCGCATCCAAAAAATGTAGCAAGTGATAATCCTCTATATGGAGACATTAATGTCCTATCTGCAGTTAAAACAATTTTTGGACTTGGCATTTCTATACTAAGACGGCTTGACGATTAATTGATTTTAAACCTTGCTCGTGTTACAAAAACTAGATTTTCTCTAGTATACCAGATTTTGTTCTCTCAAAATGTCCAAATTCACTGTTTTTGGCTAAATGTTGCCCATCAAATACTGTTCCATCACGACATACCAGATCCTCATTTACACAGCAACTACCACAGATACCTATACCACACTTCATCATGCGTTCTAGGCTTGCTTGGACAAAAATTCCTTTTTCATTGGCAAGTTTGACTACTTTGTACATCATCAATTCAGGGCCGCAGGTATAGATTGCATCATATTTGTTTTCTTCTAGAAGTTTTTCCAAGACATCAGTGACATATCCCTTTTCACCATAACTTCCATCTTCAGTTACTGGTATAACATTAACTCTTGGGTCTTGATACCCAGCCATGTGTTCCTCAATTAACTCTATAAATCCAAAAAAAACTTCTTCCTTTGTTTGTGAACCCATCAAAAGAGTAATCTCGAGATCGTGGCTTGGTGGAAGGTCAAAAATTACAAATTTCATTAAGCGTAATAAAGGAACTAATCCAGTTCCGCCACCAATCAACAATATCTTTCCATCTTTAATATCAAAAGAATTTCCATATGGACCTCTAACACCAATTTTATCTCCAACTTTAAGATTGTATAATGCAGTAGAGGGTTCTCCACGTTTTCTGACTGTGAATCCAGCTTCATCTTGCCCTTTCCCAATCATAACACTCATCGGTAATTCATTAACACCAGGAATCCAGACCATTGCAAAATTACCAGGTTCTACATTGGCAAGAACTGGATCATGAAAATACAAAGTTCTTACAGTGGGAGTTTCATCAACAACTTCTTCAATTGTACAAATATGCGGGTGGTTAGGATCTCTTTGCTCTTCCAACCATCTCACCTATTGTTGAATATCCTTTTCGTTCCATAAATTTTTCAATACCATTATTAATTTCTGAAAAAACTTCGTCCCAATGATCACCCATTACACTACCAAACTGTACTGCAGATGCACCTGCCAAAATAAATTCAACTGCATCTTCCCATGTTGAAATTCCACCACAGCCAAGAACTGGAATGTCAAATTTTGATGAGATTTCATAGACACATCTTAAAGCAATGGGTTTGATTGGAGTTCCAGATAAACCGCCGATTTTGTTACTAAGAATTGGTCGCTCTAATTCTACGTCAATTGCCATGGCCCGTACAGTGTTAATTGCAGTTATTGCATCAGCACCTGCAGAAACGGCAGCGTCTACAGTTTTAAGATAATCAGTGCTTCCAAGTCCCACTTTGGCAATGACTGGAACGTCTGACATTGATTTTACTTTTTTAACAATTTTTGACACTAATTCTGTATCATCGCCCACTTCCAGACCAACTTTTGCTACATGGGGACAAGACAGGTTCAATTCATATGCAGTAACTTTACAATTTTCAAATTGTTTTATCATATATTCAAAGTCCTCTTCTACTGAGCCTACTAGACTAACAATGATTGGTACATTTTCATTTGGTCTTATCATTTCAGCAAAATTCTCTGCTCCTGGATTAGAGAGTCCCACTGCGTTAATCCATCCTCCACCTTTAACACTGAAAATAGTTGGATTTGGATATCCCTCCCATGGTTCTTTACTGAGAGATTTGGTAACAACTGCACCAGCGCCAGCCTCATAAAGTCTATTGAATACATCAAGCGAGATTCCTAAAATACCTGATGCGAGAATGGTTGGTTTCTCCAAAGTCAAAGAACCAATTGAAGTTGAGAGGCTTGAATTCACTTTGAAAATAGTAGATATAATTCTCTTATAACAGTTGGTTTACCTTTGTGTTGCGAACTTTTTTAATGAGGTTTTATTGGGTTATTGCATGCTTTCGGTTATTCTCACTGAATTAGGAATTGGTGTGTTTGATAATGATAAGTGTTTAAAATCATTTCCATTTTCTAATCCAGTTGAAGATTATATTTTTGCAAAGAAAGGAAAATCACGATTAAGTGAACTTTCTAAATTTCTAATCAGTGGGCATAACGATGTAATGGTAAATGATTTGGCATTAAATGATCTACTAAAGAAAAAAGACATTGATTCGCAGGTTATGTCAAATTCCAAGATGGAAGATATTCAATTAACTAAAACAACAATACTAGTTAATGCCAATTTTGCCCAAGATGAAAATGATGCAATGCAAAAACTAAGAGAATTTGCAATAAACTTATCATCATCTAAAGTTACAGAAGTATCACAGAGTCCAGATCTTCATATTATACAAGCAATTAATACATTGGATGATACTGACAAAATAATTAATGGTATAAGCTCAAGATTACGTGAATGGTATGGACTACATTTTCCTGAACTTGATAATATCATAGACAGCATAAATGGTTATGCACAAATTGTTTTAGCAGGAAGACGAGAAGATATTTCAGACGATGTGTTTGTTAATGCAGGATTTCCTGATTCAAAAGTACAGATGCTATCACTGGTAAAAGAAAAAAGTCGTGGTGGAAGTATTACAGATAAAAATCTTCAAGCTGTTCAAGGATTAGCAAAAAGTATTATGGAATTATTTGACTTGCGAAAAAAATTAGAAGGGCAGGTAGATGAACAAATGGAAAAAAATGCTCCTAATATTACTGCCGTTCTTGGTACTACTGTAGGAGCAAGAATCTTAGCAAAAGCTGGAAGTCTATCTAAACTAGCAACAATGCCCGCAAGTACAATTCAAGTTTTGGGAGCTGAGAAAGCACTTTTCCGTGCATTAAAAACTGGTTCAAATCCTCCAAAACATGGTCTGCTATTCCAACATGCAGTTGTACATGCAGCACCAAGATGGCAAAGAGGTAAAATTGCAAGAGCAATTGCTGCAAAAGCTGCTATTGCTTCTAGAGTTGACGTACACGGTGCTGGCCTAAACACCACATTACTTGAGAAATTAAACATTAGAGTAAAAGAGATTGAGGAAAAATATACCGAACCAGTGAATAAACCAAGACCGGAAAACAAGCCTAAATTCCAACGAAATTTTGATAGAAATGATAGATCATCTCAAAAGAAGAAATCTGGTAGATTCAAGAATAGAAAACGTAGGGAATTTGGACGACGATAAAAATTTCTTTTGGTTTAATGTTGACGGTGAAGAAAAAATTGCCACTGAAAACTTAGTTCCGGGAAAACAAGTTTACAAGGAAAAATTATTACTGAAAAAGGGAATTGAGTATAGATTATGGGATCCTTTTAGAAGTAAGTTAGCTGCATCTGTAATGAATGGTTTAACAAATTTTCCATTTTATGAAAAATCAAATATATTATATCTTGGAGTTTCAACTGGTACAACAATTAGTCATATATCAGATATAATTGGGCTAAAGGGAACTGTCTTTGGAGTGGAACACTCAAGCAGAGTTGCTAGAGATTTTTTAGATAGGGTTGCAACGTATAGAAAAAATATAGTACCGATTATCCAGGATGCACGAAGTCCGGAAGAATATTTTTCAGTTTATAGTAAAGTTGACGTTATTTACGTAGATATTGCACAACCTGATCAAACAAATATTGCAATAGAAAATTGTAAAATGTATCTTAAACCTAAAGGGTATTTATTTTTAGTAATCAAAGCAAGAAGTATAGATGTCACAAAAGATCCTAAATATATAATTAATTTAGAAGTTAAAAAGCTTGAATCAAGTTTTGATATAGAACAAGTAATTGATCTTAGACCATATGATAAAGACCATGCTATGGTAATTGCAAAATCACTATGTTAGTTTTTTTTAGAAATAATTTTTTGCACTGGTTTCCAACTCATACGGATGAATGATTCTGATTTTTTCTTTGAGAGTATTTTTTTCACAGCCAATACTGTCTTTTTATCAGAAGGATATCCACTTCCAAGATTAAAATTTTTGTTAAGTCTATGAATTGATCTGTCACGACTAACCTTTGCAATAATTGATGCCGCAGCAACTATTACAAATCTACTATCTGCACGATGATATGATTTAATTTTTGCATTCGATGACAGTGATGATATTTCTCTCCCAAATCTTTTGTAATCAACATCACATGAATCAACATAAGAAACATTTGACTTTAGTTTGGAAACAACTTTAGCCATGTTTTTTGCCTCCAAATGGTTTAGATTGTGTTTGAAAACACTACGATCTATTGTTTTGGGTGTAATTCTAACTACATAGTAATTATCTACAATTTTTAGTATTTTTTTATATAAAATTTCACGCGTTTTTGGTGTAAGTTTTTTAGAATCACGCACACCAATAGACTTTAGATTTTTCAAATTTTTTTCTTTTATTGAGATTCCAGCAATTACTAGAGGTCCAATCATAGAACCACGCCCTGCTTCATCAATTCCACAAATTCTCATAAAAAAATCCTGTAATTTACACTAAATAATATAGGTGAAAGATTTGTCATAGCTAATTACATAAAATGAATTCAAACATTATTGAAATACTAGAAGGAACAACTAAGATTCGAGTTCCTAGTGATTCGATCAGTGAAAAAGTTCCGCCGAAGGAACCCGCGTTTTTTAATCCTAAAGCAAGTTTGAATCGAGATTTTTCAATAATAGCTTATTCATCATTTTGGAAAAATTTTCAGTATCCAAAAATTTTTCTTGATGGTTTATCTGGTATAGGTGCAAGATCTTTACGTGTGGCAAATGAAATTGATGGTGTGGATAAAGTTATTGCAAATGATGTTAATCCAAAAGCCTTAGAACTTGCAAAAGAATCTTCAGAGATAAACTCTCTCAAAAATTTTGAAATTTCTGAAAATGAAACTTGTAGATTTTTTAGTTTGTACTCAAGAAAAAATAATAGGGGATCAATAGTGGATATAGATCCGTTTGGTTCTCCATCAAAATACATTGACTGTGGTGTAAGGGCAACAATGCATGGTGGCTTACTCTCTGTAACTGCTACAGATTTACAAGTTCTACATGGTTTGTTCAATAATGCAGCAAAACGAAGGTATTATGGTGTACCAATTAAAACAAAATTTAGTAATGAAATTGCAATCAGACTGATTATAGGATGTATCTACCTGATATCGTCTAGATTAGATATTACAATACAGCCAAAATTTGTAAATAATGATATGCACTACTACCGAGTATATCTCAAAATCTTGAATAAACCTGAACAAGAAGATAGAATGGGATTCATAATATATTGTAAACAATGTGGAATGCGAAAAACTGTAAAAAACATAGTAAATGAATGTGAACTTTGTAAAGGTAAAATTGAAGCAGCAGGTCCATTATGGATTGATAAGATGTTTGATAAGGATTTTGTAGCAATTATGAAGGATGAGGTGAAAAAAAATACGGTAAACAAAAAATGTGATGTTGTTTTAGAGAAATGTTATGAAGAATCTGATTTACAGCCCACATATTACACACTAGATGAAATCGCGTCGCGTATGAAATCTGCTCCGTTGAAATTAGATAGTGCTGTTAAGAAACTAAAAGATTCTGGTTTTAGTGCATCTCGTACGTCATTAAATCCTACTGGTTTTAGAACAAATTGCCAAATTAATGATATATTAAAAATTTTTGGGAATTAATAAAATCCCATACAAATACAGTATAATTCACTACTGGGTTTTCTACTAGCCTTGGGTTTAGTTAACTTTGTTTTAATGAACTTTTTCTTTATAAATTCATAAAATTCAGATGAATATTCACCATCAAATACTTTGAATAATGCATTACCTTTTTTCTCTAAAACTTTTTCCATAATCTTTACTGCACTGTAATTTAATGAGATCTGGATAGCATGATCAACTGACCAATTTCCAGATACATGTGGAGAAAGATCACATATTACAGAGTCGGCCTTTTTGCCAAAATATTCCATGATTTCATCTACTATTGTTGGTTCATCAATATCTCTCTGAATGATTTTTACATTTGGTATATCTTCAACAAATGATGTATCAATTCCAAGTATCTTACCCTGATTACCACTAATTTTTTGCGCCACTTGACTCCATCCTCCTGGAGCACATCCAAGATCAAGTACATAAGAACCAGGACCTATAATCCTATATGATTTATTGATTTCTTTTAGCTTATACGCAGCTCTACTTCTAAAACCCTGTTCATGAGCAAGTTTTCTATAATGATCTTTTTTGGCATCAATTAATTTCATGGTTTCTTCTTGGAAAATTCAGTAATAACCCAGTCTTCAATTAATTGACAATATAGTGGACTTGGTTCTGGGTGTACATTTGTAACATCACATTTTTGCTCAACAGGGCAAGTCAAACATGGAGAATCTTGAAGTGACTCAAGAGAAATTGGTGTTTGTTCAATTATAAGCTTGTATGTCCATCTACCTTTTTGTAAAATCTTTTCTCTAGATATCAAACCTCTCCTTTCTAGTCGTAATGCAAGTCGAGAACAATCTCTATTTGATAATTTTAATTTTTTCAATAAGTCATTTTGGAACATTCCCTCATCTTCAAAAGTTGCAACAATTTCACAGACTTTGTTAGTAATTCGATCCATATCCATTTTTTCAATTTGGAAATTACGTATTTGTTCATCAGAAAATTCCTCTTCGTATTTTTCTTCCTCGGTTTTTTGTTCTTCTTCCTGTCTTTGTTTTTCTAATATAGCAGCTTTCTTTTGCTTTTCTTTTTCTAATATAGCAGCTTTCTTTTGCTTTTCTTTTTCTACTTTAGCAGCTTTCTTTTGCTTTTCTTTTTCTACTTTAGCAGCTTTCTTTTGCTTTTCTTTTTCTACTTTAGCAGCTTTCTTTTGCTTTTCTTTTTCTGCTTTTGATGCCTTCTTTGGTTTCTCTGCTGCTTTTGATGCCTTCTTTGGTTTCTCTGCTGCTTTTGATGCCTTCTTTGGTTTCTCTGCTGCTTTTGATGCCTTCTTTGGTTTCTCTGCTGCTTTTGATGCCTTCTTTGGTTTCTCTGCTGCTTTTGATGCCTTCTTTGGTTTCGCTTTTTTAGCCTGTTGTTTAAGCTGAGCTTTAAGATGTGCTAACTGTTTTTTGATTTCATCTTTATCTTCATTATTTTTTGTTTTTTTTGCCAAATTATCACCATAAAATTTCTATCTAAGAATTACTCATTATCTGATAATAAAAGTCTCAGTGTGTGATAATGTATGTTTTTCATCAGAAAGTTCTATAACGGTTCTATAACTTCCTGATTCTGTTATTATAACTGAATAATTTTCATCAATAGGCAAATTCTGCTGGTTTATAGTAAAACATTGATTTAAGTATCCACTTTGAGTGACTACCTGATTCACTGGATTAGTTTTGTAGATTGTAATGTAAAGATCTCCACAATTAAAACTATCATCATTAACTTTTATACTAAATTCGATTAATTCCGAAACGTCGTAGCTTTTTTCTAATCCAATTAAACTCAATTCTTGTTCAGTTGAGGCTATATTGCTATCAAATTGCCACATATTTAATTCACGTTCTGAATCATTCAGTGCTTCAGCCATCACTATTGTTCCTAAAGAAACTGATAGTATAATGGGTAAAATATAAACAATAAATGGAGATTTGGTCATTTTGATTCTAACTTAAAGTCACACGTATATCAATTTAGTCATAATTTAGTAAAACGTTTAAGATAATTTGGTCACCTGAGTTAAATTCCAGCCATAGACAGCTTATTTGTGCGATTAAGAAAATTTAGAGTTCGTGCATATAGATGCATTCATGATTCTGGTGAAATTAGAGTTGGTGATCTAGCTGCCTTTGTTGGAAGGAATGAAAGCGGTAAGACCACAATTCTACAAGCATTAACATTACTCAATAAAGAAACACATGTTTCAGAACTTGATTTATGTGATGAGTTAGCTGAGGACTTAAAATCAGAAGTTAAACTTGCAGAAGGGGACTTTGAATTAAATCATGAAGAAACTAATTTTATCAAAGAGTCATTTCCCGATATTCCAGAAATCAATAAAATCAAAATTTTTAGAACAAATAACAATCCAATACCACAATATGATTTTGGTGATGTTAATATCAGTGAAGCAGAAAATAGTGGATTAAATTCTTGGGAAAACTTTAGAGAGCGTGTTACTCTATATTTGGATACAATACCTAATCATATCAGAATTAAATTAGATACTAGATTTTTTGAGGGTAGTGCACCAGAAACTGAGGAGGTATTTAGAAATGGAATGGCTGAATTTGGAAATTATCTACATGTATTATCTGCTGATGAACCTCTAGTTGTATCAGAATGGGAAAAAATAGCTGATGAACCATCTACAAATTTCCAAAATCTTTTAGTAGGGACCACTGAAAGAATGGCATTAGAAAATTTTATTGAAATTAATCTACATCCACGATTTGTTTATTTTTCTGATTACAAAAAAATTATTGGAAACATAAATCTTAACGAGTACATAAAAGAACATGATTCCCCAAGTATAGAATATACTGAAGATGAATTTGACAAGGCTGAAACAGTTGATAATTTATTTTATCTTGCAGAATTAGACATAAATGAATTAGAAGAATGTAAAAACAGTCCTTCACAGTTGATTAAATTGCTTAATACTTGTAGTAAAAGATTAACTGAGAAGTTAAACCCAGCATGGAAGGGTGATCCGATTCATGTAGAGTTAAGATTAAATCCAAATAATATAATGAGTGTTGTAATATCTGATGTACATAAGGATGGTACTGTAACAAATACTGGTCTGCTGAATAGAAGAGCTGAAGGTTTCAAATGGACATTTTCGTTTATAGTGAATTTTGCTGCTGAGACTCAAAAAGCAGAACTTAAAGAAGCCATTCTCCTATTAGATGAACCAGCAAGAAACTTGCATCCAACACAACAAAGAGGCATTTCAGATCTATTAAAAAATCTGGCAGGTTTGAATCAAGTTCTATATGCAACACACTCACCTTACATGATATTTGATTACGCTCCAGGGAATCTACTAGTAGTTGAGCTTGAGAAGAAAAAACATCTAAGTAGAATTTTCTACGATTATTGGAATGCAGATGATTCTACACTTACACCTATTTTATATGGACTTTCCAGAGGTTTAGTTGAATCGATTGTAGATAGAGAAATTGGTTACAATTCAAGACCTGTTATTATTGTTGAAACAATGTCAGATACAATGTATCTTAATGCATTTGATAAATTTCTTGAAGATCCAAATATTTCAATGAATCCATTAAACATTGTAGCAGCATATAATAAGAATTCAGTATTACCACTCGCAATTTTTTATAGAAATCATGGATACAATACTTTCGTATTATTAGATAACACAGATGAATCAAAAGATATTTCTGCAAAACTAATTGCAAATGAATTTTCAAAAGTACAAACCATATTCTTTGAACAGGGAGGAAAACCACTACAATCTATTGAAGATTATATTCTGCCCGAAGATTACCTTCATGCTGTAAATCAGACATATGGTATTAAATTAAGAAAAGAAGGATTTGTTAGTCTTATGAAAGAAGATGTTGAATCACGAAAGAAGAATGGGATTATTGAGAATCTAAATTCAATTTGGCAAGAACATAAAGAAGATGCCTGGGAAGACTTTGATTCAGAAGAAGTTTGTAGGTATATCTGTGAAAAAATTGGAATTGGTGAGGCTGATTTCATGTCTGATAAAACCAAAGATCGGTTTAGATCACTTTATAGATTAATTGCAGAACGTATTCGTCAACAACAAAATCTAATTTCTAATCAAAATACAGACAGAACAAAAAAAATGAGAGTCTAAAAGCCATCTTCTAGATAATTCTTTTTTGGCTTTCTTGGTTTTGTTTTCAAAAGTCTTATTCCAAAAAAGATAATGGGGATAGAAACTATCATGAAAATGATTGGGGTAGCTTCAACACTAGTATCTATTAATTTTTCTTGAATATGCTCAATCATGGTATATGCCAAAATCATTCCTACTAATATGATAACTCCAGCAGTAATCATTAGAATTCCATTTAATTTAGAACCATATCGCTTTGATAAAACAAAAGAGACTCCAAAGACAATTGTTGCAGGAGCAATACTCAGTGATATGAATTGAAATATCTTTGGTGCTGCTTCAAAACCAAATTCTAAATTTCCTGATGGGTTAGCCATAAAATTAAATAACGTAATTATTTCTGCGACAAAAAAAACAGATAATGCCAATCCTGCACCTGCAAGGTATTTTTCTAAGGCCATACTAAATGAAAATTTCTATGAAGTAATAAACTATAACACAGTCTATGATATTCCTACAAGTGCAGAAAGTTCTTTTCTACATGCATTACCTAATTCTTCTGCAGTTTTTTCAGGTGATAATTCATTTATAAAAATTCCAAATCCACGTTCAAGTCCAGACCATGGGGTTATTTGTGGATAAACCTCAACATGCCAATGAATTTGCTTACTGTTTTTCTTTTCTGGTGATAAATGAAATGCAATGTTATATGACACATCTTTTGCACATTTTGAAAGCCCACCAAGTGTAGCTCTAAGAATTAAGGCTAGATCATTAATTTCTTTTTGAGATATTTTTGAAAAACTTGTAGCGTGTTTTTTTGGGCAAATCCAAAATTCATAATGATATGATGGTGCCCATGGAGAAATCGCAATGAAATTTTCTGTTTGAAGTATTTGCCTTGGACCACCAGATTCTAAATTAACAAGTTGACTCATAGGATAAACACCATCTTCATTTAGTATTTTGTGAGAAAAGTTTGCTTCCTCTTCTATTTTTGGTGGAATTATAGAGAATGACATCATGTGTAAGTGTGGATGCTCAATATCATTTCTTGCGTCTTTTCCATGATTAGCATAGATTGCAACATATGCAACACCCTTTTGTGTATACATCCATCGTAGTCTATCTTGAACTACAGATAAAACATATCCCCATTGTTCAATACTTATTGTTGAAAGTGTTGTTTTCTCATCAGGTGATGCGGCTATAACATAATGATATCCATATGCTGGTTCACTGTATAGAGGATGATCTGTATATGAATTATCTGCGTCAATAGAAACAGATGGATCTGTGGCAGGAAAAACCCTCACTGACCAATTTTTAACAAAATCATCCTCATCGTCTTGCAGTCTTTGTAGCATACCATCTTTTTGTACTAATGATAAGACAGATGGGTTTGTCATAGATTCATTCCCAGATTTATAGGGATTCTTAGTTTTTGATTTTTTAGAGTTATGCCCATTAACAATAACAAATCTTTCAGAAACGTAATCTTTTCTCAGGTTTCCCATTGATATAAAAAAAAATGTTTCATTAAAAAGTGTTGAAACGATCTTAAGTAAAAAAATAGATCATTTGCAAGATTTAAAACAAACAATAATTTTCTGCAGATATTGACAGATAATTCAGAGATCAAGATCATCTACGTTCTGTTAGATGGTGTAGGTGATCTCCCACATCCAGATATTGACAATAAAACACCACTTGAGGCTGCTAAAACACCGAATTTAGATAAACTAGCCAAAAATGGTAAGATGGGACAGGTAATTTCTGTCGGTAAGGGTATTGCTCCAGAATCAGATATTGCAGTATTCAATATGCTTGGATACAAATTCCAACATTCAGATTATGTTGGAAGAGGTGTAATAGAAGCCATTGGAACTGGGATTGATTTTAAAGATGGTGATTTGGCACTACGTGGGAATTTTGCTACGTTAGATGAGAAGGATATCATAATTGATAGAAGGGCAGGTCGTCATATTGAAAGAGATGATGCTATTGGAGTATCAAAAGAATTAGAAGATAAATTAAAATTTTCTAATTCATTATCGGATGTAGTAGTTACACCAACAGTTGGACATAGAGTAGTAGTAAGAATACGAGATGAGCAGTCACTTTCTGCAAATATTTCTAATACTGATCCTGCATATTCCAGAGTAAATGGTATGGGTGTTGCTAAAGCCGTAGGTGATTTTCTGAAAATTGAACGCTGTCTGCCGTTAGATGATAGTGATTCTGCAAGTCTTACTGCTAGATTGGTTAATGAATTTTCAGAACAGACATTAAAAATTTTGAAAGAAAGTCAAGTTAATGAGAATCGTGCAAATCAAAATAAAAAACTACTAAATAGTATTCTTCTACGTGATGCTGGTAACAAATATCCAAAAGTAGAGCCAATTAATGAGAAATACTCGATGAATTTTTCATGCATCGTTGATATGCCAGTTGAAGTTGGTATTTCAAATGTATTAAAAATGCATGCGTTTAGTGCAGGTGGTTTAACAGACTATGAAGAGAAGGCTCAGGTTGCAGCAAAATCTATGGAAACAGAAAATGCTATTTATGTACACTTGAAGGGACCAGATGAGTTTGGTCATGATGGTGATGCTATTGGTAAAATGAAAAATATAGAGGAAATAGATCAGAGATTCTTTGGTACACTCTTAGAAAATATTGATACTGAAAAAATTGTTGTTATAATTTCGGCAGATCATTCAACACCATGTATCAATAAAGGACATAGTGATCATCCAGTACCATTATTAATTTCAGGTAATAAAATAAAAAATGATAATTCTCAGCGATTTACTGAATCTGATGGCAAGAAAGGTGAAATTGGTTTACTAGAAGGTGCACAAGTAGTTAGTACCGCATTAGATATAATTAAATTGCAAAAGTAGAAATTTTTTTTGTATTAATCATATCTAATACAAGTGATTTAATTCTATCAACGTCTATTTCATAATACATTCCACTAGAATGCTGAAGTTTTTCTAATGCTCTATTAAAAATTGAAATGCATGTTTCATCCTCATCTTTCTGATAGTGAACCAAACCTGCAGCAACTAGAATTAGACCATTAACTAATTTTTTTTCATCACCATCAATACTTTTCCAAACACCCTCAAGGACTTCATGACACTCCCAAAAACGTTCATCGTTAAAATAGGATCTTCCCTGAGATACTGCATCTGTTTTTTCAAAAGTTTCTTCAATAACATGTTTAGCATGATCTAATGGTGCAATGATAGATAGTTTTTTTACCAAATCATCAAGAAATGCCTGTGGTACTGAAGTGTCTAATTCAATATATTTTTTTGAAATTCTACAATCACGTAAAATTAGATTCATACCATATGCAAGATCCCGTGACTGGAGTAAAATGGTATTTGCCATTTTTCTGTTATAATCAGAATTATTCTTGAGATGTAGCATATAGCGTTCCATACAATTGATTTAATGTGTTTTCTTAAATTTCTTGTTTATTTCATTGAAGGTTTATAAGAACTATTCAGAGGCTTGTGTACATGTCAATGATTGAAACAGTAAACGATGTAAGTAATTCATTCCTATCACGAAGAGAAATTACTTGTAATTTTAGGGGTTTAGCAGGCAAATTAAAAAAATCTGAGGCTGTAGAAATGATTACAAAAGAACTAAAACTGAATGGAAAAACTGTAATTGCTATTAATTTAAAAAATGATACTGGGAGACCAAATATCTTAGGAACATTCTATATTTATGATGATGAAAATCTGGCTAAAAAACAGGTTAGTCCAGTAATTTTTGAAAGATTAGAAAAACAAAAAGCAAAAGCTGAGGAAGTAAAAACTGATGCACCTGCTGAGGAAGTAAAAACTGATGCACCTGCTGAGGAAGTAAAAACTGATGCACCTGCTGAGGAAGTAAAAACTGATGCACCTGCTGAGGAAGTAAAAACTGATGCACCTGCTGAGGAAGTAAAAACTGAGGATGAAAAAGAATAATGGCAGTAGAAAAAAAAGGTAGTAAAGGAATTAGTCCAAAAGTTTATCAATTTTTTAAAATTGATGGTGAAAAATTTACTAGGGAACGGAAAAATTGTTCCAGATGTGGAAAAGGTGTATACATGTCAAATCATAAAAACAGAAGAACATGCGGTAAATGTGGCGATACCGAATTTATTTAATAAATTTTCTTTTTTCTTATTTTAGAATTTTTTATTTGAATTTGTTCCAGGTTTTTTAATAATACAGAATTAATTTTCATTTTGGCTAATGATTCAGCATTTAATTTTACATTGTTAGTGTCTAATGTAGATTTTAGAGTTGGTAGGTTTTTTTTAATCCAAAATTTTAAAACCTTATCTTCTAATTTATAATCTCGAAAGCCAGATGGAAATTTTTTAGTGATATGCTGTAAAAGAGTTTTGTCATCAAAAACACACTGTGGTTCAAATAATTTAGTGTTATCAGAATATACATTTTCAAAAAGATTTCCGGATACTTCGTCTGATATAATATTCATTTTTGATATTCTTGAAATTAATTCTAAATAATGTAAAAATTCATGTGCAAGTATAGCATGAATTGTACCTTTTAATCCATAAGCCACAAGTGGTGCAGATATTTGAATAATTACTTCAACTGAATTATTTGAGAAAACAGGTATTGTTCGTGCAAAAAGAATTCCATAATCAAATGAATTTGTTTCTGAACTAAGAACTAAAGATGGTTCCACATATGCAATTGGAAATCTGATTCCAGATGCTTTCTCAATTCTAGCAATCCCCTCTAAAACCAAAGAAAATCTATTATTAATCAAGTCAAATACATTTTTTGGAAGTAAATTTGAGGTATAGGCATCGTATAGTTTCTGTAATGGATCCATAACTACATTTAAAAAATTTGTATAAAAAATGTTGATTAATTATTTATGACATAACATCAATTTTTTTAAAATCAAATTGTATACATTCGCATTTACTTTTTACTAGGTATGTACAATTAGGGGTTACATCAGAACCTTGAATGAAGGATTTTATTGGTATTCCACCATCAGCGTACATATTAATTTTGAATAATTTTTTGGGTATTTTTTTGAATGTGATTTTATAGATTTGCTTTATTACTCTTTTTTTTCCATGTATATGAATTTGTAACGGCATTTTTAATTTTTTTAATTCGGTAAATATTTTATCTTTAATCAAATGATCTGTTTTTACTATAACCTCAATTTTTGATTTAAATGAAGCTTGAACTATTTTAGGTGGTAATAGAATTTTTCTTAGCTCTAATAATTGAATGCCATCTAACTTAATTTTTGTTCTAATATCTTTTTTTCTCTTTTTTGGATTAATTATTTTTGCAAAGAATGGTCTCCCATTACCAAGAACTAAACTTGATTTTTCTTCTCCCCCCAACCAGTTGATTTTAACTTGGAGACAATTGAATTTATTAATCAAAAATTTTGTAATTTGGCCTTCAACACTATCAAAATTTTGTAAACCATGAAAATTACATGAATAACACCCTTTACCGTGACAACTAACACAATTATGTTGTTTCTGTATTAATGTTCGAGATTTTTTTATATATCGACCATAAATGAAGAATGACTTTGTATGTATTTCATATGAATCGTCTTTAAAATTAACTTGTATGATTAAATCGGGCTTTATGTGGTTGATTTTTGATCCTGTTTTACGTTTTAATTGTTTTGATAATTCATGATTAACATTTGCCTTAATGCTACTTACTCCTTTTATCTGAAATTTAGATTTTATATAATCATCTTTATCGATTAAGGAAGGTTTTATAATTATTCCAGTTTCAAAATTAGAAAATTCATAAGATGCAATATTTTCAAGTATTCTTACCACCATACCGTCGATCTGCTGGAAGATGTTTTTACAGATAAAACATTTACCTGTTAACTTGGAACTCTTTTTTGACGTTAAACGTACAGAACAGAAATTACATAAATTGTACTTTTTAAAAATTTCGTTGGTGGTTTTTTTGTTTATTTTTTGATTTTTCACAACATTTAGTCATTATTGTCATTTAATGAATATTTTTAGCTCTTAACCAAGACCAAGTTTCCTTAGCATACCTTGCATTTGTCTCCCTTTTGATGCTTTCATCATTGTCTTTGAATTTTTGTAATTTTTTAGTAGTTCTTTAACTTCATGCTCAGGCCAACCTGAACCCCTTGCAATTCTTTTAATTCGTGATGCGTTTAGTAGATCTGGATCAGCTTTTTCATCCTTATTCATACTTTGAATAATGTATCTCCATCTATCTACACGTGTTTCCATTTGTTCAAGTTGATCTTCTTTAACCATTCCTGACAATCCCGGCATAGTTTCCATTAGATTTTGAAGAGATCCAACTTTAGTGACTTCTTCTAATTGGTAATAGAAATCCTCCATATTCATTTTTCCACTAGAAATTCTTTTTAGACGAACTTCATCAGCCTCGTTTTCAAGTCTTTTAGCCAAATCAAGAACCGCTTGTACATCACCCATTCCTAAAAGCCTACCAACAAATCTTGTAGGTGAAAATTGCTCTAAATCGTCAATTCGCTCACCCGTTCCAACATACATAACTTGTGCACCTGTAGCAGTTGATGCAGCTAATGCGCCACCACCTTTTGCAGAACTATCTAGTTTTGTAATTACAATTCCACCCACAGGTACAATTTTGTTGAATGCATCTGCTTGTGAAAAGCACTGTTGGCCGATTGTGCCATCAATTACTAGTAGTGCAAGATCTGGCTCGGCAACTTTACTTATACGTGTCATTTCATCTAAAAGATCTTTTTCTTCTTTATGCCTTCCTGCTGTATCAATTAGAATTATGTCTAAATTAGAATTCTCAAAATGACTTAGTCCTCTTTTTACAATATCAGGAGAATCTTTACTATTTTCATCACCAAACACTTCAACATTTGATTTTTCACACATTGTTCGTAATTGTACCAATGCACCCGGACGAAATGTATCAGCACCGATAACACCAACATGATATCCCTGCCTAGTAAGAAATTTTGCTAATTTTGAGGAAATTGTTGTTTTTCCACTTCCTTGAATACCTAACAATAACACTTTGTTAATTTTTCCCGATTTAAAATGAAACTCTGTATCATTTCCTAGTAATTTTGATAGTTCGTCATATAGTATTTTCACTATATGATCTTTACGTGAAAGCCCAGGTGGTGGAGTTTCATTTAATGAACGTTCTTCAAGATTTTTTGTAATTTCTAAAACTAATTTAACATTAACATCTGATTGTAATAATGAACGCTGAACATCCTTGGCTAATTCTTTTATTAATTCTTCATCAATGCCAGAAGAACTGACAATTTTTTTAATTGCTGACCGCAATCCATTTTTAAGATTATCAAGCATTATTCTCTAATTTAGACTCCACTATTTCAAATCTTCCTCTCACTTTGTCCCAAATTTTATTTGATTTCATGATTTTTATTCTATTTTTAAATAATGGGCAATTTGTCACAAAAGTTTCCGCTTCGCCTCCTTCAAAATTTAAATTAAACTGGAATTTTTTACTCAAGTTTTCAAGTTTCCCAAACTCTGAATAATTAATTGTTTTTCCAAGCCATGATTGATCTAAACCATCTGAACTTACACTTGAAATAATAAATTCAAAATTATTATTTAATAATTCTTTCATATATGACGATGCATTTTTTTGCCATAATGGTGAAATAAGTTTCAGATTGTTATCTTGACAAAGTACTTCAAATTTATTTTTTTGATACAAACTAGAGATGCCACCATGAACAATTCCTTCAAAATCAAATGCTTTTTTTGCAGATTTAATTAAATTATTTAACTCTAATATTTCAATATCTGCGTTTGTGTCATTTATAGAAATTATGATTTGCGGAATATTCATTGATTGTGATTGAAGTTTTGTTTGGGCTATATTGGGAAAATGTAATAGATGACTTTCATCAGATTTTGGTTGTATAGTAAATAAAACTACTATTTCGTGACCAGATTTCTTTGCATTGTATATTGCATACATACTATCTTTTCCACCTGAAAAGAATGCGGCTAAATTCATAATATCAATTGAAATTTGGATGCTTCAAAACTCATAATCTTCATCAGAAATCAGATGGCTTTTCCAAATATCATTAGCACCCAATCAGGATGTTTTAATTCGCATTATTTTTGTTCTTCCCATTACATTCCAATATTCAATATCTTGACTCTGTTCAATTTTTCCATCTAATTCATCATCGACCATCGCAATATCAACTGTTTCAAAAGTTTCAGAATCCATAACTTGTATTTGAGAACCTGACATCGAGATTACTTGACCAGTTCTTTTATCGATTAATGGAACGTGTACTTGCATACTTACTGGCCCAACATGTGGTCTTTTTGCACCGTCAAAAACACCAACCCCAACAATTCGTGCTTTTGCAGCACCATGTTTACCAGGTTTACTTGTATCATATTCAGAAATTCTACATGGTTCACCAGTTGGTTGATCACCTACTGGTAAAAGTATGTAAGAACCAATTTTTAATGAACCTAAATCAGATGGTTTGCTCATATTGATTAAAATTTTTGAGGGCTATTTACCTTTTTTTATTTTAGATTTTCAAGAATTGAAAAACTAACAAGATTGTTCATTACAATTCCTTTTCTACATATATCACGTCTTGTCTGCTCACAGTATTTGTTATCACTCTGATGACTTTTCTCACTAGATATTTCAAACATAACTATATGATCGCTATATGGAAATGTAAATTTTAGAGTTTTATTTGCAAAAACCTGCATATTTCCAAACCCTGAGATACCAATCTTATCTCTTTTTGCAGTATATGCTGCTATATCAAATAAATCTTCAGAAGAGTCACCGTACTCTAAATAATATAATGATATAAAATTTATTTTACCTTTTGTTCCACGTTCAAATATGATATTTTCTAGATTAAAAAGAAATATCGGTTGTTCATTAATATAGTTTGAAATCTCTTTTTTGGTTTTTAGTTCATTTTTAAATTTCGCAATCAAAAAATGATTTATTGTTGATGTAAAATATGGCTTACTATCAACAGAAAAAGTTGCCGTTGCAAAAAACAAGGATTCTATATTTTTTGACTTTACCCATAAATCCTTTAATTCAATTGAATCGTGATTATGTAAATAAGGTACACACACATATCCGTTATTTTTAGTAATTGAACTTGTCATAAAACTTCTTAATCAAAAAGTATTTAATTTTTCGGAATTTCTATTATAAAACCAAAGTTAATAATACAAAAAAATAACAAAATAGCAGTCCCCACTTAGCTCAGCCTGGTAGAGCTTCCGGCTGTAGTTGTCGGCTTAAGGCTGAAAAACAGCAGTCTACTAGGCATACAGAAACCGGGTTGTCGAAGGCTCAAATCCTTCAGTGGGGACCATTTTTTTAAATAATTGATTACGGGTTGATAACAGCGCGTCCTATAATTTTTCTGTTTTTTAGATCTTCTAATGCAATATTTGCCTCATCTAATGTATAATGTTTTGAAACTATGGGATTAATCACACCACTCTCTGCAAGTTGAATTAATTCAATCATATCATTATAGCTTCCAGTATATGCACCTTGTATTGTAATTGCTTTTAGTGGTATTGACACCAATGAAAGGTCAACTGAACCCCCAAATAACCCAACAAGAACTATGTTACCACGTTTTCGAATTATTGAAAGATCCATTTTTACTGTTGGTGGAGCATTTACAAAATCTATTATGCTATCTACACCTTTTTCATTACAAATTGACATGATTTCTTTTATTGCATCAGGTTCTTTGGTGTTAACTATATGAGTTGCACCTAACTTTTTTGCTGAATTTAATTTCTCATCATCAAGATCAGCACAAATTATATTCGAATTGGTTAATGCCTTTGCAATCTGAACTCCCATTAACCCAAGACCGCCAGCACCAACTATCAAGATGTTTTCAGGCTTATTCACTAATGCTTTTTTTATTGCTGTAAATGCGGTAAGACCAGAACATGCAAGTGATGCTGCTGCATCTGGATCAAGGTTATTAATTTTAGCTAAAAATTTGCTGTCTGGTACTAAAACATATTCTGCATAACCACCGTTTTGGAATACACCTAATGATTTTGGTGATTCGCATAAATTTGTATCACCGTTTTCACATGTAGGACATTGTTCACAGCCAATCCAAGGATAAATTAATACCAAATCACCAATATTTACTCCTTCTACAGAATCTCCAATCTGCTCAACAGTCCCAACAACTTCATGACCTGGAGTAACTGGGAACTTAACACCTCTATCTGTAACCTTCATAAATCCGTCGCCAGTATCATAACCTCCCTCCCAAAGATGTAGATCACTATGACATACACCAGTTGATTTTACCCTGATGATAACTTGATTACCATTTGGATTTGGTAGAACAATTTCATTGATTTGCAAAGGTTTGTTTGGTTCAATGATTTGAGCAGATTTCAACAGTTTTGATTTTCAGCATAATAATATAAGAGTTGACTGGTTGAGGAGAAAAAATAGAGCCTTAAGATATTATGGTATTGAAAATTATTCAAATCATGAATCAGGAGGAAACAAAATCCGAAATTTCCAAAGTGCCACTAAGTATTTTATTTGATCCAGAAGGTGTAAAGAAAAAAGATATCTGGGAAATTGATTTGATGCAAATACTCAAAATGTTGATTAGTGTTTTAGAAAAAGCGGATAAAAAAGATCTTAGAATTGCTGGAATGGCTGCATTATCTTCATCATTAATTTATAGAATGAAAGTTGAAAACATATTTGCACTTCAAAAGGCTGCAATGGAGAATAAGCCAATTAGACAAAGATCAGATATTGATATCCAGATGTTGGATATTCCTTTTAGACATGAATCAACTTATCCAGTTTCTTTAAATGAGTTGTTAGATTTATTAGAAAATCTTATTGGTACAATAGCAAATCCAAGAGAACGAAGATCAAGTCAATTAAGTTTTGAACCTGTTGATGTTCCAGATTTCAAAAACATTATGAACAATCTTGAAAATCTTATTCCTCAGTATCAAGACCTAATTTTAAAAAAACTTGAATCTAATGGAACTGCATTATTAGCGTCAATCACAAAAGATCTTGATATTACTGATTCAATTAGATGTTTTTTTGCCACATTATTTTTGGCACGAGACGAAAAAGTAGATTTATTCCAAGTTGATGATGATATTAGTATCACACTGATCAAAGAATAATTAACAAATTGATCAATGATATGTGAAGGAAGATTTTAAGTTAATTTCAAAGAGATTTTTGGTGTGGTAAAGATTGAAAATGAAAGTGAATCTACTGCGCGACTAGAATCTGCGTTATATTCTGCAGGAAGGCCACTGAGTATTGAAGAGTTAATACGAGCCTCAGGCACAGAATCTAGAACAAAAACACTGAATCTTGTTGAAAAATTAATGCATAAGGCAAAAACTGCCTTTAAGGCGATAGAAATTGTGGCACTGCCAGATGGCTCGTATGTATTTCAATTAAAACCAGAATATAGTTCATCAATAGGTAGAAGATATGCATCAAAACCAATTTTAGCTAAAGCTACACAAAAAACATTATCATACATAGCTTATGAACAACCAATTTCAAGTAAGCAATTAGTTGAAGTGAGAGGTACTGGAGTCTATGCTCATCTTAAAGAATTAGCACAGTTAGATTTTATTGAACATCAAAATGTAGGTCGTTTAAAGGTCTATAGCACAACTGAGAAGTTTAAAAAGTATTTTGGAATACAAGGTGACGCTGATACACTTAGACAGAAACTATTCAAAAAAGTTAGGACTAGAAATACGGATAAGATAATCACGAGTACATCTAATATTTCATAAGTAATGTATAAAATTCTAAAAAACCTGCGTTTTGTATAAATTAGAGTGTATTAGAAATATTTTGTGAAAAAATCAGTAGAAGGTCTAAAAACAAGTAAAATTACTGGTGGAATTAGACACCCACTAAAAACTAGACAAAAATTTCAGATTGATAGATATCCAAATGAAGCTTTAATGGGTGATCAAGAAACAAGAACAAGAAAAACTAGAGGAAATAATAGAAAGACCGGATTAAAAACCGCTAGCCATGTTAATTTAGTATTATCTGATGCAAAAATAAAAAGATCAAAAATTATTAGGGTTTTAGAAAATCAAACCAATAATGATTACCAAAGGCGTGGTGTCATAACAAAAGGTGCTATCATAGAAACAGAAGACGGAAAATGTAAAGTTATTTCACGACCCGGACAATGCGGAATTATTAACGCACTTTTACTAAAGTGATAAAATGAAAGATTACGAACATGTCGTAATCTGGCTTGATTATTTCAATAAGACATTACCTAGAAATAAAGGTAGAAGACTTTCTAAAGAAAAATGTGTTTTTGATCCATCATTGAAGGAATTGATTGATGCGACAAAAGCTGCAGGTTTAGAACCAACAGAAACAGAAGAACAAGTTAGATTTCCAAAAAGACCATACGTAAGATCAGGTTATGTCGTACTTGAAAAAAAATCAACTAAAACAAACATTATGAATAAAATTGCAGATAAATTAGTTTCAAAAAGAGCAAAACAATCAAAGAAATAACCAAAATAGCTCACAGCTAAAGTTTTGTTGACAGAACTTTAGGTAAACAGTTGCAGGTATCAAGTAATAATTGCAGGAGGTAGGTGAAGTATTGCATATTGCCAATAGCGGCAGAGTCATTGTACGACTTAGCAGAGAGATAAAAGAAGGTCAAATTCTTTGTGACAAAAATAATCAAAAGATTGGTCGTGTTACAGAGTTAATTGGACCTGTAAAAAATCCCTTTGCATCAGCAATACCACTAACAAATAATTTTAAAAAAATTAGTGGAACCAAGGTTTTTTCACTAGAACAAGCTCCTGTAATGAAAAAAAACAGGAGAAAACGACATAGATGAAAACACTAGAAATAGAAGTTTGCTGTCCTGAATGTGAATCTACAATAGTAGATGATATTCATAATGGTGAACGAATTTGTTCAAACTGCGGAATTGTTGTAGATGAACAAATGGCTGACTACGGACCAGAAACCAAAGGTGCAAGTCTAGATGATAAAATGAGATTAGCACGAGCAACAGGACATACTACATTTGCTCAGCACGATATGGGTATTGCAACTGAAATATCTGTTGGAACTACTGATTTCAGTGGAAAGAAAATCAATAGTTCTATATCAAATCAGATGCAAAATCTTCGAAAGTGGCAACAACGAGTTAGAGTAACTTCTCCACGAGAAAGAAGACTAACAAATGTTTTAGGAAAAATTACTGAGACATGTGAAAGTTGTGGTCTTTCAAAAAATGTTGTTGAGACAGCTTCAAAGATCTATCGAAGTTTAGATGGAAAAAATATTGAAGTGAAAGGCAAATCTGTGATAAGCATGACAGTTGCTGTAGTTTATTTGGCGTGCAAACAATGCGACATTGTTCGTTCGTTAGAAGAAATATGCAAAGATGTGTGTATGGAAAAAGATGTTAAAGCAAAATCAAAACTTGCAGCAAAATATTATCGAAACTTGGTATTGGAGATGGGACAGGAGGTTAGACCTACTGTTACAATGGATAAATACATCTCCAAAATTGCAAATCTAACAAAAACAGATGTTCGTGTTGAGCGTCTTGCGCTAGAAATTGCAGAAAAATCAAAAGTAGAAGGTATTACGGATGGTAAAGCACCAAACGGAATTGCATCTGCCTACATGTATATTGGTTCCATTCTTCTAGGACAAACTGTTCTACAGAGAGATGTATCAATAGTTTCTGGTGTTACGGAAGTAACAATTAGAAATAGAGTGAAAGAAATTCTTACCACAAATAAGATAACTCTTACTCTAAGACCAATTCTAGCCAACAAATAATCCCCCCCTTTTTCTTATTTTTTATTATTAGGAATAGCTAAAATTAGTCTGGATTATATACCAAAGTTAAAAGATTATTTTATGGCAGTATTAGAAATTAAAGATCTTCATGTTACACGTGAAGGAAAAGAGATTCTAAAAGGTGTTAATCTAAAAACAGGACCTGGTGAAGTACATGCAATTATGGGACCAAACGGTTCTGGAAAAAGTACTCTGGCATACACACTTCTTGCACATCCAAAATACGAAGTTACTAGCGGAGATATCCTGCTTGATAATGAAAGTATATTAGATCTAACTGCTGATGAACGAGCAAAAAAAGGACTGTTCTTAGGATTTCAATATCCAACTGAGGTATCAGGTGTTGGTTTTTCACATTTTCTTAGGACATCATATAATGCATTAAGTAAAGCATTACAAGGAGAAGATCGAGAAGTGTTTATCACCGTAAGAGAATTTCAAAACTACCTAAAACAAAATATTAACGCTGTTGGATTAAAAGATGAATTTCTGTCTAGATATCTTAACGAAGGTTTTTCTGGTGGAGAGAAAAAACGTTCTGAAGTCTTGCAGATGGCAGTTTTAAAACCTAAAATTTCAATTTTGGATGAACCTGATTCTGGTTTAGATATTGATGCAGTACAATCAGTCGCTAAAGCAATAAGTGAGGTTTCTGATAAAGATTCAACAACTATACTCATTACACATTATGCACGAATTCTTAATTTCTTAGATAAACTTGATCACGTGCATGTATTTGCAAGAGGCAAAGTTCTAAAAAGTGGTGATGCATCACTTGCACAAGAACTTGAAAAACGTGGATATGACTGGGTGTTAGAAGAATCAGATTAGGTATGATCAATACTTGATAATTATTTTAAATAACACACAAACACAAAAAGAATATGTCTGAAGAAGAAAAACAGTATTTTTTCAATTTTTCCTTTTTTAAAATTGATCCAAAATGGAGATGGATGGCAGATTTGGCAAAAGAAGAATCTGCAAGGGAGCTTGAAAATGTAATACAAAATTCTCCAGTAAGCATAAGATCATATTCAACATTAGGTCTGAGAGATGATGCAGACCTTTTACTGTGGTTTATGTCTGAATCAATTGAGGATATTCAGGAAACCATTTCAAAAATTTACTTGACTGTGGTTGGAAAATACATCATCCCATCACGGGTTTATTTATCATCTACACGTCCCTCAATTTACGCACAAAAAAATAGAACACATTCGTTTGTGGGAGGCATGGAATCTAAGAAATATGTTGTTGTATACCCATTTACAAAAACACGTGAATGGTATCTATTGCCACTTGAACAAAGAAAACAGATGATGGATGAGCATATCAAAACTGCTGAAAAATTCCCCCAAGTTGAATTGAATACTACATACTCGTTTGGAATACACGATGAAGATTTTATGTTGGCTTTTGAATCAGATGATTTACATGTGTTTCAAGATCTAATAATGGAACTAAGAGGCACAAGAATATCTGCACACGTAAAAGTAGACACTCCAATGATTGTATGCATAAAAAAGGATATTATTCCTCTAATTACTAGTCTTGGATAATGAATGGTCTAAAAGAATGGGCTACTGTAGTCAAGGCTTTAGAACATGGAAAACAAACAGTGATTTTACGAAAAGGTGGAATACTAGAAACTGCGTCTGGATTTAGAGTCGAATCAAAAAAATTTTTACTCTTCCCAACATGGGAACACCAAGAGGCAAAACACGTAAGATCAGAATATCATAGCCTTCTAAATGAAACATTAAATCATAAACCAAAGTATGGTTACAATATAATTACATCTCTAGCCGAAGTTCTACATGAAAAAGACATAACTTCAAAAGAGATTGTTTATGACTTGTCTTCATTTCATGTGTGGAGTGATGAATATATTGCAGAAAGGATAAACTGGATGCCGGACAAACCAATTAAAGCTGTTTTTATCCGAACATATAAGATCCCACAGATAGAAATTTCGTTAAAACCAGAATTTGAAGGTTGTAAATCTTGGATAGAATTAAATTCAAACCAAAATTCTGGTCAATCAGTGCTTACTAATCTAGAAATTGAGACTAAATTAAAAAAATTCAAGGATATTGTAAAATGAAATATAAGAAATTAGGAAAAAGTGGGATAGAAGTTTCAGAAATTGGATTTGGTGCATGGACTATTGCATTAAATTGGTGGGGTAAAGAGATTGAAGAAGAAGAAGCAAAAAGAATGCTGAAGAAAGCTTATGATTGTGGAATTAATTTCTTTGAAACAGGTGATATGTATGGTGGAGGTAAGAGTGAACGATTAATCGGTGAAACTTTCAAAGATATGCGAAATGAAGTAATTATCTCTACAAAATATGGTTATGATTTTGAAGGTGCAGGTCAAATTGGTCATAAGGAGCTTCCACAGAAATTTGATGAGAAATTTACACGTCATGCATTAGAAACAAGCCTAGAGAGATTACAAACAAGTTTTGTTGATATGTATGGCTTACATAATCCAAAAATGCATCATATTCATGATGATAAAATTTTTCAAACATTAGATAGTTTAGTTTCTGAGAAAAAAATAAAAACTTACCAGATTGCGCTAGGCCCTGCAATTGGATGGACAGAAGAAGGTTTAGTCTCTATGACACGAAAAAATGTTACGGCAGTACAAACCGTATACAATATTCTTGAGCAAACACCTGGAAATGAACTGATTAATGCTGGAATAAAAAATGATGTAGGAATATTAGTAAGAGTGCCTGATGCATCTGGAATTTTAACGGGTAAAGTAAAGGCAGACACCAAAATAGATGAAAAAGATCATCGATCAGTTAGAAAAGGTGAATGGATAAAGGCATCATTAAAAAAAGTGGAGCAGCTACGTCCAATCGCTGAAAGTAATGGGCTAACAATAACAGAGCTGGCAATCAAATTTATCCTATCAAAAAAAGGAATTTCATCAGTTTTTCCAACGGTCATAAGTGAAGATGAAATTGAGATGTTTTCATCAATGTCAGATGGAAGATATCTTAGTAATTCTGATATGAAGCAAATTGATGAGTTGTATGTTAGTTGGTGGGATGAAAATCCATATGATCTGAAAACAACCTCACAAACAGCTTAATTTTATTCTTAAAAATCTAAGAATCATTTCTGATTAAGGTTTAATTGTAGATATTTTATATCGAGAACAATGAGAAGTTTCCTAGTAATTTTATGCGTAGCTATTTTTTCAGCCTCAATTTTCATACTATCTGATCAACCTATTCATGCTGAAGGCCCAATAACTGTATCAAGTATAGGTCTTGATTCTACTTCTATAATAGAATTCAAAAATAGTATAGATAATAATTTCAATATTGATTCGGTAAAAATTTGGCTAAGTAAAGATAATTCGTTTAAATCTTTTAAGACTGAAAAAGGGTGGACTGGAAAATTTGAGGTTGGAGGACAGATGCTAGTTTTTTCATCCCAGGATTCAATAAAACCTGGTAATAGTGCAAAATTTGGAGTAAAAACAAACTCTGAAAATCCCATAATTAATTGGAAGGCGTTAGACGTTGATTCCAACACATTGCAATCTGCAGCAATAATTACTAGGGAATCAGATAATATGATGGATGGTATGATGGAGCAAGATGTAGTTCAACCAAAACAGATTGCAATAAATGATAATTCATCTTTTAGATTTATTCCAGAAAAACCATCAATTGGTTCTGACTTTAGAATAATAGGACAAAATTTTATTCCAAATCAAAGTGTTGATTTCTACATTGATAATCAGATGATAAAGTCGATTAACATTAATGCTGATGGAAATTTCATTTCTACTGCAACAATTCCAAATAATATATCTGAAAAAAGAACTATGTTTGTTTTGATTGATTCTGGTGGTTCTGAAAAAACGAACAGTATACGTTTGTATGATAACCAAAATAGAGATATGTCCCAAGATGTAAAACTGTCAGTTAGTCATACAGTTAAAACCGTAAAAAGAGGCGATATAACTACGATTGATGGTAATGCAACACCTGATTCAACATTAACACTTACTACAAAAAATGCACAAGGTAAAACACTAAACATTCATACAGTTAATTCTGGTTTTGATGGCAAATGGAACTTTGAAAATCTGTTTTCAGTTGATCTCAAATTAGGAAAAGTATCAATAGAGATAACAGATGGTAAAACAACTATTGTAAGAGACTTTGAGGTGATTTCATCACAATTGATCAATATTTCACCAATACAAAATCGTTATGAAGCTGGTGAAACCATAAAATTTAGTGGCACTGCGATACCTAATCAGTTAATCACGTTAATTGTGGAGGATCCACTTGGCATTGAGATATTTTCAAAAACAATGACTGTTGGTGGTACTGGAGAAATTATTTTTGATGTTGATACTAGCATGAGTTCAACGGAAGGTACATACGTATTGCATTCATTTCAAGGAAGTGAATCAGTAATTGCTGTAGTTGGTTTAGGTGAACAGCCACACCAAATATTACTTGTTAGTACTAGCAAATTAAATTATAATGTTGGAACTACTGTTGATTTAATGATACATGGTGAACCGCGTTCATCTGTATCAATAGTTGTTGTTGATGAATCAGCCAAAACAAAAATTAGTGACACTATACAAATAGATGAAAATGGAAATTATGTGTATAGTATTGAAACCTCTGATATAGGTACTGGTGCATTTACAGTTGAACTACGACATGGAAACTCAAGAGGCACTGGAATGTTCACAGTTGGTCTTGCTACAGGTTCTGGTCCAATTGAATTCCAACCAACAAAAAATGAATATTTACAAGGAGAACAACTTGTAGTTATTGGTAATACTGGAAATAGTTCTTTATTAAATGTGGAAATTATAGATCCCAATGGAATTATGTTTAGAGTGTACGAAACATTTTCAGACAATGTTGGAACTTTCAAAGTAGATGAATTTAGAATTCCAGATGAAGCAAGTTTTGGTAAATGGACTATTAAGATATCTAGTGGTGAAAATTACAAGGAGCGGCAATTCATTGTTGCACAAGAAGCAGCTGGAATTCTCGTAACAAATCCGAATTCAACCATTACACATAGTGCAGGTGATATATTGGAAATAACTGGTAAACACGCACGAGTTGGGGCATCTGTTTTTATCTCAATACTTAATTCTGGAGGTACAAGTATTGATGAATTAATACTAGTTTCAAACTCTAGCGGGGAATTCTATACTATATGGATGATTCCAAAGGATTTGGAATCAGGAACTTATGAAATTATAGCTGCAGATACCGTGTCTACCAATTCATCGTCACTAATCATAAACTAAATTTTTGAATGTATATCTAATAACTTTTATTTCTCATTTTTTAGTTAATTTTGTGGATTTACGAGACAGAATTAGTGATTACAAAGATTTTCCTAAAAAAGGTATACTTTTTAGAGATTTCAGTCCAATCTTAAAGGATCCATCTGCATTATCATATATTGTAGATGAGTTTTCTAAAAAATTTCATCCTAATGATATAGATCTGTTTGCAGGAATAGAATCGAGAGGTTTTATTTTAGCATGTTTACTGGCTCAAAAATACAATAAGGGTATGATTTTGATAAGAAAAGCAGGAAAACTTCCTGGTAAAACGGTCAAAGTTGCATATACTATAGAATATGGTAAAGCCCAAATGGAGATTCAAAAAACAGCATTAAAGAAAAATGAAAGAGTTTTGGTATGTGATGATCTTTTGGCTACAGGGGGTACTGCAAAGGCAGCAGCGAAACTAATTGAAAAATTACATGCGACTGTTGTTGGATTTGCATTCATAATTGAATTAACCGAACTAAAAGGAATTAAAAAAATCAATGCGTATAGAACTGAAGTGTTGGTAAAATACTAATGAATGAAAATGTTGAGATAGGGATTTTTGGTGGAACTGGTATTTATGATTCAGGAATACTAAAAAATAGTAAAGAAATAACCGTGGATACACCATATGGTAAAACCTCAGATTCGATAACAGTTGGAGAGTTTAATGGACGAAATGTTGCATTTATGCCACGACATGGAAAAAAACACACTATTCCACCACACTTAATAAATTTCAGAGCAAATATTTGGGCATTCAAAGAACTAGGAGTTAAAAGAATTATTGCTCCATCTGCAGTTGGTAGTCTAAAAGAAGAATTTGAACCTGGTCATTTTGCTCTTCCGTCACAATTTATAGATTTTACTAAATCAAGAAAAGGCACATTTTCTGAAGATGGTAAGGTAATCCACATATCAGTTGCAGATCCATTTTGTCCAGAATTACAAAATGTAATACTAAACGTAACAAAAAAAGAAAAAATTCAGATGCATGAAAATTGTACTTATGTCTGTATCGAGGGCCCACGATTTTCTACCAAATCTGAATCAAGGTTCTTCCGAACTACTGGGGCTGATATTATAGGAATGACACTAGTTCCAGAATGTCAACTGGCAAGAGAAGCACAAATCTGTTATGTATCTATATCAACTGTTACAGATTATGATGTATGGGCAGAAAAACCAGTTACAGCTAAAGAAGTAATGGAAACTCTAGCAAAAAATGTTGAAACAACAAAAAAGATACTTACACTTGTAATTGATCAAATTCCTGAAATAAAATCATGCTCTTGTGAGAAGGCATTGAAAGAAGCAGAATTCTAATCGTCAATAAAAGATTCTTTTTTTAGTCCTTCTGGTAAGTTGAGATTCCCTTGGATAAGATTTTTCTGAAGATGTGCAATGATTTCATCTACGTCATATCCTAAATCTTTTAGTCTATTTTCAGTTTCATTGGAAAGTTTTGCGCCTATATTCTGACCTCCAATCCTACCAAAAGCAATTGCAGTAAATGGAAACAGATTTTCTTCCACTTTAAATTCGCCTGAAATTTTAGCCGCCATTTGCGTCCCATCTATATCTTTGATGTTAACTATAATTTCCAATTAGATCAGATCTCAACTGCTCTATGAAGATTATCTAATACAAGAAAACTTGAATGAAAATCATCAACTATTTTATAATCTTCAATCTTTAAATCGATAACCTGTTCATCAGCAGTTTCAAATTTTAAAATCCCACCTTCTTTTAATTTCACAAGTTTCCATTTGTCTTTTCCTTTTTGTAATTTACTTACAACAACTACCCACTTCTCATTATCCTCAATTCTAGGCATTCCAACTATATCAGTAATTGATTCAATTCCTAACTGTTTTTCTTCACAAAATGATCTCTTACAAGATGCACATCTCCAAACATCAACGGAACCAACAGTACGTTCTTCGATATTGATATTCACTGGCGCGTTATATGTAATCTGAGGATTATCACAACATTTGTAAATTTCTGGTGTTGGAATTTTATCATCTGATGGTTCATTAGTAGAATCTTCACTCATAAATTTCACTTTGGTTTGTTATATTTAGTCCTTGCATCGTCATATGGTTTTTCTAAAACTACACCAATATTATCTACAGTAAGATTTTTTTTAAACTCAATTTCTTCTCTTATACACATTTTTCTATACATGTTTACGGCAGTAAATCTTGGATGCATCGCTTCAAATTCATCATTTGGCATATCAATGAATGCACCTAAATCGATCAATTCTTTTGATGTTTCTGATGCATCTTTTAATGAAATTTCCAAATTTTTTGAAATTTCTTCTGCAGTCATTTTTCCCTTAGTAACAACTAATAGGAAAATCTTAGATTGTAAAATGGTTAGTTTAATCTCAGAAATGAGATTTTTTTCAATTTGAGTAAAATTAATAGTCATTTTTACGGTCACCAGTTGACAGTTTTTTTGATTTATAATTTTCAACCAATACAATTAAGATGATAATTGGTTATAAAAATCAAAAATCGTATAATAGGTGATATGTTAATGGATATTTCACCTATCAGTGGTTAGATTGATATATCGTTTTAATCGATTTTTGTCAAAGTCTACACTTTACGAGCGAATGATATGAAATGGAAAACCCTAAAACATAATGGAATACTTTTTCCTCCAGATTTTGAATCAAAGGGAATAAAGATCAAGATCAAAGGTCAAGACGTTCCTCTTAATCTACTTCAGGAAGAGATGATTTACCAGTGGGCAAAAAAGAAGGATACACCATACGCCGAGGATAAGGTATTTCAGAAGAACTTTGTTTTAGATTTTGCAAAAACCTTCAATGGAAAATACAAGAATTTAGAATTAGTAGATATTAATTTTTCAAACCCATTCAGACTTGTCGATAAGGAAAAAGATGTGAAGGAACTTCTCACAAAAGAGGAAAAAAAGGCACTTGCTGTAAAAAGGAAAGCACTTCGAGAAGAGATGAAGGTAAAATATGGTAAAGCGATAATGGATGAAAAAGAAGTTGAAGTTGCTAACTATATGGCTGAACCGCCAGGAATTTTCATTGGTCGAGGTGAACATCCAATGAGAGGTAAATGGAAACCAAAAGTATCAGTAAAAGATGTAACACTAAATCTTGGAAAAGATGCAAAAGTACCTACTGGTGATTGGGGAAAAATTGTTCATGATAGAGACTCAATGTGGATGGCTAGTTGGACTGATGTTTTGACCCAAAAGAGAAAATATGTTTGGCTAGCAGACACTGCTGGAATAAAACAAGATAGGGATAAGGCAAAATATGACAAGGCAAAAAAGCTTGCAAGTGAGATTGATAAGATTAAAGATAAAATTGTTAAAGATATGCAAAATAAAGATGCAAATGTTAGACGAATATCTACTGCATGTTATCTAATTTATCGTACAGCAATGAGAGTTGGAGATGAAAAAGATCCAGAAGAAGCAGATACTGTAGGTGCAACAACATTACGAAAAGAACACATCAAATTAAATGGTAATTCTATTGAGTTTGATTTTTTGGGAAAAGATAGCGTCAGGTGGCAAGAAACTGTGTCTGCTATAGGGCATGATAAACAGTTTCATGATAATCTAAAAGAACTCACATCAACAAAAAAAGATACAGATGAGATATTTGATCAAATTACATCACGTCATGTCAACTTGTATTATTCTAGTGTTGTGAATGGTTTGACAGCTAAAGTGTTTAGGACATACTTAGCATCTAGTGTTGTATCAAAATATCTTCGAGAGAATGGAGATGTTAAAAAATCAACTCCTGCAGAAAAATTATACCATGCAAAATTAGCCAACCTTGAGGCGGCCATGATGTGTAATCATAAAAGAACTATCCCAAAAACATTTGAGCAAGCATTACAAAAGAAAATTGATACATTAAAAATAGCAGAAAATGCAGTCCCCTGGAAGTCAAAAGAGGAAGCTTTGAAAAAAGCTGAATCTGCAACAGCAAAGACTGACACACAAAAAGAAAAACAAATTGAGAGGATAAAGAAGTCAAAAACTCAGATTAGAAAAACAAAGCAAAAACACAAAGACCGTATTGAGAAATTAAAGCTACAAGTGGATCTTACAAAAAAGACCAAAGACTACAATTTGGGCACGTCACTACGAAATTACATTGATCCTAGAATTTTTAAATCCTGGACTGATGATGTGGATGCAGAATGGGAAAAACTATACACCGCTGCACTACAGAAAAAATTCCTTTGGGTAAAATCAGAGAACGAATCTTGGAATCAAGTTTCAAAACAGTATTAATCTAGAACATTTAATTGCGAATAATTTTCATGCGTAATTATGCCGGGGTAGCTCAGCCTGGTTAGAGTGCCAGTTCCAATGGTAAACTCTAACGGTTCTTCCATAGAAGGCAAAACTCATAATCTGGAGGTCGTGGGTTCGAAACCCACCCCCGGCATTACAATTTTAATTTTCCTAGTTAGCGTTAATATGAAAGCGTTAAAAAAATAATTCATGTCTGAAGAAAATTTTGCTGGAAATATTATAGTAAATCTAGCTAGTTTACCTGATTTTCTTAGAACACCAATACTCAAGAAAAGAATGACGGAGTTTTTTTCTATGACTGATTTAGAAAAGGAAGAGATTATCAATAATGCGTTAGAAGCTGGTCCATCTATTCCATTTCCAAATTTTTCAAAACTATTCAAAACATGGTTAGAAGTACTTTGTAAGATAAATGAAGAAAATAGATATGATATGTTTTCAAACTACTTTAAACAGATTGTGAAAAAACCACAAAAAATCATTCTGTTTAATTTAGATGGTATTTTTGAGATATTTCTGAATCTGGAACTTCAGGAACGAAAAATTTTGACATCAACAATCAAAAATGTGTTTGAAAAAATTGATGAAGAATCAAAGCGTAAGTTGATTTTGTTGACGCCTGAAAGTGCTAGAAAAATTATCGGGTTTTAAGAAGCCTGTTCTTCAGGATTTCTATTATCCTCATTAGTATAGTCAACATAATTTCCTTCTGGGGTCATAATTCCAACAAACATTTTTTCATGTTTTCGCAATACCTTCCGATGATCTGATAAGGACATATCTAGATGCATTTCATTCATTACCATAACTCTCATTTCTTTCCATTCCTCCCAACATTTGTTGCAGGTTGGATATTTTTCAGCTTGTGGTTCAAGTTCCTCAGAATCAGGAATGTCTACTTTACATTTGGTACAAATTTTACTCATCTAAACCATCTGAATAATCTTTCAATTTATCTCTTATTAGTAAAAGCAATAATACACATTAAAAGAAACAATATCGTGAAAATAAAGTGCCCTAAATGTAAAGAAAATGCAGAGTTAACTCCAGATTTTTCATCTGTAACTTGTACAAAATGTGGTTTTGATATGACATATGGTGAATATGTAAAATTTGTTGCACATAATGAGGCTAAATTTTCAGATATCTTAGGTGATTATACAGGCAGCACTGAGGGTGAAACTGCAGGTACACTTGATGATTGGGAAGATTAGTCTATAATACTTAATTAATTTAGATTTTTGATTTTATTCAAATGGAATTTTTATTAGAGAACATTCTAAATTTAATTGGTTTTGCAGTTGGAATTATAATCGGTATTTTTGCATATATAGGTTATAAAAATACAGGTAGTCCAGTTCTTTTTAGACTAACACTTGCATTTTTTGCAATAGGTATTGGATTTGGAATTATTTGGTTAGGATACATGATAGATTCAATTTATTTTGAAACGGGAAAGATTAATCGTGGTATTCAAGCATTAGGATTAGGAATACAAACAATAGGTTATTTCTTTATCGCATTTTCTCATACCATAAAATCATTCTTTCCAAAATCCCGTTATTTTAGATCAGTAGGTATTCTTCCATTATTCATGTTATCAACTATGACCATAGAACACATTATTAGATCATTCTCTTTTATTTTACTAGTTTACGGTGCAATTGAAACTTTTGTTTCGTATATAGAAGGAAAGCAAAAAGGTGCACTTGCAGTTGGTATTGGATTAGCACTTTTGGCTTTTGGTGAATTCATTGCATGGTATTCATTTGTATTTCCAGAATCTATACTTTATTCAATTTCAATTATTATCAAAGTATCAGGATTAATTTCCTTATTTGTTCCAGTTTCAAAACTTCCATTACGGAGACTAAAATTAGATGATGATTTGGATGATGATTTAGAAGATCATGCGTAAATTTTGGGACTGTTTTAGTCAGTCAAAAAATTTTATGTTTTTAGTATATTGAAAATATCGTGATATGATCTATACTTTGGTTATGTAATATATTTAATTAAAATGGGTACATATAGAGCACAGATTGCAATTGTAAGTGATATACTAAATGTGGCAGAAGAAAACACGTTTGATAATGATGGTGCTTCTGTTACTCGATTAGTAAGACAGGCTAATATTTCGCATGGAAGGCTTTCAAAGATTTTAAAGAATTTAGTATCTCAAGGTCTACTTGAACAAGTAAATTCTGATAGAGCCAATAAATATAAGATAAGCATGTCTGGAAGAGAATTTCTTCAGGCGTATAAAACATTTTCAAAATTTACAGATGGTTTTGGTTTAACAATCTAATTATTTATCAAGTTTTAAACACATACATGAAACAAATTTCATGTGATCCAACTGGTATAACATTAACAGCAGAATCAATCAAAAATGGAGCAGTTGTCATATTTCCAACAGATACAGTGTATGGAATAGGCTGTAATCCATATAATGAAAATGCAGTAGATAGAATCTATGAAATTAAAAAACGAGATAAAACAAAACAGTTACCAGTTTTAGGATATTCAAAACAAATTTTGGAAGATATTGTAAAATTTGATGTATGTGCAAATAAAATAGCTGATAAATTTTGGCCTGGGGAACTAACTATGGTATTACCATTAAAAGATGATAAACTAAAGAAATTACCTGGAATTGAAAATACCCTTGCAGTACGAGTCCCAAACAACAAATGTGCGCTATCGCTTCTCAAAAAATGTAAATTAATTGTTGGTACAAGTGCAAATATTTCAGGAAAAGAGCCATTTACCAATCCCCAAAATATTGAGAATGATATTTCTAAATGTGATATTTTTTTGAATGGAGGTATAATACAAAATTCGAGTGTATCTACAATTATAAAAATTCAAAATAAAGATATCAAAATTTTAAGATATGGTAATATATCTAAAAATGATTTGGTAGAAGCACTTTGAATTTACTAATCACTTGTCAAAGAAATATGGAATATGAAACAATAAATGAGATTACACAATTATTAGATATGTTTGGAGATTCAAATCCCAATATTTTGAAAACAAAATTTTCTGGAATTATAATAGCTGAAACAGTACTAGAGACACTTGAAATTGTAGAAAAATTTAGAGAGAAAATCGAGAATGAACCTTGGGAATTACGATATAGTTCAAGAATTATTCCTATTCAGAAGATTTGCCAGACAGATTTAGCATTAATTAGACAAAACGTTATTGATCTAATTCCGTCTATAAAATCAGATGAAACGTATAAAATTTCTTTAGAAAAAAGAGATTCAGATATTATGCGAAGTGAGATTATTTCTAACATTGCAGATTTACTAACTAACAAGGTATCCTTAGAAGAGCCTGATTGGGAGATTATACTACAAATTCTTGGGGATAAAACAGGAATTGGTGTAATGCCAAAAAATTCTATACTTAGTATAACTAAAATTAAGAGATTAGATTAGTATTGAAGCTTTTTCTACAAGAAAATCCTCTAACTGTGTTTTAGAATCTATTGCATCAAGATTTTTTTTAGAGATGTTAAAATGATTTTTTAATATAACCGAATTATTATTGGAAAATGGACTAACTAAACTTGGAAAAATATTTTTATATAATTTATTTAAAAACTGTTTTTCACCTATAACTATTAATGAGAATTTTTGATTTCTGGTTATTCCAAGATTATTAATTGCAACACTAATTTGTGTTGTGCCTGCAAACCGCAATAATATATCAACTTCTAATTTTTTTGACAGTAATGTATTATGTTTTTCTGCTAAAATTGATAATGAAAGAATTTTTTTTACATGCTCTTTATTTAAAATGAATTTGGAAGATATTGCCTGAATTACAAGATTAGGAAATTCAGCTCGTAATGAGGCTAAAAAGTCATCAGCAGTGTTTGAAATTTTTTTAAATTCAAAAAGCTCAATGTTTTGATTGAAAATTTTGAATTTTATTCTTTCTTCAGAACCGCCATGTATCACTGGTATTATGTTTACAATGTCATTTGGTTTTAGTTTAGTTTCAAAACCATCTAATGCAGATGAATCAATACCATTGATTACAATCAATAAATTACTATCATCAAAGTCAACAGTATCTTTTGGTTTTATGTCAATTAGATGTTTTAACAATTGCTGTATGTTCAGATCTTGCTTGTCAATACTAAGATTTGCTAGATTAAACCACTTTTTTGCCCCACCTGTAAAATTAACAGTTATCATAATTTGGACTAGATAAACAGACTAATTATTTTTTCTAGGAAGTATCTTTAGAATTATCATCATTAATGATTTCTTCGGCAATATTCTCTGCTGCTGGCTCTGCTGCTGGCTCTGCTGCTGGCTCTGCTGCTGGCTCTGCTGCTGGCTCTGCTGCTGGCTCTGCTGCTGGCTCTGCTGCTGGCTCTGCTGCTGGCTTATTTGTTTCCATCTCATTTTTTTCACTTTCAATTAATTCTTGTTTCTGATCTTCAAATTTTTGTTTTCGTTTAAGAATTTTGGTGATATACCCAGCAATTTTATTTTTTAATGCTTTTGAACGTATAATAGAAACCTCATTCAAGAATTGTTTATTATTAGAAAAATCAGTGCCAAGTTTATCCTCGTACTCATTCAAGATTTCTGTTGAAAGTCGTTTTATTCTATCCACTGTAACAACGTTCTATAGGTTTTTTATATATGTACCATTCAAAAATTTTAATTATTAAGAAATTTCCTAGAGTTTTTTTCTAATTGTGTTAGTAAAGCATCATATGGCATTTTTAATATTTTTGATGCACAGTATACTACACTTGGCAGAAACTGGATCTGTGTCGTTTTATAATTAAAACAATGAGAGAATTTTACAGGTCCATCAGTTTCAACTAAAATTTGTTCAATGTTGGTCTTAGATAATAATGTCTGTTTATCATTAGCATAAATTAGAACTGGACCATATGAAACAAAAAAGCCTAAATCCATTGCGTGTTTTAATTGATTCTTATTTCCATCGAACCAATGCAATAAAACTCGTTTAATATCAAATGATGTAATGATTTCAAATATATCGTCTAGTGTTTTTCTTGAATGGATTGAAACTGGTTTATTAAATTTTTCAGCAAGATGTAATTGATCAGAAAAAACTTTCTTTTGTATAGTCCATTCATCTTCATTGCATATGTATGTCCTATCAAGACCGATCTCTCCTATACCAGCAATTTCTTTATTTTTTGTTTTTATCATTTCTAATACCTGCAACGTATTTTTCTGTGCCATTTCAGGATGAATTCCAATGAATGGTAAAATATTATCTGATTTTTTACTAAGATTTAATGTGCTTATCGATGTATCATAATCCATTGATACACAACAGGCTTTTAATTTGAGAATATTCATTGTATTGATAATATTTGAAATATCTGACTCATATTCTGGATCTGATAGATGAATATGTGAATCATAAAGCCATTCCATATTTTTCTTAAATTTTTACTATTAAATTAGTCTGCATAAATCTGTACAAAAGTGTGATTTTTTTACTCTTCAAAGTATTTTATTAGTATTTTTCATATAGTTATATGAAAACTTCAGAATTAGGATCATCTGCAATGTATAGAATTCTGAAAAAATCCGGTGCAGAACGAATAAGTGATGAATCAGTTGATGAGTTAAGAAGAATTATTGAAGAAATTGCAATAGAGATATCTAAGGGCGCTGTTGATATGGCAAAACATGCAGGTCGCAAAACTATCAAGTCCGAAGATGTGAAACTTGCTTCAAAACCATTTTCTAAATATTAGATTATTGTAATTCAGTTATGAGTTGACTATGATCTAGTTAGCTGTGGTCCTGCAATGCGTATATCATCTGAAGTATCACCGAATTTAGTAAAGTTGTCAACGAACATCTGTGCTAGTTTTTTTGCAGATAAGTCATACGAATCTTTGTCAACCCATGTATTTTTTGGATCCAATACATTAGAAGGAACGCCTGGACATTCTAATGGAACGTCAAGATTGAATACATTATCGTGTCTAAATTTGACAATATCAAAAGCACCTGTTAATGCAGCTGTAACCATTGCACGACTATATTTGATGCTTATTCGTTTTCCTACACCATAGGCTCCACCAGACCAACCGGTATTGATAAGATACACAATGGTATTATGCTTAGAAATTTTTTCGCCTAACATTTTTGCATAAACTGATGCATGTCTAGGCATAAATGGTGAACCGAAACACTCTGAAAACGTTGCCTTTGGTTCTTTAATTCCTCTTTCGGTTCCAGCTAACTTGCTTGTATAACCTGACATAAAATGAAACATTGCACTTTCTTTAGTTAGTTTTGATACTGGTGGTAAAACCCCCAATGCATCAGCTGTAAGAAAAATTATGACTTTAGGATGTCCACCTATACTTGGAATTATTGCTCCTGGAATGTATTCTAGGGGATATGCAGCTCTGGTATTTTCTGTAAGGCTGCCATCATCAAAGTTTGGCTTTAGTGATACTTTATCAACTACAACATTCTCAAGCACGGTTCCAGATTTTATTGCATTCCAAATCTGTGGTTCTGCTTCCTCGTTAAGATTTATACATTTAGCATAACATCCGCCCTCAAAATTAAAAATATCTTTATCTGACCAACCATGTTCATCATCACCAATTAGCATTCTATCCGGATCTGCAGAAAGACTAGTTTTTCCTGTACCGGAAAGACCAAAGAATAATGCAGTATCGCCATTTTTTCCAATGTTTGCAGAACAATGCATTGGAAAAACTCCTCTAGAAGGCATTAAATAATTCATAACAGAGAATAGAGATTTTTTCATTTCTCCTGCATAGTTTGTGGCGCCAATCAAAACAATTCTTTTTGATAAATTAATCATAATGAAAGCATTTGTTCTTGTTCCATCAATTTCTGGAATGGCGTCAAAATCATTTAGGCATATAATTGTAAATTCAGGTTCATGTGATTCAAGTTCTGCAGCTGAAGGTTTGACAAATAATTGTCTGCAAAAAAGGCTTTGCCATGCGTGATCATTTATCACACGAATTGGCAATCTATTTTCTTTAGATGCACCAACAAAACCATCAAAAACATAAAGTTCTTGTCCTTCAGCATGTTTTTTCATTTTTTCAAAAAGCTGATTAAATTTTTCAGATGGAAATTGTCTGTTTACATTACCCCAATCAACTGTTTCATGTGTTTCATCATCATAGATGATATAACGATCTTGTGGAGAACGACCAGTATATTTACCAGTTTTCACAGATAATGAGCCTGAAGATGTAACAATACCTTCATTTTTCTGAGTTGATATTTCAACAAGTTTTTCTGCTGTAAGATTTCTATGAATGGATTTGGTGCTTATTCCAAAATTTTCTAGTTGTGATAAGAATTTTGAGGATGATGCTGACTCTGACATTTACTCAACTCCAAATTTAATAATATACATGTCTTTTCTCAAGAATAATAACGAAAAATAAAACACTATTATCTCTTTCTCATAATTTCAAGAGTAGGACTTAGATACGTATTTATGTAAAAATTCGAGTCCCTAGTTAATGCCGATCAATAAAGAAAAACTACGAGTGAGAGAAGAAGTTTCGTCTAGTAGACCAAAATTTATCAGGCCAGAAAGCTGGAGATATAAAAGATTAGAAACAAACTGGAGAAAACCAAAGGGTATTGATAACCATCAAAGAAAACAAAAAAGTCGTGGTCGACCGGGTTTAGTCAAAATAGGATATGGTACACCAAAAATTGCAAAGGGATTACATCCATCAGGTTACACAGATAATTTAGTAAACAATTCAAATGATTTAGAAAAATTAAATCCAAAAGAAGATGGAGTAAGATTTGGTCATGGTGTTGGTACTAAAAAAAGAAAAGAAATGATGGAAATTATTATTGAAAAAAAATTCAAAGTGTTTAATGCTAGAGTGAGTAAAAATGCCAGTTAATCTAAAATCAAAGAAACAACTAGTTTCAAGAATTACGGGTGTGGGAGTAAATAGAGTAAGATTTGACAGTGAACATCTTGATGATATAGCTGATGCAATTACAAGAGATGATATAAGAAGTTTGATGACTGCTAACACAATTACAATAAAATCATTCACTGGTACATCTAGAGGTAGAGCCAAAATTAAAAAAATTCAAAAATCGAAGCGTGGTACAAAACAAGGTTCTAAAAAAGGCAGAAAGGGTGCAAGAGAAGGTAAAAAAATAGTTTATGTAAATAAAGTACGTGCACTTAGATACATACTTAAAATTGCAAAGGATAGAAAAGAAATTGATAATGGTGTCTTTAAATCAATATATAAAAAAATTGGCGGAAACACTGTAAGAAATAAAGCACATCTAAGAACTATTATTAGTGAAGCACAAAAATCTTAAAACGTAAAGAAAACATCTTTAAAATTATCAATTTTATTCTTGATAATACAAATTCCTTCTTTTCTTAGCATGTTTTTCTTTATGTCAATACCAAATAGATATCCACCTATATCACCGTTTGATTTTATCACTCTATGGCATGGAATAATAACTGGAAATGGGTTTTTTTTCATTATTTGACCTACTAGGCGTTGTCCATTTTCAAGACCTATTGATTTAGATAATTCATTATATGTAGTAATTTTTCCATGTGGCACTGTAAGGAGTTTTTTGTAAATTTTCTTTTCCATGTTCAAATTTTAATCACTTCTAATTTTGTAGTAGATAGTAATTCAACGACTTTTTGTTTATTTTTTCCTAAACTATTCCAATCTAATAATGCAACTTGAGCATCAATATTTCGTTCAATAATATGCTGAAAAAGTGATTGTTCTAAAAATTCTATTGCATGTTTAGGTATTACAGTTCCTAATGCAAATTTACCATTTATTATTTCATTTGTAAACTTCTGTGAATAATGTGTTCCCCCAAAGCATACCGCAGATGGAAATTGTTGTAGAGGCTTTTCGAAAGTTTTTTTAACAATCTGTGCTATAGAATTACACAATTCTACATCATTCCATTGTTTTTGAGTTGTACCAATTTCTATGAAAATAGAAGGTTTGTTAAGATCTGTAGGACCGTGATGTGTTGCTTCAATGGTTATCTGAAAATCAGGAAAACCTGTACGATTTTTCCAAAGATTTTGTAGATATGTTTTTTGAAATGATGGAAATGGAATTGCAACCTGCTGAGAGTTACCTCCAAATTTAGCAACATCAAAATTTCCTGTACTATGACATGTTAGTGCCAGTGTCCCAGATTCAGCAGCATGCTTTGAAAGAAATACATATCCATCATAATCAAATTTTTCTTCTAACCAATCTGCAGAAATTACAGGTGAGGTAGTTATCAATACGTCGAATTTTTCTCCTCTGAACACACCATTCATTTTTTCTAAATCTTGGCTGAGGAATTTAGCCATGTTATTTCCCGCAGGATCATTTTTGTATGCAACTAGTAAATCCATGAATAAAAGATATATTGACACTTTATTAATTTCAAATTAATGAGATTTAACCCAAAATTAACAGTCAAAAACTGCTATAATACAATAAAATTAACGAAAAAATCCGATATGGATGTCTATAAACAGCATCTAAGATTGGTTTTATTTGGGATTGCTACTGTTGGCTTACTAGGCTTTGGTATACAATTTATTTTCGCAACTGTCCCCTTTACAAGATAAAAATGTCTGAAGTAACAGAATCTCATTTATTTGCAGTTAGAACTACTGGTGGCCAGGAAAAAGTGGTTTTAAGATTACTTGAAACTAAGATGCGAAGTGGTGAATTAAATATTCAATCAATATTGTTAGTTGATAATCTTAAAGGCTACATTGTAATTGAAGCAGAAGATGCACAGATGATGTTTCATGCAATTCAAGGACTTCGACATGTAAAAGGACAGTTAAGAGGTGAATTACAATATAGTGAAATTGAAAATTATCTTATTAAAAAATCAATTGTGTCAGAACTTCAAGTGGATGGCACAGTTGAAATAATTGGTGGACCGTTCAAGGGAATGAAAGCAACCATTACTCGTATTGATCATGAAAAAGAGGAAGCAACTGTTATTCTTTTAGATGCACCATACCAACTTCCTGTAACTGTAGATGCAAACTATCTGAAACCATCATTATAGGAAGGAATAAATCATATCGCGGATGTAAAAAATTATGGGTGACAAACAAACTATTTCTTCATTGGTTACAGGAGGCGAAGCTTCTGCTGGTCCACCACTTGGTCCAGCTTTAGGTCCAATGGGTGTAAACATTATGGAAGTAATTAGTGCTATTAATGAAAAAACTGGTGATTTCAAAGGAATGAAGATTCCTGTAACTGTCACAGTTGATTCTGAAACGAAAAAATGGGAAATTGAGGTTGGAATTCCATCAGCATCTGCTTTAATATTAAAAGAGGCGAATATACAAAAAGGTTCAGGAACATCAGGAACTGAATGGATTGCAGATATTGGAATAGACGCAGTTGTTAAGGTTTCAAATGTAAAATTAGAATCATCATATGCATCTGAATTAAAATCTGTTGCAAAACAAGTGATTGGCACTTGTCAATGTCTCGGAATTAAGATTGAAGGTAAAACACCTAAAGAATTTACTGCAGAGATTAATTCTGGCAAATGGGATAAACAACTTATTATTAATTCTTAGATAGATATACTGGCTCTTTATCAGTTTTTTCTAATTCTACAAATGTCTCAGTATTTTGAATTCCCTCAATCCTTCCAATTTTTTCAATAATTACTGAGTGTAATTGTTCAAGATCTTTTGCTAACACACTTATAATAATATCAAATCTTCCTGTTACCTCACAAAGATGTTCAATTTCAGCAGTTTGCATTAATGCATCATGTATAGAATTTTTGAATTTAGGATCACGGTTTATTCCAACTGATGCCTTTACTTGAAAACCTAACTGCGATTCATCAATATCTATTGTAAATTTCTTAATTATCTTTTTTCTTAATAATCGCTTTATTCTGCTATACAGAACAGATGCATTAATTTCTAATTTTTTTGATAATACTGGAACTGATATATTTCCATTTTTCTTCAACTCGGACAATAACCTCAGATCTAAATCATCAATATGTTGCATTTTCAAAATTACTAATTTAAGGTCATAAATGTAAGTTTTGGTATTATTTATCACAATATAATCAAATTTTCTATAAAAAATCAATTTTTTAAAAAAAATATTAGATCTGTAAATAATTGCTCTAAACGATTTTAAGTAGGTGAAAAAAGATTTTGCTATGGTTAACGAATCAGATATCTTGAAACTAATTCAGGAATCTAAAAGTGTGAAAAAAGATAGAAAGTTCAAGCAGGCATTAGAATTATACATCATATTCAAAGATATAGATGTTAAAAAAGGATTTGCGCTGAATGAAGTAATACAACTTCCAAAACAAATGACAAAACCTGCAGCGGTTTGTGTTATGGCCACGGGAGATATGAGTCTAAAGGCAAAAAACGCAAAAGCAGATCAAGTTATTGATAATACAGAACTTGATAATTTAGCTCAAAACAAAAGGGAATCAAGGAAATTGATAAATAAATATGACTTTTTCTTGGCTGATACGAAACTTATGCCAAGTGTAGGTAAATCTTTAGGACAATTACTTGGTCCTAGAGGAAAAATGCCAACACCTGTTCCTTTTAATGCACCAATAGAGTCATTTTTAGAAAGATTTAGACATTCAATCAGAGTAAGAGTAAAAAATTCACTTTCATTATCATGTAAAATTGGAGATGAGACTATGGATGATAATGATCTTGCAAGTAATGCAATGACAGTAATACATGCTATTGAAAAAAAATTACCTAACGGTGATAAAAATTTCAAAAAGTTCATGATAAAAACAACTATGGGTAAAGCAATTAAGTTAGAACAGAAGGTGCGAAAGTAAAATGCATGAGAACCGAACACAATATCCTACAAAAAAAACACAATTGTATCAACAATTACAAGAACTGCCAAAAAAATACAATGTTCTTGCATTAGTAAGAATGGAAAAAGTAAGATCATCACAATTACTTCCACTTAGGAAAAAACTCCAAGGGGAGGTTGAAATAATTAGTGTTAAAGATAAAATTGCTAAAATTGCGTTAGAAAAAACTGGAATAAAAGGAATAGAAAAATTAATTGATAAATTAGCAGGACAGTGTCTTTTTATGTTTACAAACATGTCACCTTTCAAACTCAATGTTTTATTGGGGAAAAACAAAGTAATGCTAGGTGCTAGAGGTGGAGATTTAGCAAGTATGGATGTTGTAATACCACCAAAAAACACTGGAATTGCTCCAGGTCCAATGCTAACAGACTTTAAAGAAAACGGAGTTCCAACAAAGATTGATCAAGGTACAATTTGGATAATGAGAGAAACAATCCCAGTTAAAAAGGGAGAAGTGATTTCTGAAAAACTGGCAGCACTTCTAGGTAAATTAGATATAAAACCTATTGAGGCTTCAATTGTTCTAAATTCTGCATTAGAAGATGGTCTAGTTTATGCCGAACAAGAAATGATAATAGATTTGGAAAAATTCAGAAATGATTTGACTCAAGCTCATCAAGAGGCAATTTCATTATCAATTGAAGCTGCGTATATAACAAAAGACAACATCAAACAAATTCTAGCAAAAGCTGCCCAATCAGCTAGTTCTGTTTCAGTGGAAACAGGGTATGTAACTGACGAGACCAAAGAACAGATTCTCCAAAAAGCAAATGCACATGCTAAAGGTGTTGCGTCAAAAGCAAAGGACTACACTCCTGCATAATTAACTACTGCGTACTTTAGGTAAATTCCAATTATACTTCATTGCTACTAATCGTAGACCTGTGGTTAATGCTATACCAATAATAGTTGCAGCGTATACTTCGTTGGTAATTAATAGTGTAAAATAAAATATAACAGCACCAATGAAGCTAGCTGATGCGTATAACTCCTTAACAAATACTATAGGTGTTTGATTTACGAATACATCTCTCAAAATCCCACCCCCAATTGCAGTTAACATTCCAGACAAAACAATTACCAAGAAATTCATTCCAAATAGATTGTAAGCAAAAGTTGCGCCAATTACGGTAAAAACTCCAAGACCTACTGCATCAAACTTTAAGAAAACATTCCAATGTTTTTTCATTTTAGAATATAGTAAAAACAAAACTATAGCAGAGATTACGGTGATAATCACATAAGTTGGATCAATTAGAGAGTTCGGAAGAGTTTTTCCAAATACAACATCACGTATTGTTCCTCCTGCAACACCAGTAATTGTCGCTAGAATTATTATCCCAACAATATCTGCTTTATGCTCTATGGCCTTAAATGCACCAGTAACTGCAAAAGCCATGGTGCCAAAGAGATCTAGAACGTAAATAAAAAAATCAATTTGTGAAAGATCAACCAAATCAATTGTAGTATAAACTTGTAGTAAATAATGTTGAAGTTAAAAGATCGGATGGTTTAACCGAATAGAGATGCCAAGCCTTCCATAGCTTGTTCTTCTTGTTTTTCACTTGGTGGTTCAGCTTTTGCTTCTTTCTTTTTATCTCCATCTGCTGGTGCATCTGCTGCTGCGGCTGGAGCGGCTGCAACTGCTACTGGAGCGGCCTTAATTGCCTCTTCAATATTGACATCTGCTAATGATGCAACTAGAGCCTTAACCTGAGCCTCATTAACTTCTGCACCAGTTGCTTTTACTACACTAGTAACATTTTCCTCAGTTACCTCTTTTTGCAATTTGTGCAACATTAATGCGGCGTAAACATATTCCATTTAAAAAAAACCTCTCAAGGCATAATATAAAAGCTGTCCAAAAACAGCGTTCAAATTAAGATCTTAAGACTTCGACAAACAGAATAAAGATTACGGCTAAGATCCTTATCATAGAGATTTTCCATCCTCTGTTTTAGAATTCTTCTGGCGTGATCCTTATCAGAACCATCTGGTAATGATAAAACATTATTAATTAATTCGGAAAGTGATTCCCTAATCCAGCCATCTAAAACAGTGAATACCTTTTTTGAAATAATCTCAACTTTGTCTTTTTCCAAGTCTAATACATCAGTAAAATTTTCATGCTCTATTCTGTAAATTAAGGCAAAAATACAGTTTTCAGATGTTGGTTCTTTGAGCATCTCTTTGGATCTTGTACCTGCTTTTCCCTGTGAAACTTTGTTTTTTAGCCCTACAGGATTAACTATGAATCCATTTACACCTACTCTGTTACCATCAACACCAGTAACAGTTCCAATAACGAAATCACAGTATTCATCTGCAGGTTTTGCTGTAAAAACAAAATTTCCCTCCTTTAGAGTTCTCTTTTTACTTCCAAACATGTATTTTTTTAGATTTTTGCATATTTAATGGTTGTAATCGAAGATTCTTAATATCAGCACCAGATGAAAAATACGATGGACAAAAAAGATATTCTTACAAAATTTTCAGCAGATCCTGAACGATATTATCAGGTAAAGTTATTTGAAAATCAAGGATTTGAACGTAAATCATGTCTAACATGTAAACGATTCTTTTGGACACTAGATGAAAATAGAAACAACTGCCCTGATCATTCTAGTGACACATATTCATTTATTGGAAATCCTCCAACAAAAAATCGTTTTGATTATACTGAAGCCTGGAAACAGGTAGAGTCATTCTTTGTAAAAAATAATCATACATCAATTAACAGATACCCTGTTGTTTGTAGATGGCGCGATGATTTGTATTTTACAATTGCATCAATTGTTGACTTTCAAAGAGTAATGGGAAGTAAAGTGGTATTTGAATTTCCTGCAAACCCACTAGTAGTACCTCAGACATGTCTTAGATTCAAAGATTTAGAAAATGTTGGGGTAACGGGTAGACATTTTTCATCATTCTGTATGATTGGTCAACATAGTATACCAAATGAAAATGGTTATTGGAAAGATGAATGTGTTAATCTTGATTTTAATTTATTGACGCAGCAATTTGGAATTGAAAAAAAAGAGATTACATTTGTAGAAGATGTTTGGGAAGGAGGTGGTTCTTTCGGTTCATCATTAGAATATTTTGTAAAAGGTCTAGAACTTGGTAATGCTGTATTTACAGAATTTCAAGGAAACCTTTCAAATTACAAAACACTAGATCAACGGATTATAGATATGGGTGCAGGTTTGGAAAGATTTGCATGGATTACAATGGGAACACCAACTGCATATGATTGTTGTTTTGGTCCAATCACTGAAAAATTAATTCAAAATGCAGGAATCGATGCAAATTACTCAGTACTGGTGCCATATTTCACTGAAATCGCAAAGAATTTGGAACTATATGATGATTTATCTCAAGTAAGAAAAAATGCTATCAAAACAACAGGATTATCTGATGAACAAATTAATCGGATAATTACTCCACTAGAAGGAATTTATCTAATAATTGATCACATTAGAACACTAATCTTTGCAATATCAGACGGCGCACTTCCTAGCAATGTTGGAGGTGGATATAATCTTCGAATAATGTTGAGAAGAATTGTTTCAACGATAGACAGATTGAAACTAAAATTAGATTTGGATGAAATAATAGACATACAGATTGATTACTTGAAAAATACATACCCAGAATTAGAAAAGACACGCGAGGATGTCAAAGAAATTATCTCAATTGAGACAGGAAGGTATGACAGCTCAAAACAAAGAATGGAAAAAATTGTTAGTAAATTAGACAAAGAACCAAACGTTGAAGATTTGATAAGACTGTATGAATCTGATGGAGTTACACCAGAATATCTAAAGGAAATGAAGGTTATATCAGAAATTCCATCAACATTTTATGCTAAACTTTCAGATTTACACCAATCCAAAAAACAAAAAGAACAGATGATCTTACCATTAGAAGGAATTCCAGATACAGAACTTCTCTTCTACGGAGATGATCCAAGGGAATTTGATGCAAAAGTTTTGAAATCATTTGAAAATTTTGTGATTTTAGATAAAACTGCATTTTACGCAAGAGGTGGTGGTCAAGAACCAGATCATGGAAAAATTGGAGATTGTGACATTGTTGATATTACAAAACATGGTAACATTATAGTTCATGAAATAAAAGGAGATGCTCCAAAAGAGAGAGATACTGTTTCGTGCATAGTAGATGCAAAAAGAAGAGATGGAATTACAAAAAATCACACTAGTACACACATTCTCAATACTTCAGCAAGAAGTGTTTTAGGTTCATGGGTATGGCAACACTCTGCATTCAAAGAAGAAGATCATGCAAGACTAGACATCACACATCATTCTGCACTAACAGATGATGATGTCATAAAAATTGAACATACTGCCAACTCAATTATTGAAAAATCAATACCAGTTAAAATAGAAAATTTTGACAGAGGTACTGCAGAACAAAAATATGGATTTAGAATTTATCAGGGAGGGGTAGTTCCTGTAAAATCAGTTAGGATTGTATCAATAGGAGATCTAGACATAGAAGCATGCGGTGGAACACACGTACCAAACACTTCAGATGTAGAAGAAATTAAGATTACAAGAACAAAGAGAATTCAGGATGGAGTTGTAAGAATAGAATTTGTTTCAGGAGACAGTGCAAAAGAGTTTGTAAAAAAGAAACAACAGGATTCCGAGAGTAAAGAGAAAGAAGAAAAGCTAAAAGAACAAGAAAAAGAAAAGAGAATTGAAAGGAGACAACTTGCTAAAGAAAGAATTCCAATCATAGCAAAATCACTATTAGAGTGTAAAGAAGGAATATCTACAATTGAAGACATTACAATTGAATTAACAGAATCAAGTAAAGCAAACTTTTGTTATTCAACAAGCAATGATTATGATGATGTCTTTCATATTGGATTAGGAGAAGTCCTTTGCAAGGCAGATCCTAGATTAGTATATTGTGGGTTGTTTGAAGAAGGAGAAAAAATCCGAATTATAATATATGCCGGTGACCAAATCTCAGAAAAAAAGAGTGCTGGAGAGATTGTAAAGAGTATTTCACAGATTTTAGGTGGATCTGGAGGAGGAAGTTCCAAGTTTGCCCAAGGAGGAGGAACCGACAAATCAAAGAAAGAAGATGCAATTAAAAATGCGAAGTCCATGATTATGGAATAGGTAAACAAGATGGAACTAAACTGGAATCAAATAGATGACAAATGGAGGAGTAGATGGTATGATGCTAAACACTTTGAAACAGATCCTAATGACAAACCAAAAAAATTCATTACAGTTGCATATCCATATCCAAACTCACCTCAACATATCGGACATGGAAGAACATACACACTAGCAGATGTTCATTCTCGCTATTACAGAATGAAGGGATATAATGTGTTATTCCCAATGGGATTTCATTATACAGGAACACCAATTCTTGGAATGTCAAAAAGAGTTCAAGCAAATGATGTAGAGTTAATTGAAGCATTCAAAAAATTGTATAATGTTCCAGAAGAAAAAATCAAAGAGTTTGTTGATCCTGTAAAAATTGCAGATTATTTTCATGAAGAAATCAAAGCAGGAATGATTGAGATGGGATACTCCATAGACTGGAGAAGAGAATTTACAACAATCATACCTGCATATCAAAAGTTCATTGAATGGCAATTCAGAAATCTAAAACAGAAAAATCTCATTGTGCAGGGAAATCATCCTGTAGGATGGTGTCCAAATGATCAAAACCCTGTTTCACAACACGATACATTAGGTGATGTTGAACCAGACTTCACTGAATATATTGTAATAAAATTTAACATGGGGCATGAAATAATTCCTGTTGCTACACTTCGACCTGAAACATTATTTGGTGTAACAAATCTTTGGATAAATCCAAAGATTGTCTATAAAAAAGTCAAAGTTGACGGAGAAACATGGATAATTAGTACAGAATGTGCATACAAGTTAGAGTTTCTCAATAAAAAAATAGAGATCATCAGTGATATACCAGGTTCAGAATTAATTGGTAAGAAAGTTACTAGTCCAACAAGTGAAGATGAATTTCTAATTATTCCTGCATCATTTGTTACAGCAGCTACTGGTACAGGAATTGTAATGTCAGTTCCTGCACATGCACCATATGATTTTCAAGCATTAGAAGATATTAAAAATGGAAATCAGAAAAACATTAGTGATTCGTTACGAAGTGAGGTTCAAAAGATTCAACCAGTTGCAATAATCACTACAGATGGGTTTGGAAAGATACCAGCCCAAGATGTCATAAAGAGAATGGGAATTACAAATCAAAATGATCCAAAATTAGAAGATGCGACAAAAGAGATCTACTCTAAAGAATTCTACGAAGGAAAACTAAATTCTAATACAGGCAAATTTGCAGGTAAAAAAATTACATTTGTCAAAGACGAGGTAAAAGAATGGATTTCTAAAACAGGAAAATCAGATATTATGCTTGAATTAACAAATGAGTCAGTAAAGTGTCGATGTGGAACAGAATGTGTTGTAAAATTACTAAACAATCAGTGGTTTTTGGATTATGCGAACAAAGAATGGAAGAAAAAGGCACGTGACTGCTTTGAATCAATGAATATACTACCAAATGATATTAGAACAGAATTTCTCAATGTGCTTGATTGGTTACGAGAAAGAGCATGTGCAAGACAGCATGGATTAGGAACAAAGATACCATGGGATAGCGATTGGTTAGTTGAAAGTTTAGCCGATTCAGTAATCTACATGTCATTTTACACCATGGCAAAATTTGTCAACTCAGGAGAAATTTTAGCAGATAACATGTCAGATGAATTTTTCAATTATGTTTTCTATGGAAACGGAGATTCAAGTGCAATCGCAAACGGTGCAAAAATTACAATAGAAAAACTAGAAGAAATTAGGAATGAGTTTTTGTATTTTTATCCTGTTGATTCTAGACATTCAGGAAGAGATTTGGTTCCAAATCACCTAACATTTTTTGTTCTAAACCACGTCGCACTATTTCCTAAAGAAAATTGGCCAAAAGAGATTGTCGTGAATGGCTCTGTTTTGATGGATGGAAAAAAAATGTCAAAATCAATGGGGAATATTATACCGTTACGAAATGCAGTCAAGATGTATGGTGCAGATCCAATTAGATTATCAATATTAATTTCAGCGGAGCTCTTACAGGATGCTGATTTTAATATAGAATCGGTTTCGGGTATTAAAAATAAACTACAATCAATGCATGATGAATGTATAAAATTCAACAGTTCTGAAAAGATAGGAACCGAACCTGAAGATATTTGGATACAAAGTAGATTGTCAAAATTAATTTCTGAAGTAACTGATTCTATGGAAAAGATGCGTCTGCGTGAATCACTACATCATATTTTGTATGGATTTGACTCTGACCTTCAATGGTACATGAAAAGGGCAAATGCAAAAAACAGGGATGATATTTCAGGCGTTCTGAACAAGGTTATCTCAATACGTGTTTCCATGCTTTCACCATTTGCACCTCACATAGCCGAAGAAATGTGGGAAAAATTAGGAAATTCAGAGATGGTTTCAAAATCATCATGGCCAAAAGAGGAAGAACAAACAGATGATGGAATAGTACAAAGTGAGAGTCTACTTAGCTCAGTAATGAATGATATTTCAAATATTACTAAAGTGACAAAGATTACACCTAAAAAAATTATAATCTACACATCAGACAAGTGGAAATCAAAAGCATACCATAAAATTCTAAGCGGTGTTATTTCAGGAGAAACAAATGTTGGTGTATTCATCAAAGAGTTAATTTCACAAAAAGAAACAGAAAATGTCAAAAAAGATCCCGACTTTGTAAAAAAGACACTAAAAGATATTCTTTCGGAACCAACAGATCTAAGAAAAACAAAGATGTGTGCAGGAGAAATTGATGAGACTAAAATTATTTCTAATGAGCTTTCATCACTAATAGAAACAGACTATGGAATAAAATTACAAGTATTTTGTGAAAGTGATTCTGAAAAATATGATCCAAAAAACAAAGCAAGAATGGCACGACCTTACAAACCAGCAATATTAATCGAATAAAATCCGAGAATTGTATTTATTGGGTACTAGCAAATCTACGATAGATGAAAATTGCTGTAATGGGAATGGGTGTAGCTGGAAGTTATCTTATGGCTAGACTGAAAGATTCTGAACATGAAGTAACTGGATATGAAAGAATGGTGGAAGAAAGGCATGATTCAATTTGTGCATGGGGAACAATAAAAAAAGAATTAGATGGGTTTTGTAATAAAACAGGTAGAAATTTTGATGATTTTTTAATTCATAACGGAAAAGAAATGCATGTCAAAATGAATAATGATGTAAAATTTGATATTGGTTTGAAAGGACTTTGCACGTATAATAAGTTAGGATTGATTAAAGATTTCATAAAAGATTGTAATGTGATTTATGGTAAGGCTCCATCACTAGAAGAACTTGAAAAAGAATACGACATGATAGTAGATTGTACAGGATTTCACAGAGTTTACCTGCCAAAAATGGAACAGGATTTCTTTTTACCAACATATGAGTATAAAGTTGAATATGAAAATGGAGTACCGTTCGACGATTTTTACATTGAACCATTTCCAGGCATGTCAGGGTACTTTTGGTACTTTCCAATGGGAGAGAATTTTGCACATATCGGTGCAGGTGATTATAATAAAAACCACGTTAAAGCAACCGATGCATTTTTAGAAAAACATGGAGGAAAAATAGTTGCGACTAAGGGACGTCCAATTAGATTAGCGACTCCAGATAAATGTAAACCGTATTATTCTGGAAAAGTAGTTGGTGTTGGAGAATCAATTGGGACAGTCTATGCATTGCTAGGTGAGGGAATTATTCCATCCATGCAATGTGTTGATATTTTCTTAGAAAATATGCACGACTTCAAAGCATATGAAAAAGCAATTGAAAAGCATTACAAGGTTTATGCTAAGGTGTTTAATTTTGTAAGAGCAAAAATTCATCACAATTTCAGTTTCTTAAAAGCACTACCAGACTTTTTATCAATATTCAGATACATGAAAAAGAATGAAGATCGATTTGGAATGCATATTAAAATAGCAGATTTAATGAAAGTTGCAAAAGCCTAGGACATACTAAGAGAGCCAAAACCATCTTTTAACGTCAAACTAGACTTCATGTTATAATCAAAAATTGTACTGGAATACTCATCAAGTATTTCTTTCATAGAATCAAGTGATTCGTCAAGATAAAATCCTGGGCAATCACCTGTAAATTGAAATGTTGCATGAACTCTTGCACGTCCTTTGTCATTCTGTGCCCATGTTGAAAATGGATACAAATAACAAACTCCTGGACGATCAGGATGAATTCCACATGCACCTTCTGCATCTAAAAACCTGCAGCTTATGTGAGTACCATCATCAGATCCGGTTTCATCATCTTTTCTTTTGAGATTAATGTTTGTCATAACCGATAATCCACCAGAAGGAGTTGGTTCTTCATGTGTCGCAATCAATGTTTCATTTTTAATAAAATCAGAAATTTTTTGATATTTTAATCCAGTACCAATCTGAATGAGATCATCTGATGTAAGAGGTAATCTGCCTTGTCTATTACAACAATTATGGCAGTCAGGCCAATAACATTTCCACAAAATGTACTTTTTCTCTTTTGTTAGATATGGAATATGAAAAACTACATCTTTAATTTTTGCTGTGTAATCAGACACTTCAGAAATTTTGCCTAATATAAAATCCTGAATTAATGGATCTATTTCCCAATCATTCTTCAACAATTCAAGTGATTTTTGAATCTCATTCTGTGACATGTATTGAATTATAACCCATTTTTTTAATATTATAATGTTGAGTGAAAAAGGTAAATATGCATCAGCGACTGAAAATAGGAGATTTGTATGGAAAGAGATAATCTGGCCATTAATTTTAGAAGTTAATGATGTTTCATTTTCAATAAAGCAGTATCAAAGAAAAAGAGATGAGGTTTGTAAGAAATTCAATATATCGATCACATCATTATCAAGAGGGTTGGCATCAGTTATACAAAAAGAATTATTACTAAAAGAAAATGAGAGCTATTCAATTCATTATAGACTTATTCCATATATGAGATTAAAGGCTGATTGTGATTATGGGACAGCCATACATGAAACAAAAATAAAATAACAGCAAATGATTATATTCTATTTTTTTAGATTTTATTTGAAGCCCGGTAGTGTAGCGGCAAGCATAGGGGCCCCTGGAGCCTTTGACCCCAGTTCGAGTCTGGGCCGGGCTATTTTTTAATTATCTAGAAGCCTGAGCCACTCTTTCTAATTCGTTTTTCTTCTTGATGGATGGTGCAATAGGATCATTATTTGCTGCAAGAATCAAATGTTCAGCAATATATTCTTCTATGGGTTTTGGGTTTGAGAATGTTGCCTCTTTTATTGCATCTGCAATAAACCTCAATGCTAAATCAACTCTTCGTAAAGGCGCAACATCAACTGATACATGATAAACAGTTCCTCCATAAACTATCCTAGTTGTATCTTCATTTGGAGCGGAATTTTCAACTGCTCTGACAAGAACTTCTACAGGATTTTTATCCGTTTTTAGATGAATGATCTCAAAAGCAGTTTTTACAATATTTAATGAATGCTGTTTTTTTCCACCTTGTCTACCTGTGTTTTTTGCATATTTTTTTCCAAAATGCATTAATTTGTTTGCTAGTCTTTCAACAATATTCACTTGACCTTTATTGTATCTCTTTAACGCTGAACGACCAAAATCTAATGGTATGATAACTTGTTTAAGAGAAATTGCAGTTTTTAAACCCAGATCTTTAATTTCAATCTCAGTAGTATCCCATTTTCTGAATAAAAGTAATTTTTGTTCTGACAATTCTATCTCCTTGGTTTTTCTTTCTTTCCTAGAACTAATTCACGTAATGAAGTATTGTTAACTTTGAAAATTTTAAAACGAACTCCTGGAATATCGCCCATAGCACCACCCTGTGTTGCACCCATTCCTTCAACATGAACTTCATCATGTTCATCAACAAAATTCATGGCACCGTCACGTGGTAAAAAAGCTGTAATAGATTTACCGTTTTTAATTAATTGAACTCTTACACATTTTCTCACTGCAGAGTTTGGTTGTTTTGCCTCTACACCAACTTTTTCCAAAACAATTCCTTTTGCCTGAGGAGAACCTGCAAATGGATTAGATTTTTTATCTAATCCTAATTTTCTTCTTTTGTATGTGGAAATAGACCAACGCTGTTTCTTTCTTTTTTCTTTAAGATCTCGTCCCGCAAATAATCCTAAAGGTGATTTTGCCATATTACCACTCCAAAGATGCCTGTTGGCTATTAATTATGATATTTGTAATTTGGAAATATCTTCTTGCAAGTAATCTTGCTTTTTCAGCGTTTCTGCCCTCTCTTCCAACAACAACACCTTTCTTTGTTGGATCAACATTAATCACAGCTTGGAAAGTCCCATCAAGTCTTTCAGAAATTTTAATATCAATTATATATTTTTCGTTTAAAATATTTTTTAAAAATCGCTCTTGGTCGTCTGAGTATTCAACTAGTTCAATATTTCTATTAATTTTATTTTGTAATGTTTTGATATGAGAACCGCCTTTTCCAATTGCTAGTCCCATCTTTCCTTCATTAACAACAAAAATCAGTCTGTCTAATTTTTCATCTTCTACACAATCTCTAGCTGTTGCTTTTGTTACATTTTGAAATAATGACATTAAACGCATTTGATCAGTTGTTAGCTTTATTTCTTGTGTCATAGTTATCTTAATTAATCAAAAAAATTTTTTGTCTCATTTAAACCTTGGTTGAACTCTTTAGTTAAAATAATCTTTATCGACATCATTGAGATTCAGATTCTTTTTGTAGTGATGTAACATCACTTGTTGATATTTGTGGAAGTGAAAGTGTAGAAACCCTAAATTGTACTCCACATAATTTTCCAAGATTTACCGATGTGTCATTAAACTCTAATGTTGGAATTTTAGATTTTTTTGCGTCGGACTCAATTTTTCTACGGTATTCCGTTTCTATGGATTTTGATAAAATAACAAGTTTTGATTTTGAAAGTGAATTCAAAACTTGCTTAGTTCCTAAAATGCATTGATCATCTTTGATTGCATCTTTCAGAGTTTTTTCTAGTAATTTTTGCATCATTATACCTTGTATGAACAACTCAATTTATGCGACTTATAGATTTATTGTCGTTAATAACCACGACTATTCCTATCAGGTTTGTCAATGTTTGGATTTCTAAATCCATGTTTTTCCATCATATGATTCAAAAATCGTATATCGTTATCAAAATGTTCCCCACATACTGTGCAATCAGTCATATGATTTTACTAAATTTCTTGCATATAGTTGTTATATGAAAAATGCCAGCACCACTGCTTCCCAAGTACTCTCGTACCTTAGTAACACAGCAGCGACATTGGGTTTGACTTCCAGGTTCGGAATGGGACTGGGTCGCACCCCAACGCTATGACCGGCTTAAATTGTTTTGATATGTCTTCTCTATTAAGGTAACGAAATTTTCATTCAATATCAGAGAATTAGAAGATTAATTGTTTCATAGAAGTATAAATTAAAGAAAATAGCGAATACGATATGACACATCGTGTAGCAGTTTTAGATAAAGAACTATGTCAGCCCAAAAAATGTGGTCTGGAATGTATCAAATACTGCCCTGTGAATAAATCAGGTGCAGATTGTATTGTGCTTAATGAAGAGACAAAAAAAGCACAGATTGATGAAGATATTTGTAATGGATGTGGTATTTGTGTTAAAGTTTGCCCATTTGACGCAATCACAATTGTAAATTTAGCAAGTGAATTATCAACTGATAAAATTCACCAATATGACATCAATTCTTTTAGACTTTACAAATTACCCACACCAAAGAAAGGTGAAGTTGTTGGATTACTAGGTAGAAACGGAATGGGTAAGAGTACGGTTGTAAATATTTTATCAGGTAGTCTAAAACCAAATCTTGGAAATTATTCTGAACCACCAGAATGGGATGATATCTTAAAATTTTACAAGGGTACAGAGTTAAAATCACATTTTGAAGCGATTAAGAATGGAAATATTCGTGCTTCAATAAAACCACAGCAAGTTCATAATATTGTAAATGCATTCAATGGAACTGGAAAAGATCTATTAGAAAAATATGACGAACGAGGTGTATCAAGAGAACTAATAAAAAAACTAGATCTGGAAAATTCAGTCGAGCAGGAATTAAACGAGCTTAGTGGAGGAGAATTGCAAAGATTAGCGGTTGCTGTTTGTGCATCAAAAGAGGCAGATTTTTATTTTTTTGATGAACCCTCGTCATATAATGATGTATTCCAAAGAACTGGGGTTGCAAGAGTAATACATGGTTTAGCAGAATTAGGAAAAAGTGTCATGGTTGTAGAACATGATCTGACATTATTAGATTATTTGAGTGACTACATTGAAGTTCTGTATGGTGTTCCTGCAGCATATGGGATTGTTTCAAATGTATTATCGACAAAAGTTGGTATCAATGCATTTCTAGATGGTTATCTAGCGTCTGAAAATGTCAGATTTCGGGATAAAAAATTCACATTTGATGCATCAACTGCAACAGATGACATTCAACAAGGAGATGTAGTTGTATCATATCCAAAACTCGAAAAAAAATACTCTACTTTTTCAGTATCCGTGGACCCAGGTGATGTAAGAAAGGGTGACCTATTAGGAATTATGGGTGCCAATGCACTTGGAAAAACTACACTGATGAAAATGATCGCAGGCGTTGAAAAACCAGACTCTGGTATGATTGATAAGAAAATAAAAATTTCATACAAACCACAATATCTTACAAATGATATTGATGTAGAGGTGGTTACAGTGTTAGACAAGGCTAATGGTGGACCAATAGAAGATAGTACTGAGGAGGAACAAATTATTGAGCCACTAAGAATTAAAAAATTATACAATAAATCAATGAAGTATTTGTCAGGTGGAGAATTACAAAAAGTTGCTGTAGCCACTTGCCTGTTGCAAAAAGTTGATCTGTATGCACTTGATGAACCATCAGCATTTTTAGATGTTGAAGACAGGATTGCTGTTGGAAAGTTTCTTCAAAAGTTTTGTCGTTCTTTTGGTAAATCTGCCATTGTAATTGATCATGACCTTCAGTTAATGGATTTGGTTTCTGACTCTATGGTTATTTTTGAAGGAACGTCTAGTATTGAGGGACATGCAACATCACCTCTGCCAAAAATTGATGCAATGAATCGATTCCTCAAGTCATTAGATATAACATTCCGACGTGATGAAAAAAGTAGACGGCCTAGAGTAAACAAGGATGGAAGTAGACTTGACAAGGATCAAAAAGGAAGTCAGAATTACTATTATAAGAAATGACAAGAATGCTAAAAAAAGCATTAGAAAATATCCTTTCAGATAAAGATACCAAGGATCTTGTTTCAGCATTTGACCAAATTGGTGATATTATCATAGTAAGAATACCAGATTCATTAATTTCAAAAAAGAAAATTATTGGAAAGGCTTTGTTAGAGCAGGTAAAAACAGCAAAATCTGTATTTCATCAGTCTTCTCCTGTTGAGGGTGACTTTCGTACAAGAAATTTGGAATTAATCGAAGGTGATGAAAAAACAGAGACTGAGTATAAAGAAAATGGTTGTAGATTCATTGTAGATGTTGAAAAAGCATTTTTTTCTCCACGATTATCAACTGAAAGGGAAAGAATCTCAAATCTTGTAAATGATAATGATGTTATAATCAATATGTTTGGTGGCGTTGGAATGTTTTCATTACTCGCTGCCAAGAAAAAATCATGTACTGTTTATAATATAGATATCAATCCTGTGGCTTCTAAACTATGTGAAGAAAATATTAAACTTAACAAACTCAAAGGCAAGGTGATTTCGCTTAATGGAGATGCTGCAGAAATCATTAAAGAGCAATTACGAGATAAAGCTGACCGTGTATTAATGCTATTACCAGAACGATCTGATGAGTTTTTAGATATTGCAATTTCATCATTGAGAAAGAATGGAGTTATTCATTACTACTCACATATTCATGCAGAAAAAAAACAAGATGCTGCAAAGTTATCTGAAGAACATTTTCTAAATATAAATAAAATACAAGCGAAGATTATGACTTCACGAGTTGTCAGACCAGTAGGACCACGATTCTATCAAACTGTTGTTGATGTAAAAATTCAGAAAAACTAAGTATCGTCATCAATTACAGATGATGCTGGTTTTGCAGAAGTAGTTGCCATCATATATCCAATCCAAGATACAACACCAAGTATACCACCAACTATCATCAAAATACTTAGTTGTAAAACGATTGGACTCCATTCAGAAAGCATCAAAAGGTATGCATAAAGGAAAAAAGCGCCTATTGCTAATACAAAAATCATAATCCCCATGCCACTACGTCTTTGCATGACAATGACAGATTTATTCAGTTATTTAATTTAAGCTAGAATTCTATTGCCATCATATATGCATCTTCACCATCGCGATAATATGACTTTAGTCGTTGTTTAATAGACATGCCTAATCTTTCATAGAGTCTTACTGCATCAGTATTACTACATCTCACTTCAAGATACATCTCATTACATTGTTTTTCTTTAACACCCTTGAATGCCTCTTCAACAAGTACACTACCAATTCCATTTCCACGTAATTCATTTAAAACAGCAACAGACACAACATGCCCTTTTTTCACAAATCCTAATTTCTTGAAATTTGAAAATCCAAATTCAGATTTACACATAATATAGCCAGCAGGTATTCCTGCATTTTCTGCAATAAGAAATGATTCCGGCATATCAGTAAGTAAGCTTTCATAGAAATAATCAGAATAATGCTCCGGAAGTGTTTTCATGTTGATTTCCATAACAGAAATTAAATCAGAAGGCTCACATCTGCGAATTATAGCATCATTAATTTGTCTTAATATCACTTGCATAAAACAAGTGTACACATCAATTATTTAATTCTAATCTGGAAAAGCAATTATTGAATCAAATTTAACCATAATTATGATAGAGCCAACTCAAGAAGAGATTCAAAATACCGTCTCAGCAATATTTGATATTACTAAAACGGAGATTTACTTGACTAAAATTAAATTTCATTTTAAAAATACCAATTTCAAAGATAAGTTTGTAAAACTAACCCAGATGCTAGAAATGAGAAATCTTGTGTGTGTTATGGAGAAGCAAAATGGTGAAATTTTACTTATCGTGTCAAGATTTCCTCCATTAAAACAAAGAAAATGGTTATCAAAAACGTGGACTCCTAGAATTCTTTTTGCAGTTACAGTGGCAATGGTACTAATTGATGGGTTCTTCAGAACCGCTGGACTAAATTCATTTGTACCAATTGGTGATCCACTTGGAGTTGCAATTCTCTATGCATGGGCACTAATTGGAATCTTAGGTGTTCATGAGGCAGGGCATCTTGTTGCTGCAAAATGGCACAAAATTAAAACAACTTGGCCATACTTTATACCAGGTGTCCCAATTTTTGGAATTCCAACATTTGGCGCATTCATCCAATCAAGAGGTCTAACTGTTAACCGTGACATATTATTTGATATTGCAATTGCAGGACCAATTGCTGGTCTAGTTGTTGCTATTGTTGTTCTTGCATTTGGTGTATACACATCGCCGGTTATTGATAGTCAAATTGCAGAACAAATGTTTGGCACGTCACAACTGATCCATATGAATGAAAATCTGATAATGATGGGTATGCTTGAATTATTTGATAAAAATGGTGACGATGTTGAAATAATAATGTCGCCAATTATGTTTGCGGCTTGGCTTGGATTTCTAATTACATTCTTGAATCTACTTCCTGCATGGCAATTAGATGGTGGTCACATGTCTCGTGTAATTCTAGGTCAAAAGTGGCACAAGATAGCCACATACGCAAGCATGGGTGTTCTTGTTTTGTTAAATTATTGGATGATGGCAATATTGATTTTGATTCTAAGTTCTAGAAGTAAGGATGCACAACCACTAGATGACATATCTCCTCTATCAAAAAATAGAAAAATCATTTACATAGGTGTTATAGTTTTGGCAATTTTATGTGCCCCTCTTCCAAACTCAATTTTCCCGTAAAAGCGTGCGTGCACCATCATTAACAATTTCAACTTTTTGCCTTGGTCCTACATTCTTTAGAATATAATCCATTGATTTTTTAACACCACCTATAGGTATAATTCCAAGTTTTTTCAGATAGATTTCAGGTAGTACCGAAACTAAACCAACCTGAAACTTTTTTTGAATTTCAGACAGATACAATAAATTTTCCATACCGTCTACATATTTTGTTCCATTTTTTACACGTTCAATTGTAAGTCTACCATCAATGAATTGTTGAAAAGCATCTGAACCTATTCCGTTTAAACATTCTGCCAGTAATACAACAAATCCCTGGTTTTTAATTATGCTATAACAATTCCAGAGAGAATTTAATGATGCATTTAATGTTTCATTACTTGCATCTTTACCAGTACTAATAATCACTGTTCTCTGACGATCAATTGTTTTTACACATGAATCTGCAAATGATTGTGAAAGAGATGCAGAATTTTTAGGATGACCTATAGAAAAATCAGATATTCCCTTTGCATTTGCTATGATCTCAATCGATGAGATTTCAAATCCATCAACAAATTTCTCTGCAACATGCATGTTAGAACCTGCCTTTCCAGGAATTGGCAGATCACTTTTTCTTTTTTTGAATACATCTAGCATCTCTGATTTTCCAAACTTCTTTAGTAATCTGGTAGCAGTGGTTTCAAATCCAAATAATCCATCAAACTCCATTTCAGAAAGAAATGTCAAATTTGCATCTGAAATTTCATCTTGATCAAATTCATTAATGGATATATTTTCAGGATTGTTTGATTTGACTAGTGGGATGATTCTTTTGTTTACAAGAACCTTAGGATTTGAAAATGATTTTTCTTCACATTTTTTGAAAATTTTTGTTAAAATTTGCTGAACAGAATTTGTGTAATTTAAAATTGCAATTTCTACTGGTTTTGATATATCAAGCGTGTTTAATTTTTCATCTATTTTTGAATCTTCTAGTAATTTATTTTCGTCAGATGGTTTTTCATTAAGATTTTCTTGTTGTATGTCTAAAACCACTTCATTTTGTCCATAATTTAACCAAATTTCAGGCATGATTTACCCACAATACAAACCAAAATAAATACAGTTAACTAAATTTTGATATGGGTTTTGTTAAAGAATTTGCAACATTTCTTTATGAAAAAAAGATTATTAGATTCGGCGATTTCACTTTGACAAGCGGAACAAAGAGCCCATATTATATCGATCTTAGGCTGGTTCCAAGTTTTCCACATGAATACAGAAAAATGATCAAGGGTCTGCAAAATTTAATTGCAGAGGAAATAGGATTTGAAAATTTCCACTCACTTGTGTCAGTTCCAACAGGAGGATTGGTAGTTGCTGCATCACTTGCAACTGAAATTATAAAACCACTAATCTATGTTAGAAACCAAGTAAAGGAACATGGGACTGGAAAGGCAATTGAAGGTGTAACTTGTCAGGATATGAAGCTGTTAATGATTGAGGATGTTGTAACAAGTGGTGGTTCGGTCATCAACGCAATCAAATCAATCAAAGAAGAAAAGATGACTGTTATAGATGCATATGCAGTAGTTGACAGAATGGAAGGAGCAACACAAGCATTACAAGCTGAAGGTGTAAAGCTTCACAGTCTTTTAACAATTAATGATATTACACAAAGCCTGTTTGAGCAAAAATTAATAACAGAAGATGTACTAAAGCAGGTTCAAGACAGAATAAAGTAGGGCAGCTCAGTCAAATGCCTTTACATCATTAATCAGGTATAACTCTGATTCTTCATTGCGGCCAATATGATAACAATCAACTGGAATTAAAATTTTAGTGGGCCCGAAGGGCTTCGATCCCTTGGCTCCTCGGTTATGAGCCGAGTACTCTACTAGGCTGAGTTACGGGCCCTATGAAAAAATAATTTCAACTGGGTAAAAAGTGTTAGATTAGCAGTAAGACTCGTAACAACTATCTAACAAGAGGTTTTGTGCAAAAACTGATTTTTCTGCTGTAGATAGCATCACTGAATCATCGATACTAGTATTATTAATGATTTTTTGCCAGGATGCTGCATGTCTAATGTCAGCAGTCATATGTTCTTCAAAGTATTTTATTGCATCTTTGGTATCTATACCATAGAATTCTTTCAATCCTTCTAGTTTGGTTTTGCTTACTTTGGGAATCTCTTTTTCAAATGCATACATTGCACATGCACCATTATCAAACGAGTCCATAAGTGAACCCAAACTGAATACTGCCATTTTGGTTTTCTCGAGACCGTCATAGCCTTGTAATTCTGATTCAGAAATTCCCATAGAACCTGCAAATTTCTCCCATAGAGGAATATGCTCTGATTCTTCTTTCATATTCTGAATTAACTCATCTTTCATATCTGAGGTTGCACATTCAACCATTGGTTCCATGAATCGTGGGACCTGCTTCACTAATTGGTAATATTCCTTGGAATAACCCTTGAGTGAGTCTAGTTCCAGTTTTCCATCTGACCACATTTCGTAAAATGGATGTTTGAGTAAACTTTTGTCTTCAATGATTTGATCGATTCGTTTTATTAGAGAACCCATGAATGTTCTGATTGAAATTAGGATAAAAAAGCTTGTGATTACAAAAAGTTTTATGGATTAGGAGAGCCAGAATTTTAAGCTCCTGTAGTGTAGTCCGGTCAAGCATTTAGGCCTTTCACGCCTGAGACTCGGGTTCGAATCCCGACGGGAGCATACAGTTTTTTAATTAATCAACAAAGTTTAATATTCCATTCTGAAAGATGTTGATCAGATATTTTTGGATAGAAAAAATTTAGAGATTAACCCACTTCTTGAAACTTATAGTAAATATATTAAAAAAATTGATGCCGCACTTGATGCAGAATTAGAATTATATTCAGAATCAGAATTTTGTGAACCATTAAAATTTGCAATACAGGGTGGAAAGCGAATAAGACCAACTATCTTACTTTTAGCTGCTGAAAGCGTTGGCAAGATTGATGAAAATGTTTTTTCTGCTGCGTGTGCAATTGAATTACTTCATACAGAATCAGTTATACATGATGATATTATTGATAATGAAACTAAACGTAGACAAAAAGATCCATTTCATATCAAGTATGGTTATAACGCAAGTGTCTTGACAGGGGATTTTGTCTTAGGTCTAATCCTTAATATTTCATCACGATTAGATAATCCTCGCATAACAAAGGATTTAGCTACTGCTGCAATGTTGATGAGTGAAGGTGAAATACTAGAAGGAAAATTAGAGGATAGTGAGGATACTACATTTGATGATTATCTGAAGGTCATGGAATACAAGACTGCTACAGCCTTCGAAATGGCTGCAAAACTTGGTTCTATAATTGGAAATGGAACTGAGGAGCAAATTGAATCATTGGCTGAATATGGAAAAAATATTGGTATTGCATATCAAATTCGTGATGATTTGATGGATTGGAAAAATGAAGATAAACTTTTCAATCTCTTGATTAAGAAAAGTTCTGATCCTAGAGTAATCTTCAATAAAATGGAAGAGATGTTAGAGAAATTTTCAAAACTTGCCTTAGATAGCTTAAGAAAAATAAACGAATCTGATGCAAAAAGTAATTTAGAAAATTTGGTAAAATTTACACAGTTTAAGGCATAAGTGTACCAGTCAAAACTGGTGATGCCATTTCTGCAAATTTGATAATTGGCTCTGGATAAACACCTATTG
>Ga0315338_1000541_pt1 | contig 81208 bp, 97 predicted proteins | sample ASW8metaG_FD_204518 | JGI IMG/M metagenome (GOLD analysis project Ga0315338, IMG submission 204518) | Ammonia-oxidizing marine archaeal communities from Monterey Bay, California, United States - ASW #8 | ecosystem: Environmental > Aquatic > Marine > Coastal | place: USA: California | collected...
TGTAATGATTTCGATGGTGGTACAACTTTGCTGGACTACAAGACCAGTAAGCGCTATGGTGCATACCTCCCAGAGGATTATTATCGCCAGCTGATTATCTACGCATTCTTGTACACATTAGAGATGGGCGAGATGCCGAAGTTTGTGGGCGTTAATTACCTTCGCTTTGATGATACCTTCTTTGTGAAAGTTACACAGAGCGTGCTTGATGAAGCCAAGGACTTAATTAAGATGGTACACAACTGTTTAAAAGAGCGTGAGGAATATGAGGAACGCTATGAACAGAAACCCCAGAATCTTTGTAAGTGGTGTTCGTTTAATAAGCAACACAACGGTGGACCGTGCGACGTGGTAATTCCTAAATGGAAACCTAAGTTTAAGAAAAGTAAAGAGACATATGCAGATATTGATACAAAGATGAAGGGACAAATAGAGCTTGATAACCAAGAACAGTTTCCCGAGTTTGATTAAGAGTAATCTTTATATATGTCCTCGTTCTAAGAAATTACATGGCGCGCGATGATTATGGAGCCATAAACGTGATTTCTGAGGAGGAACGCGAAATCCTAGGCATAGGAGGCTCCAAGAAACCTGAAGAGGATGACGAAAAGTTATTCGAGACTATCGGTAAAGCTGCTGATAAGATTGGGGAGACCCAAGTAGGTAAGAAGATAGGAACTATAATCACTATCGTGTTGCTAGCGCTTCTGAGTGGGGGGGCCAACATGTCTATCATTCACGATTACTTTAATGGTGATGAAGATATTGGTCCCATCGGGGGCTGTCTACAGACAGACGCCACCAATTATAACCCACAAGCTACATTCGACGACGGAAGTTGTAACTTTTTAGTTATTATATATGGTTGCACTAATCCCGAAGCTGAAAACTATGATGAGCAAGCTACACATGATGATGGACGTTGCGTAATTTTAAACGACGGTAATGGTAGTGCAAATGAAACAGCTGCTATCTATGGTTGTATGGATATAGATGCTAATAATTATGATGACAAAGCTACTGAAGATGATGGTTCATGTGATTATGAGGATGAATATGAAGAACCTGAATGTAATTCTACATCAGTACTTTTTTACCCCGGCTGGTATGACCAAGAAACAGAAAATATGTCTGTTTACTGGGTGAACGAAACAGCTGAAGGTATATCCGTATTAACAGATATAGATGCTGAGTGTAGTGATTATGATGCATCTGTGTTAGTTTATGTGGACGTATGGCACGAAGAGTCTGGTGATTATAATTGGACAGACATATATATGACTGTTAGTGGTGATAATTGGGATGACCACTGGTTTAATTTCACTTTCGAAGAACTTAACGAAACAGAAGGTGATTGGGCTATGTGGGTAGCATTACTCGTATGGGACGAGGTAGATGAAACATATATATTCCAACAACAATTTGAAATCCCAATGATACGAGTGGAGGCTCCTGAATAATGTGTTGCATAGACTGTGGTTGTTGTAACAAATGTGCGTGCCCATGTTGTAAGGAGGAGTCGTGAACGCAACAGATATGTTGCATTTAACAAACAAATTAGATATGATATTATCAACAGTAGATGATATTAAACAGATGCTGGTCAAACAGCAGATGTTAAAATATGAAGAATTAAAAGAGGAATTAAATGAGTAATCATAAGAAAGATGCAGCAAACCCTGATGGGAACTTCGCTAACTTCATGATGATGTTAGTAGCAGCACCAGTCGTAATGGCTTGGGTAGGACTATCTATATTCTTAGTAACAATGGCATTCCGTCACCCAGAGATAGTAGAAGATATAGAATCTTATAAGTCAGTATTACTAATCATAGGGTCACCTGCATTAGTTATTATATATAAGGTATTAGAGTTATGGACTGCTCAACAGAACAGTCAGATAGAACAAACAAGAAAGGGTACATTCCGTAATGGGGATGACCATGAACACGAAGAAGAGGAAATAAAAAAATGAACGACTTTGAAGTAAAAGAGTTGTACGACCAAGTACAAAAAATGCAAGAGCAATTGAATGCACTGAAAGAAAGCAACTGTAAATGTTGCGAGGAGAAACTATGACAGAAGAAGTAACAACAGCATGTAAAGCAGCAAAAACGGCTGTAACAGCAGCAGAAGGAATATTAGCAACAGCGGTAGCAGCAGCGGCAGTAACAGCGGCAGCAATACCACCGTTAGCAGCAGATGAAGCAGCAGCAGCAGTTGCAGCAGGAGCAGAACTAGGACTTAATCCAGCTGCCGATGCATGGTTAGCCGCAGCAACAGCAGCTCTAGCCGCAGCAACAACAGCAAATGCAAATGCAGACGCAGCAGTAGTAGTTGCGACAGCAGGAGTAGGCGCAGCTAAAACGGCAGAGACCGCAGCCTGTTAGAAGTAAACTTTATATAGGTAGAGATTCTACCTGTATATGGGCTCTCGCTGAAGGGCCAAGGCTCCACAGGATACTTAACGCAAGTGCCATCGTGGGAGCCCCAACATGGAGAAAACTATGTCAAATAACACAACAAACGAAACAAGCAACAACAATACTGCATTGGATACAAATCAGACTGCAAATGATACAAATACAACCAGTAATGTTACTGCAAATGATGTAAGCGAATCTGGAATGTTAGATGGTCTAATGGATGCATTACAAGACTCACCCGAGCTTATGCTCGCGGTTGCAGTTATAGGAGCACTAGTTGCTTATATTGCATACACTGTACCAGCAGTTAGGATGATGGTTATGCCATATCTTAAGAAATACGATGAAGAAATTCTCGAATTATTAGATAAGAACCTAACAGCAGCACAGGTTAAAGCTTACGAGAAGCTGGATGAAGCAGCTCAAAAGCATGTAAAAGATGCAATGCTCAGAAATGTAATAATGTCTGCATACGACCAAAACGATGATAAATTCGTAGCCGTCGTTAAGACAGAAGCAAAAGACGCTTTAGCAGAAGCTAAAAAGCTTTGAACGAAGTAGAATATGAGCAGCGGTTACGCCAGCGGGTAGGAGAAGGAGAATATGAACGTCATAAAGAACTTGTACGCTTGCTGGCTCGCAATCTCGCTCTTGAAGATATTTTGTGGGAAGAAATTACTATACATATTCGGGACATTAACTTACGAACAGAGCTCTTGCGACAAAGAAATTCAATCGTTCGTGACATACATACGGAATTCAGAGCGTTAAATATAGAGATACCTACAGTATTAGAGACTACAACTGAAGGTTTCGCTAGCTTTTTAGAGGATTTAAACGATGACAACACAAGTGAAGAACGAATCGAAGAAACTACAAGCAGCACTGACAGGTAAAGGTGTACATGATTCAAGAGCTTTAGAGAATATATTCGAAGATTGTAGACACAGTGAAGAAAAAATGAAAAAATTGATACGTGCCTTCTGTGGTGCATATCTATTAGACAATAAACAACGCCCTTTACAACTAAGACCACTTCAAGAAATCATAGTTGTTAAGTCGTTAACTCATCCTAAACACAGTAAACAAAGAAAATTAGCTATTCTAGCTCCAAGAGGTAGTGGAAAATCATACGCACTCGCTGTTGCGGCTACAATATATATGTTTTTTAAGAGATTTAGAGATTTAATCTTTGTTTTGGCTCCATCAGAGGACCAAGCAGCATTAATCTTTGGATATATCTATAGAAATTTTAAAGATAATAAGTTCTTAGATAGCTTAGTAGATAATTATAAATTTCACAATAAGCCCCATATACGCATGAAGGGGGGTACAATGTTGCGTAGAGCTCCATTAGCGCCTAGTAATCAAGGTCAATCCATACGTGGGCAACACCCTACGTTCTGTATTGTTGATGAGTCCCCACTCATCGACGATAAATTGTTCATTGATAATGTAGAACCAGCGATAGTTTCAAATATGGCCCCTTTCATAAATTTAGGTACACCAAAGTCTAAAGACAACCATATGCATCGTTATTTATATGATGACGCTTATGCAGAAACATGGACACGGTTACATTTTACATGGAGAGATGCAGTGGAAACAGGTGATGCTTATTCACCAGCATATACTGAAGAAGATATGTTAACTAAAATGATGGAGTGGGGTGAAGACTCTATTTACTGGAGAACTGAATATGAATGTGAATTTGTGGAAAGTATTTCGAATGTATTTAATCCAGAAAAAGTTAAGGGATGTTATGATGACTACGAACTCTACGAACCGGGAACCTATGAGCATGGCGGCAAAAATTGCACTGTTGCTGTTGACATTGGGAAATCTGTCAATAGTACTGTTATTAGTGTTTGGGCTAGGGAGCAAGATGAATTCGGGGATATCGCACGTCTCATATATCTTGAGGAAATCAATCCTAGAACCGGTGGGCATGACATACCATATCAACGAAAACGTATTATGGATATTGCTCGTGGTTTTAGCGTTGGTCAGGTTATTATTGATGCTACGGGGATTGGTGGTGCTATTGAGCAGGACATCAGATTAGAGTGTATTCAAAGTACCCCTCAGATTCATTTTTTACCATTTATATTTACAGGAGGACCCAGAGGAAGTAAAACTCAAATATATAGAGATTATGTTTCCTTTATGCAACAACGTAAGATTAAAGTTCCCAATCCAGAACCATTAGATATGGTGTCTCGTAAAGTGATTAATAAATGGTTTAGGGAACATGTTGATTTAGAATATGTTATGGATGCTGCTAATAAGACAGAACGCATTAGCGCACCCGATACTAAACATGACGATTACTGTGATAGTTCAGTTTTAGGTATACATGCAACTTTAGCTATGTTACCCGGTACTGCAACGGTGGCTGCTTCCCAATCTGGTCAATCTAGAGCTAATCAGCAACTAAATTCTAATATAGGCAGACATTCAGGAGTTTCCCTTTTTAGAACAAAAGGACGTAATTTCAATCCAAAAGGTAAGTTTTCATTATGACGAAATCTTTATATACTGATACCAATTACTATTTAAGTGGTAGCCATGGCGATTTTTGACAGAGTACGAAGAGCTTTCGCCACAACCGGAAGCGAACCTCCCTTTAAAGAGGATGACCCAGTAAGTTTTGGAGCAGGTATAATCAAACGATTAAACCTATCTAATAACTTTTCTTATGGGACTAAAAAGAAGTATGAAGAACATTTAGGAAGACCTAGAATATATATGGACGTATATCTATCTGACCCTATAGTTAGAAGTTTGATAGACCTTCCTTGTTTTTATGCAGTTAAGGATAATTTTGATATCGTAACAGATGACGATGATAAAAGAGAACGCATAGAAGAAATGTTTAGAGATATAAACATAGAGAATATTTTATATGGTTGGGTTAGGAACGCCAGAATTTTTGGAACAGGCTACTTAGAATGGACTGGAGATAATCTAGTTTTACGTTCTAGCCAGAATATGTATGTCCAAAGAAATGAACATGGACAAATTAAATACTATTATCAAGATATTGGTGATGATAAAGATAATATTCATTTTGAACCTGAAGAAATATGTGCTTTATTAAATAACCCTTTTGATGATTACGCGTATGGGTTATCAGATATTCACCCTATTCTTTATTTAATAGATTTAAAAGATTATGCAGAAAGAGATATAGGAGCTGCTTTGAATAAATACGCTTCGTCTCGATTTGATATATCGTGTGGTTTACCAGATATGCCTTACGGACCTGATAAGATTAATGAAGTAGTAGATGCTTTTAACAACTTAGCTCCGGGCGAAGATATCATTCACGGTAATGATATAGAAATTAAAGAACTTCAAGGTACTCAACGTGCCTTTGAGTATGGTAAATATACAGACGATATATTAGATAAAATACATATGGCACTAAAGGTCCCTAAAACTATGTGGACCGACCCAGATAAGGCTCGTCCAATTTTCGAACCTTATGTAAGATATCTACAAACTATGATTGAATCTGCTTTGAATGCCCAGTTAATGCCTCAAATAGAGGATGGCGAAGCGAAATTTAAGTTTAGGCAAATTAATGTAGAAGACGCCTTTACTAAAGCAAAGACAGATATGATTTATTTATCTGAAGGAGTATTATCACCCGGCGAAGTTAGGGAAGAGAGAGGTCTCGACCCAGAAGGAGTAGTCGAATTAGATATGCTAAAGGACGTAGCTGTTAAACAAGCTGGACAATCGGATAAGAACGCTAATGTTTCTGGTGGAAAAGACACCGACAAGAAAGAAGAGAGCGCTAGAGCACAGAATCGTGGTAACCAACCCGCTGCCAATGCGACAGGAGATAGAGCATGAGTTATGAAAAATGTGTAGTATCCGTAGGAGCTACCTTAAAAAAGCGTGGTGTTGATAATCACGAAGGGCTAGCTAGTTCTATGTGTAATACATGGGCGGACCAGAACGGTGTAGAGAGGGAGTTTGGGAGAACTCTAGTAGAAGGAGATAAAAGAAGGACCTTTGCTTTATCATTAGGAGAAAGCGAAGATATATCATTTACTGAAGAGGAAGGAGTACAAACAGCAACATTTCCTGTTATTGCTATAACTTCAGGGCCTCATGAGTATGAAGAAGATGATATACAGCAAAAGGTTTATATAGAACCTGAGGTGTTAAGAAAGGATATAGAAAGTTTTAAAGAGCTTCCTATATATCTGAACCATCAAAGGACATCAGACGATTTAATTGGCATGGCTGCTAATCCTGAGGTGTTTGAGATGGATAATGGAATGACCGCAATTAAGATGTTAGCTACTGTAGATAACAAAACTGAGAGTGGTAAAGAAGTGCTAGAAAAAGTAAAGGAAGGGGATATGACTCATGTAAGCATTGATTGGTTTTCCAATGATGTAGATGTGATGGGTGATACATTCGCAACGAATATTCGCCCTACAGAGGTGAGTTTTATTGATAATAATACAATGGACCCCGTCTGTAAGGAATGTACAATTGAAAATGATAATGAAACGTGTGATTTGCATGCTAAGAAAGATGACCACGACTGCGGTTGTGGAGGTCATGAAGGAGCGTGTGAATGTTCAGACGGGAAACAAGAGGTAATAAATATGACTGAAGAAACTCCTGTGAAATCCGAGGCAGAAAACATAGTCGAACGCGAATTTGCGTCACTACGTACACAACTTGAAGAAGCAACAGCTTCAAAAACGGAAATTGAATCCCAGTATAATGATGCTATGAAAGAAATCGAAGCATTTAAATTAGCTGAGGAAGAGAGAGCCGCTAAAGAAGCAGAAGCTAGAAAAGTTGAAACCGTAGAAGCAATTATATCCAAAGAAATCTTATTCAATACAATTGATGAAGACAAAAAGGATGCACGCGTCGAGGAATTAACTGCTTGGGATGAACCAAGGCTGACTGGTTTCAGCGAAGCTCTTGCTGCAATGCCGGTACCTGAAGAGACCGAAAGAACCTTCGGAAAGGGTAAATCCAACGAGGGTGAAGAACTGTCTCCAACAGAGACCGAAAGGCAATTTGCAGTCAAGATGGACGAAAAAACTGGGCGATTTAAATTGAACCCAGAAGTACTAAGAGGTAATTAAATATGGCAACAGAAATATTACTGAATGACGGTGGTGCACCAGCACGTATCCTTCCATTTGTAGCAGGTGAAGACGTCACCGCTGGTAATGCTTTAACAGTAAATACTAGTGGCGAAGTCGTAAATGCTAACAGTGGAGACTCTACAAATAAATTTGCAGCAGTCGGATATGCGCTAACAACCATTACGTCAGGCAACATAGCCAGTGTTATCACTGGACACGGTGTTGTTCTAAACGTAAATTGTGCAGATGTAAATGCTGGCATAGCAATGATGATGGGGACCACAGATGGTCGTCTTCTAACTGCAACAGCAGCAGCAGCTGGACCTATTGCGCAAGCAACTACGTTAGAGAACAACAGTGCAGCTGGGCTCACTAAGGTGATAACCCACTAGGTAGGTAAATTATGGTCGCATTATCAGATAATACAGCACCCGGTCTACTTACTTCCCTTAACACAGGAGCTTACGCAGCTACCGGTGGAACAGGGGAACGTGTTCTCATAGATTATAAGGACGCAATCAAAGATTATAAGGTCACAGACCTTGCAGCTTTGAGTATGTTCGCAGAACCTATGACCACAGAGACTGGCGGTGATATTGATATCACATTCGCAAAACCCTCAATGGGTATGGAAGAAATCAACGAAGGAAACACTCCTAAGTATCAACACACTAACTTACGCTCCGAGAGAGTGTCTGTTGGCGAGTGGGGACTTGCAGTAGGTGTAACCCGTCGTATGATAGAAGATTCGAGATTTAACGAAGTAGAGATGGCTTTAAATGAAGCACGCAGGGCGGTAGACCGTCATGTTACAAAACACACTATTTATGCTTTGCTAGGTATCCTTGATGCTGGTTTTGGAACCGGTGTTGACGGAGCAAGCATAGTATCAGGAACAACTGAGGCTAATATTGTAGACTTTAGCGATAATGTCTATGGTGGATTCCTTGGAAAAGGTTCTGAAATTAATGTGGGACGTAACTATTCATATGGTCTTACAGCATCTGGCACGCTTCAAACAGGTCACTATGTAACTGCAACATCATCAACAGCTGGTGATATTGCATTGAGTGACTTAACTGACGCTATGGAACTTATTGGTGGACACGGCTTTACAGCTAACACATTAATGATTTCCCCAGCACACTACAAAAGTTTATTGAATTTAGCAGACTTTACTACAGCAATAAGTTCAACGGCAAATGAGTCGTTCCCTTATGTTGTAGAAGAAACTGCTCCATTCAAGAATACTCTTGGAAGTGGTCTTGTAGGCAGCATCTATGGATTAAACATTGTTACAAACGCATGGTGTCCTAGCGATAGGGTTTTCATGTGGGACAACTCTGTTAAACCAATGAGTTATGTCGAGAGAAGGCCATTGACTGTAGAAGAAGCAAATCCGGGATTCGGAATTGTTGGTTCTTATATGTCGATGAGATACGGATTGAAGATTACAAGTCCAATGTCCGGTGTAGTTATTATAAACGCTTAGTTCGTTTATTTAACAAGGGCTCAGGGAGTGGGCCCTAATCACTCCCACTTTATTATTTTAAGGAGTCGTGAGAAGGTTGGCATTACCAAATACAAACACTAGAATACCGGGTACATGGCGCTCCGATGCTACGGGGGCCTTCCCTCGTCTATCTACTCATGGGAGTGTAATTGGTGGTAATGTTAGAGGAGCACCTGTAGAACTTACCGCAGGAACTTCTGGATATGCTTTAGTAGCAGATGATACAACTGAATCTGGTCTAGCATGGGCATCTTTTGCGGGTTCTAATTATTATGTTTCTTCTATAGCTTTTAATACATCTACTGGAGTATTAACTCTAGGTAGGTCTGGGTTAGGAGATTTAACTCAAGACTTAGATGGTCGTTATTCTACCCTATCTTCTCCATTAACAACCAAAGGAGATATATGGGTTTATGGAAGTGCAAACACTCGACTACCTGTAGGTACAGATAGTTATGCTTTAGTAGCAGACAGTAGTACAGCTACTGGTTTAAACTGGGCAGCTAATTCCGATGCTAATTATTATACAACTTCTGCTTCATTAAGCGCTGGTACTCTTACAGGAGTTATTGCTGGCGGTGGTTCTAATTGGACTGCTGACATAAGCGCTGTAGCTACTGGTTCTATTACATCTTCTACTCAATACTATAATACTTTTTATAATGCTGCTACTGGTCTGGTTGGTAGTAGTCGTCTACAAACAGATGGCTCTAATAATATAATACTTAGTGGAGCTAGTAATATAGCTAAGACTGCGGCAGATTTCCAGTCAACTCTAGGGGTAAGTGGAACTTTAACGGTTAGTGGAGCTACCAATATTATAGATACACTTAATGTAACAGGAAATACAATAATAGAAGGTACTTCCTTATTATCAGGTAATACAACCATAACAGGTTCATTAGCTGGTACAACTAGTGCCAATTTTGGTACTACATTAACAGCAACGGGAGCTACTACAATGTTGGGAGGAGGTACTGCCTCTGGTAATTTATACGTCAAGACAGGTAGTAGGAACCAGATGCATATGGACCCTACCTTAGAAGCTGCTAAAATGGTTATTAGAGATTCAGGTGGTACAGCAGATATATCTGAGTTTATGTATTATCCTAGATTATCTTTAGAACAGGATGCTACAGACCCTACTGGCCCTGCGGCCAATGCGGGATATCCATCTATATACTTTTTAAAATATGGACCATCTGGTGTATCTAGTCCTGTAGGAGGAGACCCAGTAGGATGGAGACAGGTAGCTTCAGGAGCAGCTGGAGCATCTACCGCCCCTCAGTATATGGTGTGGGAATATAGTACTGATATGGATGGGGCTAATTTTTCTGAGAAGTTAAAATTAAAGAATGATGGTACATTAACAACCACAACTTTTGCTGGCGCATTATTAGGTACTATAGATAGTACTACTACAGCAACAACACAATCTGCAAGCGATAACTCTACTAAGGTAGCGACGACAGCTTATGCTGATGCAGCCGCCGCAGGTGGGGGAGGAACAATTGGTGGTTCTATCACTGACAACCAAGTAGCCTTTGGAGCTTCTACAGCAAACAGTATAGAAGGGTCGGCCAGCTTTACGTGGGATGGGGCCAATTTTAATATTACTGGTAGTAGTCCTAAAATTATAGTAGATGGTGGTGGAAGCGATGATGCTTCTATCGAACTGAGAGAATCTTCTCAATATGGAGGTAGAATGTATTACGATGGTGATTCTGGTACCTTTATGAAGTTTACTACAATAGATGGTGGAACTGAGAAGATAAGAATAGCTTATGATAGATATGGTGCTGTATTTTTAGGAAGCGCTCCTACTGTAGATGCTAGTAGTACTCCTACAATGTATTTAACATCAGGCGGTGACGTGGGTATAGGTACAGAAGCACCTTCAAAGAAATTAGATGTTCGTGGTGGTGCTACTTTTTCAGGTAGTATATATGCTTCTGGAAGTGACCTTGGTGGATATATATCAAGAACGGATACTAACGAAATGGCAATTTATGCCGGAGATGGCACTAAAGGTATTCACCTCGCACCCTCTATTAACTATTTGACTGCGCCTTCAACTAGATGGCAAGTTCAATCTGATTTTAGAGTTAATAGTACTAAACAATTACAGTTCGGAGATGACGAACATTATATTTATAGTGATGGTACTGATTTAATATTAAAAACTGTCACAACAGCTACTAATGGTATAATACTAGATGCTAAAGTAGATACCACCTTTAAGATAGATGGTACAACTAAAATGACTTTAGATGCTGATGGACAATTAGGTATAGGTACAACTACCCCTAGCTTCCCTTTACATTTATATGGAGCTGCAACACAAGAAGCAAGAATACAGTCTACTGATAGTGGTGCGTATTCAAGACTTCAATTAAAATCCCATGATGCAGGATATGGTCAACTTCTTTTTGGAGATAGTGCAGCAGATGGCGCAGGAGCATTAAATTATACACATTCATCTGACACTCTAGATATTAGCGCAGCTAACGCTGTTCAATTATCTATAACAGATAATTTAATTACACTAGGTGATGGCGTAGTATTAGCACCACACTCAAGTGATAACTTTACAATTGACTCTCCTAACGGTATAGTTTTAGATGGTACATCAGCAACTAACGGTGTACAGTATCACGATGGTGGTACAGAGTTATTGAGGATTCAGAACTCAAGTAGTAATCCTATTATTAGGACTATGCAAGATTCTAAAGATTTAATTTTTCAACAGTTTGATGCAACTGAAGTAATGCGTATAACTGATAATGCAAGAGTAGGTATAGGCACAACTGCACCAAACGCTAAGTTAGAGATTCTTTCTACCACAGAACAACTAAGATTATCCTATGATGGTTCTTATGAATCTAAATTTACAGTGGACAGTGCTGGTGTTATGACTTGGACCAGTGACAGTACTCACTTTTATAAACCGGGTAATGGTCTGAATTATTTCAATGGGGGCTCAGGAGAAAATAGATTATATGTTTTCGATAACAACGATTCAGCTTATGCTACTTATAGTGGAAAATATCTTACCCTTAGAGATGGTAGTGCAAATCAAGATGTATATCTAAATGCAGAAGGTGCTTCTTATTTTGTTCATAGAGTTGCTTTTGGAGGTACAGTTCCATTATCAGACATTGGGATAACCGTTTGGCAAGGGATGTCTCTTAAAGAACAAGGCTCTGCTACGGCTGACACTGCTGATTACGGACAATTCTGGGTTAAGAATGACACCCCGAACAAACCATACTTCACCGATGACGCTGGTACAGATTTCGATTTAACTGCAACAGGGACTGCGGCTACGCCCGGTGGTTCTGATACTCAAATTCAATTCAATAATGCAGGTGCCTTTGGTGGAGTATCCGGATTTACCACGACAGACGACGGTTCGGATATAGTTCTAACAAGTGCTACAGCATCTAAACCAACATTTACTATAACTAATACAAATGCAGATGCTAATTCGTCCTTTTTAATATTTAATAAAAATACCGCAAGTCCTGCGGTTGGAGACAATCTAGGTTATATTAGATTTGATGGTAAAGATAGTGCAGGAGGTAGTCCTACCTATGCTGATATATTCGCTCAATCTACCAATGTAACAAATCTTTCTGAAGAAGGAGCTATAAGATTCCGAACTTCTACTGGTGGAAGCATGGCAGACTTAATGATTCTATCAGGAGCTAATGTAGGTATAGGCGTAACTTCACCCGATGCAAAATTACACATTGATGCACTATCAGAAGGTCAGGGACTTATTGTTGATAGTGATTATTCTACTGGCGACCAAATAAGGGTTCTCAAAGATGGTTCCACTAGTAAAATGGGGAAGGTAACATTTGATGGAACTAATATGGTTGTGGGTGCTTGGGGTGGAAGTACAGGTATTAGGTTTTGGAATAATGCAGAAGGAATGCGTCTTACTGGTAGCAACTTAGGTATAGGCACAACTGCACCCGCTCATAGATTAGATGTAGTAGGAACAACTCAACTCTCAGGTAATTCAACTATAAGAGGTACACTAGCTATTGAACATACTAATTCTCAAGGTAATCATATCTATACAGACAGTGATGGAAATTTAGTATTGGGTGGCCAAAGTACTGCGGGTACTGATGACTATGTTTGGTTAGGTGATGATGATGGTAATGTAGGTATAGGTGTATCTGGTACTTCATATAAACTAGACGTAGTAGGAACGACCCAACTATCAGGCAATGCTGTTATAACGGGTACGCTTGGTGTTACAGGTATAGCTACTCTAGCTGATGCTTCTGTTTTAGCTTCGAGCGCTGCTCCAACAGCAGATGCTCAGATAGCTAATAAGAAATACGTGGACGATAGTATCTCTACAGAAACGCCCGGCGGCTCTGATACTCAAATGCAATATAATAACGGAGGAGCTTTCGGTGGGGCTTCATCTGTGGTATATGATGATGGTGGTGGACATTTAAAACTAACTGGAACTAGTCAACTACAGTTCAGTGGAAGTAGTCATTATATTTACCAGAATGGTGATGATATTAATATTGTGAATAGTGCTGCTAATGGAGAAATACGCTCTGATGCTGAAGTACGTCATCGGTGGTATATAAATGGAAGCCAAATGCTTCAAGTAGATGATTCAGGAGATATGATTTGGATGAATGCTGGGTCAGAGAAAGGAAGGTTTGATGTCTCTGCTGGTAGGTTAGGCATAGGCACAGCTGCACCTAATCATGCACTAGAAGTAGCAGGGACTATCAGAATTGATAATGGAACTACAGATAATGAGTTACAATTCGACGGTGCTGAAACTGTACTAGAACAATCAGGAAGTGCTATATTTAAACAGCGTACATGGGATGGAAGCGGTTATTATGTTCCTATACTTTGGACAGGAACAGCTGCTACTCAAAATATAAAATTACATGGGGGTATGACAACTTTATCTGGAACCCAGATGGAACAAAGTGGTTCCTTTATATTAACTAATGGAGCAATCACATCAAACCCCGGCACTAACCACTTATGGGCATCTGGTTCAACATTATTCTGGGGTGGCGCACAAATTGGTACAACTACGCCCGGTGCTGGAGCTATTCAAGGTACAGCCACAGCAGGAGAAGTTGCTTATGGTGATGGAAGTAACTCTATTACAAGTACCTCGAATTTTACGTTTACAGATGATAGTGGCATGACTATTACTAGCGCTACAGCTAGCAAACCAGTTTTAATGCTTAAAAATACAAATGCTGATGCTAATGCAGCAGAATTACAATTCTATAAGAGTACCACAGATGAAGCTGTTAATGATTATGCGGGTAAGTTGTCTTTCTATTTCGATAATGATGCCGCTCAGAAAACATTAGGGGCTAAGATTTATTCTACTGCTCAATCTGTTACTGATGGTGCAGAAGGTGGGTATCTTTATTTTTCAACTATGAAAGCTGGTACAGAAACTATTACCATGACTATGAAATCAGGGAATATTGGCTTTGGAGAGTCATCTCCGGGGTATCAATATTCTTTCAGTGACCGAGCTACCTCAGACACTAATATTCTGATTGAAGGTAATGATGCAAATTGGTTATGGCAAAATAAAACAGATGGGTCTCTTCTTTGGAAACAAAACACAGATGGTGTTTCAGCAATGACATTAACATCTGGTGGTAATCTAGGTATAGGCACAACTTCACCTACTGCTGAATTAGATGTAAGGGGTTCAAGTTCTGCTGGAATGGCAGCCTTTGTTTCAGGTACAGGAAACGGTACCTACCCAGTAATGCATGTAGTAGATTCAGCTGATACCGAAGTTGCTTGGTTTGAAGGTAATAGGGCAGGAGACACGGGTGCTTATATAGGCGTTAGACACTGGCCCACATCTGCTACTGAGAATGCAAGGTCAGGAATAAAATTCCAAAGTAAAGACGATGGTGGAGCACTAACTAATTATGCCACACTACAAATGCGTGTTGATGATTATACTGGTGGTACTGAGGACGGTAAACTTAAAGTCCTTGTTATGGCTGATGGCACTGAAACAGAGTCAGTAAACTTTTCTAAGAATGGAATTATAATAGATGAATATACGCGTCTACAACGTAATACTTCTACTAATGGTTTATATGTAACAGATTCTGGAGGAAACCCTGTTCCACTTGCTTTGGCTTCAGGTGGAGCACTTCTTTTAGATAATACAACTGCTAATAGAATGTATAGAACATCAGGCAAGCTCCAGATAGATACTACAGAAACATTAAAGGTTGGTGGAGCTTTAGAAACAACAGGTAAAGCAGTAATCGGGGCTGCAACAATGCCTACTAATAATGGCATCCGAATCAATGATACTGTAGAGTTGCCTCAACAAGCTGGAGACCCTACTAACGTGGCTAGTGCTGGAATATTTTGGGTTAAAAGTACTTCCCCAACCACACCATGGTTTACAGCTAGTGATGGGACAGATACGGATTTGACAGCGGGCGAAGCAAACGTTTTCACTGGAGGAGTTACTGACACATACATCCCTATAGCTACAGCAACAGACGTGTTGGGTGATTTCTTACCTGCCTATGTGGACTTAACTACAGACAAGAACGTATTTTTAGGAATAGTTCCCGCCAGTCTTACTGCTTCTGCGGATTACAACACCGCTTTCGGTTATCTTGCTTTGGAAAACCTTACAGATGGTTCTAATAATACAGCACTAGGGATGAATGCTGGTAATGACCTCACTCAGGGCTATGCCAATGTTTTCGTTGGTTATGGTTCTGGAGGATGGAAAACTACCGAAGCTAGAAACACTGCCGTGGGATATGCAGCGGGCCCTACTGCTGGTGGAGGAGACAATGTTAATGTAGGGGTATATGCGGGCTATTCGCATACTGGTAATTATTGTGTTATCATAGGTTCTGATGCAGCATATAATACTACAGGTGTAGACAGTTCTGTTATCATAGGAAGACAGGCATGGGGGACTGGTGTTGGAACTGGAGATGACAATGTAGTGATAGGTTCTTTAGCAGGGCAAGATTTAACAAGCGCTGCACAGACCGTCTTAATAGGTTCTAATGCTGGGTCCAACTTAACAACCGGCACTTACAATACAGTTATGGGATATGATGCTTTAAAAGCATCAGTGGGAGGTACCTATAATGTAGCCCTCGGATGGATGGCTATGCGCTATCATGCTGAAGCTGCGTCCGGATATAATGTATCTGTGGGCTCTAAGTCTATGTATAATATTGCTACCGGAACTGCTAATGTAGTTCTGGGTGATTCGGCCATGTATGGTAAAGGGGGTACTCTTAATGAAGCTAATGTTGCTATTGGTGCATCTGCACTTTACACAGCGTCGGGTACTTCAAACAATGTAGCTGTAGGACATTATTCCATGAACGCCGCTACAACAGGAGTAAAAAATGTAGCAGTAGGAGCTACAACATTAGATGCTCTAACAACCGCAAGCGGTAATACAGCTGTGGGATATAATGCTTTAACTACTTCTACAACAGCACACGAGAATACAGCTGTAGGACAAGATGCAGGTAAGGTACTCACTGGACAATACAATGTTATTATGGGTAGTTCAACTGCACCAGCAGCTACTAGTATGAATAATGCGGTGGTTATAGGAAGACAAGCTATGGGAGGAGGAGCTGCATCTGGTGATGGCAGCGTTACAATTGGATTTCAAGCTAATTATAGTAATGTATCTACTGAAGGTAATACTGTTATTATAGGTTATCAAGCAGGTTATACTAATGGTGATGCTACTACTAGCTTAGGTGGTAGAGATAATGTACTTATAGGATATAAGTCAGGATATAATCTAAGTTATTCTGCACGTAATGTAGCAGTCGGATATAATACATTAACTAATGCAGGTAATAATTCAGAACATAATGTAGCAATAGGATATACAGCATTAGGAGATGACGCTGGCACACTTGCAGGAGATAGTAATATTGCTATTGGAAGTGCTACGATGTATCGCTTATCTGGAGCTTCGAGTGAAAATATAAGTATAGGGGGTAGTTTTGCTAAGGATTCTGCTGGAACTGTAGGAGAATATAATATAAGTATTGGTTCGGAAACATTAACGGCTATGGCTGGTGCTTCAGCCTCACGAGGTAATATAGCTTTTGGTAAACAGACTTTGAACTCATTAACAACAGGTAACTACAATTTAGCCATAGGGAGAGGGGCTTTGACCGATTTAAATCAAGCTACAACTAATCTACAATACAATATGGCTATAGGTCCATATGCAGGTCAACATTTACAAACTGGTTCTAACAATGTGTATGTAGGCCCATCTGCTGGACCTTCTGCTAGTACCTCTGAATCCAACAAACTTTATATTCATAATGCTGCTGGCACTCCACTTATCGGAGGAGACTTCTCGGCGGGCACCGTAACTATAGACGGTACACTAAGCGCTACAGCGAAAAGCTTTAATATAGAGCATCCACTATATAAAGACAAGAGATTAGTGCATGGGTCTCTAGAGGGCCCTGAGCATGGTATATACATCAGGGGCACTATAGAGGCAAAAGAATATGGTTGCGAAATAGAGCTTCCTGAGTACTGGGATGCTATGTGTGAGGATTACTCAGTACAACTCACGCCTCATGGACCTTACACTGTCTACATTAAAGAGAAGCAGAAGGATAAAGTCATGATAGCGTGTACAAATAAAGATTATAAATTTGATTATTATGTTGTTGGTTCAAGGACCGACGAAACATTAGAGGTGGTACAGGATGGTTAATGTAACAATCACCCCATTAAGTGGTTCGCTTGCTTTAGATGGAAGTATAGGTACGAAGCCTACTCCATCTGCAACTACTATAGGATATGTATGGGCTTCGGGAACAAATAATGCTGGCCTTTGGTATACTGATGGAGCTGGAACAACTGCACAACTTAATGCCGCAGCAGGAGGAGGAGATATAGGTGGTACAGTCTCCGATAACTATATTCCCATTGCTGATGGTGATGATACTCTTGCCAACTTTACTCCTGCATATGTAGAAGGGTATAATATTATTATAGGTAGAACTGCACAAAACACAACCACAGATGCAGACGACAATACAATGCTAGGTCACAACGCAGGTTATGCATTAACAACTGGAGATAGGAATGTTTTTATAGGTAGAAATGCAGGAGACCAAACAACCACTGCTAATAGTAATGTAGCTATAGGAAGATATGCTATGGGTGGTGCAGGAGCTACTGTAGCATATTCCGTTGCTATAGGTACTCAAGCTAATAATTCGATAGGAGGTACTTCGACTGGTGTAGGACATATGTCTAATTATGCAGCAGGTCAACATAAGACTGCTGTTGGATATCAAGCTAATTTATATCCATCTGGAAATGATAATACAGCTGTAGGTCATCAGGCCCTTCTTGGTGCATCTGCTGGAACTGTCTCGGCTTATAGTAATGTAGCAATCGGTAAACAAAGTATGGCATCAGCTACTACAGCACATAGCAATGTGGTTGTAGGTAATCTAGCGGGTTATACTCTTACAACAGGATATTACAATACTTATATAGGTAAGGACGCAGGAAGTGGTGCCACTACAAGTGCTCACAGTAATGTGGCTGTAGGATTTGATGCATTATCCTCGAATCATGGTGCAGGAAATGTAGCTATAGGTAGAGGAGCTTTACGTACTACTACAGATGCTAATCAGGTTGCTATAGGATATAGTTCTTTAGCATCTAATACAGCTGGAGAAAAGAACACGGCTGTTGGATATGATACACTTACAACAAACACCACAGGTAATTATAATACTGCTATGGGACATCAAGCGCTCGCATTAAACGTTCATGGTGATTATAATACAGCGTTTGGATATAAGGCTTTATTAGCAGCAGCCACTGCTGATGGCACTGGTGGTAATACTGCTATAGGTGGCTATATGACTTTAGGAAGTGTAACAGCAGGTATTCGTAATAATGCGATGGGTCATTCTGCTGGACACACACTAACTACAGGTAACTATAATGATTTTATAGGCTACCAAGCAGCCTATTCTAATGTACATGGAGATTATAATGTAGCTATAGGAAGAGCTGCTTTATATTATAATACACCTGCTGATGGAGCAGGAAGAAACGTAGCAATAGGTTCTTGGGCTTCTTATGGTCCCGGCACGACTTTTGCGATGACTGGTACTACAGCTATAGGTTATGCTGCTGGATATTGGACTTCGGGTAACGCTAATGTTTGGATAGGAGAAGGAGCTGGTTATGGTGGTGAAGCTGTTGGTAATACATCTACTCAATCTGTATCTATAGGTGCTGAATCTTCTAAAGCTATAACTACTGCTAATAATCACGTAGCCGTAGGATATGCCGCAGCTAATGATATCACGACTGGGGCTGATGGAGTTTATATAGGAAAAACAGCTGGACAAAAATTAACAACCCAGAATTATAATGTTGTTATAGGGGCAGATGCAATGAATGCAGCTACAGGAGTTTCTGATTCAGTTGTTATAGGTAGACAAGCTATGGGTGGAGCTGCTGCTACAGGAGATGACAATGTTATAATGGGATATAGAGCAGCTTATGATTTAACTACTGGATATAGTAATGTAATAATGGGTCATTCTTCTGCTGAAAATATAACAGAAGGGCATAAAAATATTATTGCTGGACATTCAGCAGGTGGTGCAATAACTACTGCTCATAGTAATGTAGCCATAGGATATCAAGCTTTAGACTCAACCACAGTAGGTTCAGAAAACGTAGCAATAGGTGCTTACGCTGGACAAGCTTTGGTTGGAACAACTAGTAGTGTTTATGGAGGTTTTAGTGTTTTTGTTGGACATACAGCAGGATATCAAATGACAGGTAATGTCAGCTATGGTGGTAACACAATGGTAGGACATGCTGCTGGTTATAGTGCTACTGGAGCTGATAGGTCCACAGGTATTGGTGCTTCAGCTATGTATTATGCTGATGGTGCAAAATATAATACAGCTGTTGGAAGAGTAGCTGGAGCTTATGCAAAAGGAACAGGTAGTACTCATGTAGGAGATTCCTCTGGATATAGAGTTAGTGGTAATTATAATACTTCTGTTGGTTATGAAGCTTTATCAGGTGCTTCGTCAGGAACAGGTTATGGAACAGCAAAAGAGAATGTAGCTATAGGAAGGCAAGCACTAGCGAGTGTAACTTCAGCCAACAGAAATACAGTAGCAGGATATACAGCAGGTTTCTCTATGACAGATGGTCATAACAACAATATATTTGGTTATCAAGCAGGTTACGCTATAACAACTGGCTTCGGTAACGTTCTAAGTGGATACCAGACAGGTAAAGCTTTAACTGATGGAGTATACAACACCATGACTGGAGTTCAGGCTGGTTTATATGAAACAGGTGATTATAACGTAATGATGGGACATCGCGCTGGAGAAGGAGGTTCGGGAGACCCTGATACTCTACGCAGTGTTTTTATCGGATATCTTTCAGGATATAGACAATCAGGAGCTAGTTATAACGTAGCTGTAGGAACTTATTCCGCAGCAGGTGCTGACTTCTCTGGTGGGTCTAATGTTATGATGGGATATTCAGCAGGGCAGAACGCCACTACAGCTAATGCAAACGTATTTTTAGGATATTATGCAGGTTCTAGTGGAACTACAGCACAACATAATGTAGTCATAGGAAATCAAGCAGGTCAAGAATTAACTACAGGTACACAAAACGCATTTGTAGGAAGTAATTCAGGTAGATATATAACCATAGGCCATAATAACATAGGAATGGGATACGGTGCACTTAATGCACTTGTAGAAGGAGACAAGAATATAGCAATTGGTTCCTTTGCTGCAAATGCTACAGTATCCGCAGATGGTGTGGGAAACAACATAGCTATAGGTTATCAAGCTATGACTACAAATACCACAGGTGTAGATAACGTAGTAATAGGTGGTAATGCCTTAGATTCCAACACTGGTGGTAAAAATGTTATTATTGGTACAAATGCAGCTCAAGGTGCAACTACTATGGACGCTTCAACGATTATAGGTCATCAAGCAGCAGGTGGTGGCGCCCCAACAGGAGATTATAATACGATTGTTGGATATCAAGCTGGATATGCATTAAATGGTGCAGTAGAAGCCAATGTGTTCTTGGGACATAGAGCTGGTTATACTAATACTACTGGAGGTAGTAATACATACATAGGTTATACTGCTGGACATTCAGCTACTATAGGAGAAAAGAACGTAGCTATAGGACATAGTGCATTATATACTAATGTTGATGGAGATAAAAATATAGCTATAGGTTGGCAAGCTCTGTATTCACTGGAACCAGCAGGAGATGCAGGTGAAAATACTGCTGTGGGTCATCAAGCAGGTCGTTCTGTAACTACAGGAACAGGTAACGTATTTTTAGGACACAAGGCTGGTTATAACACAGACCACGACACTGAATCCAACAAATTAGTTATAGCTAATTCAAATACTACAACTCCATTAATTGATGGAGACTTCTCAAGTGCTTCTGTCACTATAAACGGTAACTTATCTTCTCATCATCTATCACCAGTAGCAGATGATACATATACCTTAGGAACTCCTGCCAAACAATGGCAAGAGTTGCATATAAGTGATATAATATATAATAAAGGTTATATTCACATGGCTGATAGCACAGGTTTAGCAGGTACAAATCGAATATATGCTTCTGGTGCTAACTTATACTGGAACACTTCAAAATTAAATGACCAATCTTCTACAGCAGTGGAAACAGGTACCGTTTGGGAAGGACCAAGCAGTACTACTTATCCATTAGCTTTCGTAGAGGACCAAGGAGGTAGATTACTAAGAACTGAAAGTGCTGCTAACTTCCCAGCTTATCTTTCCTATAATACTACAACTGCTTTAATGACTGTACGTAATACATCTTTCTATACAATGAAATTAGGAGGTAGTGCTGCAATGGGTTCTATCGTTACAGGAGGAGACACTTCAAATTCAGATACAGCTTTAGCTACTAGTAGTTTCGTTATGGATAATGCAGGAAGTACCAGTCCGGGTGGTTCTGATACTCAAATTCAATTCAATAATGGGGGTGCCTTTGGTGGTGTAAGTGGATTTACTACAACTGATGATGGTTCTGACGTTACCTTAACAAGCGCTACAGCTAGTAAACCTGTATTTACAATAGAAAACACTAACGCAGATAATACTCCACCGGGATTAACATTTTATAAAAATACAGCAAGCCCAGCTTCTGGAGACCAAGCAGGTAGTATAAAGTTTGACAGTGAAGAAGCAACAAGCGGCGATAGAAAAACATACTGGGAAATACAATCTCGTATTAATGACCCTACTAACACAACACCTAACGGTCAATTAAATTTCTATGGACTTGATGGGGACAGTCCCGGTTTTATTCATCAGTTCCAATTTATAAACAGTCAATTCTCTGTTCTTGATAGCAATGGAGTAGGACCAACAATGTCTTGTACTGGAACAAATGGTGGACAATTTAAAACAGCTGGTTCAAAGATGAGGCTACAAGCCAAGTCAGATTCTACTGGTGAAATCCACATGATGGCTAATTATGTAGGTATTAACACAACTTCACCTACTAACCTGTTATGTGTATCAGGTAATGCTAGCCCAATGAGATTATATGGAACTAGTACTGGTAAAGTAGAGTTCGATGTATCTACTTCTGGAGACTTCACTATAGATTCTGATGATGATATAAGATTAGATGCAGGTGGTCAAGATATAGTATTAAAGGGTGCTGGTAGTGAATTTGGTAGATTAACCAACAGTTCTCAAGATTTTATTATACAGAACACTCAGAATGATAAAGATATAATATTTAAAACTGTAGATAATACTTCCACAACAACTGTAATGACTATTGATGGTTCTGAATCAAGAGTAGGCATAGGCACAACTGCACCTAACAATACTTTAGAAGTAGCTGGGGTTATTCGTGGTACCAATTATATATGGCAAAAACAAGATGGTACACCCGGAGTATTGTTTGGGAATGGTGGAGATGCAGATATTTACTATGATGGCACTAATATGATTTTTAACGCAGCTCGTGTTGGTAGTGGTAAAGAATCACACATAACTACTGTACATGCTAGTGGAGCTTCGTTTCAAAAAGACTTAGGAGAATCTTTATTTATACGTGCAATTCATGGTGGTTTTGACCAAAATGCAATCTTAGCAGCAGCACCTAATATTCAATATGTAGCACCAGCTGGTCCAAGTGCTCCCGGTACCTCCGCCATTCCAACCGAACTACCACTTGCTGAAGCTGGTAATGAAGGTTTAGAAATAACAGTTATGCAAACATGGGCAGCGGACCCTACGGCGGCCTTACAGGTCCAAGCATCAACTGGTAGTCCGGATGTTATTTATGAAGGGGGAAGTAATACTGCCTCAGCAAATGTATCAGTAGCTGCTTATCGAGGAGCAAATAAAACTTTCATTCAGGTTGCGGAGGCTATTTGGGTGGTGAAAGGATGAGGAAAGCTTTAAATATGATAACGGGAGTAAAGTATATATGAAGGTGCAGGAGCGTGACGAGCTTTTAGTCCGTATGGATGAGCGTGTAAAAACCGTATTCAACCGTATGGAAAAGTTTGAAACGCTTTTCACTAATCATTTGCACCACCATCAGATGTGGGAAGATGAAATTAAGCAGTCCATGTGGAGATGGATAGCTATGTTAGTTGCTCTCGCTGGTGGTACAGGCGCTATGGGGATGATGTAATGGCAGTAAGTATATCATGGAATTCTACATTTAGAAATAGAGTCCGTTTGTTAGCGGGTATAGAACAAGAAGAATTAGATAACTCTACAATAGATATATTAGCCAATATAGCTGCTGAATGGTTTAATGAAAACACTAGTGGTACTTTTACTCTTAATGACGATAATACTTATGATAATGCTGTTATGTATTATACGTGTTATCTATCGTGCCTCGCCCAGAATGGTGTAGGCGTTGACAGGATTGCTATAGGTGACCTTCAAGTTTACTACGACACATCCGAATACGAGGTCTGGGAAACTTTAGCTAATCAAGCACTTATCATGAAGAAGAGCTTGAGTATTAAGCGAACTGAATATAATGCTGCTCCTTACCTCGGAAAAGTTAACTGGCTCAAGAACGTTAAAGGGGTTGATGCCACTAAGAATATGTATCCGTCGGTAAAGGGAGTAGATTACAGTGCTTAGTAATCAAGGAGTTAGGCCCGGTCATGTTAATATGGCAAGAGTTTTACGTCAACTCAGGCATAGGTCTGGACAGAGTCGTATGGTAACTTATCATCGACCTGCTATTTATGGTAAAGATAATTATGGGGTAGAAGGAGGTACTATTGTTACTCAAGAACTTTTATATCCTAATTTACCAGCTCTAATACGCCCTGCAATGACTGCCGACTTTAGATTAGAAAAAGCTGGCGCTAACATTATAGGTGTAGCACGAGTTTATACCCCTAATATGCAAACCATAAAGGGATATTCTAATTTTGACCAAACAATTACTAATCCTAACTTTGATGAAATAGAGGGCTGGGATAGGTTTATAGATAGCCAAAGAACTATATACCATGTTCCTACTAGCGGAACCTCTGGATGGACATCTGGGAGCGCAGATGTTACATTTGCATCTGATGGTCAACAAATCACAGCTACATTAGGCACTGATTATAATGGCACGTTTTATTTAACTACGGGAGCTCAAAATACGCTAGAAGCTGACAGAATAAAGTTCCAAATAATGGCTAGTGGAGCAAGCAATATAGCGCTCAGTAACTTTAAGAGTTTTAATGGAGGCACTCAGGATACCAACTATCAAATTAAGTATACACCTGCTTCATTGAGCATACCTACAGGTAGTTGGTTAACTATAGATGTACCATTTGTCTCAGGAACAGTAGGCAGTGGAACTTCTATATATATGGACGGAACCCGTTATGCTGTAACAGTTACAACAGGCTCTAGTTTTGATTATGAAGCTAATTTCAGAGATTTTGAATTTAAGGTATCTGGAGCAGCTAGTGGTAATACTGTTATGGTTAGAAATATAAAGTTTTATAAATCTATATCATGGCACGTACATTCATTAAAAGAATTAAATAGTGATTTTACTACTTATAATTGTGTGAGAACTCGTGGTAATCGTGATTCTCGTAGGAGGGCTTATTCATAAACATGGCATCTGACCACATTAATAACGTAGAGAGAACATTGATTGATAATTTAAGAACCGGGACTTATAGTGGAGGTACTGCTTGGTCTTCCTCAGATATAACAGTGTTCGGACAATTTCCTGAACCAGAAGATATTAAATATCCTTGTATGGTAGTAGAAATGGTCGCTAATGGTGTTGATGAACAGTTCATGGGTATGAATGTAGATGGAAGTACTGGCGAACTTTATGGGATAGGGTTTAGAATTCATTTAGCAGTACAACGAGAAAGTTCTATCACAGTAGGCTCTACCCCTTATAAACAACGTAGACTATTAAATTATTTGATGCTTCAAGCAGCTAATGTTCTTATGGATTGTGATTTTTCATCTTCGGGTACTGAAATAGACCAGCGTTCTTTTGGAGGGTTTACTGAAATCGGATATAATGCCTCTCTTGAGGTGTGGGCGGCTTCCACCACTATGTTACTAGTTTTCAAAAATACAAGATAGTATGACACTAGAAGAATATAAAGGTAAATATTCTGATACTGAAGCAGGTCAGGACGCATTTGCCACTACTGAGTTTGGTTTTGATATATGGATGCCCTTTGCTAAACAATGGAAACAATCTCTTACTGATGGTGCCATGACTGAGGGTTCTAATAAGTGGACCGTAGCTCCTAAATCAGTTGGAGCAGAGAGTGCAAATCAAGTGACAAAAGATTGGTCTCCAATGTTTGACTTATTTAGAGAAAATTTTGATGAAGCTTATAATGCATATCCTAAAACAGCTGCTAGAGTAGCAAGTTCAACAATGGGAAGAGAACTAGGAAAAATTTTATATGATGCGCAATTAATCCCACCCTCAATCAATAAACAATCAGGAGTGGGAAAATATATGGCAACCACAGGAGAAACTAAAGACTATTTAGTTATGGAATATTTGGAAAATAATAAAGGTAATACTAAAGATTGGAATGTTGATAATGTTAGTGGTCCAGCTAAATTTTTATCTTCAGGAGCCAAAAAAGGATTTTCTGAGTTGAGTGCCCATAGTATTGATTTTTTAGCTGAAACCGACCAAGAAGCTGCTAATTTAGAATATATGTTAGCACGAATGTCTCATAGTTTAACTAAGGACCAAAAAAAGGCAGGCTTTTTGGACAATATTCAAGGTATTGAAGTTACGACTGAATTAGGCACTAAATATTTTTCTGACGCATATAATGAGTTGAGTCATATGGAAAACCCACAAAAACAACTCGAAAAGGGTGCTAAAATTGCAGCTAAAAGAATTATGAAAGAATATAATAAAATAGGTGGTTCTCTTTCAAACGCATATGGAGAATTAAGTAAAGGTGCAAAGAAAAGGATAGGTCATGGAGGTAAAACTGGTGTTGAGACTGCGTCATATATAGGAGCTCAGTTGGTAGATAGGTTTTGGGAAGTTACTGAGAGGATGTTTAAACAGACAAACGGTGAACAAATAAAGGGAGGAGCATACTTATACCAAATACCTTTGAAAGGTTCAGAAATAATGGTTGGAAAAAAAAAGTTGTCACCCCTCATAGGTTTTATAAGAATAGAACCTGTTTTTAAAAAAAATAGTTTTAAAGCTGGTACGGCTCCAAATTATGGTGATTTAATATTACAAAAAATAGCGACACAAGCTCTTGTAATAGATATAAGTAGTGTTAAAGGTAAGAGTGCTGATGAAATAGCTGCATTCTTGGAGACTCTACACGGAGATACAGCTAACCCAAATGTCTTAGGATTAGTGAATAATTGGTTGATGTCAGATGCTCATTTTAATTTAGGAATGTCGCTCGGGGAAGCTACCGCGCTAGGTAAAGATATGGATGCTCAGGTAGCTAACACAACTGTATTTACTAGTCAAAGGTTAGAGCATATAGGTTCATCATTGTGGGTGTATACTCAGGGTGGTGTTGACCATTTATCACCTAAACCATTCGTACAAGCTGTTAAAACTCTTACTACTCCTGAGATTGCTGCAAGTTTAAAAGAGCAATTTGAAAACTTTTTAAACCCAAAGAAAGGAAAGGCCGGAAAGCAAATGGCTAAGAAATATGCAAAGTTTTACGAAGAAGCAATTAAAAGGTCGCAAGCCATAACAAAAATATGGATTAAATCTATTAAACGACAATGGAGTAATTGGAGTGGAGTAAAGAATTCTATCTTTGGAAAATCATACGGATATACAGGTCCAAAATCTGGAAGAGGGGAGGGTGCCGCAGCTGCTTGGTTTATGAATTATAATAGAGACCCCGGTGGTTGGGCAGAGTTTAAAAGTAAAACAGGTCAAGGTAATATCCAATATATTTTGAAATTGTTAGGAGGTCAGGAATCTAGCGCAGGACAAATGCCCGGATATAAAAATGCAGTTCCAGTGCAGGGAACAGGAACACCTATGATATTAGAAGGAGGACAACTGAGGCCAGCAACTCCTGAGGAAATTACAACAAAACGCGGGGACCAAGGTGTTCGTTGGGCTGACGAGTCTACTCTTGTTGATGGACAAGTTGGTGTAGGTACTGATGTATTTCTTCACGGAGGAACACAGATGGGAGGAGGTATTCATAGACCTGAAGCTAGGGGAACTCTTAATCCTTTCTTAGTTACGAAAGGTCAATTGGAATCACCATTCTGGGGACTATCTGCAAAGGGAAAGAAGATTAAGTAAACTTTAACATAAGAGCATAAGCTTTATATAGGACAAACCATTATTAATTACAGAATGAAATGGATTGTTGTCTAGACAAAAAAGTAAGAGGTATTAAAAAATGGTATATTTCCTAGGAAGAGATGTAAGTGTTTACATCGGTACGGAATCAAACACAGCCGATAAGAATATCGCAGTCGCTAGTGGTGCAGCGGACGGAACTACAGATGTACAAATCAAAGTTACTGGAACAAGCAACTACGACTATTTCGCATATTCTTTGGCAGAAGGTACAGCCACTTCAGGTTGGCCCGCAGCTGTTTCTGATGTTACTGGTGTAGATGTAAGTATAGGTGCTACTGATGAAGACATCACCTATATAGGTCAGAAAGGTACTGGAAAGGTAGAAATCAAAAGTGAGTACACCCTTTCATTAACCAGAAAAAAGAGTAATAACACATGGGACACAATTTTCAATGGTCCAATATTAACAACGTCAGCAGAAGATGGAGCTGGTAAACATGGTGCACGCTGGGGTCTCGCAGGAGATTATGGTAATAGCACAGATGCAGCGCCTTTGATAGCAAACGGATTAGCTAATCCTAAAGATTATAATAACTCAACAACTGTTCAAGCAGGATATAGATTATTAATAGTTTTTAAGAGTGGAGCTACTGGTGAAATTATGGAATTCCCTAATTGTTTAATCCAGTCTCACACTGTTTCTATTAACGCAGATGGAACTTCAGAGGAAACTATGGAATTTATAACACAACAGCGAGCTCTACAAGGAGCTGATGGAGATACTTTTAATCTTACAGAAACTGTCTTGGCGGATTATTGAGGTAATTAAATATGGCATATTTTTTAGGAAGAGATTGTTCAGTTTATATTACAACTGAGGACACGCAAGCAGCAAGTTTTGCCGGATGTTCGATAGCTGGAGCTGTCGGCTTCAACGCAACTTCAGGAACAGCAGGAGTTCATAACTTCGCTGTACCTTTAGCAACTGGAACCGGTGGAACCGCACAAGCAGACTTAGTAGGAGTAGATTTATCAATCGGCGCAGTCGATGAAGATATAACCTACGTAGGTAAAAGGCAAGTAACTAAAGCAGAAATCAAAAAGGAAACCACAGTATCATTAACACGAAAAAAGAGTGCCATCACATGGGACGCTATTTTCAATAATGGTGGTAGACAAGGATGTGCAAACGCATCAGAGATTTCGTCGCTACAAGAACCAACCATTGACACAGGATATCGTATACATGTAGTTCTAAGTGGAACTACAGACGTATTCAGTGTGCGGGGTTGTTGCGTACAGTCACACACAGTTTCTGTTAACGCAGATGGAACATCAGAAGAAACCATGGAGTTTATGACTTATATTACTCCTAAGGTAACTAACGCTGCTGTTGTAACTGCTTTAACTGCTGCTGAGTTGTAGATATAAAACACGGAAGGGGCAGGCTTGAGCCTGCGCTCTTCTACCAAGAAAAGGTGATTTAAAAATGACAGAAGAAGAAATAAAAGAAGAAGAAGAAACCACAGAGATGTGGTCAATGGATGACTTGATTGCACTTACTGATGAAGTACAACAAGCTGAAACAAATTTTAGAGGAAAAACAGTAAAATATCAATTTTGTGAACTTGTAGAAAAAGAAGAACCAAAATTTAAACCTGTTGCGGACACTGCATCTGAAGAAGAAAAGATGGCAATGTATACGGAATTAGGCGGAAAAAGAATTTTATCAATGCTCGAAAAGGCTAACGAGAAAAAACCAGATGGACCTTGTATAACAAAAGACCACTGGGGTCTACTCCCAACTACATTAAGATATCAAATATCTAATGAAATAATGGGTGTAGAGCAGGAGAGCCGAGAAAATTTTCCTCTCTGATGACAAACTCGCTTGATGCGGTACAATTATATGTTCCTTTAATGAAGGAAACGAATATGACGTGGGAGGAAATTAAAAAGACCCCTCGTTTTGAATTAGAAGGTATTCTAGCAGCATGCCACGAGTATAGCCTCTTACATTCTATGGATGGTTATGATGCTAAGGATATAAGTGATATGGCGAAGCATAGACCTAGTGTTCGCCAAGATTGGAATAGATACATGGCCCAAAAACGTAAATATGAATCGTTAAGTGGAATCCATGGTGATGAAAGTGATAAAGAAGCAGCAGTGGCTGAATTGAAATCTAAGATAGGAAATTGATAAAATGGGTTTCGCAGGTCAAGTATTTGCGGCAAGAGTAGCCGTTGGGTTAGCAATGCCTTCTCCTAAGGCTTTTTCACAGGCAGGGCAGGCAATAGGAGGTTTCGCCTCCAAGATGTATGCTAATTTGAATAAAAGTAGTATATCATCAGCATCTAGAACCTTAGCTACTCAAAAAAAGAACCTTGCAGCAGCTAATAATGCTCTTAAAGACCATACTAAAAAACAAGGTTCGATGGTTGAGGCTGGTACTAATGCTCAACTAGCACGTATTAAAAAGTTATATGGGGATGTAGGTAAGGCTGCTATGGCTAGTGCTGGTTCCATGAAAGGCTTAAAGGCTACTATGGGAAGCACTAAAGCTGCTGGTAAACTTTTTGGAAACCTTAGTAAAGATATGAAAGATGCTGGCGATTATGCCAAGATGATGAAAAACTTTTCTAAACTTTCAAAAGATGAGAGAGCTGAGGTTTTTGCTACATTCGAAGCTAGAAAAAAGGCTCATTCTCGTTTAATTAATACCAGCAAAAAACGAGAAGCGTTAGGAAAAGAAAAGGTCCAACAAATTAGAGATGAAATAGCTGTTTTACAATCTCAAGAAGATGAATTTAAAGGTTTTGATAAAGCTCGTAATAATGCAGATGATAAATATAACAGAAAGAAAAAGAAACATTTATCAAAGCAGAAAGAGGCCACCGAAGGTGTTACAAAAGCTCAAAAAGAACTTGAAACACAAGAAAAGTCTCAACTTCAAATCCAAGAACATCTCATCCGTTCTTCTAACGATATGGCAGTATCTATGAAATCGAATTTTGTAGACGCAGTAAGAGAATCTGTATCTGCACTTACAGCTTTATATTATAAACTTGAACAAAACAGTTCACAATTGATTGAATTTGAGCGGGAATTAATGAACGCTAACTCCGTTTTCCGCGTTACTAACGATGAACTATTTTCCGTTGGTAATCAAGTTGTACAATTTGGACAAGAATTCGGTATGGAAATGCAGAACGGTGCAACTGGGCTCTATCAACTTGCATCCGCAGGTTTAAGCGCGGCTGACGCAATGACAGTGTTAAACGATACACTCAAATTGTCTATGGCTGTACAGGGAGACCACAATACTATTTCTAAACTCGTTACACAGACCTTGTTTGGTTTCGAAATGGAAATGAATCAGGCAGGATTAGTAGCAGATAAATTCGCCTATGCTATACAGAAGTCTCTTATTGAGTATCAAGATTTAGCAAGCGCTGTTAAGTTTGCTCTACCTTTCTTTACCTCTACAGGGCAATCTATAGACCAACTGTTAGGTGCTTTACAGGTCTTGACTAATAGAGCCTTAGAGGCTGGTATAGCAGGTCGTGGATTAAGGCAGGGCGTAGCAGAGCTTGCTGAGAGTATAGGAGATGCTACAGCTAACTTTAAGAAGTTTGGTGTAGAGGTTGTTGATGCTGAAGGTAATATGCTTCAATTAACAGAAATAGCAGCTAATTTCCATGAAGTATTAGATGAAGGAGTTATAAATGATACTGAATTACTTACGTCTTTAATTCAAGATTTGAATGTGCGTGGTGCAACTGCGTTTGTTCACTTAGTTCAAGCATCTGATGAATTTACTGAAGCTGTGGAAGCAACAGCCAATGCTGGTGGAGAATTAGATGAGATGATTAAGATTCAGAATATGTCTATTTCTTCTCAAATTCAAATATTAAGAAATAATATAGCCATGATGTCTTTGTACCAAGATGCCGCTTATGAAGGAACTGGTTATATGAATGCCTTTCATGAGGGCGTTTCTAAAATGACAGAATCTCTGCAAGGTTTACTTGTGACAAACATAAATGGGACTTATGTATTGACTGAATTTGGTAAATCTCTTGAAACTTTTGCTATTAAAGGAGTTAAAGAGTTACAAGGAATATTAGACAATATATTACCTTTAGCAGAGAAATTCCTAGAAGTAACCAAGTTGGGTGTAGAAGTATTAAAAGTATACCTAATTCCAGTTAAATTGATAGTCAAGGCTCTCCAAATAATGGGACCACAGATGACTAAAGTAGTTATAGCTTTTCATTTATTTAATAAAATAGTACCTATTACAGCTGCTTTACAGTATAGTCTCAGTTTAGCTATGATGAATCATTCTAAAGTAACAGCAACTGATACGGCGAATATGTTGAATAATACTCTAGTAACTAATGCCCATAAAAATGCCACAATTACCTCTTTAGTAGTTCAAAAACTAGTTAATACTGAAATGTGGAAAGGTATAGCTGTTAAGATATATGACTTAACTTTAGGTAAATTAAGATTAATTTTAGAAAATAGAATAATTGCTACAGATACTGTTGGATTGGCTGTAACTGATGCAAAAATAGCAGGTTGGTTTATTAGAGATAGGCTACAGTCAAAGAATATTTTAGGACTCATATGGGAAAATATATTAAATATTAAAAAGAACACGATTACTGCTATGTCTGCTGCTAAAGAAAGTTTATTGAATGCTCAGATGGCAATAAAATTGTGGCTTTCAAAAGCTGCTTATCCCCATCTTCAAGCTGAATATATGCTTGAATTCCGTAAGAATTTCTTACGCAAGATGTCCATTAAACAATTGATTTGGAAGAATATTTTAGCTATAAAAGAGAATATATTAACAAAAATAGGTAACGCTCAAATGGCTATAAAGGTTGCATTGTCAAAAATAGCATATGGAACCGACATGAAACGTCTCCCTTTAGAGTTTAGAAAGAATTTCTTGGCTAAAATGTCTATCAAACAACTAATAATGAAAAATATTTTAGTCACAAAAGAGATTATTATGGAAAAAGTTAGAAATGGAATAATGGCTATAAAACTTGCACTTTCTAAAGCAGCATATGGCACTGATATGAAACGTCTCCCACTAGAATTTAGAAAGAATTTTTTAAGAAAGATGTCTATAACTCAATTAATACAAAAGATAGCGTTACAGACATATGAACATACAGTTATGAAAATCAAATTAGCACTTTCATATGTTATATATGGTACTGATATGAAACAATTTTCATTAGAGTTTAGACAAAACTTTTTAAGAAAAATGACTATATCACAACTCATATCTAAAGCATTTTGGCAAGTTATAGAAAATGTGCAAACTAAAATAAGTAATGCGTATAAAACTATAGCTGCTGCATTGACTATGAAGAATATAAAAGCTCAATGGTCTGAAATATTCGCAAAGATAACAGGAAATAGCCTTTCTGTAGCAGAGAATATTCAAATGAAAGAAAATATTTTCTTGCGAATGTGGAAGAGTACTGAAACTATACGTGGAACAATAGCTCAAGCATGGAATAATGTGGTTCACTTCCTTGGAAATACACTATTATTAAATGGTTGGATTCTATTAACCCAAACTATACCAACTAAAATATATGATACATTAGTAACAACTTATAATTCGATAGCAAAATGGTGGAATACTTCTGTAGAAGGAGCTAATACACTAGCTAAAATAGGTAATCTCGCTGTTACCGCTGCCGCAGTAATAGTATTTATACTTTATGCATTAACGACTGGTATAGTTACAATAGCTACATGGGCATGGAATATAGCTTTATATGCCAATCCTGTGGGACTTATTGTTTTAGGAGTTATAGCTCTCATAGTTGCATTTGTAATATTTGCAGTTAAGATAAATGAGCAGATAGATTTATGGTCTATATTTGGTATGATAGCTAGACACACTCTTGATATGATTTTATGGCCATTTAAGGTATTAGGTGGTATAATTATGGGTGTAGGAAATGCTGTATGGGCTGTTTTAGAAGGACCCTTATTTAAATTAGGAATGTTCTTAAGTCATTTCTTCAAAATGTTAATGTACTATGTGAAATTAATAGGTAATTGGTTTATGGAAAAAATAATTAATCCAGTAGTTGCTGGATTTAAGTGGATATATGCAATTGTTAAAAAGTGGGTAATAGACCCAATCGTTGGTTTCTTTATCAAAACTAAAGAACTATTAGAAACACTTAAAAACCCTATATTTACTCTTGGTGAATGGTTAATGAAACATATTTTTGACCCTGTTATAAGTGCAGTCACAAAAATCTGGAAATTCATTAAGAAAATTGTAAAAGGAGTTAAGAAAGTGGGTGGTGCATTCTTAGGAAAGGTTATGGATTATCTTGGTTTTGCTGAAGGAGGGTATGTTAATCCAATGTCTGAAGGAGGCCGTACGAGAGCGCGTGGTCCTTATTTAGTAGGAGAAAAGGGTCCCGAATTATTCATGCCGCAAGGTCCGGGAAAAATAATTCCAAACAAAGACTTAAATACTCAGCGCGTTAAGAATATGTTAAGCAAATTTGAAGGCGATGCTGGCGCGATTGCTGATAAAGCATTTCAACGTATTAGCTCTAATATTAGTGTAGACCGTTTAGAAGTGAGAAAGGCAAACATGCGAGGAAGTAGAATTGGAATAGATACCTTTGGAGGGAACATTTAATGATACCAACTAAACGAAATCATTTTTATACGAAAGAAATAATAAGTAACGCAGTGGGAGTGCGTCCACAATTTAAAGATTTATCTGTAGGCAATGCAGAAACTACTTTAACATTTAAAGCAGGATTAGGAGCTACACAGTGGGTAGTTTCAGGTAATATAAGTGAAACTCCTTTTCCCAATATGGGAGAATTAGTGGGTGGTTTTCTACAAACATATGTCACAGGTATGAGTCTATCTGGAACATCTACACTACCTTCTCTTTATTCTTATAAGATACAAAATGGATTTCCTATATCTGAAGGAGGATTTACTCTAGCTACAGGAACTACTGATTTATTTGGTACTACTAGCAGTACTATTGGTGATGCTCTTTGGATTTCATCCGCTCAATTTGATACTGGAGAAGTATGGCTTGAAGAGACTTTCGATGGTAGTAATAAATCTATGGGAAGTAAATTAGTATTACCCGGAGGAGGAAATGCCGCAATGACTATGGAAGATGCATACGTGAAACCTAAAGATGGAGCTGAAGCTATAACTTTTGGTGGAGATGCTTTCTTTGGTGGAGGGGGAAGTAATAGTGTAGAAACTAATTTAGGTAAATATTTCTCTATAGGAGGTCCTTCTGGTACATCTACAGAAGATAAAAGAATATATGTCCGTCCTAAATCTAAAAATAGAATACAAGGGCTTTGGACTGCACTTGATGACCACCGCGATGATAAACAAAAATGGCAAATATATGAACCTTACTGGAAATGGGACGCAATAAGACCTATTTTAAAATTCGGAAAAACTAACCCCGCTGATGGTACTTTACCTGACGGAGATGCTACCCCACACAATACAATATTCAATAGAATTTGGAAGGATAATACAACTTTATCATCTTGGGATGTCCCTTGGGGAAATGTGATGGAAAGTACTATGACTCTAGTTCCTTCGGAAGAAGGAGGAGAAGGACAATCTTTAAATGTTAAGTCTCATTGGTGGCGTACTCCAACTCCATCTAATAATTTTTGGAGTGTTACTGCTAAAACTACAGCTGTTGATTACCAAAAGTCCCCTTATAACCCTGATGATTTTAGTACGCCAATTCAAACTTCTTGGGCATCAATATATGACATACCTTACCCTATTCCACTAGATGCGGGCGGTCTTAGCGAAATCAATCAAGACCTTATCGGAAATAGAACTCATGGAGACCAGCGTACGGTATTACCTGAGATTAATATAAATATGAAAATAGCTCAATTGTTATCTTCCCCTGCACTGAATATAAAAACAGCTAGTCAGGCAGGAACTAATGGAATTGCTTATGGATTTGTAGATGGTACTGATGGATATGACACACAAACTCTAAACACTTATGCTTACCATAATAAGACTTTTTGGCGTAGTGTGGTTGTTACCTTTTCAAATTATAAACCAGAAGAGGTAAGTAATAGTTGTACAATGGATGAATTTATCAGATATGGATTAGATTATGCTTATGGAGTCAAGACTCCTGATGGTGGAGTAGCAGGGGTGGGAAACAAGGTATCTGTGGCAAATAGACAATTAGGTTCTAAGATAGTTACAGGATTGGTTTTTTCTGCCTTTTATGGAGCTTCAGGAGGTAGTGACAATGGTACATATGATGACGCCAAGAATAAATTCATTGATAATAATTCTATTTATGCATATTCATTACCTGTGTGTGCTTTTGCCAGTGGAAACACTAGTAATACAAAATTTGGTCTATGGGCTAATATAGCAGCTGGACCATCACCATACGTACCCCCATCGACGTTATTACATTGTCCTCTCATAGGAGAATTAACAGGTTCAAGTAGAGCTAATTATCCATATGTAAAAATACCCCGAAATGAATTTTTTAACGTAAAATTTGTTTTTGATGTTCAACAGCCATGGAGTAAAAATACTAATTATGGATGGTATATGGAAGAAAATGTAGAACCAGCTATTAGCTATGCATCTAATTTAGAATCGGGAGTTCCAATCAGGGCTTATTTTGATAATTTAGGTATTACTACTACCAGTGGTGCATCGTTGGCGGATATGGAAGTAGCAGAAATGTCAAAGAAAAAACCATACATTAATTTAGCTTTACCTGCTTTTGACGTAAGTAATAATAGTCCCCATTACTATATGAGTTGGATAGATAGACAAGGAGTAAATATGCAAACTTTATCTGACCGTGATGAAGTAAGAGGTACTCCTGAGCATTTTCCTCGACATATGACTATATGGGTTAATAACTTTACGTTTGCTCCTATAGGTGATGGAACTCCTCCATCGTGGGCAAATTACCAATCTTGGTTTAGTGATGACTATTGGGTTTCTGACGAGCAAATGTACCCTGTATTAAAAAGTGATGGTACAGTCTCGCAGTCGGGAAGTTGGTCAGGACCAAATCCTACCGCTACTGAACTTCTTATAGATAGTATTAAATTTAAATATTGGAATGCTCCTATCACTCAAAACTCTGCTGGTGCAGGTATGACTAGTAGATTTTTCAAAGGAGAATCACTGTCAATACCTAGCCCAGTAGCTAAAGTAACTGATGCAGCTGACGATTATGGTACTGGATTTTCACCAGATGGGGAACTCAAGCCAGTAATGCCCGGTCAATATCTTACTTTAGGATATAAAGATTGGGATTGGTTTAACATAGTAGGAGGTGCTGGTACTGGAGGTACAAGCACTGGAAGTAAATCAGCCTATATGTTAGCAAATAATTTTTCTACGAAGGAATTCGACCAGATGCCAAGGGCTACTCCTACTGCTGCATGGATAAGTAATGGTGGGTATGATGGTGATGGTGCAGAATCTTATTTTACTGGGTATTCTATGTTTGCAGACGTACAAGGTTCTTATTCAACAGTATCAGGAACGGCTACACAAAGTAAATTCTCTAAGGTATTTGTAGCATCTGGTAATACTGTGGACCCTGAGACTACATTTGGTGGTAGTGGTGCATGGCCCGGATATGTCGACGGTGCATATATATGTATGGGATATGATGGTGATGGAGACTGGTTAAGTACTGATGGTCTTACTCAAAAAGGATTTATGAAATTAACTCTTTCTTCTGGTAATTCATCACCACATAATGATTTACCAGAAAGTGACACTTGGGGATATGCAGTACCTCGAGAAAACCCTTTAACTTCAGCTAAGATAATATCAGTAGCAGGAGAAGGAATAGCTGGTACTCATGAACAAGGTTTTACTTATAGTGCGGGGGGACATAATTTAATAGCAGTAGATGATATGGATATTTTCCAAGAAGATTTAGATGATGAATATATTATCTATAGAGCGGGTTGGTATCAAGATAGTGAAATCTTACGAGATGGACCTGATGTGATGGCACCCTTTACAGACGCTACTTGTGTAACTACAAATAATGCAAGCGGATTAACTCTTAATTCAGCTAATGGTAATATAGAAATAGGTATGGCTGTATCTGGTGCAGGTATACGTAATAATACTTGGGTAGTTAAAAGTGGTTCCACTACATCATTTGGTCTAAGCCGTCAGGCAAAGGCTACAGCAGACCCCGTTACATTAACATTTAATAGAGCTTCTCGTACTGCTTTAGGCTATAAACATACTGTTAAATTACTCAAAAAAGATATGTCTACTAATACAATATCTTTAAGAGTGACCAGTGGAAGTACTGATATATCGACAGGAATAACAAAAGCCGACGATGATATGACAGATTTATGTGTTGGTTCGAACTTATATAGTTTATATATTTCACCCAAAAGATATTGGATGGATATGATGTTTTCCCCACCGAATTGGGGTACAAGACAATATGAAAATTTCTGTTTTGTGGGAGAAACTCCTGCCACTGGAAGTATATCTACACAGCTGGGCAGTACATATAACGAAGCACAATACTCTTATGATTTAACTAATATGGATACTAGAGGTATGGCCGCAGTCCCTACCCATCCATGGATTCTGGGAGTAGATGAAAAATCTTCTCTTATACTTAACCAAGACTATGGATATGGTTCATATGATGAGGAGAAAAATGCAGGTGGAGAAGCAGCTGAGGTAGTACCAGTTTTAAATACTGAAACATATTTTGACCTCAGGAAGATGGTAGAAACTGCTACGCCGGGACCACTTGAAGAAGTTAGTCTGGTTATAGGGTTAGAAGATGAAGTTAATGATAAGAGTGTTACCATAGTGGGAGATGATACTACATTAGACACATCTGGAAGTACCTATTATAGACCTCAGTATGTATGGGAATATTACGATGAACTACCTGAAATAAAAAAGTTCCGAATAGAACCTTCTTTTGATGTATTGAGTCCCGATATCAATCTATATGAATTATCAAAACAACCTATAAATAATCTTAGATTTAAGTGGGATGAAAGTGCTGAGGATGTGTGGTATAGACATTTAATAATCAGTCCAAGTGGAGCTATTGAAAATAAATATCATAATTGTAGTTTCTGGGCACCTCTTAATGAGAGTGATGTTAATTGGTCCAATAAATGGCATAAATATTATACTACCAATTTATCAGGAATGACTGCTAAAAATTTAAAAGGACAGTCCTCAATATCAACCACTAAGGCAACTTATATAGCTTATTATCAACCTGTTATTAACGGATTGTCTGGATATGCTACATGGAGAAATTCTAATGCACCCGGACTTTCTATGACAGATGATGGAGCGTGTGCAACTACGGGAAGTTATAAAGAACTAACAAACTCTATGTATTTTGATATGTCTACAGGTGCTGCTTCTACAGCAGGAGTTAATCCTTGGGCAGAAGCTTGGAGTTTAGTTATACATTGTAATCCAAATAATCAAGATGCAGCGGCTGCTACTAAAACTCAGGGTATGACTGTGTGTGGAGTTGCTCAGATGGCTGGAGCGATGAATTCTGGAACTTCAACGCAGTCACTCGACTATCCACCTACTATCTTTCAAGGAAATACTACTCTAACCGCTTCTGGAGCTATGACTTGGGCAGCTTGGGCAACTACGCCGGGACAAGGTGGTTTTGATTTATTACACGTATATATAAAAGATAATAAAGTATTTTGTCAATATAATCACGAATATAAACTGTATGGTGACAATTCTTCCCCACGGCCTTTTGCTGCGGGTGCTAGATATGAAGGATTATTACTATCTTCGTCTACAAACTATGCTTTAGATGGAACGGAGAAACTATCTATAACCTTAATATGGGATGAAAAATTAGGAGCTGATGTGGAAACTAGTTCTTCTGTACTTAACAACGAACAATTCAGGATGTATATTAACGGACAATTAGAAGATAGCACCAGTACCACATTAGGCTCAGTTGGAATCCCACAGGGTACAGTGTTAGGCCCAATATCACCGGGAGGATTTGGAAGAAGTAATTATTCTAAATTTGTGATTGGAGTATTTGACACTGCTCATGGGGGAATGTCAGGAGGAGTGGGTCCAAGTATAAGTAATATAGCAGCAGGAGTTGGTTCAGCTCCAAGTAGTATAACCGCTCCCGGCTATGATGATAGAATTAATGGATATCATGGAACGATAGAAGAAATCATATTATATCCTTATGCTTTAATACCAGTTCCTAATGCAGGAGAATTTGAGCTAGTAACTAGAGGTATTCCTGACTATAGTTCAAGTGCTTTGACGGCATCAGAATTAAATTATAATGCTAGATTGTTCGTTTATGATTATACTAATGTTAGAGGTAAGTCATCATCAGCAGTAGCGTCTTCACCTAATGTACAATGGAAGGTGACGGGTGTATGAGCTCCGCAAAATGGTATTCTGATAGTGATGCTTCTACTGCCGCTACTACAGCTACAGTAATGGATAAAAGATATGTTCAATTTACATTTAATGATAAAGATATCTCAGCACTTTATATAGACTGGGGTGATGGTGAAGGTAGGAGTGTAGATACTGCTAATTATCAATGGATGCAATATCCTACACCAGTACAAGAGCCTATAGTATCCCATACATACACAGCTACAGGTAATTTCGATATATGTGTTCAGACTATAAACCAAAAAGGTATAGTCTCTAAATATTATGCTTCGGGCGGCTCTATCAGTGGTTCTGTTACCCCATTTGAATATAGGAAAAGTATAGAGCGAATGGTTGTTTCTGATGGTCCCGCAACTGCTATTATGAAGTGTGAAAATCGAACTGTAAAATCAGGTATAGATAACAGCATATTTGATGAGATAGGGTCAGGGCAAGTATATGCTCAAATTCCCCCTATACTTAATGCTACTGAGTATGGTTATTTACCAAGCAAGATTAAGCTAGCCATAACTGCGGTACTGGTGGACTCTACTAGAAGTAGTAGTTCTGAAGGTTTGGATGTGATAAGTACTGATGGAGGTTCACGTCGAGTAGAAAAAATCTATATGGAGCTTGATACTGAAGATGCAGGAGATGGAACTTATGATGGACCTCAGAATATATTAACTCTTGCAACTGATATATCTGGTAATGCTGCTGCGATAGATGGAGCTGCTATATCTCAGATATTAAAGGTAGAATATAGAAACCCTAAAGTAGGTAGTTCATATCTCACTGATTATACGCGCAACGAAGTCTTTAATAGATTGAAGATATTTTTAACTGCATTTGATTATGCATCTGACGGTGGTACATTTCGTCCAATTACATATGTCTCTGCTGGTAGTCCAATTAAATCAGTAGATGATTTATATAGATATATAACTATGGATTTTTCACAAAGTAGAGCTAAAGCATCTAATGTGAGTAATTCAAAATATCGTTATGACAATGGGAAAGGGATTTTCGACCTTGAAACATTCCAATGGAGTATAACTGGTACTAACTATTTTAATAATAATACAAGACAGACAAAAGAAACTAAGAGGATTGACTATACTTATATGCCTCGTCCTTTTGGATTGAGAGGTAATGATACATATGGTTCTACTGGAACTCAAGCACTTTATAATGGGAAGTGGGTGGAGAATACTACTGCAACTACAGCCTCTACTTCTTACATCGTGGACCAGTTTGCTTTGGATGACTTTGGTAGATTTTATGACCAATATCATTTAGTTAGAAATTCAATGCAGCCCTCTAGTTCTGCTGATGCTACTGGCACTACTGTCAGTTCATTAATAGATAATAAACCTTACGTCTTTAGAATAACTCCTCCAGTTAATTGGACTGGAGCCAACGATGATACACAATCCGCTACAAAGATAGATGCACCGGGTATGGATACAGCAGATGGTAATTATACTGCGGATTATACTTCTGAGGCTTTTAATAATGCTTATGAGAATGAAGTTAGTTTTACAGGAATGAATGGTGCAAGTTTCAAAGATATAGATAATGCTTCGAGAAAGGCCAATGAATACTTCCTTTTACTTTTTCCTAAGAAGACTAATAAGGTTTTCTTTAATATGACTAATTATGCTAATAAAATGATGTCTGATTGGGCTAATGCTACAGGTTTAACTATAGCAGGTGTTTATTATTTGGGTGTCGAAAAATCTGGAACTATTAATCAAGTAGCAGAATGGAAAGCTTTAGAATTTGAGGACACAACTAGCATTTCTAAAACATATGCTAATACCACTAATGGTAATAGTCTTTCTGGTTCATATGTTACCAAAGAAGAATCCTTTACCAAATCAGGATATATATCTTTTGATACACCTTCAGATTGGGACGCTATATCTTTAGATAATTTATGTGGAGGATACTATAATAGTACTGACCAAACAGCTACAGGTAGTTTGAGTATTAAAATTACTGGTACTATCTCTGGTAATGCTGATAATGGTTTAGTTGGTAGATATTTAGTAGTTACTGGTTCAAGTATAAGTGACCAAATGACAGAGCATTTTAATATACCCCCAGATGTAGGAGCATTTAAATATATAGCTTTCCCTAGTGGTACTAATAATATGCCTCTATGGTTAGGACAAGGACTTGGTTATGGTTGGGATGGTGATGATACTTTATATTTCCACTATGGAGAAAATAATGCTACTCACTATAATGTTGAAGGACTTACTGAAGATGACCCCATTAAGTGGATTATTAGACGTATTAATATTTATGATGTTATAGATGGCCCTTCTAAAGTTTATAAGGGTTCTACTGCTGCTGATTTACCTCCTGTAGATGCAGGGCCAACCGAAGCTGGTGCCGGTGTTACGTGGAATGGTACTTATATGATAGCTACAACTGGTTCAGGAGTAGGTGCTGCTCTAGAAGCTGCGTGGAAAGATACAGATTTATATGCTTTAAAAATAGCTGTTAATGGAACTGGTGGTGCAGCAACAAAACCAAAAGCAGAAATGTGGAATGTTTTTGACGCTACAGAAGGACACACTGCTGTAATAAAAGAAATAGATGATAGTGCTTATAACCTTAATTCTTTAGCTATTACTAGTTCTATAAGTATGTCGAGGGCAGGCAGTTACTATACCACTATTTCTAGAAAGGGTAAAGTCTTTATCGTAAGGACAGGAACTCCACTCCAAGAAATAGCTTTCTCAAGTGTAGCTCTAGGTGACACAACTACACCTTCATCCGCTTTCACTACTTCTTCAGTGCCTTCTAGCCTATATGGACACCTCCATAAAATTAGAGAAATACAAAGTAATGATGTTAGGGTTTACTGGGATGAACAACAGAAAGATGGCACATATGTAAGAATATGGGGTGTGATTAAGGGTATTAATGAAACATATGCTACAGGTGGACCTAGAGCTATAACGTCTTATGATTTTAATTTAATGGTAGAAGAGATAGCTTTATTAGATATAGATGGCGACTTAATGACTGATGTATTTCCTATAGGGGGTATACAAGATGCTAGAAGCTACTCCTAAGATTTATATTGAAGGAAGAGAAGTCGACTACCTTCAAGGTGGATATAAAAATGATGGTAATCTCACTGCTGCATCTTTATCATTTACACTCCCCCTGACTTTTGCGGGTCTTAAAAAACTATGGAATAAAGAGGTAACTTTTTTTCTTAATGAGCACGATAGTGTTCCTGTATTTAGAGGATGGATACGAAGAGTGAAAGAAACCTTTTCAGAAGTAGAATTATATGCAGAAGACGCTTTAGGTTATATGTCAAAAGGTGGTGAAGAGACAGAGGCTAAGGTGAATTTAACTAACTTTGATAATTTGGATGGTTTAAATGCTGGAGCTTGTATACAGGAACTCCTTTTAAAAATTAAATTGGATGGAAAGTTGAAGACAGATATAATAGGAGATACTGACCCAGTATTGCACACTTCATCTCCCTTCAGAGGTACTCTGGTAGCTTTAGATATTGTAAAAGCATTATTAGGTAGAGCTATAAATACTGATGGGGATTTACCTCGACCTAATATAGGTCGTATTGTTGACGATGGAGAATATTCTCAATTTGTTATAGAACTGGAAAGTGATTTAGACACCGCAATACCTAAATTTATTTTCACAGAGAAATTTAATATTAAAGATATAGACATTACTAAGAAACGCATTCCTACTGTTATAATAGTTAATGGAGATAATACTAGTGGAAAATTTATTCATGATGGAGCTTTAACTGCTCTAGACCGTACATATCTTGAAGTGGAAAATAAGAGTTTAAAATCCCCAGCAGCCTGTAAAGAGTTTGGAGCTAGAGTATTTGAAGCTAATGCGAGAAATCAATATGAATATAAAATTGTTTTAATAGGTGGAGGATATTTATTAGAAAATGACGTAATACAAGTTGCTACGGACGACCCTGAATTTAGTGGTATGTTTAGAATAATAGGAAAGAGTATTTCATTTAGTCCTACTGATTATTCTATAGCTGTAATGATAAATAGAAAACCACCTACACTAGCTCAATATATTAGTAGTAGAGATGATTAAGTTCGTGGATATCCAGTGTCCCATATTTGTGGACTTCCTGAACCTGAAACATTATTGATTCTATTAACTCCCCAATAATTTCCACGGTTGGCCATACCACCTTGAGATTCACCACTAGAGGGATTCATTGTTCTGGCAGATATACTTCCACTAGGCATCCATCTATCTAATTGTTCTGTTGATGTACCTGCTATAGGACCTAGATAATGTACTCCATCTAACTTTCCGTCAGCTGTCATACCTGCGTTTCGGCCCATCTTGCGTCCATATCCAGTTATATCTGTTTCAAATGTCATAATTAATTATCGTGTAAACACCAATAACTCCATGAATTTCCTTCTTTAACGATATCTACATATGTATCTGCACCTAATGTTAAAGAATTAGTAGCAGTAGATAGTGCATCTGCTGCATCAGACATAGTAGCGTATCCAGTGCCTTTTAAAACTGTAGTTGCCATGTTTTATTCTCCTAAATCTCGCATTTGTCGCCGACACAAGCATACTCAGCTTTTCCTTGAGTATTGTCATTGAGCTCGTATTTAGACAATTGCTTATAGTCTATTCTGGGCAGCTTCTTTATAAGCCTTTCGTAGGTTCTAGCATCAATTTCCTCATAAGGAGCTAATTCATACTTCCCACCATCATAGGGTAAAAAGGATACTCCATTAATAATATCCCAATTTTGATAAACCCAGTTACCTACTTCAAACCATTCATCATCTCTAACATATACAGTCATACTAGCATTATGTTCACACCAGTTATGTTGTAAGTTTTTATAGTGTTTAAGTTGGTCGAGGGCTGTTACATCTTTCCTAGTGAGACACCCATCTGGAGACTTAACAGGAAACTCCACTACCCATGTGGTAGCATCTTTTTTACTCTGACCATTCTCAGGATGACACTTCATACCACTATCTTTCATTAATTTAAACAATGGGTCTCGGGCTGCTATACGATAGCGCCTAATATAATATTGAGACCAGCGTGGATGTACTCCTGATGCAGAATCTACGAGTTGTGAAACTGTGCCTGAAGGTTTAACACAAGTGGTTGCTACTGACACATTTACACCTAATAACTTGGCAGCCTTACGAGATATCCTCAGAACACGGCTTTTAAGCGCCGATAGGGCCTCCGATGTCATTAGTGAGGGGTTATCCATCTGACCGGTTAAACTGACGCCTAGAAGCCGTTCTACGTCACAATTCCTTTTCCACGATTCTCTAAGATATGGAAAGTAAGTAAATGTGCTCTGTATAACACCTATCCATGTAGCAGTCTCAACCTTATCTAAAAGGGTGTCTAAATCATCCTCTGCTCTAACTACCACTTCACTAAGATTGCAGAACTCCATATCCCTAAGCATTATTTCGCCACAAGGGTTAGTGCCTTGGATTAATGGAGCATATCTGCGAGATGGAGCTTTCTTCTGTGCTGAGTCAAGATTAAATATACCTCTTTCCCCTGTGCCAGATAGAGCTAATGCTGCCCATTCTCTTAAGAACTCTCCTGCTGATGGTTTCTCTCTAAATATTGCACTGTTATTTGCCATAGCTCTCTTAATAGGGAAGGGCCATTCTTTTGCATGACGCATATCCTTATCATCTAAATCACTCAGAGATATCTGTGAACTACGTCTAACACCACCTACTACTACTATTTCTGCTATCTGATTACATATGTCATGAGCTTCTAACGTAGTAAGTTTACGTCCTTGTGCATTGTGCATTGTTTCTCTTATGAAGTCGTGTAACTTAACAAGAGGTTGTGGACCAGATGCTCTGCCACCCATTGTTCTAAGGCGAGCTCCTTCTGGTCTTATTTGTGAATAATCAAAATAAATATTCTGTCCATCATATAAGTTTTCCATAAGCATCTTTACTGAATCAGCCCAGCCAGCTTTGGAATCAAATATAGGAATAGTTTCTGAACCTTGAGCAGATTTTATTACTGGTATTTCTGGTAGCTTTTCTACTTCTTCTTTCTCAACTGAGAATCCAAAACCAGTACCACACATTAAGATATAAAGACATTCTGAAAATGCTTCGACTGTGTTTATCTTTGCGAAAGCACAGTTATATATACATGTGTTATCAAATTTAGCAGCAGGCCCAGCAGCCCAAAGGAAACGCATAGAGGGCATTACCGCAAATTCTAACATATACTTCCTTATCTTATGAATAGTTTTCTCTGGTATATCTGGGTTTTTTGAAATTATAAAAGTTAAAAATCTTTCTATTGTTTCGGGCCAATTTTCTCTTCTCTTCTCTTCTCCCTTCCAGCGGGAGTATGTTCGTTTATATATAAATTTTGATACTTCGTTTTTAAACATTTTTACCACTCCATTTGCGGTTCATTACTATAGGATTGACCCCCTATAAAAGGCTTTTTACAAAACTATTTATAGTCTATTAAAACGCGGCATCCGCAAGTGCAATCTTCATCTTCATCACACTTACAGACTTGATTTGATGTTTCAAAACCTGCCGCAAAATTACTACTTAATTCAGGCATTAGTCGTCTTGAGCGCCGAGCTTAGAACCTAGTTCTTTAACGGCTTCTAGGTATCTTACATTAGGAGTATGTTCCCATGAGTCTACGCTAGGTTTATCTTTATCTTTAGCAGGTAAATCATTATAACTCAATAGTGGTTTATGTCCTTCTCCTAAAGATTCGTTAATTTTTGCTTGGCTAACGTCTAGTGCCATTATTTCATCTCCGCAACACATGCTTTACAAAGAGATTTATTACTCCTTGGGGCGCAAGTGTGCATCAATGCTTCTTTCTTAGGTGCAGCTTTTTCTGCTTTTACTTTCTTTGATAGTGCCATATTTACTCCTTAATTTACTGGTACGAAATTATTACTCTCATCCATGTATCCCATTTGTCCAGATTCATGAACGAACAGTTTTTTATCGCCCTTTGATTTTTCTTCAACTTTTTCTTCAACTTTTTCTTCCATAGTTTCCTCTTTTGGTTCTTCAGCAACGACTTCAACTTCTATGCCTTCGTCTTTAACTTCTTCAACCACTTCCTCTACGGTCTTTTTTGCTGATTTTTTTGCCATACTTAATCCTCTTCCTCAATCTTAGCGAACTCTTCACCAATGATTGTTGATTTATGCATCTCAGTCTCAGCCCATGGGACTATAGTTCCTGAGAGTCCTGTAATGGAATCGGTGACTCCACTCCATGCGTATGTTGCTATATCATTAGGGTCGTCCCCTGCTTTGATATCTGCGTTTGGGACAACAGTGTCCCAGTATCCAGAAAGGCCATTTGGACTGCATACAGCTCTAAATCCTACACAAACCCCTGTTGGGTCTACGTTAGGATATACTTCGTAGCGTGCTACGTATACATCTGCATAACATCCATCGTTTCCGGAACATTTTATAGTTATTACTGCCATATTAATTACCTTTTTTATCTTTGCGTTAATATTTACGCTTTTTTACTCGCTTCTTTTTCGCTTTAGGCTTCACTTTTTTAGGGAGCTTACGCTTCTTCGGCGTCTCCTTCTCCCATTTTTTCGCCATCTTCGGCTTGTTCTTGTACATCCAAGCCCTCTGCTTCTGACTCTTGAACGGCATCTTCTTCGTTCTCCTTTTGTAATTCTTCTATATATAATTGCCAATCTGGAATCATATCATTCTTATCAAGGAATGCTTGAAGAATTTCGTTGTTCTGTTGTAATGCTCCTTGCATTTCACCAACAGCTTTTTCTGCTTGTGTGAGTCTATCACCCAACATTCGAGTTTGGCCTACAAGCCAATTCATGTTTTCCATAGTCTGAGCTGGTCCAGAACCCTTTTCAAGTTCCTTTGCCCATGCTTCTACGTCGTTCATACGTTTCTCTAGTCTTTTTAGGTTTGCCATTTTTATTCACCTTTTTCATTTTATCCGCAAGAGCAATATTTCTCTTTGCAGACGTTTAACTCATGTAACTTATCACATGAGTACCTATTTATACCTTTCGCTCTAAGAGCATCTATTTTACTTCCTGCTTTATCGGGGTCGTTATGATACCATCCCCAATTACCCGCAGGCTCATTATAGATACTTTTAAAGACAAAGGATATGTCCTTATCGGACCATCCAGCGTTGATTAACTCAAACGCTATGACCTTATTATCGTCGTGGCTGCTCTGTCCACGCTTTATATTACGCTCTATTAGCTCTATTATACACTCTCTAGGGGGCTTAATATATTCACTGGTTATTGGAGCATGTGTAATAGAGCTTGTAGCTTCTCTTATCTTATTAAGCATATAGTCGATACTGTTAGATACAGTATGTCTTATATCTCTTTCATCACAAAGGAACTCTACGAAGTTTCGTTGAGCCTTTCCACTTTTTTCAGGAGGAATTATTCTTCCAGTGTCTTCCATAGCGATTGCATAAAGTTCTTCTATACTCATTTTCATCACATCATCTACGGAAAATTGAGTGCACCATACACCAGTAGGGGTGCCCTCTATTTTAGATATATAAGCAGTATTTACTATACGTCTCATACAAGATATACTATTGTTAATACAAATATCATCTAATGTATGTAAAAAGTATTTCTTTTTAAGATGTCTTAAGTATGTTTGTATAGCTTCCCTTTTTAAATGTCGTGGGATATCTACAGGAGTAACAAAGTCTATATTCATTTGAAATCCTTTTCCACCCGTAAGATATATTCTAGGAATAATCTTTAAAGGTTTACAATATCTACGTATAAATTTTCTTATATCCTTTAGACATTTATTCACATCCTTATTGTCATCAAAATCGAACCATATGGTATTAATGAGAGCAGATTCATAATCTGTCTTATCTGTACCGCTGTCTTCAAAGACATAAACACTAGCATAACAGTTCTTTTTACCGTTATACTTATCTATTTGTTCTTCGAGTCTTTCGACGTCGTGACATTTTGCGATTCTTGCTGGGATTCCGAATTCTCTAAAATACATATATCATTCCTTGTTGGTTCTATTATAGCATCTCCTACTTTTTCTAATACTTCAATCTTCTGAACCCAATCAGTAGGTATTGCTAGTATATCAATTCCATCTGTGTCAGACCAATGGTGTACCAGTATTAAAGCCTTTCGGTCTTTAACCACTAATTCACCTACTGTTTCACATACTGCTAAATGTTCTTCTGGGTTAGCACCATTTAGGGTATGTATTTTTATCTGTTCTGCTGCGTCATTCCATGTGACTTTTACTATGGGGCCCACGCCCCCTATTCCGCTTGCTTCGTTATCCATTCTTTCCATTCCTCGAATAATTGTGACACTATATCGTTATCTCCCCACGTAACAAAATACTTTGCATTAGGTGGAGTATCATCAACGAATATTGGATTTTTAGGTCTATCAAATATTAATCTATCATAAGGTATTTGATTTATATATAACCAATCTTCTGTCATCATTTTCATTTCCAGAGTATTATTTCTTTCACACCATATAGTTATATGATGTCCTTGTTCTACCAACCACTGCATGAACTCTGTAACATTTACTAGTGGTTGTGCGTGTTTCTTTAACAAATCATCTTCTTCTTTACAAATGACCCCATCTAAATTAAAGATGAAATTCATTTTTTCCTCGGCGTTCTCATACCACCTCTAGGTCGAGGTGCTTTCTTTGAACGAGGAACATGTCTTTTCTCCCATACTTTAGCTAAATCTAACCAACGCTGTTCAATAATAGGCCAATCATATTCTTTTTTAGCTTTAGTACGGGCTGCTTTACCAGCTTTTAATTTTTTATCAGCATTATGATAATAATAATCCAAAGCATCAGCAATAGCTACCGATGAACATATAGCTCGTTGAGGAGCTGCTCTTGCAGGAGTATCCCACCACATATCTTTATAAGGAAGTAATATACCTGCTTCACATATGTCTTCTTCTAGTAGTTTATCTCTGCCATTTATTTTCTCATCACCACCGGGCTTCCCTCCCAAAGGATATAAAGGAATGTCTGCTGTTTCAGGGTTATCTTCTTTAATTATCTCCCATGCAGTAGTATAGTTAGTTACAGCGACAGGAACCCCGCAAGCCATTGCTTCTATAGTGGGTATACCGAAACCTTCTCCAGCTGTTGGTAGAACGAATACATCCATACAATTATAGAGATGTACCATACTATCCTCATCTAGTGATTCCCCTGCATCTAAGACTCCCATCAAAGGAGGAAGTAAATAATCTTCTATCCCATAATCAGCTGCAAAGGAAGGAAATTTCCACCCCATTGCATCATTCCAATCCATATGTAATATAAGTTTAGTATCTTCAGGTGTTAAGTCATTCCTATCAACAAATTCCTTAAATCCCTTTATTAATTGGGGAATATTTTTTCTATGTTGATTTCTAGCTACACAACCTACGACGAAAGCTCCATCAGCTATATCTTTAAGAGGTTTTTTCCCGTATTTAGGTTCTAGTATGGGTTTGAAAAAATTACAATCTACTCCATGAGGTATATACCATGACTCTTCACATCTTTCAAACTCTTCTTCCATACAAAGTTGGCCATATCTAGACATACAAACTTTATAATCTATTTGGTCTAATAATTCTTGCCAGCTATGTATACAGGGCTGTCCATCAAAAGGTATAGTAGCTGCCCATTTCCATGGTGGGCCTTCTGATACAGCTCTAAAAAGATTATTCATAGTATTCTTTCTTTCTTTTGCTGTTAACATTTTCCCAGTGTCAGGATTATATAATGGTATGGTGGCTTGTTTAGGTTGTTTAGTTTGTGCTACATGCATAAACATTTGAAAATCTAAATGTGTCCATATAATATCTGGTTTAAAATTCTTTGTCCATTCATGAAAACTCTTTTCTCCAAACCTTTCTTGGCCGGGAAACATTATAGGTAAATTCTCCCATGCAACAGTTTCTTCAGTTTGTCCTAAAGGCCATTCAGTTTCATATTTAGAATGGGATGGATTTTGACATCCTCCATAACCTACATGATGACCTTCTTTTACTAAAAGTGCAGATACGTTCTTAGTGTTGGTTCCAAATCCAGTAGGAGCCCAAGGGCTATCTGATACTGGCATTATTCTCAACTTACCTTTCTTAGGAGTATCGAACTTTATTTCCTTATTTGGTTCGGGCTTAAGGCCCACAGGCTTTTGTGGCTGTATCATTGTAAGACCTCACTGTTTAATAGCGATGATGTCTTTTTTATTAACAATAACAGTTCCTTTATCTCCTGTAAGATATACAAAATTATCGTCGTCATTTGTTATCATTCCTCTTCCAACTTTCGTTCTCTCTTCTTCACGCCACACAACCTTAACTTCAGCTTCTTTAAGAAACGAAGAAAGCCTTTTACTATCATTTTCATCCATTTTATCACTCTTTTTATTATTTGGAGCGACACACGTGCCGTCCTAGAGAATATATATTTAAACATAGTATATAAAGTTTTTGGCATCACATCCACTCCATTAGGCTTTGTTGTTTTTTATCTACTAAGGTCAGTGGGGGTTTCTTTTTAACCCATTCTGATAATGAAAACTTCTGTAATAAAACACTTATGGTATCCCAATAGTAGAAAATATCAATTTCTTCTACATCCTTTACCAATTCTTTTATTTTATATCCATCTTTAGTTCTCACATAATAAAAGGTTGTCCCCGCTGAAGGAGTCATTCCAATTGATTCACCTTGAGCTATTAGTTTTAGTATTAAATCAGTTTCAGACTTATAATCTTCCTTCTTCCTATGCATAGCTCTACGCATAATAAAATCAGAAAGTTCATATTCTTGTAAGTCATATAATTTATCTACAAAGTCACCATTAATAGTATTATTCATACGTCCATCTATTATTTTATCTAATACTTTAAGGTAGAACTTAGAACGACTTGTAGATTTAAAAGTACTTCCATGTTTGATTAAACTTCCATCTTCATTTCTAAGCACATAGTTTCCTATCTGCAACCACACACCCTCTTTATAGTAGTCTTTATCCATAGTTATATGCTCAGGCTCACAACTACTAAAAGAATGTTTCATTAAAATTCTTAATCTTTTAACTAACCAATCAACATCCACATCAACATTAGTATTAATCCCATCAGTGTGTACATATACCACAGCATCTTCTCCATACCTAGCACGGATGACGTCGACACCCGCCAAGAGTAACCAACGGGCAACCGCTGTGATAGTGAGCCCCACACCCATATCACCGTAAGAAATATAAGGATTAGCATTTGCACCATAGAAAGTATTCACCATGATTTTAAGAGCATTAGATTTACTCTTATCTTCTTTCGTGGAACCAAGTTTATAAGGTTTTCGCATTTCCTTAAATTCAGCACACATATTATATAGACAGCTCTTCTCAGAGTGGTCTATTTTAAGCATTACTCTTTTACCCACCTTGTTGTCAGGTACATAAAGTATGCCATCTTTCTCTTCTAATATATCTGAGTAGTCATCATAGCCTACAATTCTAGAGGTATCTGGGCCCAAATTAAGCGCCATAGCTATAGAAGGATAGAAAGAACCAAAGTCTACCTTTATATTTCTCTCATGGTATCCAGCTTGATATAGTTCAATATGAGCAGCTTGATAGTTACCTTTATCAGCTTTATAAATCTCTGGGTGACGCTCTTTGTTTCTATCTAACGTTACTATACGTTGCTCAAATAAGCTCCTACCTTGTAAAATTTTAGTTATATAACTTGCTGGAGCATTGACATATGTTGCCAGTGGAACGCATAGTGTCTCTGCGACATACTGTATTTGGGGAAAGTAGTGATTATATAAAAACATGGTACAATCTACATCAGATAAGACGTAGTCATTTATTTCTTCCATGCTATAATCGAGAAGGTCTTTGTTCCCAAAATCAAGCTCTAAGGGGTCTAACCCAAAGCTCTGAGACACAGACTTTAGACCTCGGGGAATCCCTGATAGGGAATAGTCTAGTCTTGTCCAACGTAGTAAATCGAGGATTATGCGTCCTCCAGCGTTCATCTTTAAATCTTTCTGGTCTTTAGGGTTTTCCCAACCCCAAACAGAATTATCTCTATTAAGAATTTTCTTATATCCTTTAAGCCCATGAAACCTAGCCCTATGTAATATTTGTGGTATATCATAACCTACTAAGTTATAACCAACCAATATGTCAGGGTCATAGTCATTAATATATTCGGCAAACTTAAGTATAACATTCCTATCATCTTCACCATCCCATAACAACACATCACGCTCTCCAGTGGAAGTTACTATACCTATCGCTACGACAGGATACTTCTCTCCAAAAGGAAAGGAGCCATCTGGAGAATGAGTTTCTATATCGAATACGAGAGTTTTTAAAGGGTCCGTATTTGGATATTCTTTAAAGAACTCAGGATGTTCTATAAGTAGTCGTTCAAGCAGGGCTTCTCTTCCACCATCATAAAGCGCTTGTGGTGGAACTGTATCACTCATAGGTAAATACTCATGTTTAGTTAGTTTTACAGTTTTATCACTCGCAATAGTTCTATATTTAGAACCTTCTTCATTTTGTAAATAGTAATAAGGACTATAAGGACTCTTAACTGCTTCAGTTTTTCCATTCCTATATACTTTAACTTTAAGAGATTTATCCCTTAAGTCTATAGTTCTATGGTTAATCGTTGCTATCAGTGGTACTTTCATAATTTACCGTTTATCTCCTTCAACACTTTAAGTATTGACCTCAAAGTTGAGGCAGATGTATCAATCTTCGTTGCTTTCGCCATCCTTTTCATTTCCTTCTTCTATATCCCATTCTTCTATCAACCATATAGCTTCTCTTATTCCATTAGCTAAAGCTGTATGATACTTTTGGTCTATATTCATCTCATCATCCCAACTTGCTGATGCTATTTTAATCTCATCTTCTAGTTGTATAGCCATCATCTTATGGTAATTTACTGCACTATACAATAAATCAATCCATTGTTCACGCTTTTTTTCACTATCCACTGATAATTGATTAGTTTTCATTTCTATATAATTCAGCTTCTTCTGGAGTCATTCTATTAAATAGTTTATCCATATTATTAGTCATTAGTTCTGAAATTTTAATGTCATATACATCACATAAGCGTTGTAGATACCATAAGACATCTCCGAGCTCATCTATAATAAGGTCAGTATTGTCTACTCTATCTCTTATTTCTTTCTTATATGCTCCACCAACTTCACCAGCTTCATTCATCAAACCTATCATTAGGTATTCTTTCTCTCTACGTTTAGGATACTTCGCTGTTCTGCGAGTAAAATCCTTATATGTTTCTTCTATTCCTTTTACCATATGTTTATCTCCTCTGGTATTCTTTTATTTCTTATCATCCACATTCTCTGAGCAGGTAAGTATCTATATACTAAATCTGCCTTCTTATCTGATTGTATAACCCAAGGTTTTACTATCACTAAGTCATTCATACGAACCCACATACGTTTCTTTAGTCTGCCGGGTATACGTATCATTCTTGTTAGACCATCTTCACAAAGAGCTATAAGTCTAGAACCTCCTGACATTTCTTTTACTACCCCAAGTAGTTCATTATGTCTAGGTATTCTAGCTCTCTTTATAATGGGACTTGATTCTTTCGATTTCTTCTTCATTATAGTCTCCTTCTGCGTGCAGTAAGAACTCTTCAAAACTTTTTATCCTTGAGTCTTTATATGTCTTAAAGGGTTCATATGCATCTGTCTCTATATCTATCGCTGTCTTTGCTCTCTCACCCAGCTTAATGTCGTCGCCAGTAAACGGGTCAACAATTTTGATATCGCTACAAAAGCGCCCCCCGTATTCCACAGCCACGGCAGGCCAGTTTTTTGCCATAAAGTCTTTTGTTTCTTCAATTAATTCACTCCAATTTATTTTTGCTACAGGTTCCTCAAAGAGAGGACTCTTGTAATATAATTTCTTACCCTTATCTTCATCCATTTCTAGGAATCCAGTCATAAGTAGGGCTCCTAATATGGGTTCTATCTTAGTGAAAGGTAAGCCAGCAGCCTTAGCTGCTTTCTTTATCTCATTAGTAGACATACGAATAGTGTCGCCATCTGCAAACCCAAACCTATCTATCCTAGTGTTAGGAAATAATTTCAGTATGTCAGTACCATGACTAGGCATATGGAGACATTCAGACACAAAGGAATTAAGATAGATGCGTAAACCTAACCAATTATGTTTGGGGGTTACTAAACCATATTGGGTTCCATCTTTCTCTACCCTAAGTATCTCGTCAGGATAAAACCTAGCCACAGCGTTTATAAGTTTCAATAGATATTGCACTTTAGACCTAGATACAGGAAAAGCACTAGGTATAGCTTCAAATAAGAAAGGCGCACATGGATTTTTTATATGTAGTGCGTCTTCATCATCTCTCTCTATAACAGCCTTAAGCACATGTTCTTTTAACTTCTCTATCTCTTCATCAGACATAGTTGTTAGTTTAGTTTTAGGAACTGCACTATCCATTAGTTTATGCTTAAGCACTCTTTCAGTCTGCTCTACAGTAGGATTAGTATGCATTATCATACACCTTCTTTCTAATTCCGCATCGAAATAGGCTGCTCCTTTAGTATTCTCTACAGCTACACACATAAATACATACTTAGCGTATATCTGTGTTTCTACAGTATCCCCTATAGTTACATCAGTTCGCTTTCTAAATGCACTCCTTCCATCACCCCATGTTTTAACTACTTCTATTACTGCTTCTGGTAGTTTCTGAGCTTCAGGTATAGCTATAAATCTAGCTCTGTTTATCTTCTCAGCATCATACCATACCGCAGTTTCGGAAAGATGTTCCAATACATAGTAAAACTCTTCGGGCAACAAAGAAAAAATAGCATCCATAATAACAGTCTTTCCTGTTCCTGAGTAAGCCTTTATAACAAAGTTATTATCCTCTAAGAGATAGGAAAGGCATGAACTAAGGGCTAGTTCATCCTCTCCTAATATAGGATTTAAAGTGCCATCTTCTTTTCTAACATTATGAAAATATCTAGTTAAGTCATACAACTCAAACTTTTTTGGCATCCTCTTCCTCTTTGGCTTCGGCTATCTTTCTTTTCCTTCTATCATACCAACGGTCTCCAGCCAACCACATAGGTGGTTGTCTACCATATATATCCTCATACCATTGGAATATCCATTCCTCTATATCGTGTTCTGTGACTGCATAGTCAATCTCCGATAATCTTTCTAATATATATTTATTTAATTTCATTTCTAATCTTTCTCCATACTAGATATAAAAGTCCTACTAACGGCCCATCTATTATTGCTAAGAATAATAGCCATTCTGTTAAGGTCATATCCATTTTTCCCTTGCTCTCCGTAAGTCTAACACATTGTTATCAACTAAACGCACAGCAATACTTTTTAGTTCCTTGTCTTCTATACCACTAAAGTGGTCCTTCAATAAAAGGAACAAGTCTATTAGAGATATAGGTTCTCCATCTTTATCTTTAAGAAATTCTACTACTTCTTCAGGAACAACCCATTTATATTCTTGTTCCTCAGAGTTTAATAGAGAGGGTCTATACTTCTCAGCCACGAAAGGTTTTTTATCTAGTATATTAATATTATACCCCTTTACTGGCCTTCCAGTAGATGTTTTTATCTTACCTCTTTCAATTTCAAAAACTATATCTGTAGGGTTTTTATTATCATTTATTATATTAGTAAAAAGCTTTTGAAAAAGTGTGTGGGTGGCAAGAGTAACTGATAAATACGATACTTCTGTTATACCTCCACCACTGTAGTGGCTTTGGTCATGATAAACCCCGTAAGTAAATTCGTTTATCTTAGCTACTCCTTGCACACAAAAAACACATTCACCTTCCTTTGCCCAACATTTTGTTCTCTTTCCACTCCCTTGATTCCAATGTTTTACTCTATGGATAGGAGATATAAAAGCGAATTGGACAAGAGTCTTCATCGACTCTTCTAACCATACTCTTTGACTTCTCTGTGACTGAATAAAATCGCTATAACTCATTTAATGGTTATCTTTTTACCATCCAAACTTTTATCTTTCTGGATTTTAATATCTAATACACCATTATTTAAATTAGCTGTTACGTCATCAGGATTTAACATAGTCTCAAATCTCTTTTCAAAACTATAATCTCTTCCTTCTGTCTCAGCCTTTACAGATACTTTAAACTTACTAACATTCAAATCTATATCTTTCTTTTGGACACCGGGCATATCTATGGTGAGGGTTATGTTATGTTTATTATCTTCCCAATCACCTATATCTTTCTCTTCTCGCATAGAAGGAACTTGTATGCCTGAAAAACGTGGACGACCTTCATACCATCCTCCAGTTTTTTCCATCATATCCATCCAAGTATCCATTATCTCTCCCAAAGCCTCATCTATAGGATTCTTTTTCATATCTAATCCTCTATCTTTGATACTTTTTGGTCTACTCTTTTCATCACACGGAAGTATGGCTTACTTGCACCTTCTTTCCAATATGAGTTTCTGAACATAACATACTCTTCACCAGCTTCATTCTTGCCTGTGTAGTATACGTTTCCGTTCTTATCTGTGTTCCGGAACAATCCGGCTACCAATTCTAGTTCTGTCTTTTTTCTTTCTTCTGACATACTTCTCACTCCATACCCAGAGTTACTGGGTTATTTAAAGCTTTCGCTTTCACTATCTTTCCAGTTTTAGCATCTACATATGCTCCAAACTTCGACACCTGTATCTCTTCTACAGGTTCTATCTTACTTTTTTTGTAGTCTTTATGTCTGGGTGCAGGACAATCTATATCATCCTTAATACTACCCATACATATACCACAGAGTCGCCTAGCCATAGTGTCTGCTTACGTCTCCTTGTTGATTCATCTGCTGAATATTAATCTCTAACAATTTATCACCATACTTTTCCATTAGTTTATCTAAGGTAGAGGTGAAAATATCACTAACATCTATATTTCTATCTGGAACCAACTCCATATGGAAAGTTCCTATTCTCATAACATGTGTCATCTGAGTATCTTTCTTTGCAGTTTCTATCTTAGCTGCTATTAGTTCACTTGCCATATCTGCTATGGCTCCTGTATCATTAGAAGACGAATCGGTCATCTACTAACTCCAGTTTTATTAATACCTTTCTTAGGTTTTTTATCATTCCTTGCGTCTCTCCTATATCATTAGATAGGTGACTTATCTTATCATCAAGAAACTCTATACGTTCTACGACATCTTCTATGTTCTTCATAAAAGGATACCAATTACTTTCTTCTTCGTATCTTTGAGTTCTTCTGATTATTCCGTCTGCCCACATTGTATGGCTTTCTTCCGTTTCTTTTTCCTCTTGTTTCGTTCTCATATTTATTCCTCTTTAATGTTTTCATTAATATCTTATTCTTGCGTGGGTTTATGTGATAGTCTTGACCTGTCCATGCGTCTTTGTAATATCTTACATATCCCATCCAATAATCTCTACAGTTTTCTTCAGTAGGTTCTAAACCTCTTATCTTACACTTCTCCATAAGACGCTGAACCATCTTATTTGTCTTACCTTTAGCCCATATGCGTTCAAAGGCTTCCCATCTTTCATTACGTCGTGGTTGTTTATTCTCTTCAGTCATCCTTTATACTCCCACAGTGAGGACAATTAAAGTTATGAGCTTTCTTCATACCTATATAGTCTCCACCACATCTTATACATCTCATAACCAATACACTCCTATTATCATTCCAAAGCCTAAGCCAAATAGGAATCCAGATAACATATCTAATTGTTGATTAGTCATATAGACCAATCCCTAATTCTTCTTCAGCCATCTCTACAGCTATATCAAATAAATATTCACTCGTTAAGCATAACTCACGAGCCATAGCTAATACTTTTTCATTCATAGTGTTTCCTCACTTCTTTCTTTATAGTATCACGAACAGCATCTTCTATCTGTTGCCCGAAAAGATTTAAAAACATTTCGGCTTGTTTAGTTGTTATTAGTCTATCTCTTTCTCTTATTATATGCCTAACCATTGAAGGTGTTATTCTTATAACTATAAGTCTTTCTTCTATCATACTAATAACCTCGTATAACATACATAACAGTAAGGACTACCATTAGTATCTTTGTATTTAACATAGTTTAGTGCTAACTTGCATCTGCACGTGTTACAATCTACTGTGTTCATCCAAACATACCATTAGCTGTATTATCTAAATCCATATTGATTTTATCGAGTGCGGCCATACGTTTCTCTACCTCACCCATTCTACCTTTAGCATTAGATAACATCATTTCAAAGACTTTAACTAAGGCTAATACAGACATCTCTTGCCATCTGTTAAGTTTATAATACTTATTAACCTTTTTTAAGTTTGGCCCTATCGCTGTTATTTCTAACTCATTAAATACCTTTACTAGAAGTTCCCACTCTTCTATCTCTTCTTCAGACATTAAATCTTTAAGAGATAAAACAGCATCTTCATCATTGTATTGGGCTAAGAACCCATCGAGTAACTCACCCATATTTAAATGACCATTCGGTCTATACGGTAAGCTCTAACATGTTGAGGGTATTGATTTGCATATTGTTTAAGGTTGTATCTATTATCTACACCCACAGCATATACCATACCTTCACTTGATACTCTTACATCTTCTACTAAGATATTTCTAACTGACTTACTATCACTATCATGTTTCCATGTAGTAAAATCGAAAGCAGTTCTATTCTCAGGATTATACCTGAAGCTGACTTGTTTGTGGTTTCCTGTTCGCTGATAGTGTTCAGCCGCTTTGTAAACCATATCAAATATTTTTGTTCTCATTGACATAACCTAACAGTGTCTAAAGGGTATTTAAAGCTTTCCCCAACCCCCATATCACTGATTGAATCATATAGACCCTTAACTGGTCTATCCTTGAAATCTCTAATGGGATGATATCACTCATAGTTCATAGTTTTTTCGTTATAGGTAAACTTTTTGGGCGTGCATACAACACACCTCCATTTACCTTCAGCATCTATAACTATAGCTCTGCCATCGCATCTATCACATCTACTTCTTGTTAACATATTCCCCCTCATGTAAACCATAAATAGTAACCTATTACAGTTAAACATATTAGGTTGCCTACAGTATATAATAGTATCTCTCTTATACTATAATCTTTCTTTTTAGTCATTACTTTCCTTTGAACTGCTTGAACACTCTTCACTTGGAAATGAGGTATAGCGTTCCAGCACTCATCACATAGATATGCTCTAATGTGTGGTTCCTCAGACATATAGTGTATCTTACATCTATTACAGTTATGCCATAATGCTTTGTAGTATGTGGGTTTATCCATAAAAATTATCCTTTGGTGCTTTATCTCTACCTAATCCTTTAGCATAACAGTCATCACATACATATACTTTAAAACTCGATGACCATAAAGTTACTCTATGGCAGTATATACATTCTAATCTTTTACTTTCTTTCATTTGCTTACCCTCCATAGGTAATACTCTATAACTAGGAATGTCCATATCACTCCAAAGAATATTATATCTAAATGGTTTGGGCTATCATATTCACTTAGTCTTTCAATCATTTTATAATCTGTTCATATACTTTCTGTAAGTTCCATCTCAGTGGTGCTTTCAACCGTTCTATAGGGATAGCATGCTTATCAAACCAATCCCATTTAACACTCTTATGTTTATATTTTTTACTATATAAATATTTGGCTTGAGCTGGTGTTATAGCCCATGCTTTCTTGTTTCTAAATTCTTCTCTTCTGATACATATAAGCGATATACCGCCCTTCCTCACTAACTGCTCTCCTTCCTTTATCTGATGAGCAGCGATAGAACGGCCACTACCATACCATAGAGGAAAGCTAGTAAGGTTCCTACTAGTTTTAGCCTCAAGCATAATTGGTCTTCCTCTGTATACGCTAAAGAAGTCTGCTGGTTGTTTCTCTGCAACAGCAATCTTAACGAATCTGTTAATGTCATTTGTATCTTGTATCCTAAACCACCATATATGTTTAGCACTTCTCAGCGACCTACGTATCTCATTCTCAAAATTTTTCCCTGTATCTCCCTTTCTCTTTCGTTTTACCATAGTTAGTAGCTCCATTGAGCCATTATAGGCTTAATATATATATCTATAGGGGCTATATATAGCTTGTGTAATAGAACATGCATAATAGAGCCTCTTCAAAAGAAGTCTAAGATATCCAATATTCCTACTGAACAGGTCGCACATTGTCCTGCATATAAATCTGCTTCTGCTAATGATATTCGTTTAGCACACATACGGCAGTATCTATCTATCATCATCTATATTCCTCTGGAAATTGCTCAAAGGTGCATTCTTCAGGAGTCTTATCATATCTCCACATCTTAAACTTAGGATGCCTTATACTTCCTGAAGGATACCACCCATTACCTTTAGCAGTAAAGACTGTGCCTATCTGTGCTTCGGGTTTCTCAGTAAATAACTTACGTTGAGTATCAGTTAGACCCCCACATGTCACATATACTTCTTTGTCAGCTAACGTTCCTATAACTGCACCAACCTGTCCTTCATATTTAGTTCCTTTATCAGCAGGTCTGAAACCCACACAAGTATAATCTACTTCTACTACTGTTTTCATTCTAGCCCAAGCATTCTTATCACTATAAAAACTACTACTATTCTTAAAGACTAGACCTTCATACCCTTCATCCATAACATACCTATTCCATGCAATTTTCCATTTAGGTGTTCTCCATGTTTTCAAAGGATATACAAATCCAAAATTATTTTCTCGTAATACATGTCTATCTAAAGTATTTAATCTCTCAGCTAAAGGTTCTTCTGTTAAATCCTGTCCTTTATATTTCACACAGTCAAAGGCATAGAAGTGTCCATCACAGTCATGTCTATGCGCCCAATGACTATTCTTCATAAACTCACCAAGTATCATAGTCTCATCTTTCTCATATGTGTCCAGATGTCCTGATGCCTTTAGTTTCCCTGTTCGAGAATATATATTCCATTCTCCGTAAGACATAACCATACATCCCCACATACCATCCATCTTTAACTGAACTATGTCATACTCTTCAGGTATAGTCATACCGTCATAGTATCTCAACTCTTTAAACTTTGGCCTATCCATCATAGTTGGTCACGCATATAATCCCTAACCATCTTTATACTATCTCTTAAAGATTCATTATCCGTAATCTCAGCTACTTCAAAATCTAAATCAGCTATAAACATAGACATTACTCTCGGTGTCATATAGTCCTTGAGTATTTTTAATATGTGTAATGCTTCTGTCCTACTTGTTACCATAGTTTCTCGGTCTCAATATCATCTTTTTCTTGCTACGCCCTAAGCGTTTATCCATCCATACTAATAGTTCTCTTATCATTCTTCTTCCTCGTCTAAATCAGGTTTCCATATACCATTATCCACTATACCTTTAAGCCATTCATCTTGATATCTCAGTGGCATTTGATAATGTATTATCTCGGCTATCGTGCTGATAGCGAATTTCAGTGCTTCTATCTCTTCGTTCTTTATCTTTTGATACTCTTGTATTTTCATTTTTGTTTCTCCTAATATCATAATATTTCATTTTATTTAAAGGTTGTGGTAGAGAGAGATATAACCCAAAACAAAACTAAGAGATGTTCTCACATCAACACATCTATATACTTATCTTAACTACCGCTTAGGCTGTTGTGCAGGGGTATATGTGCTATCAGTATACCACAGCCATCCTTGTTTATCACTCGCAATGAGCTTACTCCTTGATGCTTGAAAGGTATACCTGCGTTCTCGGTCTAAGTAAAGATGTGTGTTCTCATAACTGTGAACGTATATCTTTATCTCCTCACCAGCAGAACGCTTTGATAGGTCTCGCTTGACGTAAAGGTAGACGCATAATGATTAGCTAATCTCCTTTACTTGGTTCTCTTATAGGTATCACCATATTGATACCATACCTATCTCATAGTGTTTAGTCCTACTCATCCTACTTATAGATAGAGGTAGGGGTGGCCTTGTGTTATCACTATGTATATCTCAGTGGCTTCTGGGCGTATGATTCAAGTCTCTACCACTTTAGTGGGATAGAAGCGGAAAAAGGAGGTAAAATATGAGCCAACAAAAAAATGTTGTATTCCACTTCTATCCTATCACTGTGTTTTGAGTTTATCGTATGCTATTCCCATAGCATCTTGTATTTGTTTCTGTGTTCTTATACGGCCATCAGAAGTATATAGGTTCAGTCCGTTATCAGATATAACTTCGTTAATCTCTTCAGCAGACCATTTCTTATCTCCATACTTCTCATGACATATAGCCTTGATGAGTTTCATGCGAGGCTTCCCTAACTTTCCTATTACATTCATGCCCATATAAACATCCACATCCATATCATTATGAAGAAACCAATAAGCATATACCACATAGCCTCTTCCATATGAGGCGGCCCTGTTATTATTTCTTTGGCCGCCACGCTACCTCACTACCCCATTCAGAACTATTCCTATCAGTCATATCTTCAGGAAAAGCCCCATACTTCTCAGCATACTTCATAGCGTATAGACTTTCTAAGTAGAAGGCTTCCCCTCTACTTATTCCACTATGCAGAACATTCATCCGCATATTATATCCACTCTTCATATGTCCAGAACCGTATCTTTGTTCGGGATTCTTTGTTATACCATATTTTAGTATCTTTCTATCGAAGTTCACGTCATATGCTACGTTGTCGTTATCTAATGCTTCCATTACATACATCTCGTAGACATAACAATGGCCCTCTGTCTTTAACTCACTTACTTTATCTGTTTGTTCAAAGTTCATATCTTAATCACCTTCCTAATAATCTTACTTATATTATTAGCCAACTGATTAGTATCATTTACATATATATGGTTAGAGAACATACGTTCTTGATAGTGAGCACCACCGAACCCTACCTGTATAACAGACCATCCTTTAGCTTCAAGTCCCTTTACTACTTTAGCTGTATGTCTTATACCTGCTTCACCACCATATCCTATAGCCGCAGGCGAACCATCAGAAAATATAATCATTAATTTATTAGACATAGGATTATCAGTTTCTTGTTTTACCTTATCAGCCGCACCGAGTATAGCATTACCGTCTCTATTTTCATATCGAGCTTTCATACTTCCTATCGCAAAGGGTCTATCCTTTATAGTAGGACTATGATACAAAGTCATATTAGTAGAACGTGGGTCATTATGCCATCCGTCATGTCCGTCAGCCGTATGTCCCATAACCCATAGGTTAAGCATAGCATTTTCTTGTAATGCTTCTTTAACTGCTATACAACTTTGTCTTGCATGCCCCATATAACTACCCATACTACCACTTTCATCTACCAACAGACATACATCTAAAGGTTTATCTTCCTTTATTATTGTCGTAGAGAATATATCCCTTCTATCCATAGGTATACGATGTAGCATACGCTTATCTATCTTTCCACGCTTTTGATTACGTATGGTAAACTGCTCTCTATTACCATATAACTGTATCTTCTTCTTTAAAGAATTAGTTTGAGTCTTTATACTTTTAGAGTCTAACTTATATCTATCTACCTCGTAAGACGTAGGATTAGCAGTTCTCCAAGTTATCTTTCGTTCAGTTCGAGAAGGTGCTTCACTCTTTCCTAACTCAGTTTCACTATAATCACTATCTTCTAAATCTTTCAGTGCTTTTATCAAGTCATCATCTAATTGACTATCCTTATCATCTTTATCAGGCTTATAGTCAGTAGCACCACATATCTTCTTGAATGTAGAAGCGGATGCTCTATCACCTAATAACTTTTCCATAGCAGTCATCTTACCACGTCTCTTTTTGGCATCTCTTTCTATTTTCTTCTCTATCTCTTTCCAATCTTCTTCAGATAGGTCAGCATCACTGAGTTTATCTTTCATTTCCGCCATCTTTTCACCAGCTTCATGCTTTATATCTTCACCATGCTCTTCTGCCATCTTATCAGCGACAGTGTTCATATACTTATACAAAGTTTCTATTGCCTTCAATACATTTTCTCTACTATCTAACGCATTTTTTAATGCTCGAGCAAAGAATTGTATATGTTTAGCATGACGTTTCTTTCTATCTGCATTAATATTTTCTGGATATCTTATCAATGCGAGTAAGGTATTCATTAAATCTAAATAAGGATTAGAAGAAGCTTGTTCTAACGTATCTTTAACCTTTTCATTGAAATAGTATTCCTTCGTTGCTACTATATATTTTACGAAACCAGCACAATCTTTTCCTAATTGTTTTTCTATATACTCATCCTCTACCGAGTTAGCGATAGAGTGTAATAATTCTGATTGATGGTTATCTAACCTATTGTTATAACTATAATCCTTTTCCCATTTGGTTAGTGGTTTAGTATGGACTAAATGTAACTTTTCATGGATAGATAGGCCAGCACATACGTCTAACTTATCATCACCATTCTTTAATAGATTTCCATCTATCACTATTCTTCCTGTTTTCATATTGGTATAACCTGTGGAAGCATTATTAAACTCAAGCGTATGATGAACAGTAGGGTCTACTACCTTACATAGAGAATCTAAATGACTCTTATGCTTAAGTATACGAGCCGCATTATTATCTTGTTGTCCAAACCAGCTACTACCTGTAGACCACATACCACTAAGAGATGAACCTTGATGAGTATTCCATGTAGAGGTATTACCTCCCCACGTATAACCACTGCTTCTTCCCCATATGTCTCCTGTCGAAGATACTGATGGCGACGAGGATATAGTAGTTTTAGCTACGTCTCCAGATGCAAACTCATCAGTAAACTCTATATGATTGTCACATATAGGACAGTTACCATCGTGGTCGGATTCTACGAACTTCGTGCAAGTATAACAATAATCCTCATCATACTCACCTGTCCAACTGTCTATACTTCTATATTCCATATATATTATCCAACCACATATCTATTTCCGCAGTAGGCTCTACTATTTCAGCAGTAAGTTTATATTCAAAGCACTTCAAAGTTCTTTTAGCTGAACCTATAGCACACTGATATATAAATCTATCATCTTCACCTACCATTCCTTCAATCATATAGAAGGCTTCGTTAGGAGTTATAGTCTTAGGTAGGTCTTTCTCTAACATATTATCATTTATTAGTCTACGCTTATATGCACCTATATGCCTACCTGTCACTTCCGCCATAGGATAAACCCTTTTGATAGCCTCAGCCACGTGCTTAGGCATAAGACCATGTTCTAATAATACTTTAGCTATCTTATGCCAATACATATGCTTTCTAACCTTAGCTCGAGCCATATGTTTAGTCTCCCATTGACTGTATAGTTTGTATAACTCTTACTCTTTCAGTATCATCTCCACCTTGTATAGGATAGAATGGTAATACTGTATGCTTAAGTGCATCTAATAAAGACATACCATCTACTACTAACTCGGCTGAAGTTAAGCACATACGTGTTGAAACAGCTACGTTTAACTCTTCAGCTTTATATAAATCTCTAATCTTTTTAGAGAACTCAGTTATACGTCTTGCGTCATCCTCACTGATATGAGGGACACGCACTTGTAATAGTTCCTGCTCTTTCTTTTGAGGTAGGTAGTCTAATTCATATAAACCACCACAGAACCTATCCTTCCATGCTCTATCTAAATCATGCGCACAACCAAGATATTCTCTACCTATATTAGCAGTAGCATAGAAAAATGCACCACTATCTAAGTCTACTATATCAGCATCTTCACTTTCGTCTAATGCTAAATACTTCTGACCATCTAATACAGGCATAAGGATATTGGCTAAGTCTCCGGTTCTATCTCTCGTAATTTCATCGAGCATTATAAACCCTCCACTGTTATCAGTTATAGCTGAAACAAACCTACTTGGTTTAAACCATGTCCCTTCTTCTTTGCTAAACTTAGTATCACCTAATATCTTAGCTGAAGGATTCATCGTATCACCGAAGTTAAACGAATAAAAAGGTTTATTGGTTATATCTGCGAGTATCTTACCGAGACTACTCTTACCACAACCACTTGGCCCTGTCACAAGTATGTTCCTACCTCTAAAGATATTCCTTAGCATAGTGTAGAATGTCATATCATCAGTGAATTTAAATTCTTCTGGGATAGACACTGAAGCTTTAAGCTTACCTATAACACTATCATCTATGATAGGCTCAGGTTCCTCTTCAGGTATAGCCTCTGCTACACCCATTCCAATCATCGCTTCAGACATATCATCCCAATCACTCATCAAAGTATCTTCAAATATATCATCTATACCAAATAACTCTCGATAATCATCTCTTACGCTATATGCGTCATGCTCTAAGGGTTCATCGGCCCTATCCTCTGCTAACACGGGTGAATCTTCTTCACCTCTATACGTTTCACTCTCGTAACTCATATCTTTTCCTTTTGAAACCCCATCGGGGCTTAAACTTACATCGTCTTTAGAGTATTTAAAGGTTTCTGATGCCTTATACTCTTCCTTAATTTTCTCTATATCTTTCTCAAGACCAAGAATCATACTCTTGTATTCTTCCTTAGCCCATTCAGTCAAGTCATCAGACTCCATATGCTTAGTATATATCTCTATCTGTTCAACCTTTCGTTCTATATCATACCTCAACTTTACAAACATTTCACTACTCACTTTCTATCCTCCGGTTTACAATAGTCCCAACCAAAGAAGTCATATACCTTCTGTTCTGTATCACAATGATATATCTTATCTGTCTCAACAGATATAACTTTATATCCGTCATCAGCCCATATACCTTCTTGGTTTAACTTATATCCTATCCTTTTAACTTGCGCCCTCTTTCTTATGTTATATCTTCGTGGCCCTGTGTTATGCATAAGAGCAGAACCCCATTCACTACGTTTAGTATAGAATATATTTATCTTCATACCACTCTTTAGCTGATATATCTGTCTTTTTTCTCCTCCAGATACCTGTATTACTCCTTTCCTCCAGAATAATTGGTCTATACGTGATGGGTCACCTTGCACTTGTATGTCTATATCTCCTATCTCTTCCTCTTTTCTTCTTAAGGAACCTACCACAGCTACTTTCTCAGTAGTATTCAACATCGCTATATGTGTTACCCACTGAACTGCTATCCTTTGTGCCGTATCATATGACACTCTTTCTCCACTACTCATCTTTCTTTCTCTTTTTTATCTTTACTCTTTTAACTGCTACCTTAGTCGGTGCTTCCTTATATGCTTGTTTGAAGTCTATAAACTGTCCTCCTTTCTCAGCACTCTTAGGTAGCGTATAACCCTCGTAAGGTTCTTTAGTTACTCTCTTTCTTTTCATACATCTTCTCCGCTTTGCATATCTCAGCTTCATCTACTTCTATCTTAGGTGTTAATTCTAAACCATACTTATCTATCTCTCCCATAAGCATCATAGCTATAAGCTGTTCAAATATATCACTCGCATCACTCATATCTAATGTGCTATATAGCTTACCTCACTCACTTTATCATTCCAACACGCACGACACTCTTTACATTCATTATTCTGTTTAGATGCAGGACATATATATCCTTCGCTATTCTCAAGCATATCTTTTGAATATACAGTAGATATATAATTATATCCACTTAACGTGCTACTATTAACATTAGGATTACTCACTCGTATAATTAAGTTGGGTGCTATATCATTCGTTTGTGAATAAGACTTCACAAGTTTATACTCTTTTGTCGGTAGCCAAAATCGTATGTGTGGAGATGACCATGCTATATGGTTCATATCCTTAAGCATAGCCTCTCCTTGTATATCACCACTGTCAAACCAACGAAAGTGTCCTGTATCTACTATATGTTTCTTATTGTGCATTAAGTATATCATCGCATTTGTCCATTTATCTCTATCATCATTCCATTTACTATATCTATTCTCAAGAGCCTTTTGTGTTTGAGGGAATTGATACATACCTTTCAGTGCATAACACTTATTACATACACTACCTTCTACCTTAGCTAATTTACTTCCTATATTACATCTCTTAGCTGATATACTCCATGCGTATGTGGGCATCTTACTTGGGTTAGACAATCCTCCTACTGTATTCTCAGCGTCTTTAATACTATTAAACTCAGTCCACCACATATCATTCACCATTCCAACATACTTCACATATCACTCTATTAGCAAACATATCATCACCACATCCTAAACATATAAGTTCCATTAACAATATCCTCTTATCTTTCTAACCACATTCTCATAGTCATAGTCCTCCATATATCTTAAGGAGGTTATAACTTTCTTTAGTGATTGACTAACACTATACATATTATCTTCTGTCTTAGGGTTTATATCTTTACATAATTGATATAGAAACTTATAGTCTACATCATCATAACCATTAACATATACCATAGGGAAATTCCTTTCACCTTGAATAGCTAACTTTATATCTTCTATCGTTAGGTCTTTAGGCATCTTCCATCTCCCATTCATATATAGCTTGGTCTATCTCTGTATATGCTTGTGATAATGGCTTATCAGGTATAAGCATTTCATTACCATCCATATCATAGAACTTTATCTCATATGAACTTATCTTTTGCTTGTATGGTATATCTCTTTCATGCTCGTATGTCATTACCAACCTCTCATATCACAAAGGCATTTATTATGCTCTATTGCGCAATCACATACTAAGCATACTTCTATTCCGAACTCATCTACTCTTATAGGGTCTATGTCTTTATTCATCTATGACCTCATTATACATATTAAAATCGGTATCTATACGACCACAACATTTACACTTAGGTAGTCCGGTATAACCATCTGCTTCATATAGCTCATTATATTCTTCTTTCGTTAGTATATTCATATCTCTATCCCTATCTTTCCTAAGATTCTCTTTTGAAGCTCATCTCCATACGCATAACCTAAGTCATACGTATCTTTAAACTCGGCTGGTATAACTAACTCTTTACTATTAAAGAACAAAGCTCTATCTATACCTATCTTATACCATCGTAATGACTCAACTACTATATCATCACCTTCTACAATAAACTCTTTTGGCTTGGTCATAGGTCTACTCCACTACGGATTTGTTCCCATACGCCTTGCCTGTGTCCATTATATTCTTCTGGACTCATTGGCCTATCATTAATTAACTGATGTGGCTTTGGTTCTGCACTGAAATATACTTCAGTAGTCTTTATACGTCTTAATTTATGGGAATAATCAATAGTATGAACTCTATTGTTTACTACTACTCCATTCATTAAGGCATATATTTGTTCTGGGCTTAACATAGAGAGCTTACTCTCTATATCACTAAGTTTCAAATTGGCTTGACTCATTTTTTAACCTTACTTTAAGATGCTTTGAAAGTATTTAAAGGTTTCGGCGGAAATCGGGGTGCAAACATATAACTTCGTGCTTAGTTGTAAGCGTATTAAATCCCGCTAATCATCTTTGAATTATAGCGATAGATTTATATACAACCTACTTCACTATATTATACTATATTAAGATAAGGCTCTATTATGATATATAATACATAGCTTAATAGATAACATAATAGTTGCTTAATAGAGCATATTAGTATCTTAATAGAGCATTGGTTAGTAGAGCTTATTATAATATAGCATAACAATAGTATTACTCCACTTCTTTTCTTCACACATATAAAAAAGAAAAGGCTCTATACTGAACTGGTTTGGAGGATGAGCTTTAAAGCTTTCGAACCAACCTTATGTTCTCACAGCGTTATACCGATGCGTAGGCTCTATTGGGCTTGCTAAATCTCTCACCCCCTTATATCCTTCGAGCAACGCATTGTTTTATATAGGCTCTATTGAGCATTTTTCTCACGTGGCCCTATCGACGGTGATTAATAGAGCATATTATAAATTGCATTCTTTAGAGTTTATATGTTTAGAGCTTATACCCCAAACTTTGGGCGGCAAATTTCTAAAAAGAGTGAGCGGAAGATATAACGGACTATATAAGGGCCCTCGAGCTTTATATACTGTTTTGACCCATACCTTTATATAGGTTGAAACCATGTGTAATATACCGGAAACGGTCAAAAAAAAGGAGGAAAAAATATATGCCTGCATCGACAGATACGCAAAAGGGAACCGCTATGGATTACCTTTCAGCCCCTCGAGATAGTGGAATTGTTAAGAGTCTTATGAGTCTTATCGGTTATACTACTTCGAAAGGCGAAAGATTACCTGCCGGAGTCAAAATTGACACCCTCGTAGCTCTAAATGAATTATTGTCTGTAAAAGATAATGAAGAATTTACATCTATGTTAGCGACTCGAGTAGTAGAGCTTCAAGCATCCCGTAGAACTGCGACCCTAAAAGTCAAAGCGACACCGGAGTCTATTATAGACGCTGTTAAAAGTGGTAAGATTAATCTTGCTGAATTGACAGAAGCTTTAAGTAGCCTCGAAAGTTAAAGGCGTTAAAATGTTCACAGGGGAGAGAGAGTAAAAGAGTCTCCCCATTTTACGTTTACGGGGGATACCCTGTATTAGTGAGTGACTGAATAAACCTATCCCAATGGGTTAAAGTATTCGAAGTTGCCCCAACGTGCAAGTGCATGAGGGGATACTTAGAAGTGAGCCGAAAAAAATAACTACTAATTGTAGTTGGGTTTTGGCTTTGAGGGTATACAAGAAATCCCTTCTCACACTTACGTTTATATAGCTATATAATAGGCGTGAACATATAAAAATCATTCGCACGTTAGCATAGAAAGAGAAGACATAAGTATAGACCCATCCCTCTTGGAGATACATTAAGTCCCTTGTTAGGAGTATATTATTTAAAGTGCCGTAGGACGCCCTTTCTCAAACTTAATTAGATAACTCACCGTATATGTTGAATCATACCACTATTACTTTCTCATTCTCTCTAAGATGTATCGTCATGATTTCAATTATATGTGCGGGTTCTCACCTGAATGGAAACGTTTTGTCAGAATCCCACGCCACCTTATAATGACAAATGTTCTAAACAGGAGGGTGTTAAAGTGGGACGCCCAATCCCTTATATAGGGACGCCCTCCGAAGTGAACAATTTTTTTTTCGCCAAACCTTGGGGAGTTTAGGCCCCCCTAAATTTAATATTCACCGTCGTCGTGGACATCATAATTATCTATCTCGTGCATTTTACAAGTGCAATTACCATATATCCATTCACAACTTTCTGCGTGTTGCATTTCTTCTGAAGTAGCTCCCGATTCTTCATAATGAAAATCGAAAGACCCACCTTCATATTCATATTTAAATTCTTCTCGGCGAGGCATTTTACCACCCCATCTCACAATTACAGTCAGAACAAACTTGTTTTTGTCCTACGCCATAACCTCTTAATGTGGTTGCGATTGCGTCGCCACAATCTTCACATAAATCTTCTTCTTCATATCCTAATTGGATTAACTGTTCAGTGTTCATTTTTTTATCTCCTTTGCTATTTTTTTATCTAAACCTAATTCTCGGCATCTCAGTGCTTCACCTATCGGTGTAAAACTGTGTCCTTTCATTTTTGGTTTACCTGTTGGTCTTTTCCTAACATCATAAAACCTCTCAGGTAGAGGGGTGTTAGATGGGTTTTTACGGGATTGCTCCCATGCTCTTAACATTTCTTTTAGTGTTTCACTCATAGTAATATCTCTTTAACGAGAGAGTATTTAAAGGTTTCTCTCAAAAAGGTATATAAGTATCGAGGGGGTATATATACTGCGATATAGAACCCGCTCGACATTTTTGGGGCCCAAACTTTGAAATTAAAAAACCTCGCTGGCCTAAGAGCGCCACATTAATGACTGAGCTTAGACCTTGAGGTGGTGTGTTTATACATTTGGCACACACCGAGCCAGCGGGCAAGACCACCTAACGCGTTGAGGTGGACACCCTTGAGGTTTGCTTATAATTCTAATCCGCACGCATCATAAAAACGGGCTCGGTCAAAATTACTGTTAGAGTCATAACAAAAATCTGCCATGTCTCTTATTAAAACGCCATCGGCTTTATGTTCTTTAAGAATATCTGCCATAGCTTTAAAATGTTTACGGCTTAACATAATTGTTTCCCCCGTGCTACCTTAACCAAAAGTTTTTGGTTTGGTCTCGTGTGGGCATAAAATACCTCAAATTCGCACGTTCCACCATTTAAGGCGTATTCGTGCCACATGCTCATAGTTTTCGATTCATTACTCATGTTTTTCCTCTATATTTAACATGGCGAGCGAGCATATAAAGGTATGGGTCATTTTAGTATATAAGTCTCCTCCACCCTTATATATAGCGATATAGAACCCGCTCACGTTTTTTGCCGTCCGCAGCTCCCAAACCTTGGCGCCTTATATACCCCTACTTAGCGTAGGGGTCATTGGCTTCATTTAATAAAACTGCATCTCTACAGTTTGTTAAAACTTCGTCATAATATTCTAAGTCCCTTTCTGACATACCTTTATTTTTTTCTAAGGCATATCTTAAAGCACCGATACCGGTTATAACTTCACTTCTTAGCATCTTCAACCTCCTTTATTATTTTATCCATTTCGATAACTTCACTTAAAACGTGTTTAGCAAAATGATTCCAATCATTTTTATTATGGGTGCCATTAGCTAAAGATGCCCATGCACCTATTAAGCTTTTAACATTCCAATCCCAAATTCGAGCTTGGATTTTTTCTTGTTCGGTGGAATAAGATAATGCTTCTTTTTCTTCTCGAACTAATCTTTTAAATTGACTTTTAAACATTTTACCAAAATCCTCTTGGGCTTCCTATAAATCTGTCAGCTTCCCAAAGCTCAACATCAATCTTATGACGGCTTACAGGATAACGTCTTATTCTTATTGAATGGTTATCTGTGTCATATTCACGGTTATCTACTGCTCGACGCACTTCTTTAGCGTGTGCCTCGTCTTTACAGTCTATCCAATCAGGCATAACGTGACCATCGGATAATCTAATTAAATGTGTTAATAGTTTTATTTTATACATATTTTCCTCTATATATAACGTAGCGAGAGAGTATATAAAGCTTTGTTTCTAAATAGTATATAAACCTCCTCCTGCCTTATATACCCTCCTTTAGGTTCCGCTCAACATTTTTGAAAATTGTTTGTGCTCAGATGGAATAAATTGAAATTTTAGGCCCCAAACCTTGAAACCGAAAGGTTTATATATGAATACTGGCAGTCTGAGGGGGATTCGAACCCCCGTCCTTAGGTCGAAAGCCTAAGATGCTGGGCCACTACACTATCAGACCAGTATAATAAGGTTGTTGGCTGGGGTGCTCCAGAACCCCTCACACTAACCACAGGTTTCCAACTGCGTGCCTCCGGTGGGCCCAAGTCAAATACACCCTAGACACGCGTGCCTCTTGATATATTTGCTTTTTTGTGCTTCGCTCTCCGTTGTCAAACGGCCAACGTTATTTTTCTTCGGATTATACCCGAATATTTAAAACGACTAGAAAGTTTCACACCTGAAGGGTAAGATTCTAGAAGTCTATCCTTCGTGTTCTTTGACTAGATGTTAGAAAATTAATAGAATGTGACTAAAAAATAGTATACATTACTTAATATATAAATGCTCATTGCTAAGCTAAAAATGATTAAATCCATTTAAATTTTACCTCCATTTATTTCCATTATTTTTTCTGCGATTAATTGTTCCTGTATCGGCCTTTCTCCATTTTTAAAATAAGCCAATTCCATGCCTATGCATAGAAGGAAATCTGTCCAATTTAGTTGATTGTGTTCACTCATATCTTTTACTCCTATTATTAACGTAGCGACAAAGTATATAAAGGTATGGGTCATTTTAGTATATAAGGGTCGAGGGGGTATATATAGGGGCATATACGTCCCGCTCACCCTTTTTGGGGCGCCAAACCTTGGATAGAGGGGGGGGTATAGAGGGGTCGCCCCCCTATATGGGCGTGTGCTGTATATGCTATATGCTTATGCGTATTGCCTTGATGCTATAGACATTACGACTAATACATCTGACAAATATGTTTGATATGAATCCATTGTTTTACCTCTAATATACCATAGCGAGCGAGCATATAAAGGTATGGTTGAAGTGGGAACCGGGGTTGAAAATGAGTGCCACCCCCTCCAAACCTTGGGACTTTTTTAAAAAAAATGGGGAGGGGGGGATTTATTTTTTTAAATCCTTTGCTTGAAAGATGAAATTTTTTGCATCGTATTCTTCGATTCTTTTTTTATCTTTTTTAATTTGTTTATCCAAAAGGTCTTCGATTTTTTTTAGTCCCTCGAGGGTCATGGATACTGTGCCCACTTCCTTTAATAACATGTTTAACCCCTGTTCCATGTTGAATTACGGGTCGGGGTGTCCATGCGGGATGTCTGTGCCCATATGTGCTGTGCCACTGTGCGGGCTATTACTGCCTTGTTGTGGTTATCTACTTGCTGTTGTGTTATTGTGGTGTTCATTTCTTTTACCTCTATATTACACATGGCGTGCAAGTATATAAGCTTATGGGTTAAACAAGTATATAAGCTACCTCTATGTTTATATACTAAGATATAGAAACCGGTCATCATTTATGCATCTCTTTTGTCTCTTCTCTGAAAACACCCCCCGTCTAAAAAATCAAGGCCCCCACCACGCCACAACGAGGGGTAGGGGTTCAAACAAATCGAGCTAAATTTTGAAACCTATATAAAGCAATACTAGTGGTTATACTATATCTATATAGGGTCTTTATTAAGCTCTATAAATCACACCAACAACAACCTTTAAATATACCCAGCGTATTACCACTACAGTACTCAAAATGGAGAAACGATGAACGAAAAAAAGCAAGCAGAAACAGAGACCCCCTGTGGTCAAGATTGTGAATGCGATGTAGAGCCTGATGGCTTTCATGGCAAGTCATACGCAGCCTTTTTGGCTGATACAGAGAAGTGTCAATGTAAGGAAGTAAAGACTTACGGCATGGTATGTGTAACGTGTGGGAAACCCTACGAAATGAAAACAATATTTACAGTGAACGGTAGTGCGGGAGAATGGAACAATGACAGAAAGTGAGGATGGCGTGACATGGGAACCCAGTCATATGCGGTTATCGCCTTCTAAGATAAACACTTACATGAAGTGCCCCCGCGAATTTTACTACAAGTATATCGCTAAGATACCTGAGAAGAAAACAATTCATTTATTCCGTGGAACCTTAGTGCACCAAGTTTTAGAAGACCTTTTCAAGAAGAAATTCAAATCCCTGTCAGTATGGGAAAAGGGAGCCCCAGAACAATGGGTCCAAGAAGAGTTCGAAAAAGGTTGGGAAGACAAGGTAGCCAAACATAAATGGTTGTGGGAAATACACACCAAGGAAGAGATGGATAATATGTATCTCGAGACTGAAGATATACTCCAGAATTTTGTAAAGAGTGTTAACAAGAAGTTGACTGAGATGGTTAAGTGGAAGATATATAAAAACAAATATCAGGCTTGGAACTCAGTAGCTCCGAAGTATGCTGAGAAGTGGGTTAAGTCTAAAGACTACGCAGTAATAGGCATTGTTGATGCAGTGTGTAATGATTTCGATGGTGGTACAACTTTGCTGGACTACAAGACCAGTAAGCGCTATGGTGCATACCTCCCAGAGGATTATTATCGCCAGCTGATTATCTATGCATTCTTGTACACATTAGAGATGGGCGAAATGCCGAAATTTGTGGGCGTTAATTACCTTCGCTTTGATGATACCTTCTTTGTGAAAGTTACACAGAGCGTGCTTGATGAAGCCAAGGACTTAATTAAGATGGTACACAATTGTTTAAAAGAGCGTGAGGAATATGAGGAACGCTATGAACAAATTCCCCAAAATCTCTGTAAGTGGTGTTCGTTTAATAAACAACACAACGGTGGACCATGTGATGTAGAGATACCTAAGTGGAAGCCTAAATACAAGAAAAGTAAAGAGACATACGCAGACATTGATACGAAAGCGAAAGGACTAATACAACTTGATGCACAGACCCAATTTCCAGAGTTTGACTAAGAGTAATCTTTATATATATCCTCTGTATAGAAATATACATGGCGCGCGATGATTATGGTGCTATCAATGTTATATCTGAGGAAGAAAGAGAGATTCTCGGCATTGGTGGGGCTAAAAGACCTGACGATGACGATGAGGAGAAGTTATTCGAGACTATTGGCAAAGCTGCTGATAAGATAGGAGAAACGAAAGTGGGTAAAAAGATAGGAACTATAATCACTATAATTTTATTAGCGCTTCTTAGTGGGGGGGCCAACATGTCTATTATTCATGATTATATGAATGGAGATGATGATGGCCCACTCGGGGGCTGTCTACAACACGACGCTACAAATTACAATCCAGATGCCACCTTTGATGATGGCAGCTGTAACTTTTTAATCATAGTGTATGGTTGTACTAATTCTCAAGCTGAAAATTATCAACCCAATGCTACGCATGATGATGGACGTTGTGTAGTTATAAATGACAACCCTAATGGTACTAATGGTTCTAACGAAACTGCGGCCATATATGGTTGTACAGACACAGAAGCTAATAATTATGATGATAAAGCTACGGAAGATGATGGTTCATGCGATTACGAAGATGAATATGAAGAAGAACATGGTAACCATACCTCTGTGCATTTCTATCCCGGTTGGTATAACGAAGAGACAGATAATATGTCTGTTTTCTGGGTAGACCCCAATGCTGATGGTATATCCGTATTAACAGATATAGATACGGATTGTTTTGATTATAGTACTTCTGTATTAGTTTATGTAGACGTATGGCACGAAGAGTCTGGTAATTATAACTGGACAGATTTATATTTAACAGTCAATGGTGAAGATTGGGATTATCACTGGCTTAACTTTACTTTCGAAGAACTTAACGAAACAGAAGGTACGTGGTCCATGTGGGTAGCATTACTCGTATGGGACGAGGAGTTAGAAGATTATACATATCAACAACAGTTTGATATTCCAATGATAAGAGTGGAGGCAACAGATGAGTAATCATAAAAAAGACGCAGCAAACCCTGACGGGAATTTCGCTAACTTCATGATGATGTTAGTAGCAGCACCTGTCGTAATGGCATGGGTAGGACTATCTATATTCTTAGTAACGATGGCATTCCGTCATCCAGAGATAGTAGAAGATATAGAATCTTATAAGTCAGTACTACTAATCATAGGGTCACCTGCATTAGTTATTATATATAAGGTATTAGAGTTATGGACTGCTCAACAGAACAGTCAGATAGAACAAACAAGAAAAGGTACTTTCCGTAATGGAGATGACCATGAACACGAAGAGGAAATAAAAAAATGAACGACTACGAAGGAGAAATAGTTCTGCAAGATATAGAGAAGATGAAGGCACAGATAAGCGGGCTTGAAGTTAAGATAGCAGCTCTAGGAGTCTTAGCATCATATATCCCTGAGGATGTAACAAATAAACACATCCCTAAAGGATGTTGCAGAGAAAAAGAAGAGGAAGAATAAGCATGGCTTATAAAAGAGGGAAGCTTAAAAAGAATGGTGTTCCCCGTAAAAAGCCCTCAAAGCGTAAAACTAAGAAGGGTGAATATAGGGACGGTAAAGGTAAGCTTCAAAAAAAGAGGAAATAAAGATGGCAGAAAATCAAAATAAGAAATACAATATTGATAAAACTCTTACAATGAGAAAAAGTGGTTCTGGAGAGAAAGTTTTTAGTCACGTAGGTGGCAAGACACATGCTTTAGAAAAACACCCTATAAGTAAGGAAACAGCTTTACATCAAATTAGAGATGTAACTGAATCTGAGATAGCTAGTAGGGAACATCATAAACATCACATTGGAAAGAGACAACACAGTAAGACTCCCCACGGAGACCACACATAGGAGAAACTATGACAGAAGAAGAAGAAACTAAAGAAACATGTTGCGACTGTTGTTGCACTAAAACAATTTTAGCTAAAATAGATAAACAGAATTTTATAAATATGAATTATCAAAATGAGAATGATAATGGATTTAATTCTACTCTATCTAAGCTAAATGATATACTCGAACTGCTACAGAAAAGCGATAAGTAATGGCACCACGCAAGAAAACAGCAGCTAAGAAGAAACAAGCAGCCGCCCGTAAAAAGAAGGGTGGTTCTAATGTAGGAAAGTATAAGAAGGGTATAGCATTTGCTGGACCTTCTGGAGGCGCGCCAGCCGGAAGCTTTCCTATTAACACGCGTAAGAGAGCTAAGTCAGCTCTCAAGTTAGCCCACAATGCTCCACGTCCCGCAGGGATAAGAGCAGCAGTTTATAGAAAATACCCCTCATTGAAGCCTAAGAAGAAGGGTAAGAAGTAAACTTTATATAGGTAGAGTTTCTATCTGTTTATTGGGCTCTCATCACAGGGCCACGGCTCCACAGGATACTTTACGCAAGTGCCACCGTGGGAGCCCCAAACATGGAGACAAACATGGTAAACAACACAACAAACGAAACAGCAACTAACGAGACCGCTGAGAATACGAATATGACCAACGGTAACGTTACTGCGGATGAAGTAAGCGAATCTGGAATGTTAGATGGTATACTGGATGCATTAGTAGACTCACCCGAGCTTATGCTCGCGCTTGGAGTCATAGGAGCACTTGTTGCTTATATTGCATACACTCAACCAACTGTAAAAGCGTTAATATACAAATTTGGAGGTTCTTATCTAAAGAACCACGAAGCTGAGATAACGAAGTTATTGGATGTACATTTAACGACAGCCCAGTTGAAAGCTTACGAGAAGCTAGATGAAGTAGCTCAAAAGCATGTAAAAGATGCAATGCTCAGAAATGTAATACTGTCTGTATGGGACCAGAACGATGATAAATTCGTTGCCGCGGTCAAAGCAGAAACAAAGGAAGCTTTAGCTAGCGCTAAGACTCTTTGAACGAACACGAGTACGAGCAGCGGTTAAGCCAGCGGGTAGGAGAAGGAGAATATGAACGTCATAAAGAACTTGTACGCCTGTTGGCTCGCAATCTTGCTCTTGAAGATATTTTGTGGGAAGAAATTTCTCTACATATTCGGGATGTTAACTTACGAACAGAGCTCTTGCGCCAAAGAAATTCAATCGTTCGTGACATACATACGGAATTCAGAGCATTAAATATAGAGATTCCAACTATTGTCGAACAGAAGACAGAAGGATTTGCTAAATTTTTGGAGGACTTAGGTGAGCCAAGCGATAAAGAACGAGGGAAAGAAACTACAGACAGCACTGACAGGTAAGAACGTATATGATACACGTTCTCTTGAAGAATTATTTGAATCTGTAAGAAACGACGAATCTAAAATGAAGATGCTCGTAAGAGCGTTTTGTGAGTCTTATTTAATAGACAATAAACAAAGACCATTAAAATTAAGACCCCTACAAGAAGCTATTATAGTTAAGTCATTAACTCACCCTAAAGATATGAGGCAACGTAAATTAGCAATATTAGCTCCACGAGGGTGTGGTAAATCATACGCTCTCTCTGTAGCGGTTGTTATATATAT
>Ga0315338_1000542_pt1 | contig 81204 bp, 81 predicted proteins | sample ASW8metaG_FD_204518 | JGI IMG/M metagenome (GOLD analysis project Ga0315338, IMG submission 204518) | Ammonia-oxidizing marine archaeal communities from Monterey Bay, California, United States - ASW #8 | ecosystem: Environmental > Aquatic > Marine > Coastal | place: USA: California | collected...
TGGACCATGGGGCCGGGGTTGGACGTCAACGGACAGAATTGGCCGTTTATCCCATATTATCCCATATATTCAATTGTTTAATGTATGTAGTTGGACAGCCCTGGATGGGAGTATGGCGGAGGGAGAGGGATTCGAACCCTCGATACAGCTTTACACCGTATAACGGTTTAGCAAACCGTCGCCTTCGACCACTCGGCCACCCCTCCTTAGAATACCCGCTTGTCGGCGAAGCACCTTATCTAATTGGGCACCGGCGGGCTGTCAACGCGACGGATTTCCGTGGATTGGCCATACTTTATCCGGCCTTGCCGATGTATTCGCTCAGCTTCGCGCCGGTGAGGCGTTGCAACTCACCGACGCTCGTGGCGAACACGCAATAGGGATGGCCGGCTGCAGCGTAGATAGTCTTGAATCGGGCAAGGCTGGCATCGATGACAATCGGCAATTTCGCCTCATGCGCAACCGGAGGAACACCGCCGATGGCAAAGCCGGTGGCTTCTCGCACCAGATCGGGGTCTGCCCGTTTAGCCTTGCCCTCGAAGCCAAGCGCGGTCGCGAGCGCCTCAGTGTTACATTGCCGATCACCGGCGACCAGTGCCATCACTGGCTTGCCGTCAACGGCAAACACCAGGGATTTGACGATGCTGCCTAGCTCGGTGCCGATGCTGTCGGCGGCGTCTTGGGCGCTCCGCGCCGTCTCGCTGAGCTCAATCACTTCGGCCGGCGAGCCCGCTTGGGTGAGCGCTTTACAGACACGCTGAACCGAAGGGTTCTCGAGGTTAGACATCACGCAGACCAGCTTCCGTCCTGGTCGGGAAAGGCGCCGGCCCAGATAGCGCCGACACGCGGCACGGCGCGACCGCGCTTCACCGCCGGGCGCGCCCAGATGTCGTCGAACCAACGGCGCAGATGCGGGTAATTCGTCCACTCTATCTCGTGCCACTCGAAGCGCGAGACCCAGGGCCAAGTGGCGATATCGGCGACGCCATAGTCGGGCCCCGCGAGATATTCGGTTGCCTCTAGACGGCAGTTCATGACCCCATAGAGACGGTGGGTCTCGCGCAGATAACGCGTCCGCGCATAGGCAATTTCGGGCTCTAACATAGTCCTGAAATGATGCGTCTGGCCGAACATCGGCCCGACATTTGCCATCTGAAACATGACCCACTGAATCTCTTCCATATGGCGGCGCGGATCAGCTGAAATAAAGCGCCCGGCCTTGTTGGCGAGATATATTAATATCGCTCCAGATTCGAACAGCGAGATCGGCGCGCCGTCCGGCCCATCGGAATCGGTGATTGCAGGAATTTTATTGTTAGGGCAGAGCTTAAGAAACGCCGGGTCGAACTGCTCGTCCTGGCCGATATTGATCTCATGTACCCGGTAGTCCCAGCCAAGCTCTTCCAACAAAATCGAGACCTTGAAGCCGTTGGGTGTTTGCCAGGAGTAGAGATCGATCACGCGCGGTCGTCCTGCGGCACGAACTCGTCTAAATTGCCAAGATGATCGAGCGCCGCCGTGCGCGAATGCCAGACGGCATCGGAGGGCCCATCGGAGATGTCACGTTCGGCATCCGCTACATGGGCGATCGCGTTATAGATGGATAGATCAGCGATTGTCGCCACTTCGTATGCGACAAACTCTACGCTCTCTAAATGTGCATTCAGCTGGTCCGCTTTGCAGGAATTGATAGAAAGATAATGCCTGTACAAATATACAGACTTACCATTCATCGTTGCCCCCCTCATTCCGCTGTTTGCACCATCGTCGGTACTCCCAAATAAGCTTCATTTACACAATTGATCAAACTACCATCTCGCAGATAGGCGCTCGCCGTTTCGGCCGCGCCCCGTCGAATCTCAGCAAAGGTGGTCTTGGAATAGAACGAGCAATGCGGGGTTATGCAGAGCCGCCCGCGCAGCCATTCTTCATCAGCGAGCCAGGCCGAGATCAGCGGATGGCTTTCCGGCGGTTCTTCCGGAAAGACGTCTAGCGCGGCGGCGGCAAGCGGGCCGTTGCGCAAGCCCCACTCCAAGCCGTCGAGATCGACCAAGCCGCCACGCGCGCAATTGACGAAAATCGCGCCCGGCTTCATCGCGCCCACGGTCTCGCGGTTGATCATATTAGCGGTCTCGTCGTTGAGCGGCGTGTGAATACTTACCACGTCGGCCCACGCCAGCACCTCCTTGAGGTTGTGGAAGCGTCTGACGCCGAGGGAATTATCATGCCCGGTTGGCAAATAAGGGTCGTAATAGCCGGGCGTCATGCCAAAACCCTTGGCCCGCAGCAGCACACCCGTGCCGATTCGCCCACAGCCGATAACCGCAAATTTCTGATCGCGCACACGGCGCATCGCGGGTGCGCCGCCCCATTCCCAGCCGGCAGCCATATCGGACCGGAGCGAATGGTCGTAGGTCAGCAGTCCACGCATCAGGGCGAGAGACATTGCGAGCGTCGAGCTCATTACATCGGTGAAGTCATAGGTCGGAACGTTGCATACCGGAATGCCACGAGCGCCGCAGGCTTCCAGGTCCATGCGGTCATAGCCGATGCCGCAACGCACAATTATGCGACAATTTGTTAGCTTGGATACGAGCGCTGCGTCGACGGTGACATTCTGCCAGGCGAGGATAGCGTCAGAGGCGGCCCAGGATTTATCGGTGAGTTCGTCCGCCCGGGCGCAGCGATGAACCTCGATCTCTGCATGCTCACCAAGCGCCTCTTGCTCAACATCCGCGGCACCCGGGAATTGGGCGTCAGGAATGAGAATTTTCATACGTCATCCTTTCTGGCCACGACCGCATCTTCACCAAACATCACAGTCCGTGCTTCGTCATCGAATTCGGAGGGAGCCTTGCGGGTGTCGGCCAGCACAGCAAGCCCGCGTTGAAGCGCTGGGCGTGCCAGCAGGCGCGCATACCACGCCGCAATATTTGCGAATGGCTCCAGAACCGCGGTTTCTTTGGCATAATCGCGGGTCCAGCCGAAAAGCGCCATGTCGGCGATGGAATAATCGCCGGCGATCCACTCCTGACCCTTTAATTGCGTATCCATGACGCGAAGCAGACGCGCCGCCTCGGCATTATATCGCTCAATCGCGTACTGCACCTGTACACCGGCATAATGGTTAAAATGACTGGCTTGGCCAAAAAACGGACCGACCCCTCCCATCTGAAACATCAACCACTGCAATACATCATACTTGCCGCGCGTGGTGTCGGCAAAAAATTTCCCTGTCTTTTCTGCTAAGTAGAGCATGATAGCGCCGGATTCGAACAACGTGATCGGCGCCTCGTCATCGCTGTCAGAATCGACGAGTACCGGTATCTTGTTATTCGGGTTGAGGGCGACAAATTCCGGCATGTACTGTTCGCCCTTCAGGATATTCACCGGGATTACCTTGTAATCGAGGCCGAGTTCTTCAAGCAAAATGGTGATCTTCCAGCCGTTCGGAGTCGGCCAATAATAGAGTTCGATCATCGTAGTACTATCGCCGTCAAATATTCTGGCGGCCGCCTAGCGCGCCGAAAACTGTTTGTCGCCGAACATAATGGATCGTTGATCTTCAGTGAATTCACGCTTTTTAGCTTGCTCATCTTTCATTACGTCGAGACCCCGGCGGACCGCCGGGCGCTGGTACATACGGTCGATCCATTTGGCAAGATGCGGGAAATCTTCAAGCGTCTGGCCCTGGTTTTTCCATACGCGCATCCATGGGAATAACGCCATATCGGCGATCGAATAGTCGCCGGCGACGTAGTCGCGGTCGTTCAGGAGCCGGTCGACTACCCGATACAACCTCGTTGCCTCTCGGGTGTAGCGATCAATGGCATATTCCAGTTTTTCTACCGCATAATTGCGAAAGTGATGGCACTGGCCGAGCATCGGGCCGACATTGCCCATTTGGAAGAATAGCCATTGCAGCACGTCGATGCGCCCGCGCTCATCCGCCGGGATAAATTTTTGATGCTTCTCGGCATAGTGCAACAGGATCGCACCGGATTCGAAGATTGAAATTGGCTCACCATCGGCGCCGTCCGGGTCAACGATGGCCGGCATACGGTTGTTGGGTGCAATTTTGAGAAAATCGGGCGCGAACTGATCACCTTCGATGATGTTGACCGGGATAATATTATAGTCGAGCCCCAATTCCTCAAACAGGATGGTTATTTTCCAGCCATTCGGGGTCGGCCAGTAATAGAGATCTATCATCGCTGCCTCCTAAGCTCCGCGGCGGCACAATGGCGCGACACCGCATGGTTGGCAAGCTACCCGATACGTGAGAGCATTGCTGCATTAATCGGGGCGTATCACGCAGAGATGAAGGAGCTGGCAAACATGTCGGCGGACCAAATGAATTCGGATTTTTCAGAGCGCGTAATGTCCGATACGGGTGCCATGGCTTGGCAGCCGAGCCCGGTTGCCGGCATTTGGCGCAAGCGCTTAGAATTATCGGGCCCGGCGGAATCCGGGCGCGTCACGTCCCTAGTGCGCTTTGACCCTGGCGCGCAATTTCCCGCCCATGGCCATCCCGAAGGCGAGGAAATATTGGTGCTCGATGGCACTTTTAGCGATGAATTCGGCAACTACCCAAAAGGCACGTTCCTGCTCAATCCGGACGGCTCGCAACATACCCCTTACTCCGAAGACGGTTGCCTGCTGTTCGTGAAACTGCGGCAATTTCCAGGAACCGGGCGAGAACCAGTTCAAGTCGACACGCTGATCGCGTCTTGGACGGGAACCGGAATTTCCGGCGTCAGCCAGTTGAGGCTCCACCAAGACAAAACCAGCGGCGAGCAGATCAGCCTGTACCACGTGGCACCCGGCTGTGAAGTCGCGGAGCACACCCATCCAGGCGGCGAGGAATTATTTATTCTCGAGGGCAGCCTAGAAGATCAACATGGGCGCTATGAAGAGGGTTGCTGGGGGCGTAGCCCAGCAGGCAGCCACCATTGGGCTAAATCCGAGACTGGCTGCCTATTCTACGGCAAACTCGGGCATCTCTCTTAATTTATTAATCTGCCAAACGCCGGGGGATAGATCACCATACCGGTACAACTCGTCAACAAGTTCTACAGCCGATATTTGCACAGAGTGCTCTCCCTCTTCGGCATACCGCCTCAGTTCATTCTCGATTTCATAATTCAGCCGTATCTAAGCCACGACCTCACCTTGGGCGCGGTAAAATCTGGCTCTGGGAGAGTTAGAGTGTGCGCTCGCTCTCAGAAATTTCCAAATCGTTAGCCGAAATATCTTGCACCGACATCAGCCCCTCTGCGGCGAATTCCCAATGCTCGTTGCCGAAGGTGCGGTACCATTGGCCGGTATCGCGGTGCCGCCATTCGCTAATGAATCGCACCGAAATACGGTTGCCGGCGAAGGACCACATCTCCTTCCTGAGGCTATAATCCTGTTGGATAGGCCAGCGCTCCAGAAGAAACGGCAGAATCCCTGCCCGCCCCTCAAAAAAGATATCCTTGTAACGCCATTTGGTATCTTCGGTGTAATCATCAGAAACGACCTCAGCCACCCGCGCGTTCCAAATATCCTCCGCATACTGCACCACTTGTCTAGCGCTCTCTTCGGTAAAAGGTGGTGTGATGCGCTCCGGCATTTCGAATATTTCCTAGTTTAACCGCTCAGCTTTTCGGTCAGCATGTCGTTGGCTATTTGCGGATTGACTTTGCCTTGACTGGCTTTCATCACCTGGCCAACGAACCAGCCCATCAGCTTATCCTTGCCACTCCTATATTCCGCCACCTTGTCCGAATTATCGGCGATGATTTGATCGACCAACGCCTCAATGGCGCCGGTGTCACTGACCTGTTTCAGCCCCCGCGCTTCGATGATAGCATCCGCATCACCACCACATTCGAACATGATTTCGAAAACTTCCTTGGCGATACGGCGAGATAGCGTCTTGTCGGCCACCCGGTCGACTAGACCGCCGAGTTGGACGGCGGAAACGGGCGACACGGCGATCTCTAACCCAGCAGCATTGAGCGCCGCAAAGAGCTCGCCCATCACCCAATTAGCAACCAGCTTGCCGTCGCGCCCTACAGTCACTTGCTCGAAATATTCCGCAGTCTCCTTCTCGGCGACCAACACCCCCGAATCTTCGGCGCTCAGACCATACTCCGCCATAAAACGCTGCTTTTTAGCGTCTGGCAACTCAGGGAGATCCCGGCGCAAACGCTCAACCCAATCGGAGTCTAGTTCGAGCGGCAGCAGATCCGGGTCAGGGAAATAGCGGTAATCATGTGCCTCTTCCTTGGAGCGCATATTTCGCGTCACACCCTGATTGGCATCAAAAAGACGCGTCTGCTGATCGATCTTACCGCCCTCTTCCAATATTTCGACTTGGCGCAGCGCCTCATATTCCAGCGCTTTCATGACGAAGCGCACAGAATTGACGTTCTTGATCTCGCAGCGCGTGCCAAGCGACGCACCCGGGCGACGAACCGAAACATTGACGTCACATCGTAGCGATCCCTGCTCCATATTGCCGTCGCAACTACCAATACAACGCACAATCGAGCGGATCTTACGTATATAAGCGCCGGCTTCCTCCGGCGAGCAAATATCGGGCTCGGAGACGATCTCCATCAACGCCACCCCGGCGCGGTTGAGATCGACGCAGGTAGCGTCATTGCGCATATCGTGGATGCTCTTGCCGGCATCCATCTCCAAATGAAGCCGTGTGATGCCGATCCGACGCGTCTCGCCGTTCTCGAGATCGATTTCGATCTCGCCATGACCAACAATTGGCTGGCTAAATTGCGAGATCTGATAGCCTGGAGGCAGATCGGGGTAGAAATAATTCTTCCGGTCGAAAACCGAATAAAGATTAACCTCGGCGCCGAGCGCCAAACCGGTGCGCACCGCCTGCTTCACACATTCGCTATTAATCACCGGCAGCATGCCCGGCATCGCCGCATCGACAAGCGACACCTGGGTATTGGCCCCGGCGCCGAAATCAGTCGGTGCGTCTGAAAATAGCTTTGCGTGGCTAGCTACCTGGGCATGGATTTCAAGCCCAACGACCATTTCCCACTCACCACTTTCGCCCTCAATGCGGTAGCTGCTCATCCTGCGCGCTCCGTAAGCCATTTAGGCTGAGCGGTAAACGCCGCCGCAGTCTCCAGAAACTGCGCCGCGTTTAACATGCGCGCTTCATCAAACGGCTGGCCGAGCAATTGTACGCCGAGCGGCAGGCCGTCATGGCTGAGGCCGGCCGGCACCGAGATCCCAGGCAGGCCAGCCATACTAGCCGGCACGGTAAAAATGTCGTTCAAATACATCGCAATGGGGTCGTCCATTTTCTCGCCGACGGCAAACGCGGCCGACGGCGCCGTAGGTGTCAGCACCACATCAACCTTTTCAAACGCGGTCTGGAAATCACGTGCGATCAAGCTACGTAGCTTTTGCGCCTTCAAATAATAGGCGTCGTAATAGCCGGCCGAGAGCACGTAAGTGCCGATCATGATGCGGCGCTGCACTTCGGCGCCGAAACCCTTAGCCCGGGTGCGCTCGTACATATGCGTCAAATCGCTATCCGCCTCGCGTAGGCCATAGCGCACGCCGTCATAACGTGCCAAGTTGGACGAGCATTCCGCTGGCGCCACAATGTAATAGGCTGGCAAAGAATATTTCGTGTGCGGTAGCGAGATATCAACGATGTCGGCGCCCGCCGCCTTGAACCAGTCAACACCTTGGCTCCACAGCGTCTCGATCTCTTCGGGCATGCCGTCGAGGCGATATTCCGCCGGTACGCCGACGCGCAGCCCCTTCACATCGCCACTTAGGGCAGCCGCGTAATCCGGCACTGGGACATTAACCGACGTCGAATCCTTGGCATCATATCCGGCCATGGCGCGCAGCATCAAGGCGGCGTCTTCGACGCTACGGGTCAGCGGTCCGGCCTGGTCGAGCGATGAGGCAAAGGCGATCAAACCCCAGCGCGAGCAGCGACCATAGGTCGGCTTGAGGCCAACGATGCCGCAGAATGCCGCCGGCTGGCGAATTGAACCGCCGGTGTCTGTACCGGTGGCGGCGAGCGTCATATGCGCTGCCACAGCGGCGGCTGAGCCACCCGAGGAACCGCCAGGCACCAGCGGCTTGTCGTCGCTATGCCGGCGCCATGGATTGATTACATTGCCGTAATAGCTGGTAACATTGGCCGAGCCCATGGCGAATTCGTCCATGTTGGCTTTGCCCAGCATCACGGCGCCCTCGCGCCATAGATTCTCGGTGACAGTGGATTCGTAGGGCGGTTCAAAGCCGTCCAAAATATGCGAACAGGCAGTCGAGTGAACCCCACGCGTACAATAGAGGTCCTTAATCGCGAGCGGAACGCCTTCCAACAAGCCACCTTCGCCCGCCGCCAGACGCTTGTCCGCCGCGTCCGCCTGGGTGCGAGCCAGATCAAAGGTTTCAAACACGAGCGTGTTCAACTCCCGCGCAGCTTCGGCGGCTGCTATATGCGCGTCAGTCAAATCCCGGGCGGAAAACTCACGCGCTTCGAGGCCAGCGCGTGCGGCAGTAATCGTCAAATCAGTCAGCACGCTCATTCGATCACCTTAGGGACAACGAAAAAGCCGTCCTCGGCATTTGGAGCATCGGCCAGCAGATCCTCGCGCGGCACGGCAACTCCGGCGACATCAGCGCGCTGCGGCAGCGTCACCGCGACGACGCTGGACATCGGCTCGACCCCTTCGGTATCGACCTCCGAAAGCTGCTCAACCCAGGCCAGGATGGCGTTTAATTCATCCGCTAAGCCGTCGGTGGCCTCATCCGAGACTTCGATACGCGCTAGTTTTGCGATGCGCAGCACTGTGGCCTTATCAATTGCCATGTGTCAGGGTGCCCGAGCTGTAAAACACTGCAAAATATTCTTCACGCGCGCCATTACCTTCAAGTTTTTCAAAGCCTTGGCTCCGCGAAAGGCGGCGAAGGTAACACCAGCCCGGATGAACCGCAATATGACGCTCATATCCCTCGACGAGCTCGCCAATGTTCTTTCGGTAACACACCGCTTGATCGGCCTCGATCCTGGCAGCAAGACGGTGGGCATGGCCTTGTCCGATCTCTCACGCATGGTTGCTAGCCCGGCAGAACAGCTCAACCGCGGCAAATTCGCCGATCTCGTGGCACGTATCCAGGCGCTGATCGAAGCCGAGCAGGTCGGCGGTATCATTGTCGGCCTCCCCCTCAATATGGATGGCTCAACCGGACCAAGCGCTCAATCAGCGCGCAACTTTGCAGAAAATCTGGCGGAACGGCTGAATATCCCTGTCGCCCTGTGGGACGAACGCCTGTCGACAGCGGCGGTGGAGCGTACCTTGATCAACGCCGGTCTCTCGCGCCGTCGCCGCGCTCAATTGGTCGACAAACTCGCTGCTGCTTACATCCTCCAAGGCGCGTTAGACTATTTGGCGCTTCGCAGCTAAATCTTGGCGGACGTGGGTTCGCTGGCTTCGACGAGCACACCGCGTTGAACCACGAAAGTGGCGAGCAAGACGACAATGATGCCAGGGATTGTCATTGCCGTTGGCAGCCCACGGCCCAGGGCCCAGTCAAACACCAGCACGAAGGCCGGTATCAGATAAGAATAGGACTGAACGCGGGTCGCGCCAATTACCAGCGAGGTTGACTGAATCATAAAAAAAGTCAGCATCGTTGGGCCGATGGCGAGCCAGGCCAAGGAGCCCCAGACACTGCCCTCAATCCTCCCCCAGGCGATATCGGCAAACTCGACATTAGCGACAGTGGTAAACATGGCGGCGACCATCACCATGATCCAAAAACTCATCACTGCCACCGGCTCACCGCGGTGCAGCTTGGGGATCAACGCGGCGTAAAGGCCCATCGAGATGCAGCCGATGAAAAACAAGGCGTCGCCCTTGTTCAACTCGAGCGCTATAAACCGCGCGGGATCGCCGCGAAATATAACCCAGAGTGTGCCCAACAAGCCGAGTAGGAGCGCCGCTGAACGATAGCGCCCGAGGCGCTCGCGCATCAGAATTGCGCCGTAGATGGCAGTAAAACCCGGAATTGACGTCGAAATAGCACTGGTGTTGAGGGAATCAGTGTATTTCAACCCCTCAAACATGGACCAAAAGAAAACGGTCGAGAGCAGGGATAGTAGGCCATAGCGCCAAAGGCCGGAGAGACCGGGCCAGCATATGCCATGGCGCCATAGAATATAGGGCGCAAACAGGAGAGCTGCGGTCCCGAAGCGCAACGCCATCAAAACGCTGGCCGGCATGGAATCAGCAATTTCGTCGCCGACGCTAAAAATCGTGGCGATGAAAAACATCCCGACAACAGCGACGATGTGCGCTGTTCCAACGCTCATCGGCTCGGTCCTATTTCTATCGCACCGCGTTGAATCACAAGGCTGGCGATCAGTACGATGGCAATCCCGGGGAAGGTCATCAGCGGCGGCAGGCCGCGTCCAATGGCCCAGTCGACCAACAGCACAAATGCTGGAATGAAATAGGAATAGGCCAGCACCCGCGTTGGCCCGATGCGCGGTGTAGCGAATTGAAACATGAAAAAGGATATAACCGTGCTGACCACGGCAAGATATGCCACAGCACCAAAGACAAACAATTCCGTCTCTGCCCACGGCGATGTCGCCAAATCCTTACCCGCGATGAAGAGGTAAAGAACGGCGCTAAACAGCAACACCCAAAAGGTCATAACGGCGGTCGGCTCGCCTCTATGAAAGCGCTTGACCAAGACGCCGTAGAGGCCGAACGCGACACACCCAGCCAGAAAAATTAAATCTCCCTCGTTCATATCGATCGCCACCAAGCGCGCCGGATCGCCGCGGAAAATAATCCACAGCGCACCCACCAGGCCAAGCGTTAAGGCGACAACGCGATGGCGGCCCAGGCGCTCACCCGCAATAAAAAAAGCGAAGATGGCAGCGAGCAGGGGAACCGTCGTAAAAAGCGCGCTGGTATTGAGCGCGCTCGTGTAGCGCAGAGCCTCAAACATGCACCAGAAAAAAATTACCACCGTTAGCGCTATCACCGCATAGCGCCAGATGGCGCTCCATCCGGGCCAGGTCAAACCGTGGCGGAAATGAACATACATTCCGATGATGAATGCCGCGAGCCCGAACCGGAGCAGCATCAGAACACCCGGCTCCAGGGTGTTAGCGATCTCCTTACCGACTGGAAAGGAGGTGGAAACCATCAGATTGGCGATCAGCGTGACGGCGTGAACGGCCAAAACGCTACCTGACGGCACAGTGGGGGAAACGGGGCTATTTTTCATGGGCGCGCAAAGATCGGTTATCCGGGACGCTTCGTCCAGCACCGATTCGCGCACCGAAGGCAAGTGGGGCGTACCAGGTCATCATTGGCAGCCACAAAATTTGCCTATGAAAAGAAACCCTTGGCAGCGGACCTATCGCGCTTCTTGCCGCCCTGGCACGGCAGCGCTATTAACCGCTCTTAATGCAGCCAGTGTCGCGTCCCAATGCGCTTGCCCAGCGTGACCTGCTCGGGATTGAAGGTCTTTCCCCCGACACGGTATCAGCGATTCTTAATCTCTCCGAATCCTATGTCGCGCTCAACCGCAACGCCCACAAGAAATCAGACGTCTTGCGTGGGCGTACACTAATCCTTTTGTTTTTCGAAACCTCGACCCGTACCCGTACTTCGTTCGAACTCGCAGGCAAGCGCCTTGGTGCCGATGTTGTCAATATTTCTGTTGCCTCTTCGGCAATCAAGAAGGGCGAAACGCTGATCGATACCGCGATGACGCTGAACGCTATGCATCCCGATGTCATCGTTGTTCGCCATCCGGACGCCGGCGCGGTCCGGCTTCTCGCCAATCACGTCAATTGCTCCGTCATTAATGCCGGCGACGGTAGCCATGAGCACCCGACACAAGCCCTGCTCGATGCCCTCACTATCCGTAATCACAAAGGCCGCCTGGATGGTCTCCGAGTTGCGATTTGCGGCGATATCCTGCACAGCCGGGTGGCACGCTCGAACATACTTCTGCTCAACATGATGGGCTCGCAAGTACGGCTGGTGGCGCCACCGACCTTGGTGCCGCCGGCCATCGAGCGCCTCGGTGTTGAAGTTTTCCATGATATGCGACAGGGCCTGGAGCAGTGCGACATCATTATGATGCTACGCCTTCAAGCGGAGCGCATGCAGGGCACCTTTGTGCCATCGACGCGTGAATATTTTCGCTATTTTGGCCTCGACGACGCCAAGCTCGCCATGGCCCGGCCAGATGCACTGATCATGCATCCCGGGCCAATGAACCGCGGTGTCGAAATCGATAGCCGCGTCGCCGATGACATCACCCGGAGCGCTATCTTGGAACAAGTCGAGCTTGGTCTGGCAGTGCGGCAGGCCTGTCTTGACATGCTTGGGCGCGAGCTCGAGAGCACGTGAGCCGGCCATGACCGACAAGCGCATCGCTTATATCAACGCCCGCCTGTTGGATCCGGAAAGTGGGCTTGACGCCCTTGGCGCCCTGTTGACGGAAGGTGCCCAGATCGCCGATCTCGGCCCCGGCCTCTTTGCCGATGGCGTGCCACAGGGTATTGAGACGGTGGACTGCGGCGGCCATTGCCTCTCACCGGGGCTGGTCGACATGCATGTCCATCTGCGAGAGCCAGGCCACGAGCATAAGGAAACCATTGCCACCGGCAGCCTCTCGGCGCTGGCAGGCGGCGTCACCAGCTTGTGCAGTATGCCCAACACCGACCCGGTGGTCGACAATGTGGGACTGATCGAATTCATCCACCGCCGCGCGCGTGAAGCCAAGGGCGTTAAAGTGTTCCCGTTTGCAGCTGTCACCAAAGGGCTGGAAGGCAAACAATTGAGCGAATTTGGCATGTTGGCCGAGGCCGGCGCCGTGGCGTTTACCGATGATGGTTTACCTATTTCGGACAGCCAGGTGATGCGCCGTGCACTGAGCTACGCCAAAACATTCGACCTGCTGATTTCGCAACATGCCGAAGATCTCTCGCTGTCCGCCTGCGGTTGTATGGCTGAGGGCGAGGTCGCCACCCGTCTTGGTCTCGACGGCATCCCAGAGATTTCTGAAACAGTGATTGTAGAACGCGATATCCGCCTGGTCGAGCACACTGGCGGGCGCTATCACGTTGCCCATATCTCGACCGCCGAAGCCGTGGCGTGCGTGCGCCGCGCCAAGGCGCGGGGATTACGGGTCACCTGCGAGGCCGCGCCGCATCACTTTTCGCTCACCGATCTGGATGTCGGCGATTACCGCACTTTCGCCAAAATGGCACCGCCATTGCGCAGCGAGGTCAACCGCACAGCCATTGTCGAAGGCTTGAAGGACGGTACTATCGATGCCATCGCCACCGACCACGCACCACACGATCAGGAGAGCAAGCGCCTGCCAATGGCCCATGCAGCGAATGGCATTGTCGGGTTGGAAACCCTGTTACCGCTATCGCTCGAACTTTTTCATGGCGGCCACATGCCCCTGCTCGAGCTCCTGCGCCGGCTAACGCTGGCCCCCGCGGAGCTCTTGAAATTGCCAGTTGGGCGCCTGCGTAAGGGCGCGCCAGCGGACCTCCTGCAGTTCGACCTTGAAGCACCTTGGGTGGTGGACAGCACAAAATTTCGCAGCATGTCCAAAAATACGCCCTTCGATGGCCGCCCGGTACAAGGCCGCGCCCTCCGGACGATCGTCGACGGGCGCACCCTGTTCATCGCTGAAACCTAGGGCAGCGGCTTAATGCCCGATCCGATTAGTTGGGCGTATTCGTGGCCTTACTACACGGTCGCTTTCGCCGCCGCCTACGTCTTAGGCTCAGTACCGATTGGGCTTTTACTCGCACGTCTCTTTGGGCACGGCGATATCCGCGCCATCGGCTCGGGTAATATCGGCGCTACCAATGTATTACGTACCGGCAACAAGCCGCTCGCCGTTGCGACACTGTTGCTCGACGGCGCTAAGGGAACGGCAGCTGTCCTGTTGGCTGCCCAATATGGCCCCGATCTAGCGCTCACGGCAGGCATTGCCGCAGTCATTGGACACGTGGCGCCTATCTGGCTGTTGTTTCGCGGCGGCAAGGGCGTAGCAACCAGCCTCGGTGTTTTGCTCGCGGTCGATTGGCGAGTCGGTTTAATCGCTTGCGCCGTTTGGCTCGCCACCGCCGCAATCTTCCGCTATTCCTCCCTGGCAGCCTTGATCGCCTTGGTTTCGGCGCCCGGCTTCAGCTATTTACTGGCTGGTCGCCAGCTCACCGAATTGACGGCACTGCTGGCGGCCATCGTGGTCGTCAAACATAGCGCCAACATCTGCCGCCTGTTGAGTGGGCGTGAACCCCGAATTGGCGCCGACAAGGATAGATCGGCTAGCGGTTAGCGAATGTAGTGCCCAAGATCTGGTAGTGATGGGCGAATCCAAACTGGCCGCGGCACGCCCCAAGGCGCTTGAACTGCTCGGCCCGAGCCAGGTTCCAATTGGCGAGTTGTTGCATCAGAGCAGGTTGACACCTGCCCTGCCACTCACCATCTTGTTGGAGGTTGATCTGGCGGGCAACTTGGAACGCCATGTTGGAGGTCAGATTTCGTTAATAGAATCAATGTGATAATTCGCATTATTCCGATTCGAGAATATTAGCTACATGAATGTCGTCGTCGTCGAGTCGCCCGCAAAGGCCTCGACAATCAATAAATATTTGGGGCCAGATTACGTGGTTCTGGCCTCCTATGGGCATGTGCGCGATCTGCCGCCCAAGAACGGGTCCGTCCGTCCTGACGAAAATTTTAATATGACCTGGATGGTATCGGACGGCGCCGAAAAAAATGTCCGCGCAATCGGAAAGGCGCTAAAGAACGCCAAGTACCTCTATCTCGCCACCGATCCGGACCGCGAAGGCGAGGCGATCTCGTGGCATGTGATGGACGAGTTGAAGGAGCGCAATCTCTTAAACGGCATCGCCGTCGAACGGGTCGTTTTTACTGAAATTACCAAAACCGCCGTCCTGGCTGCCATGGCTAATCCGCGCAGGCTCGATAACAATTTGGTCGATGCCTACCGCGCCCGGCGCGCACTGGATTATCTCGTCGGCTTCACGCTCTCGCCGATCCTGTGGCGCAAGCTGCCAGGATCCCGCTCGGCGGGGCGCGTACAATCGGTCGCGCTGCGCCTGATCTGTGAGCGTGAGGCCGCGATCGAGGCATTTGTCGCGTGCGAGTATTGGACCGTCTCGGTCAAGCTGAAGACCGCCGACGGCAATGAGATCAATGCACGCCTCACCCATCTTGACGGCAAAAGATTAGAAAAATTTGATCTTGCAGACGAAGCTCACGCGATCGCCGCGCGTGATCAAGTCGCAGCCAGTGAGCACGCCGTACGCGAGATTGAGGCCAAGCGCACCCGCCGCAATCCATCGCCGCCGTTCACCACTTCCACCCTGCAGCAGGAAGCCTCGCGCAAACTGTCCTTCACCGCGCGCCAGACCATGGGCGTGGCGCAGCAACTATACGAGGGCGTGGCGCTAGACGGCGAGCGGGTCGGACTGATTACCTACATGCGGACCGATGGTGTGCACATTGCTGCTGAAGCCTTGCAGCACGCGCGCGCCACCATCGACCGAGAATATGGTGCGCGCTATGTACCCGATACAGCCCGTACGTATCGCACACAAGCCAAGAATGCCCAGGAAGCGCATGAAGCTATTCGCCCGACCGATCTCAGCCGGCTGCCGCAGCAAGTGCGCAACGTGCTTAGCACCGATCAGGCTCGGCTTTACGAGCTTATTTGGAAACGCACTCTGGCCAGTCAGATGGCGAGCGCCGAGATCGACCAAACCGCCATAGTGATCGAGCCCGGCGACCGCAAACACACGCTGCGCGCTACCGGTTCGGTGATCACCTTTGACGGATTTTTGCGCCTTTATCAGGAGGGCCAGGATGATGCCAAGGGCGAGGATGGCGATCGCCGGTTGCCGCAGGTGCATAAAAATGAGGCACTCTCCCTCGCCGCCGTTATGCCTGAGCAGCACTTCACCGAGCCGCCACCGCGGTTTTCTGAAGCGAGCCTGGTCAAGGAAATGGAACGGCTCGGCATCGGCCGACCCTCGACCTACGCCTCGATTATATCGGTGCTTCAGGACCGCAATTACGTCCGTCTTGAGCGCCGCCGTTTCATGCCAGAGGATCGCGGCCGCATCGTCACCGTATTCCTTGAAAATTATTTCCGCCGGTATGTAGAGTATGATTTCACCGCAGCACTCGAATCCGAGCTCGACAGTATTTCTGACGGCCAGATCGATTGGCACAAAGTGCTCACCGGATTCTGGACCGATTTCAAAGGCGCCATCGACGAAACATCGGAATTGCGTATCACTCAGGTTATCGAGGTTCTCGACGAAACATTGGCGCCGCATCTATTTCCCGTCTCCAAAGATGTTAAGGACCCCCGCCTCTGTCCGTCATGCGATGATGGCCGACTCAATCTAAAGCTCGGTAAGCATGGTCCGTTCATCGGTTGCTCAAACTATCCGGAGTGCCGCCACACCCGCCCGCTCAACGGAGACGGCGATGCCGATGCCGGGCCGAGAGATATCGGAACCCACCCAGATTCAAACCTCCCAATAACATTGCGTAAGGGGCCTTTCGGCTATTACCTGCAATTGGGCGAAATTGCCGAGGATGGCAAAAGAAAACCGCGGCGTGTTTCGCTGCCGCGTGAGGTGGTGCCGGATACGGTCGATTTGGAATCAGCGATTGGCCTGTTGTCTCTGCCGCGCGACATAGGCCCTCATCCCGAAGGCAGCAAGATGATCACTGCCGGGATCGGGCGCTTCGGCCCCTACGTCAAACATGACGGCAAGTTCAAATCGCTGAAGAAAGACGATGATATATTGAGCATTGGCCTCAATCGAGCGGTTAGTTTGCTGGCCGAAGTTAGCCAGCGTGGCGCCTCGGTGCTACGTGAACTTGGTAAACATCCCGACGACGACGCACCGGTGACTGTGAAGGAAGGCCGCTACGGCACCTATGTGCAGCACAAGCGCACTAACGCCACCTTGCCAAAGGGCGTGGATCAGAATGCGATCACCCTTGAGGAAGCCTTGGTCATGCTGGCAGCTAAGGCCGGCAAGAAAAAAAGCGGTGCCAGGAAGAAGCCCGCCGTCAAAAAGAAGAGCGCTTCAAAGGCTGGAGCCAAGAAGAAGACCATCGCAAAGAAGAAAAAAAACCCGGCCATAGCTGCTGGTGATGCTAACCAAGATAGCACCGGAAGTAGCTAGACCCGTGCCGACCGGGCGCCGTGAGTTCGCGCCGTTTCCCGACAAGGATCAAATCCGCCGTTTCATCGCCGAAAGCCCTGGACGCGTCGGCAAACGCGAGATCGCCCGCGCGTTCTCCATCACTGGCGATCAGCGCGCGCAGCTGCGCGAGATGTTGCGTGAGCTGCGCGAAGAGGGAGTGTTCAACCGCCGCAAGACTGGTCGGGCTCAGGGCAGAAGCAGTCTGCCCAATGTCTGTGTGCTTGAAGTTGACCAGATTGATTCTGACGGTGAACTGCGCGCCCGCCCGCTCAACAATACGGACGCGGCAGAAACTTCAATTATCTACTTGGCGCCGACAACGCCAAGCCAAGGCGCGCCTGGCGTCGGCGATCGAGTGCTGGCACGACTGGAACGGCTCGACGGCGGCAGCTATCAGGCCACGACCATACGGGTGCTCGATGCCGGTGGCAGACAAGTCATCGGGCTCTTTAGCCCGGACGGCAACGGCGGGCGGATCCAACCGGCAGATCGGCGGGCGCGAAGCGATTACCTCGTCGCCAACGAGCATTGCGGTGACGCCAAGGCGGGGGAACTGGTGCTGGCGGAAATTCTACCGGGGCGACATCTTGGCCTGCCGCGCGCACGCGTGACCGAACACCTCGGCAACATTGATGATCCGAACAGCATCAGCCTGCTGGCCATTCACGCCAATTTCATACCCACCCAGTTTTCTGACGCGGCGCTGGCCCAAGCCGATGCCGCACAGCCGGCGGCGCTCGATAAGCGCACGGATTTGCGCGCCCTCCCTTTGGTGACTATTGACGGGGTCGACGCTCATGATTTTGACGATGCGGTCTGGGCTGAGGCCGATGGCGACCCAGCCAATCCAGGTGGCTGGCATATTCTCGTCGCCATCGCCGACGTCGCCCATTACGTGCGCCATGGCGACGCGCTCGACCACGACGCACGCGAACGCGGCAACTCAGTCTATCTCCCGGACCGCGTGGTGCCGATGCTGCCCGAAGCGCTATCCAATGGCCTCTGTTCGCTCAAACCGGAGGAGGACCGCGCCTGCCTCGCCGTCCATATCTACCTGTCCCAGGATGGCGAGATACGGCGCCATGAATTCGTCCGCGCCCTAATGCGCTCCAGCGCTCGCCTCAATTACGCGCAACTGCAAAAGGCCCTGGACGGCCATCTCGACGACGCGCTTGAGCCCTTGATGGCGAGCGTTGTCGCGCCGATCTACAGCGCCTATTTGGCGCTCGAGACGGCGCGACGAAAGCGCGGAACTCTCGAACTCGATCTCCCAGAGCGAGAGATAATACTCGCCCCGGACGGCAGCGTCGCGCGGATCTCCCAAGCGCCGCGATATGACAGTCATAAACTGATCGAGGAATTCATGATCGCCGCCAACGTGGCCGCCGCGGAAACCCTGGAGGCGCACAATACGTCTTGCGTCTACCGGGTGCACGATCAGCCCGACGCCGCCAAACTGGAGGGTCTGCGCGAAATGCTGGCCGGGTTTGGTCTAAAACTATCGACGAGGGGGCACATCACTCCGCTTAATCTCAATCAAATCCTTGCCAAAGCGGCGGACAGGCCAAATCAGCATCTCATCAGTACATTAGTGCTGCGCGCCCAAGCGCGGGCCGAATATTCACCTCATAATTTTGGCCATTTTGGCCTCGCCCTCAAACGTTATGCCCATTTCACATCTCCCATCCGGCGCTATGCGGATTTACTCGTTCACCGAGCCCTGATTGCAGCGCTAGGCTTCGGTGAAGACGGCCTACCGCCCGGGGCGGAAACAGAATTTGCCGAGGTTTGTGTTCACATTTCGCAGACCGAACGGCGTGCTGTCGCGGCGGAGCGCGACGCCAAAGACCGTTACACCACAGCCTATCTGGCCACCCATGTCGGCGCTGATTTCCCCGGTCGGGTCTCGGGTGTGGCGCGCTTTGGTCTATTTGTCGAGCTTGACGAAAGTGGCGCGGATGGGCTGATTCCGGCACGCACCCTGGGCGCCACGCGCCCACGCCATGACCCAGCACGCCATTCCCTGTCGTTCGGCGCGACACATGTCTCGATCGGCGACCGCGTGGTGGTGCGTCTCGCCGACGCCGATACGCTGACCGGCGGTATGATCTTCGAACTTCTCGAAGTGAATGAAAAGCCTTGGAAACAGCGCTGGGGAGGGAATTCATCAAAAAAGCGCGGGCGCACCGCAAAGGCCAGCAACCGCGGAAAACGGCGCAAGAGAAAATAGCTGAGTGTACCCCGCTGGCGCCAGCGCCAATGCTGGGCTACCCTTGCTCCGTTGGGGAGAAAAAGGAGACAGGCGTGGCCACACCATCGCCGTCGCAACGCCGCTGGCTAGAACGCGGAATCGCACAGCCGGGCGGAAAATTGCCACTGTTCGACGCCGACGGACAGCAAATCTCTAGCCGCACCGTGCGCGCCTGCCTCGGCGCGGGGTGGGCGGAGCCATGGCGCCACAACCCGATCAAACCGGATTGGTTGATATGCCGCATTACGCCGCAGGGCCGCGCGGCGATCGGCCACAGCCCCGACTAGACGCGCCACACAACTGTGACGCAAGACAAGGCTGCGACGCACCTGGCGGCGGATCACGAAACACGCCAAACGACCCTCCGCGCCATGATCGCCGTCATCGCCTGCGCTAGTCTGGTCGGCCTCACATTCGGCTATTCTCTGCCGCTGCTCTCCATCATCATGGAAAAGGCCGGCATCGGTTCCGCTTTGATAGGCCTTAGCGCCGCCAGCGAATCCGCTGCCATTATATTGTTCGGCCCGTTCGTGCCGCGCTTGATTGGCGCTCTCGGTCTCAGGAACGCGATGTTCGCAGGTACACTGTTTGGCGCCGTGGCGCTTGGTGCACTGGCCTTTTTCGAACCTCTATATGCCTGGTTTCCGCTCCGATTCGTGCTCGGCGGCACCATCTTCCTGGTCCTAATTGCGAGTGATATCTGGGTCACTCAGGGCGCCAGCGCAAAACACCGGGGCCGGATGATAGGTATTTACGGTACTGCCATTACCGGCGGTATGGCGGTCGGGCCGTTACTGGTTGGGCTGATAGGAAGCGACGGCACGCTGCCTATATTTATCGGCGCCGCCATCCTCGCCGGCGCTGCCCTGCCTTTGGCCTTCGCCCATGGTCCAGCGCCGGCGATGGAGGAAGCCAGAAAGCTGCAGACCTGGGCCCTGCTGCTGGCGATGCCGTTGCTGGTCGCCGCCGTATTCGCTTTCGGCGTAGTCAATTCCTCGGCGCTTTCCCTGCTGCCAGTCTTCGGCCTACATCTCGGGATGAACGAGCAGACTTCGACGGTCCTAGTAACTGTTCTCATTGCTGGCTCGATCCTGTTGCAATTCCCGATCGGCTGGCTCGCTGACCGTATCGATCGCATGCACGTTCTGCGGATGTGCGCCGTGGCCGGCACCGTAGCGGCAATTTTTTTGCCTATTTCCCTCGGCTCCCACTGGGCAATGTGGATTTGCTTGTTCATTGTCGGCGGCTCGATGGTCGGTCTTTACACCGTGTCGCTGGCCATTCTCGGAGCGCGCTACTCGGGCGGTGAACTGGCCGCTGCGATTACGCTGTTCGCCATGATCTTCGCTGTAGGCTCGACTCTCGGGCCGCTAATCGGCGGCGGCGCGATCGACGTCTGGGATCCCTACGGCCTAAACGTTCTGATAATTGGCGCTTTCTGCCTGGTATTGGCGCTCGCCATTTTTCATGGCGCCCGGAAGCGCAGCGGCACTTGACAGGGATCAGGCGGGCTGTATTGTCCGCCCGGATATTTGCCCTGAAAAAATTCAGAATTTAGAACATGGCCAAGGCAACCAGCATCTTAATTAAGCTCGTCAGTTCTGCTGGCACAGGCTTCTATTATACGACGCGGAAAAATCCGAGAACGCAGACCGAAAAAATGGTGCTGCGCAAATTTGACCCCGTCGCACGCAAGCATGTCGAGTTTAAAGAAGCCAAGATAAAGTAGCGGGCGCTCAGCGCCATGCCACCAGTAACGAGCCGTTATTTCTCGGACTTCAAGCGGCGGTGGCGTTTTCCCTTACGCCTAGCCCTTGCCGCCCTCCTGCTCACGGTCACACTTTTTTTTGCTGCCGCAAGTTCAGCCAAGGCTGAGCCGCCCCCCGGTTGGAAGGCTTTTATCACGGGAAACCATAAGAAGGCCGAAGCCATCTGGCAACCGCTTGCCGAACAGGGCGACTATCATGCCGCCTTTGGCATGGGTGTTCTTTCACAAAGCCGGGACCAATTTGAAGATGCTGCAAGATGGTACGAAAAGGCGGCGCGTGCTGGGCTAACGAGCGCTCAGGTACTGCTTGGGTCGATGTATATCGATGGTCGCGGCGTACAGCGTGATGCGGTGCGTGCCTATGCTTGGCTGCACCGCGCTACTTTGGACGGGCACGCCAATGCCGCCCGAGCACGCGACGCAGTGGGCGCTGCGCTCACTCCCAATCAACTATCGCAGGCGGAAGCCCTAAGCCACACTTTGAAGGCACCCGAATAAATCAGAGTTGTTTCTAACAGCTGCCTTCAAGCTGAGGCTTACAGATACCATATCTTAGTTATGTTTCAGCGCCTTCTACATGGCTTCGGTAGAATCTGACAGCGTGCCCAGATAAATATTTTCATCGAATATCTTGGCAATTAGTTCGTCTTCCGAGGGGTCTTCACCAACAAACAGAACGCGTTTGCTATGCATCAATTCGTCGCGATTTTCAACGCCACCCAGAATATTCATCTGGCACGATGTTTCTTCTCGCAGGCGGAACTCATCCAACAGTAATTTTAACCGCAACAGCGAGCGCAACCGGACAAACAGCGCCAAGTTGTGCACCGGTTTCGTGAGAACATCATGGGCACCGATTTCCAGGCCAGCCACCCGTTCCAATTGGTCGCTGAACGCCGGCATCATCACATCGAGGAGGACAATATCGGGCGGGCCATTTTGTATTGTCTCAAGCGCCTCGATGCCGCTACCAGCGGTGAGGACTTCATAATGTTCCATAGAAAACTTGGCCTCCAGAAACGTAAGATTAACAAGAATATTGTCGACAACGAGGACGCGGGTGGACATCTTGTTACTCTACCGCCTCAACCTGATATGGGAGTCGAACTAGCGATAGTTCGTGGGATTCAACGCGTATCATGTCTGTGAAGCGGAAAGCCTGTAGTCTGATGGTTTACTTATAGTTATGGGAAATTTGATCGATGGCGATGTCCGCATCCAGCTCACGGCGCTGGAACTCGACCCCGCCAAGCCGCTTATTTTGTGTGACGCGGATGAAGTTTTGCTAGCCTTTCTTGCCGCGTTTGAGCGTTTCTTGCACGGCAGCGGCTATTACTATCTGTGGCGCTCCTACGCGCTGGACGGCAACGTCCGTTTACGCGGCGACGACAGCGAAGTTTCCAGAGACCAGGTGAGGGTGCTTATCGAAGAATTTTACGCTGGCCACACCGCGACGCTGGCGCCAGTCGCCGGAGCAGCGGAAGCGCTTGAGCAGCTCTTCGCACGAGCCAACATTGTTGTTCTGACCAATCTTTGGCGTGAGCATCTGGCAGCGCGCCAACGTCAGCTGGCCAGCCACAGCGTGCCCTATCCGGTAATATCTAACAATGGCTCCAAAGGCCCAGCGGTGGCCTGGTTCGCTGAACGCCTGCAAGCCCCGCTCTACTTCATCGACGATAGCCCGCGCCACCATAGCTCGGTCGCGCGCTACGCTGCGCGGGTCGTGCGCATACATTTCGTGGCCGAGCGGCGGCTCTCGGGCCTGCTCGGCCCCGCGGCGCATTGTAATTATCGCACCGATACATGGCCCGCCGCCCGCCATGTGATCGAGCGTGACCTCGCGGAGAAGGGATATTGAGCATAGTGGATCAGCGTTAATTATGGGCGACTGGGTGCTGAGCAGCGCGCGTCACAGCCACGGCGCAATCAACAATCCGGCGCGGCGACCTCTTCGTACCGTTCCAATACTGCACGGACGGCAAAGTTGCCGTAATCGATATCATAGTGATGCGCAACGCCGAGTGCGTTGATCAACACGCCGACTTCGAAATCCGGCTCTACATCTCCGCCCTGGAGCGAAAAATAAGCCATACGGACCGGCCACGCCTGCTCATCCGCTACTCCGTCCCCGACGGTGGTACCCGGTGGCGCATGCCGTCGCGGCCTAGCGAATACGGTCGACACCTCATAGGCTCCCTCTGAGGTAGAACCATCGAACAACAACGCCGAAAATCGGCTCTCGCCGGCGCGCATACGCGCCATCATTAGGCGCGTATATTCGCTCGGAAACAGAGTTCCTCTCGGCAGAGGAGCCACGGCCGAGTTCGGCTTCGCATAAACCACCGAACCGGCACCGCCGCCAGGTGATAAGCTTGCCTCTCCCTCAATGCTTTCGATCATACCGCCATTGGCGAATTGACTGGATTGAAAGCGCAGTTTCATCCCGTCCTTGGATTCCCAGCCCGAAAAAGTCAGGCCGATTAGAGTATTTGTATCCTGCGAAGTGGCAAGGGTGAGATTGGTATGCTGATTTACGTTCCAACCGTCGCAAGCATCCACCCATTCAAAATACATTTCGCCGGAAGCACCGATGATTCCGCTCGATGATTCGGCGGTGGCGAGGGACATCCGGTAGAGACCGCGGTGCGGCGTAAACCATACTTCGGCGGCGGCGACCAGAGTTACCCCCAACAACCAGCTTGTCGCCGCAAGGCACAGCGTCAGAATTAGCGCTCTTGTCCGGTTCATCGTGGTCCGCCGTCGCGATTGCCGCCACCCACGCCCCATGCGTTAGCGCGCCGCGCAGCATGTATGATTCGACGCGACCGGTAAAGGCGGTACGGAAGGCCAAATATTTTGCTCAATAGGGAACGCAGGCTACGAATTTTCCACAGCCCGTTGTAATTCCTGCAATTCATTGATTTAGAGCGGTAAAAATAAATTAGCTTGTTGCTTAGACCGTAGGTCTGTCAATACGCAGCTTTGCGATTACGGCGTGGCATAACCCATTTGATAAACACGGTAGAAAAATTTTTAAAAAACAGGATCCGAACTCGCAATAAGCGCCAGCCTAATCTTCGAGAAACTGTTGCAGTCCATTCGCGACCAAAGGGATTGCACCGATGCCGAGCCGCGCGGCTGTTGAAACGTGCGTTCTCCGCAGCGAGAGAGGTCGAACAGAGCTGACGCATCAGTCTATTGGAAATTCTTGGGCTAACCAACGAGATGTTCGGGCTGATGAATTGGCGGGTTTTCGACCGTGAGGTGCGGTGCGAACCTCAGCGATGAATTGGCCATCCTTCCTGTCAAATGCAGCGGCCATTCCCTGCTGCTTGACCCGTATCCGGGTGTGTCCGGCTAACAGTCTAGTTCCGGCCTCGATTTCGACTATTTCCACGTCCGCCTCGGCGCCTCAACAACTCGTCGTCTCTATTTCCCCGAATTTGCAGCTGCAGTGGTATCGGCGGACGTGAGAAGCTATTCTCCCGCCAGCGCACGCCACAGAGATCATTTATCTTAGGGAGATCATTATTATGTCCGGCCGAATAGACGCACGCTTGGCAGAATTGTCTGTCGTACTGCCGGAGCCGCCGGCCCCGGTTGCTGCCTATGTTCCCTATGTTCAAACGGGAAACCTGATATTCATTTCAGGTCAGGTGTCGTTTTTGGGCGGCGATGATTCCTTAGCCGGTAAAGTTGACGTCGATCTTACGTTAGAACAGGGCCAACAGGCGGCGCGCAATTCAGCGCTTAACATGTTAGCCCATTTGAAGAACGCCTGTGACGGTGATCTCGACCGCGTAAAACGCTGCGTTTCCTTGCGTATCTATGTCGCCAGCACGCCAGATTTCACCGGCCAGCCCGGCGTCGGCAATGGCGCGTCAGAGCTGGTCGCTGAGATTTTCGGTGATGTCGGTAAACATTCCCGCGCCGCCGTCGGCGTTACCGCCCTGCCACTCAACTGCGCAGTGGAAGTAGAATCGGTTTGGGAAATAGACTGAGCGGGCCAGGGAATGCCATGACCAAAAATTTTACCGGTGGAGAAGCTCTGGTCGAGACGCTCATCGCGCATGGCGTCGATACCGCCTTTTGTCTGCCGGGCGAAAGCTATCTCGGCGTGATCGAGTCCCTGCGCGATCATCAAAACGAGATTCGCCTAGTCGTAAATCGACATGAATCCGGCGCGAGCTTTGCCGCCTGCGCCCATGCGCGCATGACCAATAAGCCCGGGATTGCCTTCGTGTCACGCGGGCCAGGCGCCTCAAACGCCGCTATCGGGGTGCACACGGCACGCCAGGATTCGACGCCAATGGTGCTCTTTATTGGCCAGGTACCAACTCACCAGCTTGGCCGCGAAGCCTTTCAGGAAATCGATTACCATATAATGTTTGGGCCTCTCACCAAGGGTGTGATGCAGGCCTTTACGGCGAGCGAGGTGACGGAAATCACCCAGAAGGCTCTCGCCCTGGCGATGGACGGCAGGCCAGGGCCAGTCGTCGTCGTTCTCCCCGAAAACGTCACCACCAGCGAAAGTAATACTAAGAAAATACCCGCGCCCGCAGCGCGTCCCCCCTTTGTCGCCGATGACGACGCCATCGATCGCGCTGCCAAAATGATCAATGCGGCACGCCACCCAGTCGTCATCGCCGGCGAAATGGTGAATTTTGAAGTTGCTAATGAGACGCTCGAATCATTTCTTCAAGCCTCCGGCGCAGGCCTCTGTGCGGCGTTTCGCCGTCAAGGCGTGATTTCGACTGACCATCCCGCCTATCTCGGCCATTTCGCCCTGGCACTGGCACCCTATCAAAAAGAGATGTGGGATGAGGTCGATCTGGTCATCGCGGCCGGGACCCGGCTTGATGCGGCCACCACGATGGATTTCAAACTAGTCAGCCGAGAACAGCTTCTCATCCAAATTTATCCTGACCGCGCGGTGCTCAATGTCAACGCCCCCGACGTGGCGCTGAAGTCCGATTGCGGCGCGGCGCTGACAGCGTTGAGCAAGGTCCTCACAATGCCGCCACCCGATGAGCGCCTGGCATGGCGACACCTCCATCGAAAAAATTATGAGGCCTGGGCTGTTCCGCCCGAAGGCACGGCACTCGGTGCTGTCGATATGAACCAAGTCATGGCCGTGCTCGGCCAGAAACTACCCGACGACTGCACGGTGGCCAACGATGCCGGCAATTTTGCCACTTGGCTGCACCGGTTTTTACCCTTTAAACACCGCCAGGCGCAGGCCGGGCCCGCAGCGGGCGCCATGGGGTTTGCCGTCCCCGGCTCGATCGGTGTGCAGCTTGCCCGGCCGGGTAAGACGGTCGTCGCCTTGGTCGGCGATGGCGGGTTTTTGATGACGGGGCAGGAATTGGTCACCGCCGTTGAACAGAATTTGCCGATCAAGGTGATTGTTTGCGATAACAGTGCCTATGGCACCATTGCCATGCATCAGGTCCAGCGCTTCGGCAGCGAAAACCGCTTTGGGGTAAATCTGAAAAGCCCGGACTTTGCCGCCACGGCGCGCTCCTGGGGCGTAGAAGCTTGGAGCGTCACCCGGACCGAACAATTCGCGCCCGCACTCGACGCGGCGCTTGCCCATGGCGGGCCAGCGCTGATCCATCTGAAAACGGATTTGCGCGATTTGGCCGCTTCGGGATTGAAGCTCGATTCCTGAGGCCAGCCTTGCTCGAACCCATCGCCAAGTTTTTTTACTTTAACCTGAATGCGCAGCAATCCTGGCGGCTGGAACTATGACCGTGTCCCAACCGCCCGCCGAGGCCGGTCAAGAGCAAGCACTTGAAGCCCATATTCTGACATCGCTCAGCGAGGTCACGGCTGAAGCGTGGGACGCCTGCGTGCCCGACCGCCACCCATTCGTCTGTCACGCCTTTCTTTCGGCTCTAGAGGAAAGCGGTTCGGCCACCGCGGAGAGCGGCTGGCTTGGCCAGCATGTGGTTTTAAAGGATAGCCAGGACACGATTCTCGGCGCCGTTCCAATGTATCTCAAAAACCATTCGCAAGGCGAATATGTATTTGACCATGGCTGGGCCGACGCGTTCGAGCGCGCTGGCGGTCGCTATTACCCGAAGATGCAGGTATCCGTGCCCTTCACGCCGGCGACTGGCCCGCGCCTCCTGCTCCGCCCTGGAGCCGAGCCAAAAAACGAGGATACCGCGGCGTTGCAAGGCGCCTTGCTTTCCACCTGCATTCAGCGCACGGACAAGATCGGTGCCTCATCGCTCCACATAACATTCCCAAGCAAGGAGGAAGTGGAACTCATGCAGGAGGCTGGCCTGTTGTTGCGCACAGGCATACAGTTCCACTGGGACAACGACGATTATGATAGCTTCAATGATTTTCTCGCAAGCCTAGCATCGCGCAAGCGCAAGCAAATCCGACGTGAGCGGCGCGAAGCGCTAACCGCGGGCCTAAACATTCGCGCGCTCTCCGGCGATGATATCCAAGAACACCATTGGGACGCCTTCTTTCATTTTTATCAGGAAACCAGCAGTCGCAAATGGGGTGTGCCTTACCTCACGCGCAAGTTTTTTAGCTTGCTCGGCCGGGACATGGGCGACCAGGTAGTACTGATGATCGCTGAAAACGCTGGGCGGCCGATCGCTGGCGCTCTCAATTTGATGAGCAACTATACGCTCTATGGCCGTAATTGGGGCGCCGTTGAATATCACAAATTCTTGCACTTCGAGCTGTGCTATTATCAAGCCATCGACTATGCAATCGCGCACGGTTTGAAGCGCGTGGAAGCGGGCGCTCAGGGTGAGCATAAATTGCTGCGCGGGTATATGCCCTCTCCCACCTACAGCGCCCATTGGATAGCCAACCCCTCGTTCCGAAGTGCTATCGAGGATTATCTCCAGCGGGAGACGCGCCAAGTCGATTGGGAAATCAACACTCTCGGCTCGCACAGCCCGTTTCGTAAAGACACGCCATGAGATCGGTCGGACGATGCGGCCAAAATCTCTAAATACCTTTATTCGCGCCCATCCGACGCTATTTAAGCTGTTGGCTGGCGCGCTAATAGTGATCGCCATTGCCGTTCTCCTGCCGGGGAAATCCACCGGCGAAGTGCCGTTCGCCGAAGAAATCGGCAGCCTGGTATACCGCTACGATCGGCGTACGGTGAACATCGCCTCGAGCGGCCTTATCGATATCAGCGGCTATGGCCGCCTAAGCCAATTAGGCTTGGTATCGGTGCTCGATTTGCGCGTGCCGGAGGAAGGCACGGAGGACGAACGCTTCGAGGTAGAAGCGCGCGGGATGCGTTATTTCAATATCCCCATGGGCTATTCCGTCCCGTCTGAAGCAGAGACTGCCGCCTTCGCGCTCATCGTCGAAGATGACAATAACCTACCACTGTTATTCCATGGCGAGTTCACCAACCGCGCTGGCGCCATGTGGGCGATCTACCGTGCATATCGCGGCATGGCACCCCGGCAGGCTTACGAAGAGGGCCGTACGGCCGGTCTGAAAGGACGCCGCGCGGCCGCAGTGCGTGAAGCGCTTGGCTTAGTAGATTGACACTCGTGACAAGCCCTTCCTCCCCAACGGCAACAGTAGCTTAACTCAGACTACGTAGCTGCCACCCATGAAGGCCCGCCACAGAGTGCGGCGATCCGCATTAGTATAGCCGCCGGTCGCTGAATGCATGGAGGCACGTCCGTCGAACAGGGTGACATCTCCGGCCTGCCATTTATGGCGATAGGTGAAACGCGCTTCGTTGGCATGAGCAAAAAGTTCTTCGAGGAGCGTCGTGCCAGCCGCTGCATCCAATTCAACAACTTGCCGGGTAAATCCGGGATTGACGAACAACGCCTTGCGACCGGTCTCGGGATGGCGGAGCACAATCGGGTGAATGGCGTCCGGCACCTTGGCGCGCTGCACCTCCGTGAGCGGGACTTTGGAGTTAGCACCGGTACCGCTCATAATGTTGTGCACTGCCGTCAACCCAGCGATCCTCGAACGCATCGCCTCCGGCAGTTCTTCATACACGGCATACATATTGCAGAACAGTGTGTCACCGCCGGTTTCCGGTACCTCAATCGCATAAAGCATGGAAGTCTCGGCCGGCTTTGCTAGGTAGGATAAGTCAGAATGCCAGTAACTCCCCGCCGTGCGCGCCGTGGTGCGGCCTTTACCGCTCTCCAACACGTTGGAAATGATGCATAAATCATGCTCCTCAGGATGGTGAAATTGATCGAGAATATGGCGCGTAATCGGGCCAAAGCAGCGGCAGAAATCGACTAGTTGACCGGCCGTTAGATACTGCTCAGGAAACACCAGTAGGAGATGCCGCAGCAGCGCCTGACGCAGCGCTACCGTCGTTGCTTCCGTCAGCGGGCGAGTGAGATCGAGTCCGCGAACTTCTGCGCCCAACGCAGCACCCGAAGGTATGATCGAAAATGTCATATCCACTCGTCGATGACCTCCGCTGCCGTCCGGTAGCGCACTGGCGTGCGCCCCTCGGGCGGTTTACCATCGACCCAAGCCGGATAGAGTACTTCAAAGAAGGGATCGCTACCCTTACCGTCGGGTCCGTCATGCCGTCTTACCATGCCGCGCGCCTTAACATGCGGATGCTCAGCCATCTCAGCCATCTCATGTACCCGCTCGAAACAGCAATCGACTTCAGCGAATTGCGCTTCCCATTCAACCATTGTCTTTTTGGCGATGAGCGCCGTAACCTCACCGATCAATCCACTTTGCGGCGGCGCCTCCCATTGCCGATCGCGCCATTCCAACCGCCCGACCGTATCGCAAAAGGCCTGCCAGAATTTCTCTTCGACCGCACCCAGGGTCATGAAGCGACCATCCTTCGTGCGATAGATATTATAAAACGCGGTGCCACCATTGAGATAGATATTGGCGCGGCTGATATCAAAACCGGGGCGCAGCATACCGGTCAGCGTCCACATCTGCCACGGGATGACAGCTTCGGCGATGCTTGTATCGATAAAGCAACCCTTGCCGGTCCCGCGCGGCCGGTCCCGCCCCATAAGGCCGCCGACGATTGCGAGCGCAGCCTGTATACCGCTTGAATAATCCGCAACTTGCGGGTGGGTCATCACCGGCGCGTCAGCTAGGCCAGACGTCACCAGCCCGCCCATCAGCGCCATATAATTGAGGTCATGGCCAGCACGCTTGCGGTAGGGACCCGTTTGCCCCCAGCCGGACAAAGCACAATAAACTAAACCCGGATTTAGTAACTGAATACGCTCTTGGCCGAAGCCCAAACGATCCATAACCCCCGGACGGTAGGATTCGAGCATCGCATCCGCGCCCTGGATCAACCTTTGCAGGTCGGCCTTGCCAGCTTCGCTCTTGAGGTCAATTTCGAGCACGGTTTTTGAGCCGTTGACGACTTTGTACCAGACTGAAATACCGTCCGCGTCTAGCGGGCCAAAGCGCCGCATTGGCTCGCCTCCCACGGGCTCGACACGCACCACGTCGGCGCCCATATCGGCGAGCAGAAGTGTGGCGTAGGGGCCCGGGACATACTGGCTGAGATCGATAACCCGAACACCGTCGAGAAAGGAAAAAGGCACGGATATGCTCCCTGAAGCGATAATGTTTTTTGCCGATACAGGAAATCCCGCTCGAGCGACAACGTCAATCCATAGGGGGTAATCTACGTCGAGACGCTATTTAGACGCTATTTAGCGGACCAGCTCGTCGACTTTCTTACTGCCACCCCTTTTCTTATCGGGCCGCTTATTTTCAGATTCTGGCTCGGGAAAGCTAAAGCTTAGTTCGCCCGCCTTGACATGGACGGTCACGCGTCCACCGCGCGATATCTTGCCAAATAGGAGTTCGTCGGCCAACGGCTTTTTGACGTGTTCCTGGATGACGCGTGCCAGCGGCCGAGCACCGAAAGCCGGATCATGGCCCTTTTTAGCGAGCCATGCTCTAGCCGCCTCACTAAGCTCGATCTCCACGCCACGATCGGCAAGCTGATCTTCCAATTGCATGATAAATTTATCGACCACCTTCGCCATGACTTTCGTCGGCAAACTCTTAAATCCGATGACGGCATCAAGCCGGTTGCGAAATTCGGGCGAGAACATGCGTTTGATCGCTTCTTCATCGTCGCCCATGCGCTCGCCGCTCTCGAAACCAATGGCCGGCTTCGCGAGCTCCGCCGCACCTGCATTGGTCGTCATGATCAGAATGATGTTACGAAAATCGACCGTCTTGCCATTATGGTCGGTTAGCTTGCCGTAATCCATCACCTGAAGCAGCACGTTGAACAGGTCGGGGTGGGCTTTCTCGATTTCGTCGAGCAGCAAGACGGCGTGAGGATGCTGGTCCACACCGTCGGTCAGAAGGCCACCCTGATCGAAGCCTACATAGCCTGGCGGCGCACCAATCAGGCGCGAGATCGAATGGCGCTCCATATATTCGCTCATGTCGAAACGGATCAACTCGATTGCCAGCGTGTGCGACAATTGGCGCGCCACTTCAGTTTTGCCAACGCCAGTCGGGCCGGAGAACAAATAACAGCCTATAGGCTTCTCGGTGTCACGCAGGCCAGCGCGCGATAGTTTGATCGCTGCCGCCACCTGACGTAGCGCTTTTTCCTGCCCGAACACTACGGTGTTCAGGTCGCGCTCGAGCGTCTTCAGTGACTGCATATCGCCATGGCTGACATTCTTAGCCGGCACGCGGGCCATCTTGGCGATGATCGTCTCGATATCTCTGAGCCCGATAGTTTTCCGTTTGCGGCGCTTTGATTCCGACTTCAAGCGCTGTGCTGCGCCAACCTCGTCAATGACATCAATCGCTTTATCCGGCAATTTACGATCGTTCATATAACGGCTCGACAACTCGACCGCACCGCGCAACGCCTCATTGGTGTAGCGCACGTCGTGAAATTCCTCGTAATAACCTTTCAGGCCGCGCAGAATCTTGACCGTATCCTCGATCGACGGCTCGGTGACGTCAATCTTCTGAAAACGTCGAACCAGCGCCCGATCCTTCTCAAAGAAATTGCGGTACTCCTTATATGTGGTGGAGCCAATACAACTCAGCGAACCGTTTTGTAGTGCCGGCTTCAATAGGTTCGAGGCGTCCATCGCGCCGCCCGATGTCGCGCCGGCGCCGATCACCGTGTGAATCTCGTCGATAAATAGGATCGCACCCTCATGAGATTCGAGTTCGTCCACCACCGCTTTAACGCGTTCTTCGAAGTCGCCGCGATAGCGTGTGCCAGCCAACAACGCGCCCATGTCGAGCGAGAAGATGGTCGCACCGCTGAGAACTTCAGGTACTGCGCCCTCGACAATACGCCGCGCCAAGCCTTCGGCAATGGCAGTTTTGCCGACACCCGCGTCGCCGACATAGAGTGGATTATTTTTCGTGCGCCGACACAATATCTGAATTGTGCGCTCAACTTCGTCCTCGCGCCCGATCAGCGGGTCGATGTTGCCGCTCTCAGCTTTAGCATTGAGATTGACGCAATAGGCATCAAGTGCTTCACCACCCCGCTTGACTTCGGATTCGCCCATCAACTCTTCATCGACCCCAGAGACCTCGCCGCCTTCGCGCCCCTGCCCCGGGACTTTGGCGATACGGTGGGAAATATAATTCACCGCATCGAGGCGCGTCATATCCTGCTCTTGAAGGAAATAGACGGCATGGGATTCGCGCTCGGTAAACAAGGCGGCAAGAACATTTGCGCCCGTCGCCTCGCCACGGCCGGATGACTGTACATGCAACACTGCGCGCTGCAGAACACGTTGAAATCCAGTGGTCGGCGCCGCGTCATTGCCCGCCTCGCTGGCCAGATTATCGAGTTCATTGTCAACAAAGGTGACCAGGTCCTGGCGTAACTTCTCGACATCAACGCCGCAGGCCTTGAGTACTGCCACCGTATCCGCATCGTCGCACAGCGCCAGCAGCAGATGTTCGAGTGTCGCCAACTCATGGCTGCGCTCGCTGGCCAGTGCCAACGCCCGATGCAAAGTTTTCTCTAGCTCCGCCGATAGCATTGTTGTACCGCCTTAATGCTGCGCCCGATTAATCTTTTTCCATGGTACATTGTAGAGGATGCTCGTTGCGCCGAGCAAAATCTACCACCTGCGTCACCTTGGTCTCCGCTACTTCGAAGGGATAAACACCGCACACGCCCACACCGCGCTGGTGCACATGTAGCATCACCTCTGCCGCCTTTTGCTCGCCCATTCCGAATATTCGCCTCAGAACCATTATCACGAACTCCATTGGCGTATAATCATCGTTAAGCAACAGGACCTTATACATCGACGGTTTCTTGGTCTCGTGCTTGGTCCGGGTCAAGACTCCGGTGTCCTCGCCGGGCCTGCCGTTTTTTCGCTTGTCCGTCATCGCTACTTCATTATCTGCCGTCTTAAAAACTCTGTGGGAACTTATAACACAGCTCTACCAACCCTTGGACATATGGGGTCTCAGCGCCTTCCAAACAAGCGGGCTCGTAGGCTGCGAAGATCATTGAATGAAGATCATTGAATATGATACCCGGCGGGATGGAGCGCGGCCCCACGCGGCCGGGCTAGCCGACGATATCGGTCTCGGCAAAGAAATAAGCGATTTCGATGGCTGCGTTTTCCAGCGAATCAGAGCCATGAACGGAATTTGCCTCGACGGATTCACCAAAATCCTTGCGGATCGTTCCTGCGCTAGCGTTTGTCGGGTTTGTTGCCCCCATGACTTCACGATTCCGAAGCACAGCGTTTTCACCTTCCAACACCTGGGCGACGACTGGGCCAGAAGTCATGTAGGAGCATAGATCGCCGTAAAAGGCACGCTCTGCATGCACAGCGTAGAATTGTTGTGCCTGTTCTTCGGTTAATCTTAACCTGCGTTGGGCGACAATGTTGAGGCCCGCGTCCTCAAAACGCTGATTGATCGCGCCAGTCAGATTACGCCGAGTCGCGTCCGGCTTGAGGATAGAAAGCGTTCTCTCGACCGCCATGTGGCAAACTCCCAAAAATTAAGATGGCGCGTTATAAACGCTTCGCCCACGGGCTTCAACCAGCCATTCCAGCTACCCAGGCTGATAGGGCTGAGTGTCAGCCAAGTTTTTCCCAGCGTCCGCCCTCGCCCTGTTGCCAGTAATTTACGCTGTGCTCCTCAGCTTTGCGGCGTTTCCAACGCTGGCGCGCCGCTTGGAGTGCCGAATCTTCGTGGCCGTCAAACATATCAAGATAGCGCGAAACACCGTCCAAAAACACTGGCTCAACGCCGTCAATTGTTAACACGACGTCGGCGCCGTTCTCGTTCACCGTGCCATCGGCGGACTCGCTGGTCAGATAAATAGGTTGGTGTTCGGCATCGCCGTCACCGGGACCTCCATGCGGCAGAAAGGATGCCTGATCAAAAGTCCAGAGTGCTGCATTGAGGGCCTCCATACGCGCCTCAGAAGCGCCGACCACGCGCACCCGGTGTCCAGCATCCAGCACTTTTTGTAGTAACTTCGGCAGTGCGCTTTCGAGCGAGCTTGTACGCAATTGATAGAAATCGACCTCGGCCATCCGCACCGCCTCAGAAAGACGTTTCAGCTTTCATAATATTCGGCTACCAACCTGTCCAACAGGCGCACACCGAACCCAGAGGCGCCCTTTGGTACTGTCGGATCGTCGCCCTGTTTCATCCAGGCCATGCCGGCGATATCGAGATGGGCCCATGGCGTATCACCAACAAAGCGCTCCAATAGTGCCGCCGCAGTGATACTGCCCGCTTCGCGTCCCTTACCGACATTCTTCATGTCGGCGATGGCTGAATTGATGTCCTTATCGTAACGGCCGCCGAGCGGCATGCGCCAAAGTTCTTCTCCTGACTCTTTGCCAGCGGCGAGAAGACGCTCGGCTAATTCATCATTATTGCTAAACAGGCCCGCCTGATAGGTGCCGAGGCTAACGACGATGGCGCCAGTGAGGGTGGCCAGATCTACCATGAATTTGGGTTTAAAGGTTTTCTGCGTGTACCATAGCGCATCCGACAGTACCAATCTGCCTTCGGCGTCGGTATTGATCACTTCGATCGTCTGGCCTGACATTGTGGTCACCACGTCGCCAGGTCGTTGAGCATTGCCGTCCGGCATATTTTCGACCAAGCCCACCACGCCGACCACATTGCTACGTGCCTTGCGCCCCGCCAGGGCCTTCATCAGGCCAATCACCGCACCCGCGCCGGCCATATCATACTTCATTTCCTCCATGCCGCCGGACGGCTTGATGGAGATGCCACCGGTATCGAAGGTTACGCCCTTGCCGATGAAAGCGACGGGTGGCTCACCCGTATTCGGTGAACCATTCCAGCGCATGACGGCAATGTAGGAGTCGCGCCGGCTACCGAGCCCTACGCCCAACAGGGCACCCATGCCGAGTTCGCGCATACGCTCCTCATGCAACACGTCGATATCGATGCCGATTGCTGTGAGGGCTTTGATGTCCTCAACGATGGCGGCAGGGTATTTCACGTTGCTCGGCTCTGATACCAGATCGCGGGTCAGATACACGCCATCGCCGACGCGCTGGCGCACCTCCGCTGTAGCTTCCGCAGCGGCGGAATCGCCTGACATGCACACTAGGCTCTCTAGCGTCGGCTTTTCTTCTTCCTTTTGTTTGGTGAGGTATTTGTCGAATCGGTAGGCTGCGAGGCGGGCGCCGAATGCGGTTTCCGCGACCATTTCTTTATTGCTCAAGGGACGCCCCTCGAGGGCATCGAGAACAAGTGCAGCTTTGGTTTCGCCTAATTTATTGAGGGCGCCAACCACACGGCCGCCGAGCGCCTGCATTTGCAATGCGTCGATTTCTCCAGCCTTGCCGAGGCCGACCAGAATAACCCGATTAAGCGCTAGTCCGGCCGGAGCATTCAGAACCATAAGGCTGTTTTTCTTGCCTGAAAATCGTGCGCTTGCGGAAATTGCCCGGGCGATTCCACCAGACATCTGCATATCGATCTCTTTGGCAGTTGGCGTCAGTTCACCTTTTGCCAGAATACCCACAATGATTGTGCCAGTCTCGGGCACGGAGATTTCGGAATAACCGATTTTCATGGCAGCCTCGTCGCTGATTAATAATCCTTTACGACCGCTCTTCGCGGCCAGCGTCAGAACCTATACCCCTTAGCCTTTTTGGTGAAGCGACATTCATAGGCGGGCGGGGCTTCGGTGTTGGCATTCGCAATTGGTGCATCGATCGCCTATGCTCACCGCTCCAATCCTTTGCCATTGCCGGTGCCTCAGCGATGACCGAATCGAACTCTCCCGACCCCGAATTCCGCAAGATATGGCATGCCTATTACAGTGAAAAACGTATCGCCCATCAGTGGCTACAAGTGGCGCTTTTGGAGGATATTCCAATTCAAAGGGTGCTGGAAATTGGCCCCTATCTGGGTTTGGTGACTGCCATGATGGCGAGCGCCGGCTATGCCGTGACCACTCTTGATATCGCGGCGCAATCGCATGGCATTGGATCGAAGAGCCATATCCAGACAGATATTTGCAACTTAGACCCCGGAGAGATACAGGGCTTCGACGCCATTCTATGCTGCGAAACGCTGGAACATATTCAGTGGCATAAGATTGATCCAGTGCTACAGCGGATTGCCGCAGCTGGCGCACCCTGGTTGATACTTTCTGTGCCTTATGAAGGATTTCAGTTTGCCTTAGAGTTATATTTTAACCTTCACCGCTGGCGCCGACGCAGCCATTTCCGCAAATTCAGATTTCTCCGGCGCTTCACCATCCAAAGTGAGACCGAGTGGGAGGCACATAAATGGGAGATCGGCTATCGCGGCCATAGTTTGAAAGCTTTCGAGCAAAAGATCGAAGCTGCAGGCTTCCAAATAACACAGCGCGAATTCACGAGTGGCTGCCGATCCGTGTTTTTTATCTGCCGCAACAACGCGGCTGCGGTAGATTCTTGAAATACACTATGTGCCGCGACAAGTTGCGCCTCCGCCCGCTATAATAGGCTTATGCATCGTTATCAGTACTATATCTTGCGCCAACTCCTGGGGCCGTTTCTACTAATAACTGTCGGCCTGTCAGCAGTTATCTGGCTCACCCAATCTCTGCGTTTTATCGATATGATCGTAAACAAGGGTCTATCGCTGAGCGCGTTTCTCTATTTTTCGATGCTGCTGTTGCCGACCTTTCTCGGTGTCATTTTGCCGATAGCCCTGTTCAGCGCAATTCTCTTTACCTACAACAAACTGGTGATTGACAGCGAAGTAGTCTCGCTCCGCACCGCCGGGTTCGGCCAGTGGTCGCTCGCGGCGCCGGCGCTCACACTGACCACCTTGGTCTGTATTATAGTCTACGCAATCAACCTTTATTTCATTCCGGCTAGCTACCGCGAATTTAAGAGCCGGCAATTCGTTGCCCGCGCCGATTTCTCCTCAGTACTATTGCAGGAGGGCGTGTTTACCAATCTTATCGAGAACGTGACCATCTTTGTGCGCGAGCGGGATTCGAGCGGCAGGTTGAATGGTATTTTGGTCCATGACAAGCGGGTCCCAGGCCAGCCGGTGACGATGATGGCCGAGCGCGGCGCTCTGGTGAAAACAGAGCAGAGCCCGCGTTTCGTTTTGCTGAACGGCAACCGCCAGGAAATCAACAAGGAGCGCCGCCAGCTTTCGCTACTTTATTTCGACAGCTATGCGCTTGACCTTGGACAATTTGCCGCCAATCCGGCGAATCGCTGGCGCGAGCCGCGCGAACGCTATCTGCACGAATTGTTCAACCCCGGCGATGGATATGACGATCAGCGCAATCTGGGAAAATTCTGGGCCGAGGCACATCAGCGCATCGTGTCACCGCTTTTTGCCTTTGCGCTCACTGGCATCGCCCTTGCCACCTTGTTGGGCGGACAGCTAAACCGGCGTGGTCAGTGGCGCCGAATATTGGCCGGAATAGCCGCCGCGTTCCTGTTCGAAGCGATCGGTCTCGGCCTCGTCAACGCGGTCTCAAAATCACCGGGTCTAGCCCCTCTGATTTATCTCAACGTGATGCTGACCTCGGGCTTCGCCGTATATTTCCTAAATCGCCGATCGCGTGGCCGACGTGCCGGGGCAGACGCGGCGCCGGCACACACAGCCTAGGAAAATCACACCAGCGATGCGCCTGTCTTCAACATTTTCGTACTATATCAGCCGCCAATTCCTGATCGGCGTGGTGATGGTATTCCTAATATTCGTCACCACCATTTTCGTCTTCGACGCCGTCGAAATGATGCGCCGAGGGTCAGGACCCGACCGCGAACTCGCCACGCTCGGTATTCTCCTGCAAATGGCGATGCTCCGCATTCCCTTTATGGCGCAAAAAATTCTCCCGTTCGCTGCCCTGGTGGCGGGGCTGTGGACGTTCGCCCGCATGACACGCACGCAAGAGCTCGTCGTCGCACGCTCGGCCGGCGTATCAGTCTGGCAATTTCTTTTACCGAATCTTTTGCTAGCCTTGATACTCGGCATTTTTATGATGACAGTATTCAATCCCCTGTCGGCGGCGATGGTTTCGCGCTACGAACAAATGGATGCCAAATATCTGCGTGGAAAATCGAGCCTGTTGGCGCTCTCGTCTTCGGGGATTTGGTTACGTCAAAACGAGGGCGGAACGCAATCGGTGATTCACGCGCAACGGCTTAGCCAGAAAGACCTGACTCTGCACGACGTCATCATCTTCCAATTTCAGGAAAAAGACCAATTCGTCGGACGCATAGATGCGAACCAGGCTCATCTAGAAGAAGGCCGATGGCTGTTGAGTGACGCCCTTTTGACCGGACCGGACCAGCCTGCCCAGTTTCAAGACAGCTATGAGGTGAGTACCGACCTTACGTTCAATCAAATCGAAGACAGCTTTGCGCCACCTGAAACCCTTTCGTTTTGGGCCCTACCGGCGTTTATCGAGGTTCTCGAAGCCTCAGGATTCTCCGCCGTGCGCCATCGTCTTCATTGGCACTCGTTGTTGTCAGGGCCACTACTATTGTGCGCTATGGTGTTGATCGCGGCCACCTTCTCTCTGCGATTTTCACGAGGCGGCGGCACTTGGTTATTGATAGCCACCGGCGTGCTGACGGGGTTCGTGCTGTATTTCGTCTCCGATTTAGTGTTAGCGCTTGGCCTATCGGGAAAGATTCCGCCGGTACTCGCTGCCTGGACGCCCGCCGGTGTGTTCACTCTAATCGGGGTCGCTAGCCTATTTCATATGGAAGATGGGTAGACGCATGACCTTCCTTCGCAGCCTTCTATTGGCTGTCTTAGTCACCCTCGTCATGGCACTCACCCCCCTGACTGCGCAAACGCTGGTGAGCGAATCTGAAGCCGACGACGCCGGTAAGAATCTACTAATGAAGGCCGATTCCCTCATTTATGACAAAAACTTCGGTACCGTCACAGCTTCGGGCAATGTCGAGATTTCTCAGGGCCATCGCCTGTTGATCGCCGACACAGTTTTTTACAACGAAGGCCAAGACCTGATGACGGCATCAGGTAACGTTACCCTTATGGAACCCAGCGGCGAGGTCTTGTTCGCGGATTATATGGAGCTTTCCGACGAAATGCGTGACGGTGTGGTACGCAATATTCGGTTGTTGCTAGATGAAGATACGCGCCTCATAGCCAACAGTGCCCAACGTAGTGGTGGCACCCGCACAGAAATGAATAAAGCGGTGTTCTCACCATGCAAACTCTGTCCGCTCCGCCCGGAGGAGGCACCGCTGTGGCAAATAAAGGCGGTCCGCGTCGTGCATGAACAAGAAGCACGAGATGTCGCCTATTACGATGCTTGGCTGGAAATGTTCGGTATTCCAGTTCTCTACACCCCGTATTTCGAGCATCCTGACCCGACCGTGAAGCGCCGCAGCGGCTTGCTCGCGCCCACCTATGGCTCCTCGTCAAGGCTCGGCTTGCAACTCACCACGCCTTATTATTGGAATATCGCGCCGCACCGCGACGCGACCTTCAAACCCAAACTTACCAGCGATGAGGGCGTAGTTTGGGGCGCCGAATATAGGGAACAAACCTTAACCGGCGGCTATTATATCGACGCTAGCATCAACTATGGAGACGAGCGCGACGATGAAGGGTTCAAAACGGGCAGTAGTGGATTTCGCGGGCATGTGTTCAGCGACGGCCACTTCCATCTCGATCCCGTGTGGAACTATGGTTACGAATTCGAGCGCGCCAGCGACGACACTTATCTCAGCTTTTATCGCATTAACTCCAAAGACACGCTGACCACCCGGCCCTATATCGAGGGAATCAACAGCCGCAGCTATGCAAGCGGCAACGCCTATTTTTTTCAGGGTCTCGACATCGACGACGACCAGGACAAAATCCCCATGGTCATGCCGCTGCTTGATTTCAATCATCGAGGAGAGCCCGGCGCCTACGGAGCATTCAATAGCTTCGACGCTAATTTTATGACTATCCACCGGATCGATGGTGCCGATAGCCGCCGCCTCTCCCTAGAGGCGGGATGGCATTTGCCATACATCGGACGCTCAGGCAGTGTCTACCGTCTGTCGGCGACGATTCGTGGCGATGCCTATCACGTCAATAACGTTGAGACTTCTGGCTCCACGCGCTCGACCCATGCACGCGGGCTTACCGGTCGCCTACGCCCTGAATTGACCGCCGAATGGCGCCTGCCGCTAGTCCGCCGCTCAGGCGGTATTCAGCACTTGATAGAGCCTATCTTTCAGGGAATTCTAAGCCCCTACGGTGGCAACCCGGGTGAAATACCTAATGAGGATAGCCAGGATTTCGAGTTCGACGACACTAAATTGTTCAGTAATAACCGGTTTACTGGCCTCGATCGGGTTGAAAGTGGCCCGCGAGTCAATTACGGTTTGCGTTTCGGCACTTTCGGTAACGGCAGCGGCCGCACCCAAGGCATGATCGGTCAAAGTGCTCGCCTCAAGGAAGATGATACTTTCAACCGCGGCAGCGGACTGGAGGAGACTTTTTCCGATTATGTCGGACGCGTTCACATCTCGCCTGCGGAAATTTTTGACCTTGCCTATCGCTTCCGTTTCGCGCGGGATAATTTTGCCGCACGACGCAACGAGATCGATTTTGCCGCGGGGCCAAGAGCATTCCGAGTCAATATCGGTTATGCGCTACTGGAAGAGCAAATCCCTGAGAGCGACACCACCGCATTTGCCAATCGTGAAGAAATTGCTGCTACCGCAGCAGCTCGGATCACCAGCTTGTGGCGCATCGGCGCTGGCACACGGCGCGATCTGACGGGGTCCGGCGGCACAATCAATTGGAACGGCGCGGTCACCTACGAAGATGAGTGCCTATTATTTACCACGAGCCTGATTAAGAATTTCACGCGTGACCGCGAGGTGCAGCCCGAGGCCCGACTATTGTTTACGATACAGTTTAAGCATTTAGGGTAGTCTTGAAACGCGGAGTACTCGACCTCTAAACATGGTTGCCCAAGGTGGCCAGAGGGTTATAAACCAGAAATAGAATGTTGAATTGGGTCAAAATATCTTACATCCGCGCAGTCCTGGGTGCCGCACTCCTTCTTGCAGCGATAATCGGGCTGCTTCTACCTGCGCAAAACCCTGTGCGTGCGCAAGATATCTTGCGCATCGCCGCGGTGGTAAACGACGATGTTATTTCAATCTACGATCTGTCGGCCCGGATTAACATTGTGGTCGCATCGTCCAATCTCAAGGATGCGCCGGAATTACGTCGTCAAATCGCGCCCCAAGTCCTACGCACACTGGTCAACGAATATCTCCAAACCCAAGAGGCAAACCGTCTAGACATCGTTGCCACCGACAGCGATGTCGAGTTCACCATCGACCAGATCGAACAGAAGCGTGGCATGGGGGAGGGTGGCTTCAACAATTTTGTGCGTGCCAACCGGTTAGACCGCGAGGCGTTGCTCGCACAAATAAGGGCCGAGATTTCTTGGACTAAATTAATTAGGCGGCGCTTAAGCTCCGCGATATCGGTCGGTGAGGATGAAATAGACGAAGCTTTGGCGCGTTTGGAGAGCAGTCGAGGACAACCCGAATACCGGGTTGCTGAAATTTTCCTCTCGATCGAATCGACCATTCAGGAACGGGAGATCATAGAAACAGCGGAGAATCTTTTGACACAAGTGCGTCAAGGCGCCGCCTTTCCAGAGATCGCACGCCAATTTTCACAGAATGCCACATCGGCCGTTGGTGGCGATATCGGGTGGGTAATTCCGGGCCAGTTGCCAGCCGAGATAGACTCAATCATGCCCGCGATGGCGCCAGGAGATATCTCCGATGTTGTCCGTACGCTCGACGGCGCCCATATCATCAAGCTGATTGACCGGCGAACGGTGTTAACGGCGAACCCATTAGATGCTCGCGTCCATTTGGCGCAATTGATCGTTGAAGATTTAGGTGCCGACCGCGAAAGCGTGCTGGATCGGATCAGACAATCGCATGCAGAATCGAAGAATTGCGCTGACATGATTCGCCGCACTTCCAATTTTACGTCATCGCAATCTGGTGAACTAGGCGAACTCGGCCTTCGCGACATACCACTGGATTTACGCGAGGCCCTGCTAAATGTGCAGGCCGGTAATTTGAGCGTGCCGCTGCCGTTCGGTCGCGGCATCAGAATTTTGATGGTGTGCAACCGAGTGGAAGCTAAAGTCGAATTGCCGACACGTGAGGCGATGCGCCAAGATATTGGAAATCGGCGTCTGGAATTACAGGCGCGGCGCTATTTACGCGATCTCAGGCGCTCCGCATTCGTCGATTTTCGTGTCTAGTAGGAACCCGGATAGCACGCTAGAGAGCCTCGCCAATACCATATACCGCCATGGCCTGAGCGCCCGCAAATCGCTTGGCCAGCACTTCCTTCTTGATCCAAACCTGTGTGCAAAAATCGCCCGCGCGGCTGCGCCTATTGATCAAGTCACCATACTGGAAATCGGGCCCGGACCCGGTGGTTTAACGCGCGCTCTGCTGGCCGCTGGTGCACGCCTTGTCGTTGCAGTGGAGCGGGATCCGCGCTGTGTTGCGGCGCTCGCCGAACTTGCTCGGGCGTGGCCGGAGCGCCTAGAAATAATTACCGCCGACGCGCTGAAAATAGCGCTCGATGAACGCCTGTCCGGACCAGTAAAAATTGTCGCTAATTTGCCTTACAACGTGGGTACGGCACTATTGATTCGCTGGCTCGGGTCGCCGGAGCGCTATGTTAGCCTCACCCTGATGTTCCAAAAAGAAGTAGCCGCCCGTCTAACGGCCGCGCCCGGAACGAAAGACTATGGCCGCCTGTCCGTCCTGGCGCAATGGCGTTGCGAGACGCGCCGTCTTTTTGATGTCAGTGCCAAGGCGTTCACGCCGCCACCGAAGGTCACGTCGACAGTGATACAACTAATTCCTCGCCCTGCTCCGCTGTTTCAAGCGGATCCTGCGGCGCTGGCCCGCGTGACTGCAGCGGCTTTCGGGCAGCGGCGCAAGATGATGCGCGCCGCAATGAAAGAACTGGTCGCTGATCCCGAGAAATTTCTCATTGCCAATGGTATCGATCCCCGGGCGCGTGCTGAAACGCTGAAAATAGAAAGTTTTTGCGCCCTAGCCCGCGCGTTACCGGAGTTCGCAGCGCCACATCCAAAATAAAATCGCTTGCCCGGGGCGGCCCTTGCCGGTATGCCCTCCACCGGAATGAACAGTCACTTCAAACAGCGACGACGACGCGTGATGACGCCTCCCAAGGCATAGCGCACAAAGGAGAAATCCGAGGTGCGTGGTCCCTTCCGCACTATCTTCGACCGTCGAAAGTTCGTGCTATGTTTGAAATTTCCCGCGAGGGGCCGTTGGACGGCCCCGCCATCGATATATTATTAGATGCTGCCTTCGGAACGGAGCGTTATGATCGGCCCTCCTATCGCCTGCGCGATGGCACACCCCCGATTGCCGATCTGTGCTTTGTCGCGCGCCGCAACACCGACATCCTCGGTACTATTCGTTTTTGGCCGCTCTCTATCCCAGCCACGCAGTCAGCGCTCCTGCTAGGTCCCATCGCGGTGGATGCCGCACATGGTAATCTCGGCATCGGCAGTAGATTGATCGAACAAAGCCTTGATGTCGCACGCACGCGCGGCCATGACGCCGTGGCAGCTATTGGCGAAGCGCGCTATCTCAGCCGTTTCGGGTTTTGCCCAGCGCATGAATTTGCTCTCGAATTTCCAGCCACGGTTGCAGCCGGGCGATTTCACGCTTTGGAGCTACAACCGGATGCCCTACAGGGTGGTGGTGGCATCCTGGCAAAAGCAAGCGCGTGAGGCACGACGGATTCAGACCCGCTCTTCGGTGAGGGCGTGAACGAATGCATCTAATCCGATATAGCGTTCTCGGCGTGTGCGTTCAGCATTCAAAATAGCGCGCGCAGCGGCGACGCTGTCGTCGAGCGCGCGATTGATCACCACATGATCATATTCGCTGTAGTGGCTCATTTCATCGACCGCCTTGGCCATGCGTGCCGCCACCACTTCGGCGCTGTCCTGAGCACGGCGTTGCAGGCGGCTCTCCAACTCGTGCAGCGATGGTGGCAGCACGAATACGCGCACCACATCGAACGCTGCCGTTTGCGCTAATTGCTGCGCGCCTTGCCAATCGATATCGAAGATCACGTCATATCCAGTGGCGAGCATCTCCTCAACCTGGTCGCGCGGGGTGCCGTAACTATGTCCGAACACCTCGGCATGTTCGAGAAACCCGCCCTGATCCACCATCTGATCAAATTTTGTCTGGCTAACAAAATGATAGTCGCGCCCGTCCAATTCGTCGCGGCGTTTGGGCCGGGTCGTCGCCGAGACGGACATTCTCGTACCCGGCTCCAACTCGAGCAGCCTACGCGCGATCGACGTCTTGCCGGCGCCCGAAGGCGAGGAGAGGACGAACAGACTCCCGCGCCGGGAGACCGGGCCGAAAGCGTTATCTCTGCCTGTACCGGCGGCTTCTTTCACGCTTTCATTCAATGTTCTGAACCTGCTCGCGAAATTGGTCTATGACGGCTTTGAGCTCAAGCCCGATGTCACTCAACTGGGCATCGCTGGATTTAGCGCACAGTGTGTTGGCTTCGCGGTTCAGTTCCTGCGCCAAAAAATCAAGCTTGCGCCCAATCACGCTGCCCTTCGAAACCAGCGCCTTTGCTGCAGCAATATGCGTGCCCAGGCGATCCAATTCCTCACGAATATCTGTCTTTACCGCGAGAATTGCCAGCTCTTGGGCGATACGCTCTTCGGCTAGCGGCGCACCGGCCTCCAACAACGCCGCCACCTGTGCCTTAAGCCGCGCTTTGACCGCTTCTGGGCGAAGCGCCGCGCTTTCCCCCGCGCGCCGTCTGAGGCTTTCCATCGCCGCCAGTTGAGTACCAACGATTTCACTCAGACTGGCACCTTCCGCTGCCCGCGCTATAGATAGTTCATCGAGCAGCTCTGCCATACTCACCGATATTGCCTGTTCGCGAGCCGCACAATCACTGTCCTCCTCGATCTTTTCTACCGGCTCGATGACCCCGCGCAGCGCCAGCAGGCCATCGAGGCCAGGGCGCTCAATGCCCTCGGCGCCGCGATATTCTCCGGCTAGCGCAATCAAATCGTCAAGCAGTTCCCGGTTTACCCGCACCTGCGGTGTTCCGGCTTGACGTAGGAGGTGTAAATTTATTGTAATATTTCCGCGCTTAAAGCGCGCTGTCACGGCTTTCCGAAGCTCCGGTTCCAGCGCCTCCAGACCGTTGGCAATCCGACAACGTAGATCCAGGCCGCGCCCGTTGACGCTCTTCGCCTCCCAAATCCAATCGACCGTCCCGTCACGCCCTTCCGCACGGGCAAACCCTGTCATGCTGTGGACGCCCACTCTCGTTCCTCCGCCATCTGCCGCTGATCACGCGGCGAACTATATACCGCGGGCGCCAACGGCAACAACCGCACCCTAACGCTGCGGCGAGTTAGGGCTCTGGCGCGGCATTTACTTTCTGCAGCTTACGCCAGCGCACCACATTTTTATTATGTTCCGCCAAAGTTGCCGCGAAGACATGCCCGCCGGTGCCATCGGCGACAAAGTAAAGCGCGTCGGTGGCCAGGGGATTCAGTACAGCCGCCATTGAACTTCGCCCGGGATGAGCGATCGGTTGTGGCGGCAGACCGTTGTGCCGATAGGTGTTGAACGGGCTATCTAAGGCCAGGTCAGCCTTGCTTAAGGGGCGCCCCAGAGCCACATCACCGCCGGTCACAGCAAAGATCACTGTCGGATCGGATTGGAGGCGCATGTTTTTACGCAATCGATTGACGAAGACCCCGGCCACATGCCTGCGCTCCACTTCGAGGGCGGTTTCCTTTTCGACGATGGAGGCCAGCACCAGCGCCTGTTCTGGCGTATCAAAGGGCAATCCCTTGGCGCGGTTGGGCCAAAGTTCAGCTATCACTCCGTACATCCCGGCTTCCATGCGGTGGATCATGTCCGCCCGGCTGTCTCCGCGGCGGTAAAAATAAGTCTCAGGGAGAAGCCGGCCCTCGCGCGGCATATCCGTCACCTCACCGGAGAGTGCCTCGGTGCCCTCGAGCAGGCGCTTGATTTCGGCGCTGGTTAAACCTTCTGGAATTGTAAGGCGATAGTTTAAGTTTTTTCCCGCGAGAATTAATTCCATCACTTCGTGAGGTGTAATGCCGGGCAGGAATTCATATTCCCCAGCTTTTAAGGCGCCGCCGCGCCCGCTGCGCCAAACGCCGAAAGCAAATACGTTAGGATCTTCCAGGACGCCGGCTGCATAAAGGGTCTCGGCGATACCCCAAACGCTACTCCCCGGCGCAAGCATCACGGTACGTGGGGTTTCCATGTCATTTGCCGATTCAAAATTTTGGTCGAGATATACCCAAACAGCGAGGATTACAGCACCAACAACGACAATGGACACAACAATCCAGATTAGCGCGCGCCGATACGGTGCGGCCAATGCCATTGTAAGCTAGGCGACCTCGCCGACGATCAAGGTAGCGTTGGTCCCGCCAAATCCAAAGGAATTCGACATGGCGTGGCTTACTTTCCGCTCTTTGGCAACCAGAGGCACAAGGTCCAGGTCACAGCCTTCAGACGGATCCTCGAGGTTAAGTGTCGGCGGCACGATGCCATTCTGGATAGCAAGGATCGAAAAGATGCATTCGACGCTGCCAGCGGCGCCCAGAAGATGGCCGATCGAGGATTTCGTCGAGGACATCGCGACATGATCAGCATCTGCGCCGAGCAGGCGCTTGACGGCGTTCAATTCAATCTCGTCACCAAGCGGCGTGGAGGTGCCATGGGCGTTCACATAATCGATTTGGCTGGTGTTGAGGCGCGCGCTTTTCAGCGCTCGGCTCATAGACTTGAACCCACCTGCGCCGTCCGGTGCGGGCGCTGTGATATGATACGCGTCGCCACTCATACCATAGCCGAGAATTTCCGCGTAGATCTTGGCGCCGCGCTTTTTTGCATGCTCATATTCCTCGAGCACCACCACACCGGAACCCTCCCCCATGACGAAACCATCTCGCGCCTTATCCCAGGGTCGCGAGGCGCGCTTAGGCTCGTCGTTAAAATTCGTCGATAGTGCCCGCGATGCCGAGAAGCCCGCAATTCCGAGACGGCTGATGCCGGCTTCGGCACCACCCGCCACCATAACGTCGGCATCTTCCAGCATGATCAGGCGCGACGCGTCGCCAATGGCGTGTGCGCCAGTCGAGCAGGCCGTCACGACGGAATGATTGGGCCCCTTGAAGCCGTATTTGATCGAAATATGGCCGGACGCGAGATTGATTAAGCTGGAGGGAATAAAAAACGGGCTGAGTTTGCGCGGGCCATGCTCATGTACGAGAATCGCGCCCGTTTCGATGGTTTGCAAACCGCCAATGCCAGAACCGATCATGACGCCGCTGCGGTCTTGCTCTTCCTCGCTCTCCGGTTTCCAACCCGAATCCTCTACCGCTTGGACCGCCGCGCCAAGCGCGAAGATGATGAACTTGTCCATCCGCCTGGTGTCTTTGTTGGAAATATATTTGAGCGCGTCAAAATCGCCGGGCCTGTCACCCGTCGGCACATGTGCAGCGATCTTCGCGGGCAGATCGGAAACATCAAATTTATCGATGCCGATGACGCCGGATTCCGATTTGATTAAACGATCCCAGCAATGAGTCACGCCACTTCCGAGCGGCGTTACGAGGCCCATACCCGTGACTACCACGCGCCTCATGTGCCGCGTTCCGGGCCTTGAACGACGCCACGATGCAATAAACTAATATCAGCCATCGGCCGGTCCCTGCAGAGCAGCGAAGCCGGTATCAGGTGATTTGCTCGACATAATTGACCGCATCTTTGACAGTCAATATTTTCTCGGCAGCATCGTCCGGAATTTCACACCCGAACTCCTCTTCGAAGGCCATGACAAGCTCTACCGTATCGAGGCTATCAGCACCCAGATCATCGATAAAACTTGCACCGTCCGTCACTTTATCTTCATCGACGCCCAAATGTTCGACGACAATTTTCTTGACCCGTGCGGAGATATCATCACTCATTAAACATTCCCTCGGATTTTTCTTGGCGACCCGTTGAACGACTGGATTATAGGTTCAAACACCGCCAGGTATAGCCTTGATATTAGCGAACCACAGACAATTCTGGGCACGACTCTAGGGCGATTTCCCGCCGACGCGCGCGCTAGTTAACATACTTTGTGGCGCAAGGCCACAAGTCAACGCAGTCTCGGCACTGGCAGTCAAAACATCGCCATGCCGCCGTTGATATGGAGCGTCTGACCAGTCACGTAGGCTGCCTCGTCGCTGGCCAAATAAACACAACCGGCTGCTACGTCTGCCACTGCGCCAATATGCGCGGCCGGAATCACCGCGACGATTCGCTCGCGCTGGATCTCATTCAAGGCTTCCGTCATGGCAGTTTCGATAAATCCCGGGGCAATACAATTCACCGTAACACCGCGGCTAGCAACTTCGGCCGCCAGCGCCTTAGCCAATCCCGTCAAGCCGGATTTGGAAGCAGCGTAATTAGCCTGCCCTGGATTTCCGGTGGCACCGACTACAGATGTGACGAATAAAATACGTCCCCATCGCGCTTTCATCATGCCGCGGAGAGACGCCCGCGCCAACCTAAAACCCACGCCCAAATTGATGTCGATCACATCTTGCCATTCTTCATCCTTCATTCTGAGAGCCAGATTATCCCGCGTGATGCCGGCACAATGGACCAGTATCTCTATGCTGCCCATCGCGTCGGTAGCGCGACCCAACAGACCCTCGACCGATTGCGTGTCGCTCAGATCGCACGGCAACGCGTGCGCACGTGTAGCGAAATCCTCCACCTGTTGATCTAGTACGGCTTGTCGGCTGCCCGACAGCGCCACCTCAGCGCCCTGGGCGTGTAAAGCGCACGCGATTTCCGCACCGATGCCGCCGGTTGCGCCAGTTACCAACGCCCGTTTACCCGTCAGATCAAACATTCCAACTCCTCGCTCACAATGACTTTAAGAAATTCTTAACATCTTCGACACCGCCCACAGCAACTGCTCCCAATTCCGGATCAATGCGCCGTGTCAAGCTTTTTAGGACATTTCCGGCGCCGGCCTCGACTAGCAATTCGACGCCCTCGCCAGCCATCGCCGCCACACATTCCCGCCACCGCACCATGGCCGTCACCTGACGTTTTAAGAGATCTCGAATCTCATTGGGCTCATGCACCGAGCGGGCACTCACATTGGCGTATACCGGAACCAAAGGCGGACGAATGTCGACGTTCGCCAAGGCCATGGCCATGGCTTCACCAGCTGGCGCCATCAGAGGGCAATGAAATGGCGCGCTAACCGGCAGGAGAACTGCCTTACGGACACCCTTTTCGCTGGCCAACGCCACGGCGCGGTCGATTGCCACCTTGCTGCCGCTGAGGACAATCTGCCCGGGCGCGTTGTCATTGGCAAGCGTACACACCTCCGCCAAAGCCGGGTTGCCCGCAGCCCCTGCGGCCTCTGTGGCAATTTCTTTGGCCATGGCCAAATCGGCGCCCAATAGAGCCGTCATCGCACCGTCACCCACCGGCACCGCGCGCTGCATAGCGTCTCCCCGCAAACGCAGGAGGCGCGCCGCATCTTCAAGGGAAATTGCGCCCGCAGCCGCCAGGGCAGAATATTCGCCAAGGGAGTGTCCGGCCACGGCAGCGGCCAGGTCTGCGATTTTTTTCCCACTTTCGTGCTCAATAACCCGGATCACCGCCATAGACATCGCCATCAATGCGGGTTGGGTAATCCGCGTTAGTCGCAAATCCTCATCGGGACCGTTGAATATCTTGGCCGAGAGCTTTTCTCCCAAAGCTTCGTCCACTTCTTCAAACACTTCACGCGCAGCGGCAAACGCCTGCGCCAAATCTTGCCCCATTCCGACCTTTTGCGACCCCTGTCCGGGAAACACGAATGCTCGCTGCACGTCCCGCAATACTCCCTGGTTTGTGCCCTGGATCAATTTGTTGGGCGAGCCAAAGTTGACTGCACTCGACGCCCTGTCAAGCGCTCTTGCACGGTAGAAGCAATCCTGTATAGTGCGGCGCCTCAGCAACGCTGCAACTAACTGTTTGTGGCGGTTTTCGTGTATTTGACGCGCCCAACCCAGGGCCCGTCTGATCCACAAAACGAGACAATTGTATGCGAAATTTAGGAGAAGCCTCGACATGCCGCTCTATGAGAGCACGTTAATCGCGCGCCCCGACATATCGGGACAACAGGTTGAGGGCCTGTCCGAGCAGTTTCAGGCCATTGTTCGTGACAATGGCGGCGCCGTGGCCAAGACCGAATATTGGGGCCTGCGCAGCCTGACTTATCGGATCAAGAAAAATCGTAAAGGCCACTATTTGCACATGCAAATCGATGCGCCGGCGGAAGCGGTCGCCGAAATGGAACGCAATATGCGCATCAACGAAGATGTGATGCGCTATTTGACGATCAAAGTGGAAGCGCTTGATCCCGAGCCCTCGTCAATCATGCAGTCAAAGGGATCTCGTGATACCCGCGGCAGGGGCGAATATCGCAGCCGCGACGGCGAGAGCGGCGGTGGACGGCCTGCGGAACAAGAAGATAAGCCCACTCCTGTGGCCGCAGATAGCGCCGCGCAGAAACCAGCGGACGCTGCTGCAGACAGCGTTACAGCGGCGAAAACCGAGACGAAGACAGAGACTGAGGCCGAGGTAGCCTCGGATTAAACTCAGAGCGGAGTTGAACAATGGTTGATATGTCAGAAGGTCGCGGCGGTGGACGCGGCGGGCCGCGCGGCGGTAACTCGGACCGGTTTGCCGGACGTGGCGGACCGCGCGAAGGTGGCGGAGATGTACCTTCAGGGGCATTTCCCCGCAGACCGTTTTTTCGCCGGCGCAAATCCTGCCCCTTTAGCGGGCCACATGCACCAAAGATTGATTATAAAGATACCAAAATGCTGTCCCGCTTCTTGTCCGAGCGCGGTAAGATTGTGCCCAGCCGCATTACTGCCGTATCCATCAAAAAGCAGCGCGAATTGGCCCGCGCTATCAAGCGGGCTCGGCACTTAGCGCTCTTGCCTTACGTCGTAAAATAATGACCGCCGGATTCGGGCAGATCATCCAAATCGGCGTACCGTGCCCGTCGAGGAGTCGTTAGCCATGGAAATTATCTTGCTGGAGCGCATCGAGAGGCTTGGTGGTCTGGGCGAAACCGTCCGCGTGAAGGACGGTTATGCCCGAAACTTTCTGTTGCCGCAAAAAAAAGCGCTACGCGCTACCGAAGCGAATCAGCAGCGTTTTGAGCGTGAACGCGACGCGCTGGAGAAGGTCAACGATGAGCGCCGCGACGCGGCACGCTCAGGCGCGGAGCAGATCGAGGGTAAAGATTTCGTCCTCATCCGTCAGGCCAGTGACACTTTGCAGCTTTATGGCTCCGTCACCGCCCGCGACATCGCAGACGCCATTATCGCCACAGGTGTTGACATTAAGCGCCAGCAGGTGCGCCTAGATAGGCCCATAAAAACCCTCGGCATTTTCGAGGTTCGCGTGGCGATCCACCCGGAAGTGATCGTCACGGTCAAGGCCAACGTAGCGCGCTCGACGGATGAAGCTGAAACCCAGGCTAAAGGAGGCTCCATTTTACCAGCGCATGAGCAGCAGGCGTTGGACGAACAAGCGGAGGCTGACGCCGCCCGAGCGGACATCACCGAGGCGGCAGCGGCAGTGTTCGAAAAGCCGGAAAAGGAATTACAGGTCATGGCCGAGGCCGAAGAATCTTCGGCAGGTGATGACACGCCACAGCCCCGTTCAGATGCGCCCGATGAAGATACGATGGGCGACGTCACCGCCGAAAAGGCGGATACAACCGACGACTGAGACCACGGCTGGAAGCAACATCATGCTCTGCGGGGTACTCTTTAAGGCATTGATGAGCTGGGGCACGCTTCGCGTCATCGATGGACGCGGCAAGCTGCATGAATATGCCGGCACACCGGGACCAAAAATCACGGTCCGGTTGCACGATACATCGCTCCACTACAAGCTCTTGTGGAACCCGCGTCTGGCCGTGGGTGAAGGCTATATGGACGGTACGCTGACGATCGAGGATGGCGGCCAGATCATTGACCTTATAGATCTATTGGGGGCCAACCTCAACAAGCTGGAAGCCACCAGGGTAATCAAATTCCGCAACTGGCTAACGCCCATCGTACGGCCGATTCACCAGTATAATCCCGTGAGCAGAGCTCGCAAAAATGTGGCGCATCATTACGACCTGTCAGACGAATTGTTCGATCTTTTCCTGGACAGCGACCGGCAATATTCGTGCGCCTATTTTCAGACGCCAAACGATAACTTGGAACAGGCGCAGTTGGCAAAAAAGCACCACCTTGCATCGAAGCTAGTACTCGACCGCCCCAGCCTAAAGATGCTCGATATCGGCTCGGGTTGGGGCGGGCTTGGAATCTATTTGCATCAGGTGGCGGGCGCCGAAGTGACCGGCCTGACGCTATCGACGGAACAACAAACTTTCGCCACAGAACGGGTGAAGAAACTCGGTATCGCTGACCATGTGCGCTTCGATTTGCGCGACTATCGCCTAGAGAGCGGTGTCTATGACCGCATCGTCTCGGTCGGCATGTTTGAACATGTCGGCGTTAAGTACTACACGCAATTCTTCAAGAAATTGAAATCCTTGCTCACCGAAGATGGCGTCGCGGTGCTGCATACCATCGCCCGCTGGGATGGACCCAGCGTCACCAATCCATGGTTACGCAAATATATCTTTCCAGGCGGCTACACGCCCTCTCTATCAGAGGTATTTGCAGCGATTGAACCAACCGGCCTCAAAGTGCTCGATGTGGAAATTCTTCGCCTCCATTATGCTGAGACACTCAAGCACTGGTCTGCAAATTTCCGGGCCAACCGCGACAAGGTAAAAGCTATTTATGACGAGCGCTTCTGCCGCATGTGGGAATTTTATCTGGCCGGGGCAGAAACCGCTTTCCGCCGCCAAGACCACATGATCGCACAAATTCAAATCGCCCGACAACAGGATGCCGCGCCGCTCACGCGAGATTATTTGTCTGATTGGAAGCGTGCAAATCCGGTCTGAGTGCTACGCCACCGCTGGTTATCCCCATAATTACCGCAATCTTTTACAGGTAATTTTTGTTCGCCAGGGGGCGCGGCTATATCGAAGTCGCCTTGCTTTGGTGTATAAGGGTTCATGGCATCAAGTAGCGCTATAAACAAGATTCAGGAAGTTGACGGAGAGCTTCCGACCTATCGCACCCTGCCGCACAATCTCGAAGCCGAGCAAGCGCTGTTAGGCGCCATCTTGATCAATAACGAAGCGCTCAACCAAGTTGCAACCTTCCTCGAGCCACCACATTTTTATCTGCCTGTGCATGGCCGAATCTTGGAAGCCATCCTAAAAATGATTGAACGCGGGCAGATCGCCAGCCCAGTAACCCTCAAGCATTATTTTGACAATGACGATTCGCTATCCGACGTAGGCGGCGCGCAATATCTTGCCCGCCTCGCAGGATCGGCAGTGACAATCATCAATGCCGAGCATTACGGCCGCGCCATCTACGACTTGGCGATGCGACGCGAATTGATCGGCATCGGCGAAGAGATGGTCAATGAGGCCTATGACGCTTCGCTCGATGAAAGCGCTACCGCCCAAATCGAGAATTCCGAACATAAACTGTTCAAGTTGGCTGAAGAAGGCGGCGCCGAAGGCGGATTCCGTGCTCTCGATGGACCACTCAGCATCGCCCTCGACATGATCACGCAAGCTTGCAAACGCGATGGCCATCTGTCGGGCGCCTCTACCGGCTTTATAGATATGGATAAGCTGCTGGGCGGCCTGCATCCCTCGGATCTGATCATTCTCGCGGGCCGTCCTGGCATGGGAAAATCCGCTCTGGCTACCAACATCGCCTTCAATGCAGCACTGGCCTACAAGCAGGAAAAGGACGATCAGGGAAATATCTTGGCGGAACACGGCGCCAAAGTTGGCTTGTTCTCGCTGGAAATGTCATCCGAGCAGTTGGCGACGCGGCTTCTGGCCGAACGCTCACAAATTTCATCGGAAAAACTGCGCCGCGGCGAATTAAGCGATACCGAGTTCAGCAGAGTTGTACGGGCTAGTCAGGAAATTGAAAGCCTGCCGATGTACATCGACGATACGCCGGCGCTCTCCGTCGCCGGCCTGCGCGCCCGTGCGCGCCGCCTCAAACGCCAGCACGGTCTTTCCCTGGTGATCGTCGACTATCTTCAGCTCATGCGTCCGTCAAGCAGCATGCGCCTCAACAATCGGGTTCAGGAAGTCTCCGAAATCACCCAGGGGCTAAAGGCTTTGGCCAAGGAACTGAACGTGCCGGTGCTGGCGCTTTCACAATTGTCGCGGGCCGTGGAGCAGCGCGATGACAAGCGGCCGCAACTTTCGGACCTCCGGGAATCGGGATCGATAGAACAGGATGCGGACGTTGTAATGTTTATCTATCGTGAACAATATTACCTTGCCCGCAAACAGCCCGACGACGGTACGCCCGAACATGCCGAATGGATGGAACATATGGAACGCGTGCATAATCTCGCGGAAGTGATCGTCGCTAAGCAACGCCATGGCCCGATCGGCAAGGTCGATATGTACTTCAACGAGTATCTTACCCGCTTCGGCGATTACGACCGTGCGCATAGTCAGATAGCCGACGACGCGCCGTTCTGAGCCAGGTGGATGGAATCCAACATATGGCACCCATACGACCGGCGGCTTCCCAAGTCCATCCGGATAGAGGATTGTATGGACAACATATGTTAGACTTTATCCACTAGATGCCGTCGAACGCCTTTGCGGGCGCCCAGCTCAGCATCAACCTCGACGCAATCACCGCCAACTGGCGCGCCCTGACTGCGCGCTTGAAAGCTGGCGCACGGGCTGGTGCGGTGGTCAAAGCAGATGCCTATGGGCTAGGGCTAGCAGCCGTAGCGCCGGCTCTCCATAACGCCGGCTGCCGCGAATTCTTCACCGCTTCGCTCGACGAGGGCATCGAATTGCGCGCCCTCTTGCCGGACTGCCCTATTTTTGTTTTTTTCGGCCTTCAACCGGGCGAAGCTAAAGAATTTTCGCGTCACCACCTCACACCAATTCTTAACAATCTCGGCCAAATCGAACTCTGGCAACGTCAAACAAACCGAGGCGTAACGGAGAATGCGTTACTGCATATAGATACCGGGATGTCACGACTTGGCCTACCGCCCGAAGAAGTAGCACGCCTGGCAGCGGAACCGGAGCGTCTAGCCAGCCTTAATATCGCCTTTGTGATGAGCCATCTAGCCTGTGCCGAGCAACCGGAACACCCGATGAATGAGGCGCAACTGAGTGAATTCAAGGCGGCGTTGGTATCGCTCGCGCCGGCCGCTGGGGCTGCGAAATTGAGCCTTGCCAATTCTTCTGGAATTTTTCTCGGCCCAGAGTTTCACTTCGATTTGGCTCGTCCCGGGGCCGCGCTTTACGGCCTGAATCCGACCCCAGAAAAAACCAACCCAATGGCGGAAGTCGTTCGACTGCAAGGGAAAATTCTGCAGGTGCGCCACGTTGATCCACCTCGGACGGTTGGCTACGGTGCCGCGCATTCCTTGGTGCGACCATCGCGGATTGCCACGGTACCCGTGGGCTATGCAGATGGATATTTGCGTAGCGCTGGCAACCAGGCCACAAATCAAACTTGTGGCTATATCGGAGGCGTTCCAACGCCGGTTGTCGGGCGCGTGTCGATGGATATGATTACGCTCGATGTCACCGAAATACCGCCAGAGCATGCCCAACCGGGAACACCGGTCGATTTGATCGGTGGCCCCCATCCCGTTGATACGCTCGCTGCCGAATCGGGTACAATCGGCTACGAGATCTTGACATCGCTCGGCCGGCGCTATCGGCGCTCATACATCCAGAACGGACATGAGCGGGCGGGCACCCCATGACGATTGGTATCGCTAAAGCCTACGACGTCGTCGTGCTCCGCCATCCAAGACTCGTTCTAGTCGCGCTGCTCGCGATATTGGTTTTCTTCGGCTATTACGCACAAGACTTCAAGTTAGATGCCTCAGCCGACTCCCTGTTGCTCGAAGACGACGCCGACCTCAATGAGTTCCGTAAAATCCACGAACGGTATCCGAGCGGCGACTTACTCGTCGTGACCTACTCGCCTAAGAAGGATCTGTTCTCAGACCAAGCCTTAGAACCTTTGAAACAACTCCGTGAAGAACTTAAGCAACTCCCTAGCGTGGAAACAGTATTAACGATACTCGATGCTCCGCTGTTGAAAGCCTCGGACAAATCCTTCACGGAAGTGATAAGCGACATCCCGAGTCTGGAAAAACCCGATATCGATCGGGTCCGAGCCAAAGACGAGTTGATTAACAGCCCAGTCTTCAGCGAGCTCATCATCAGCGCCGATGGACAAACCACCGCGGTACTGTTGTCGCTAGTCCAAGATGAGCATTACGATGACTTATCCATAAATAGGAACCAGCTCCGAGCCGAACGGCGAACCGCCGGTCTTTCCAGCAAGCAAAAGCTAACCCTAGAACGGGTGGAATACGAATATGACCGAGCAAAAGAAGCCTTAAATGCTCAACGCCATCTCGAGATCGCACAAATCAGAGAGATTCTCGAGCGCTACAGCGAGCATGGCGTCTTATTTCTCGGCGGCGTGCCAATGATTACCGACGACATGGTGACATTCGTGCGCAACGACCTGACTGTTTTCGGCGGCGGGGTCTTGGCATTTCTAATCATTATTCTTACCGCCATCTTCCGCAATTTGCGCTGGATTGTGTTGCCTCTGCTGAGCTGCTTTTACGCCGGCCTAGTCATGGTGGGAGTCTTGGGCGTGAGTGGCTGGAACGTTACAATTATCTCGTCCAATTTCCTTGCCCTTATGCTGATTATCACCATATCGATGAACATTCATTTGATCGTGCGCTACCTGCAACTCAATCGGGATCACCCCGATGACAATCAGGTAGGGCTGGTGAGAATGACCACTCATAAAATGGTAAAACCCTGCCTTTATACCGCGCTCACAACCATTATCGGTTTCGGCTCTCTAGTGGTGAGCGACATCAAGCCGGTGATCGACTTCGGCTGGATGATGAGTGCCGGGTTGGCGGTGACATTTGCCACCTCATTTCTGCTGTTCCCGACGTTGCTAATCGTCATGGGAAAAACCAGACCCAAACCCATTGGTGGCGAAAACCGGTTTCAGTTACCAGCATATCTTGCGCGTCTGACCGAGGCTCACGGCAACAAAATTTTGCTCCTGGCTGCCATCATTACCGCTGTGAGTGCAGGGGGAATCAGCCAGTTGCGGGTCGAAAACAGTTTCGTCAATTATTTTAGCGACAACACAGAAATTTATCAGGGCCTCAAGCTTATCGACGAGGAACTCGGCGGTACCACGCCGCTCGAAATCCTAATTACCTTTCCCGAAAATACTGGAGATGCTTTAAGTCCTGAGGACCTTGAAGGGTTAAGCGAGTACGAGATCGAATTGGAACTTGAATACGCAAAATCACTCGCCGCGTCACCGGAATATTGGTTTACCCGCGACAAGGTCCGACGCATCAAAGAGGTACATGATTATCTCGATGGACTACCCGAAATTGGCAAGGTGCTGTCACTCGCTTCGGGGGTACGGGTTGCAGAAGACGTCATCGAGGAAGAGCTGGACGGGATGATGCTGGCGCTACTTTACACCAAGATTCCTCTGTCAGTAAGGGAAGCGATGATCGACCCTTATGTCTCCATCGACGACAACGAGGCACGCCTCTTGGCGCGCGTGCTCGATTCAAAACCGAATATACGCCGAAAGGAGTTACTTGAAACGATACGCCGCGACTTGATCGACAAGCTGAATTTTACGAAAGCAGAAGTAACGGTGAGCGGCCTGCTAGTCCTCTACAACAATATGCTGCAGAGCTTGTTCTCTTCGCAAATCAAAACCATCGGCGTCGTCATGCTCGGCATCGCGATCATGTTTCTCTTGCTGTTCCGCTCTATTCCCTTGGCGGTGATCGGCATTCTGCCGAACCTGCTCGGTGCTACGGTAGTTTTGGGTGTTATGGGATGGGTAAAAATCCCGATGGATATGATGACCATCACCATCGCTGCCATAACCATTGGTATCGCCGTTGACAATGGTATTCACTATATCTATCGCTTCAGAGAGGAGTACTCACGTACGAAAAATTATGTAGAATCCATGCGCATTTGCCATTCTAGTATCGGGAAAGCGGTGTTCTACACGACAATGACCATCATCATCGGTTTCTCCATCTTGGTGTTTTCCAACTTCACCCCTACTATTTATTTTGGAGTATTGATCGCGGCGGCAATGTTCATCGCCCTTTTGGCGGCACTCACGCTGCTGCCAAGGCTGATTTTACTGTGGAAACCATTCGACTGAAAGCAACATGGTTCAAGACAGCGAATGTCCTCTAACGCAGGACAGGATGGACCGCCCGGCGCGGCAACAATTTCCATTACCCACGACATAGCGAGTGCGCGTAAAATTGTGGCCCGAATCGGCATGATATTCGACGATAAAATTATCTGGAGCAGTTTGGTGGGGCAAATCGACATAAGTAGCGATACTCCTGTAGGGCAATTTATTGCCAGCCGCACTGAAGACCCAAGACAGATGCAAGTTCGCCACTAATGACATGTGCGTAGCCGGTCTGGTCACCGAACACGCAAAAATAGCTTTAGGTGGAGATTCGTTGGCGCGCACTGATCCGAGATATGTTTGTCAATCCTGCGGCGCAAGCCGGCCACGCTGGGTGGGTAAGTGCGATGCGTGCGGCGCCTGGAACAGCATTGCCGAGGAAATACCGCACGAGACGACACCCAGGGGCCTGGGCAAGACCAAAGGGCGCGAGATCGCTTTCGTCAATCTGGCCGGCGAGCATGCCGAGGTGGCGCGCCACGCCAGCGGGATAGCGGAACTTGACCGAGTGGTCGGCGGCGGCCTAGTGGCCGGCTCGAGTGTTCTGTTAGCTGGCGATCCAGGAATTGGCAAATCCACCCTTCTCCTGCAAACCGCTGGTGCGCTGGCAGCAAATGGCCTGCGTTGCGCCTATGTTTCCGGCGAAGAAGGGATTGAGCAGATTCGCTTACGTGCAACGCGCCTAGGCCTCAGCGATGCGCCGGTGCAATTAGCCGCGGCCACCAGTGTGCGCAATATTTTGACTAGCCTGGACAGCGCAGCTCCGACCGATATCATCGTCGTCGATTCGATCCAAACCATGTATCTTGACACCCTTGATTCGGCACCCGGCACCGTCACGCAGGTGCGCGCAGCGGCTCAGGAATTGATCCGCTGTGCCAAGCGCTCAGGTTCGGTGCTGCTAGTCGTCGGCCATGTCACCAAAGACGGCCAGATCGCCGGCCCACGCGTGCTCGAACATATGGTCGACGCAGTGCTCTATTTTGAAGGCGAGCGTGGCCATCAATTTCGTATCATCCGCGCCGTCAAAAACCGCTTCGGCCCAACCGACGAGATCGGTGTATTTGAAATGACCGGCACCGGTCTGACCCAAGTGCCAAATCCATCAACGCTGTTTCTCAATCCCGGACGCGGGCCGGTCTCCGGTGCCGCCATTTTCGCCGGTATCGAGGGTACACGTCCAGTACTGGTGGAAATCCAGGCGCTAGTCGCGCCCGGACCGCCCGGCTCACCACGCCGCACTGTGGTTGGTTGGGATACCGGCCGTCTCGCCATGGTGCTCGCCGTGTTGGAAGCACGGGCCGGCCTTTCGCTCGGCAGTAGCGACGTTTTTCTCAATGTTGCCGGCGGATTACGTATCGCCGAGCCGGCCGCAGACCTTGCCGTGGCGGCGGCAATTGTATCGTCCTGTACGGATCGACCTGTTCACGAGGGCACCGTAGTATTTGGCGAAATCGGCTTATCAGGCGAAGTCCGTCCGGTGGCACAAGCGGCGGCGCGCCTTAAGGAATCCGCCAAGCTCGGCTTCACCCACGCCATCGTACCCCGGTCCGCGCCCAAGTCTTCGGACGGCGGTGAGAATAAGGCCGAGACCGAGGCGTGCATCGACGACATCTCGCGCCAGGAAATTAACCGGGTGGGCGACGTCCTTGATCTTTTATCGCTGCCGAGAGCGGCGCGCGAAAGAGAGGACTAAGGACGATGGAGGGATTCCCGGTCAACCTGGTCGATATTCTGGTCGCCCTGGTGATGTTGATTTCCGCGCTGCTAGCGTTCTCACGTGGCGCCGTGCGCGAGATATTGGGCGTCAGCGCGTGGGTCGGCGCCGCCTTGGTAGCGGTTTTCGCATTCGCCCATGTGCGACCCTATCCGCGTCAATGGGTTGCTGATAATTGGCCGGATCTCGATTTGGGCGAGACCCTAGCCGACGCTGGAACTGCACTGGTGTTATTCCTCATCGCATTGATATTTTTTACCATTGTGAATCAGATGATCTCGGGCTATGTGCAGCGCAGCCGCATGGGTGCGCTCGATCGTTCTATTGGATTCATCTTCGGCTTGCTACGCGGAGCAGTTCTTGTCTGTCTGGCGTATATGTTATTTGTCTGGGCGGTAAAGACCCCTGAGGATCGCCCGCCTTGGGTGGAAGAAGCGAAGTCCATGTCCTATATCCAGATGGGAGCGCAGATCATCCGCGAAATTGCTCCGGAGAAATTGCGCAGCCAGGCAGAAAAATCGGCGGCGGACACCAAGCAAAATCTAAAGAAATTGCAGGATGCAGAAAGAAGCCTGCGCGCGCTCTCTGAGCCGACACCCGAAGACGGTAACGAAGGTGACGGGCGCGACGGCTATGACGAAACCCAGCGCAAACAGTTGGATGGACTTTCCAACTCGGTCGAGGAGTAACGGCGCATATCATGACGCAAACGATCATGCCTCTAGCTACGAGCCCATTTGCTGACGACAAACTGCACGAAGAATGCGGAGTCTTCGGCATCCTTGGTCATCCCGATGCGGCAGCACATACCGCGCTTGGCCTCCACGCACTACAGCATCGCGGTCAGGAATCAGCCGGCATCGTCAGCACCACAGGGGAACAATTCTATTCGCATTACGGCCTCGGCCGTGTCGGCGATAATTTCGGCAAGGCAGAAGTGATTGCTGAATTAAAGGGACCCGCAGCGATTGGCCACAACCGCTATTCGACTACCGGGCGGCCTGAATTTCGCAATATCCAGCCACTCTTCGCCGATCTCGCCTTCGGTGGCCTGAGTATTGCGCATAACGGCAATTTGACCAATGCGGTGGCGCTCCACACCGAACTGGTACAGCACGGCAGTATCTTCCGCTCGACCTCCGATACTGAAGTTATTATTCACCTTATGGCGCAGAGCAAGAGCGCGAGCGTAACCGACCGCCTTGTCGATGCCTTGCGCCAGGTTGAGGGCGCCTATTCCCTAGTTGCGTTGACTGAGCATGCTATGATCGGCGTGCGCGACCCACACGGCGTCCGCCCACTCGTCCTTGGCCGCTTGGAAGACGCCTATGTTCTGACTTCGGAAACGGTCGCACTCGATATTATCGGCGCTGATTTGGTGCGCGATATCCAGCCGGGTGAAATGGTCCTTGTGCAAAACGGTGTGGTGACCAGCTTCAAGCCCTTCCAAAGCGTGCCGGAGCGCTTTTGTGTGTTCGAATATATTTATTTTGCCCGGCCCGATAGCCTGGTGCAGGGCCATAGCGTCTATGAGGCTCGTAAGGCAATCGGCGCCGAACTCGCACGGGAAGCGCCATGCAACGCGCAACTTGTGGTACCAGTACCGGATTCGGGTGTTCCAGCGGCAATCGGCTTTGCCGCTGAGGCCAGCCTGCCGTTCGAACTTGGAATTATCCGCAACCATTATGTCGGGCGCACCTTTATCGAACCGACGGACCAAATTCGCCATTTAGGCGTTAAGCTCAAGCACAACGCCAATCATCGCCTACTCGAAAACAAGCGCATCGTTCTGGTCGATGACAGTATCGTCCGCGGTACCACCTCGACCAAGATCGTCGAGATGGTCAGGAGCGCCGGCGCTACGGAAGTACATATGCGTATCGCCAGTCCGCCGACGATGCATTCCTGCTTTTACGGCGTTGATACGCCGGAACGTGACGCACTCCTCGCCGCACACAACGATACCGCCCAGATGGCCAAGTTGATCGGCGTCGACAGCCTTGCCTTTCTCACCATCGACGGCCTCTACCGCGCTATGGGAGAGAGCCGCCGTAACCCCGATGCACCACAATATTGCGATGCTTGCTTTACTGGAGATTATCCTATTGCCCTATCCGACCGCGACGGCGGCGGCCTTCCGGCGCAACTCTCCCTGCTTACCCAAAACAGTTCATGACCAACAAGCGCCTAAGCGGCCGAATTGCGCTAGTAACTGGTGCTTCACGGGGCATCGGCCGGGCCGTGGCGCGGCGTTTCGCCGCCGAGGGGGCACGTTTGATTCTTGTCGCCCGTACCTCCGGCGGCCTTGAAGAAGTAGATGACGAAGTGCGCAACGCCGGCGGCGAGCCGGCCATGCTGGTACCGCTTGATCTTTGCCAAGGTGACTTGGTCGACCAATTGGGCGCCGCCTTGCATGAACGCTTCGGCCGCCTCGATATCCTTGTCGGCAATGCTGCGATGTTGGGCGGCCTGCGGCCAGTCGGTCATTATCCGCCCGATGTCTGGGAAAATGTCATCGCGCTCAATCTTACCGCCAACTGGCGCCTGATCCGCAGTCTCGACCCGCTACTGAGGCTCTCCACCGCCGGTCGTGCGATGTTCGTCACCTCCGGCGTCACTGAAGGCACACCACCGGCCTATTGGGGCGCCTATACAGCAAGCAAGGCGGCTCTTGAAGCGCTAGTGCGCACCTACGCGGCGGAACTGAAGCGCACCGACCTCAAGGTCAACGTCATCGATCCTGGCGCTTCTGCCACCAACATGCGCGCCGAAGCCTTCCCTGGCGAAGATCCGAATATCCTCGCCACCCCCGACGAGATCACAGAACTATTCGTGGCGTTAGCAGAAGCCAGCTATGACGAAAACGGAGCCAAGTTATTCGTATAAAGTGGTCGGCCCTTCCTCCCCGCTGGGGTGGAGGAGCCTGTCGCTGTCGTGCGCGTGGGTTAGTCCTATTGATTCTTAACGTAGGGATTCTTCCCTTTCCGCAGAAACAGCCGGATCGGTACGCCGCCAAGATCAAAGCGCGCGCGTAATGAGTTTACCAAATAACGATGGTAGGAATCGGGCAGTGCCGTTGGCCGACTGACGAAGGCGGCGAAGGTCGGTGGGCGCGCTTTAACCTGGGTAATGTAGCGCAGCTTGATGCGCCGCCCGGCGGCGAGTGGCGGCGGATGGCTCTCCGTAGCGTCCTGCAGCCAGCGATTTAGGGCCCCAGTCGAAACCCGGGCGTTCCATCTAGCATAGATATTTAGTACGGCCGGCATGAGTTTGTCGCAGCCCTGCCCCGTAAGTGCTGAACAGGTAACCAGCGGCGCGCCGCGCAACTGTGGCAAACTGTCCTCAAGACGGGCAATCATGTCCTGCATCACGCCCTGCGGTGACCCCACCAAATCCCATTTGTTTAGAACGATTACCGGCGCCCGACCTTCCTCGGCTAGTCGATTACCGATTCCAAGATCCTGTTTAGCCAGCGGCTCTGTCGCATCGAACAAAAGTACCACCACCGCTGCGCGGCCAAGCGAAGCGAACGTGTCATCCGACGAAAGTTTTTCCAGACTTTCGTGGACACGCGAACGACGGCGCAGTCCCGCCGTGTCGAGCAGTTCGATGGCGCGCCCCTTGAACGACCATTCAACGGCCACCGAATCACGTGTGATTCCGGCCTCGGGGCCGGTTATCACGCGCTCGTCTCCTACTAAGCGATTAACCAGTGTGGATTTTCCCACATTGGGCCGCCCGACGATTGCGAGGCGCAACTTTCGATCACTGTCACCAACTGCGCGGGTACTCCGACTTCCGGAACCTTCATCTTGCCAAGCCGCTTTGCAAAGTCGCGCTTCGAATTCAGCCAACGCTTCGTAGAGTTCGTTTATACCCTCGTTATGTTCCGCCGAAATGCTCACGGGTTCGCCCAATCCGAGGCCATAAGATTCGGCTATACCGCTACTTGCCGTAGACCCTTCGCATTTGTTGACGACTAGGATGACCGGCGTCTCGGCGCGCCTGAGTAGGGCTGCGAAATGCTTGTCTGCTGCCGTTATGCCGGCGCGCCCATCGACTACAAGGAGGGCGACGTTGGCCTCGGACAGGGCTCTCTGGGTTTGAACCATCATGCGCGCGCCAAGACTATCGGCGGTCGCTTGCTCCAGCCCGGCGGTGTCGGTCACGCGGAAGCGCAGTGGGCCGATGCGCCCCTCGCCCTCGCGCCGGTCCCGAGTCACGCCCGGCGTTTCAGCAACGATGGCAAGACGCCGTCCGACCAAGCGATTGAACAGGGTGGATTTGCCGACATTGGGCCGGCCGACGATTGCGACTCTAAACGACATGTTCCGTGCCCTGCTTCAGCGCAGCGCGATCAGGTCGCCATTATCGGTCAGAACATACAGCGTTCCATTTGCCGCAATCGGTGCAACTCGCACACCGTGTGGCATTTCCAGGCGCCCTAGAAGACGACCCGAATAGGGCGAGATGGCCACGGCATCGCCGTTCGAACCGAGCACGATCAGGCGATCACTCAACAGCAGCGGGCCGTTCCAAAATACCGGTTCATCGCGGCTTTCAGCGTCCTCGTAGCGTGGCAGGGATTGCACCCAGCGCACCCGGCCATTGCTCCGCGCGAGACAGACGACATCGCCGTCGACGGTCACCACGAAAATAAATTCACCGGCCACCCAGGGGGTGTTCAACCCGGCGATATCTTGCTCCCAAACGCGGCTTCCGGTGCGCACATCGATAGCCACCAGGCGTCCACCATGACTGATTGCATAGGCCACACCTCGGTCGATAACCGGTGAGCCGTTGATATCGTTGAGGGTAGCGAGGCTGCCAGTGCCGGGGCGCAACGCACCGAGTGAATCGGACCAAACGGTGCGCCCATTTTCTACCCTGAGTGCCAGTAATTCGCCCGAAGAATAGGGCGCGATGACGATATCACCATCGACCGCCGGCGCAGCCGCGCCCAACAGGCCCGCCGTCTCCGAGATACCAGCATGGCTCCACTGCACCGCGCCGTCTTCGGCCGCAAGTACCCATAATTGATTATCATAGGTAATGGCAAAAACGCGCTTGCCTGCGACAATCGGCGCGGCGCGCATCGGGATTCCGAGATCATGGCGCCACAAAACGGCGCCATTGGCGGGATCAATTGCTAGAACATGACCGAAGCCTGTGCTCACAAACAACCAACCGTTCGCCAGGGCAAGACCGCCACCGAAGCCGTCCCTCTCGCCATCTTCGACACGCGGATCGATGTGCCACAAACGGTCGCCTGTATTGGCATCGAAGGCGCTGATCTCTGCCTCCGCATCAATTGCGAAGATACGCCCCCCGGCTACTACCGGCGTCGTTAGAATTCGACCATCATCCCCCGAACCCTCACCGATACTAACGCGCCAGAACGGTGCCAGCCGCTCACCGCCCGCCAAATGATGCATAGCATGGTCAGGGTAGCCGCCACTTTGCGGCCAGGATTTATTGACATAGGGGCGTGGCAAGCGAACATCGAGATCAGCGATGCGGGGGTCAGGCTCGATCTTACTTTCCAACGCCAACACGGATAACCGCTGACCGGGAAGCGGCGGCGCTTCATTAGCGCCAAAATAATCCGGCAGCATGTCGCAGGCATTGAGCGCAGCACCTGCGAGAATCATGGCAACAAATCGGAGCGGCGTGCGCATCATTGCTAATCGGTGGTATTGTTTTGCGGTACTGTCCGCGCAGGCGCTTCTAGCAGTCCGCCAAGACTTGCAAGCAGTTCTTGAGCGCGCGAGCGAACGCCGTTCGGCGCGCCCGGGTCATCAAGAAGGCCGGCAAAAATTTCCCGTGCCGCATCGCTACGCCCGGCGCGGATTTGGGCAATACCCGTCAGTTCGGCAGCCATCGGTCGCCATGGCCCATTGCCATCCACTAGGGGTGCCAAGCGCTGCAATACCTCTTCCGGCGAGGCTCGATCAATCAGATGCTCGGCGGCGAGCAATGCACCCAGTTCGCTATACAAAACGCCAGCACGGGTGTCAGCCGCGAGTTCATCATAAATTGTTACCGCGCCTGTCACGTCACCCACCTCAGCCAACGCGTCCGCTGCCCGCAGGCGCGCCAACGCCAGATACCCCGATGCGGTATTGTCGGCGAGTGCCTTGAATGCGACCGCCGCGCTCCGCGGCTGCCCTGCTTCCAGTTCGGCTAACGCGGCGGCAAATTGAATACCTTCCGCGCGGCGCAAGCTCTCGTTCTGCTCGATGATAATAACATATGCCGCCACCGCAATAACGAGCGCGACGGCAGAGCCCAGTGTCCACCAGCGATACCTCCGCCACAGTTTTTGATACCGTTCATGGCGAATATCCTCATCGACTTCGCGAAAAATATCAGCCACGTCGTGCCTCTCTATATGCGGCGCCAGGGTATTCCGGCAAATTTGCGCCTAGTCGCGCTGTTCGGGCGCCTAAGCGGCGCCCCGCCATTTAATGGAACATCCCATGCTCGGCAACTGCTGTCTCGGACCTTCGCCGCTTTCTGCCACTTGCTTCAACGCTTCGAACAGGTCGCGCCGGGCATTTAAAACCGGATCGAGACGCGATTCATCCAACCGGCCGCGATATTGCAGGCTCAGGGACGCATCGAATCCGAAGAAATCAGGCGTGCACACGGCGTCATAGGCACGCGCGACCGACTGACTTTCGTCGATCAAATAAGGAAACGTAAAACTATGCACGTCCGCGAACAGCTTCATATTTTCGAACGAATCTGCGGGATGACTAGCCACGTCATTAGGCATGATGGCGACAGCGCCGATGCCAAGCCCGGCAAGCTCTGACACATCGCCTACAATGCGATCGATCACCGCCTTGACGAACGGACAGTGATTGCACAGAAACATCACCAGCGTCCCGTTCGTACCGGCGATATCTGCGAGGCTATGATTTGTTCCATCAACACCTGGCAGTTCGAAATTGACTGCCTTCCAGCCGAAATCGCATATGGGTGTGATCATTGCAGCCATGGAATGTCCTGTGAATGCTCCGTTCCAACGGATCGCATCTATACTCTACATTGATTAAAATTTTGGGCATTATAGGCGAAGTGCGGCACTTCGCCACCTCCACCTTTAGAAAGCTGGGAAGTTAGGCAGTACGGCATGGTCGAGCAGCGCATTACGAGCTATCGCGAATTTTGGCCCATCTATATTGCTCAGCATGGACGGCCGGCGACACGCCTGCTCCATTTCATCGGCACGTCAGGCGCGCTCGCCCTGATCACCATGGCAGCGGTGCTACCGCAGCTATGGTTGCTTCTGGCAGCACCCTTCAGCGGGTATTTTTTTGCCTGGGTGGGGCATTTCTTTGTCGAGAAGAACCGCCCGGCGACGTTCAAGTACCCGCTTTTCAGTCTGATTGGTGATTTTCATATGTACGGCTTGATGTGGCTCGGCCGCATGAACGCCCAAGTGGTGCGCCACAAAAGCAACGCATAAGCTCGGCCAGCTGAAGACCCCAAGCGCTTCAGTTAACTCGCTGAAATTATTGAAAAATTACTACGTTGATCAGATCCAATTACAGAATCTGACCCCCAAGGACTGAACAAAACTGAGCGGCGGTTATTTTTACGCCGCAGTCGCGGATCGCTGTGGTTTTGCCTGCGACTGCGGGTCGCGAATCTCAGTTTCTTTACGCTCACCCCTCGCCCGTGCCGGCAGATAGGCAATTTGATAATGCTCCGGGCAATAGGGTTTGTTCGCCAGAGCCGCGCTGCCACAAAAGCGAAAATTGTCATCACCGGGATGGCCGAACGGCCATTTGCAGCACGCGCCGGAGGTGCTAAGGGCGATCTGACGCATCGGTTTGACAGGCACTTTCGCCACCGGCCGAGGCGCAGCGACAACACTTCTGCCGCTACCCTGGCGCCGGATCGGCGAGGGGCGGGCCGGCAAGCCTAGACGATGTGCCTTACCAACGACGGCGTTCTTGGTAATGCCAATAAGTTTGCCGATTTCTGCGGTAGTCAGGCCTTCACTCCACAAACGGGTTACTTCTGCGATGCGCTCCGGTGTCCAAGTTGACATGATGGTTTCTCCCCGCCTCGGATTTTCTTAAGATTGTACAAGTCTGATCCTACATATTGTAGGACCGCCTAATGCACTCCCAAGATAGCGGGTCACACACTAATGGCAAGGGAATTTATCGATGCACCCACAATATATGGTGTGAATGGCTCGGGAAAAGGCTTGGATCAGGGATTCTGAGGGAGTATTTCACCGTTCCGTCGACGCTCAAAATAACCCGCCATATAATGCATTAAATAGCGCTGTTCGAATTCCTTTGAGCGGCGGTGGGCCTCTTTGATCGCTGCCTGGTCCATTGTTATCATCATGCCAATAGCCATGCGTTCCGCCTCTTCCGCCATATCGTGCAAGCCAATTTCCGGAGTTCCGGCGATGACCGCGGCGGTATTGTACATGTAGACGGCCTGTATATCGTTGCGCGCCACGCCACGGCCACGCGAATAGAGAATGGCCAGGTTGAATCGGCTCGGGGCATCGTATTGTTCGGCGGCAAGATGGAACCAGCGCGCCGCCTCACCAAAATTCTTCTCAACACCGAGCCCACCGGCATGCATTGAGCCCATATTAAACTGGCCCGTCACATCACCCTGGTTCGCCGCAAGTTGCGTCCATTTGAGCGCCTCACGAAAATCGACGGGGACCCCCTCGCCATGGATATGGAGACTGCCGAGCGCCGCCTGGGCGTTCGCGTCCCCGGCCTCTGCGAGTGAGAGCCACTGTTCACGCGCCCCACGAAAATCGCCCGCCTCGTAAGCTGCCCGCCCGGATTCAAAATCCGCTACCACCGAATTACTGCCGAGGGCCATTACGAATATCAACGCCAGTAGCATCGTGGCGTGGCTGACAAACTTCACTGCTTTGTACCCACTCTGAAGCCTTTCGCTTCTAAGCATTTGATTATAGACAACAAAGATATGTGTTAAAAGTTAGTTAGAGATTCAATCTCAAATTCAGGCGCCAAATCTAGAACAGATTAGCCCTTTGCAAAGTACGCAGGCTCACTCCCTAAACAATTTGGATTAAGGTCGCCTGTGGATCAATATTGTTTTCATTTCGGAGATACATGCTATGCCCAAGGTATTTTTTTTCATCGGTTTTTTAATGGCCGTAACTTATTCAATTCCTGGTACTGCAGATGTGATGGATGATTTAAAACATTCTTAAGAAATGAGTAAATTACTTTTAGAAGGTAAATTAGAAGAAGCGGCAGAAACTTTTTCAAAAATTGAAGACCCGAATATGAAAGAAATCCCAGCGGCCACTTTGCAAGGACAATTTCTAATAAGAGGCGATGTGACTAAGGAAGAATCATTTCTCGAGTATATTTTAAACGAAGATATCAGACAGATATCTTACCAATCATTGGCAACACAGTCTATTGTCCAAAACAAAAATTGCCCAAGGCAAAAAAATATATCGATTTATTGCTAGACTCGCAAATCCAAGAGTTCATATATGGCTTACTCCCATTTCCACCAAAATATCCGTCGGATTTCCACCGCAGGTGTCGTTCATATCCTGAGGGCATGCAGAAACAATTACATAGGAGTCCATCTCTGAACGCATCGTTACACTATCTCCAGATTTCGTCGATGGAGCTCGAACTTCGAAAGTGCCATCAGAGTTTAAAAAAAAGTTTGTGAATAAATTCCACGGTTGCGGCGTATAAGGAAGTGATAACCCTAATTCACTCAGAGCTTTGTGGAGATTGTCAGTACAATTTGCGTGAGATTCGTCAGCACCTAACTCAAGGTATCGATATTTATCGCAAGCGGCAAACTCCATATCATGTTCGCCAGGTGAATTATCTTCTAATAACGTAACAATTGGACGTCTGTGGTTGGTAAACGCTGAATTTCCTTCTCGCGGATATAACCGTTGGATTGAAGGCCTCGTATGTTCACAAGACAAGTGTTCAAAAATATCCAAACTGTTGAAGGCCCAAAAGTCAGCTGGCTGAGAACCAGAAACATCAATTATTCGAAACAGTTGCCCACGGTTAACTTTAAATCCAATACTAGTTCGAGCCTGAACATTAATCGACTTTACAGTAGCGAACTTATTTATTAATTTATTCATGAATTTTTATCTCTCGGCCAAATGTCAATTTCAAGTCCTTCAAGATACTTTTCTTAATAAGAATTGATTAATTTTTTTAAATTTTCTTACATAAAGCGGTGCTAATGAAATCGATGAAATCTATAGCTATATCCTATTAGGGTTTCATATTGCAAGCCTCTCCAACTATTAATTAAATATTTATTCTGCTTCAGTAAATCGGAATTGTTTGAAAAACAAATTGGTTTAATTCCGCCGTATATAATTAATTTAAAATAATAGGAGTGAATCTAAATGATCGACCTTTATACATCACCCACACCAAACGGTTGGAAAGCAGCAATGGTGCTTGAAGAGTTGGCACTAGATTATACGGTTAAATATATTGATCTTGCCGTTGGTGATCAGCACAAACCCTCTTTTATCGCGATGAATCCCAATGGCCGTATTCCAGTTATTATCGATCATGATGTCTCGGGGCTGACCATATTTGATTCAAATGCCATTCTGTTTTATTTGGCTGAAAAGACAGGGAAGTTATTACCGTCCCACGATTCTGACCGCTACGAGGTGATGCAATGGCTTATGTTTCAAGCAAGTGGTATCGGGCCGATCCAAGGGCAGGCCGTCGTCTTTGAACGCTACTATCCCACCGACGTGCCGGCTGCAAGAACTCGATACCATAATGAAACCCGTCGATTATATGAAGTGGTAAATACCCGTCTGGTAGATCGGACTTGGTTGGCGGGTGATTTCTCAATTGCCGATATTTCGAATTGGTCGTGGATCCGCAGTCACCGCTGGGCCCGCGTTCCAACCGACGGCCTGACGAACCTAGAACGCTGGATGGATCAGATGCGTGCACGTCCGGCATGTGAGCGGGGGCTAAATATACCTCCTTCGCCAGGGCGCGCAGATGCGGTCAAATCATTTGGCAGTGCGATGACGACGACATGATGGAGGAAAACACTATAATTGACATTAATGGAATGGCGCATGTGATCCTGACCGTCAGTCAATTCGAAAAAGCCCGCGTATTCTACAGCGGGCTTTTGCCGCAATTTGGCATGTCTCTTGTTCATGATGGGCTTGATTTCTGCTACCACGTTGGAGCTCGAACAGCGATTGGGGTCCGCAAATGCGATCCAGAATTCGCAGATGAACGTTTCCAACAATATCGTGTCGGGTTACATCATATCTGCCTTCGTGCAAGGTCGCGTCACGACGTTGATAAAACGGCCTTGCTTGCAGCGGAACTTGGGGCAAAGATCGTTCGTGGTCCAGAGGAGCGCGACTGGGCTCCGGGATATTACTATGTTCTGTTTGAAGACCCTGATGGCATACGTCTGGAAGTAAACTTTATTCCCGGGGCAGGTCTGCTGAAAGAGGGAGAAAGCTTCAGATCTATTGACGACTATGTGCGTGTCAGTGGGCAGGATATCGCGTCTAAAGAATAATATATTAAGCCCTTTTATTTCTTTCCATGTAGTCACGGATATTCACTTTCCCACCGCAGCGATATGGCTTGGCCCGCGGGCATCATTTTTCTATCACTCTTGGTTTTAGAACTGAGTTCTTAGAGATGTCCCTTGATTTCTAGAAGGAAAATATAGAGCAGCTTGAGTTGAAAACTTTAGATGAATGCCGCCGAATGATTTATTTGGCCCGGTTTCCGTAGACCGCTGAACGTTTTTCCAAAAATGCTTTCATTCCTTCGCGCGCGTCTTCCCTCAAAAACAGGCGCCGTTGCGTCTTATACTCATAGGATAATGTCTCGGATAAAGTGCTCTCCGCACCGCGGTAGATGCCCTCCTTGATTGCAGAGAGCGTTTCTGCTGGCCCGTCGGCAAGGCGGCGTGCGAGTTTTGCAGCTTCTTCTCGCAATGTTTCGTCTGGTACCACTCGATTGACTAGGCCGAGTTGATGCGCCTCACTAGCGTCGATACGATCGCCTAACATCATCAACTCCATAGCTTTTGATGTTCCAACAAGCTTGGTCAAAAAATCAAAGCCACCCCAATCCGGTATTAGGCCGATCTTTATGAAACTTTCCGCGAATACTGCTTTGTCGCTGGCAATCCTCAGATCACAGGCGAGTGCCAGATTCATTCCGCCGCCGGCGGCGGCGCCATTAATCGCGGCCAGGACTGGTTGTGGCATGCTACGGATCTGTTGAATGACCTTGCCAGCGATGTTCATCCGCGCCTCGACGATCGACAGGTCATTCTCTTCTTGCAATTTCGCCATGCTTGCGATGTCTCCACCGGCGGAAAACGCTCGCCCCGCACCGGTAATCACAATACATCGAACAGCCTGATCGTTGGCGCATTCTTCGAGGCGCTTGAATAGTGCTTCGCGCATACCATCCTCGAATGCATTCATCACGTCGGGTCGGTTGAGTGTCAAAACCGCAACGCCGTCAGAAAGCTCAAATAGTAATCTGTCACCACTAGATTTCGATCTTTTTGCTATTCCCACTCAATTGTCCTTTCCTTGCAAGCGAATGATTTGGTTGATATGCGTCAAACCAGAATCCTATCTATGTCTGAAGAAACTGGTGCGCCCCACCATGTTGACAACATAAAGCCACTATCAAAAGGTGGTCGACATCATCCCAGCAACCTCCAGATTATCACGGCGGGGATGAACCTGCATAAAGGTGCAAGGTGGGAATAGGTTAATAATTGGGGTAGTGGCTTAGCTTGTCGCGATTTTCTTTTTTGGATCGAAGAACGGCTTTTTCATAACAATCGCTGGTATGGTGCCCATTGGTGTTGCCGCCTCAAGCTGCTGGCCGAGCTTATCAAAGCCCGTTTTTACCATTGCCAGGGCGATATTTTTCTCGAGGCGCGGCGAATAGATGGCTGATGTAACCTTGCCGATGGCCCGGCCATCAATGGCAAGCTGCCAAAAGGTTGTGTTAGGGCCTTGTAATGGTGCGCAATCCAAAACCAGCCCTACTTGGCGCCGTTCAACACCTTCATCACGAATGCGGGTCAGAGCAGCTTTGCCAATAAAATCAGTCTCCATTTGCAAATCAACCAGCCGCTCCAAGCCAAGCTCGAAGGGGTTGGTGTTGATGTCTGCATCTGCATGATAGGACAACATGCCTCCCTCAATCCGGCGGATTGATGAAGTATGGCCAGGTTGTAAGCCAAGGGGGGCACCTACCGACATGATTTTGTCCCACAGTTCGGTACCGCGCGATCCATCCCGAAGATAGATTTCATAGCCCAGCTCGCTTGACCAGCCAGTGCGTGAGACGATCAGTGGAATGTCGCCCAGCTCCATTTCACGAAACCAGTAATAACGAAGATCTATAATGTCGTTGCCAAACAGTGCTTGTATTATTTCCCCAGATCTTGGTCCTTGCAGCTGCAAGGGGGAGACATCAGGCTCGCTGATACTGACATCCATCCCACTATGAATAGCAACCCCTTCCGCCCACAGCCGAACGTCACTGTCAGCAAGCGAAAGCCAGAAATGATTCTCCGCAAGCCGTAATAGTACCGGATCATTGATAATGCAGCCTTTGGCGTTGGTGATCAGAACATATTTGCATTGACCAACTGCAATCTCCGAAAGATTGCGAGGAGTTAATATCTGCACAAATCTGGCCGCATCGGGACCTGTAATTTCCACCTGACGCTCGACCGCAACGTCGCATAGAATGGCTGCGTTAATCAGGTTCCAAAAATTTTGTTCAGGATTGCCAAAATCACGCGGTATATACATATGATTGTAAACTGAGTAATCCTTTGCGCCCCACCGAACGGTAGCGTCGAAAAAAGGAGATTTCCGAATTTGTGTTCCAAATCCAAACTGGTCGGAATTTTTCTTCAAGCGTCACCTCTGACGTCACTCTCTCTCACTTTTTTCTCCATCTTCAAAGCACTCTAGGGGAAATGGTTCTTGGGTACGTATATTGATTCTACGTACCTAATGAGGGAGTGGTGAAAACCTTTTACACCGCTCACCAATCAGGTGACTCTGGACTTCCACATTCTTGAAATCACATCGAGGTGGAAACCTGTAAAGAACTCACTCCTTCCAGGACTAATTCATGTATTATATAAAATACTTAATTATAATACGTACAGAACCGTATTTATTGACCGATTTCTACTTTTCGTATTTTCCCACTCATAAACATTAATTAATATTTTGTGTTAATTTGTTTTTGGGTTGCGCCTTGAATCAAATCAATTATTTCATCAATCCGTATAACTTTAGCATAGGCGATTCCAATACTAACGTGCACAGCGTGCTTAATTTCCTTTACAGTAAGCCCTCCTGCAGGGAAGGTTTCCGTACCGTCCTCCATAAAAAACACATGATAGTCCTTCGTCGCACCTTCGCGTGCCGTGGTTTCACAACATAAATTTGTACAGGTTCCACTAACAATAATTGTATCTATGCCATGTGAGCGCAACACATTGTCTAGATCAGTGCTGCTAAAAGCACCCGATCGTGGTTTTTCAAGGATGATATCATTTGTTTGAACGTCCAAATCAGGGTGCAACTCTGCCGTTTCTGCTCCCTTTGCTAAAAGGCCGCCTTGAATAGCGTCAATCAGTTTTCCTAAGGTTCCTATATTACTGCCATCAGGTCGAGTGACGTGACGGGTGTGTACAACCATTATACCCGCTTTGCGACACGATTTGGCCAAGCGATTAACATTGGGAATCAAGGCTGTGGCGTTGGGTACTGAATACGGTCCCCCTCCTAAAAAGGCAACCTGCATATCAACGTTGATAAGCGCCATCTTTGTCGGATCTACTGAAAATTCAGTCATCGACTTTTTCCCAAATAATTGATTTTACAATCTTTATTTCCACTCGATAGTAACCCAACCTAAATATACATATATATCATTTACTTAGTATTGCTTAGTATCCCATGTACAACAAATGTTCTAACCGATTCCTGTTGTACGCTTTTTTACGTCTACGTTTCTACCACTTTGCGATAGTTTACAAAATCTTAGGCTGGGCATCAGATATACCTAGTCGTGGTAAATACCTTTTAGGAGTTGGATAATTATGAAAGTCTACGACATACATTTTCTATCCATCATGATCTTAAAGGGTGTAAAAGTTAACTCCAATTATAACTCTATCTTTATTTCCGCCATAAACCGAAGAGTGGTATCTATCGGCAGGGAAAATCGTTATAAATCCTTTCCTGGGAAGAATATCTTCGCTGGGTTCATAAAACTGTAAAACCCCTGGTTCACTGCAATCCTGATCTCCAACAGACAGGTAATACACAAGGCTATACTTTTGCTTAGCTAAACTAAAGGTAGAATCTTTGTCTATTTCATTCACATGGTTATGGCGGTTTGTACCACCTCCAGAACCAAAGATACTAAGGAAAGAGTCGTATAAAAATATATTAGAACTGAAGACTTTCATTAAGATACTCTTTAAGTCTTCTTCTAACTTTTTTATCGTAAAATGATCATCTTGAAATAAATTATATCGTGAACCTTTGGTGTTACCGAAGCTGGGATCATTTTCCTTATCTAGATCTACTAGTTTTATCTTATACAGATAAGTAATGAGTTCTTTTTCTACTAACCTTTTTAATATGAGAATTTTTGAGGGGAGGGACCCATTAAAAACTGAATTCGTTATATTTCCAACACTAGGTTTGGTATTTTCACGCGCCATTCTTTCCTGCATGACACTTAATAACAGACTAAATAGCTGTGACTTAGGGTCAATCGCATTTGCTCTTTTTATGCTGCTAAGTGCGGATTTTTTATCTCCAGTAGCATAAAGAAGAATACCCAAGTTGTTGTTGGCTTCGGCAAAGTCTGATTTTAACGCTATCGCTTGCTTATAACTTAACTCAGCCTCTTCTAACCTATCCAACCCCTTTAGCGTATTACCCAGATTATTGTAGGCTTCGGCATAGTTAGGTTTCAACGCTATCGCCTGCTTGTAGCCTACTTCAGCCTCCTCTAATCTACCAAGTTCTTGGAGCGTAACACCCAAGTTGAAGCAGGCTTCGACATAGTCTGGTTTCAATACTATCGCTTGCGTAAAACTTACTTCAGCCTCTTCTATTCTGCCCAACTGTTTTAGCATAGTTCCCAGGTTGTTGTGGGCTTCGGCATAGTCAGGTTTTAACGCAATCGTTTGCTTATAACTTAGTTCAGCTTCCTCTAACTTTTCCAACATTTTTAGCGTATTACCCAGGTTGTTGTGGGCTTCGGCATAATCAGGTTTCAACGCTATCGCCTGCTTGTAGCCTGCTTCCGCCTCCCCTAATCTACCAAATTCTAAGAGCGTATTACCCAAGTTGTAATGGGCTTCTGCATCTTGGGGCATTAATTGTACCGCTTTTTGGTTAGCAGTTAGAGCTTCATCTTTTCTGGCTGTTTTCCCCAATACAGCGCCCAACACTTTCCAGGCGAATTGATGCTTGGGGAATTCGTAAATGAAGGACATTGCAAGGTCCTCAGAATCGCTAACTCGTCCGTTTTGGTAAAGCTCCAAGAGAGTGTCGAGTTGCGCCTGAGATGGGCTCGCACTACCAGCATTTTCCGTATGGGGTATGGGTACTATTTGTACCTTTAAGGAGTTAAGTTTCTCTCCATCAAATCCTCGCTTTTCTGCCTGTTCAAGGACTTGATTCGCTACTTCAAACTGTTGTTCTTTAATTAGCGCGTCAATGTAGCTAAGCCAAAACTGTTCGATTTTCGGATTGGCTTCGAGAGCAATTTTAAACAGTGGCAATGCTGCATAAACTTTATTAACTGACACTGCTAATACACCTAGATTATGGTTAGCGTCTGGGTGCAATGGCTGAGACTGCAAGATAGCTCGATAAAGACGTTCAGCATCTTGTAGCTTACCTTTTTTATGTGCTGCAATACCCTGTTGCAGTGTTTGTTTAATAGTTAATTCCATCGCTTAGATTTTTTGTGAAAGGTTTATGTAACTAACTAATATTATGAAATAAATTGGCAGTTCTACTAATATGGCTATGAACAAGTTCATCAGATTGCCTTCGCATACCCATGTTCATTTACTTTGAACGATGTCGGTGCGTTTGCTCTCTGTCGTTTCAGGTCGGTATGCCCATAATGTGTTTCAGTGTGGTGGATAGTAGTTTCTGCCATTTCTGGCAAATCATAACTACTTATCTGTGTATACAATCGTGCGGTTATTGTGAAGTGACGCAGTGAATTAAATAAGTGATATTCCTCGATGAGAAATCAGGGTTTTTATCTCTGGTATCGCAATAATCAATTAGGTCACGGCACAACCGATAGTATTCAGATTTATTTATTCCCAGAAGCAAAATGTAGAGCAGATAGGCGTTGTGCGAAGTATGAATAAGTCGCAAAGGCAGAACAAGTTCTGGATTTTTTTCTCTAAACCCTCGATATCTAGCTTGTTGCTCTTGGCACCAAGGTGCTCCTCCATCAGACTAGCCCCACCACGAAGGCTAACCCTTATAACTGATTGATAATATGACATATTTTCAAGTTCTAGGCCTGACAAGGTTCAACATATAGACTGGAATCATGGTGCCTGATAAAAAATGTCATGATTACGCTGAGAACTGAATTTATCGCTGGAAGAAAAAATACGGGAGCATCAAGATGGCCGAAGCCACCCAATAGTGGTCCGTTGAGGTAAAAGATGCCTGAGCAGAAACAGACGCTAACCATCCCCCAAGCGATAGACCTCGCAATGCAACATCACAAAGAGGGTCGCCTGTCCCGAGCGGAAACCATCTATAACCAGATATTGCAGAGTAATCCTGATTAGCCCATTCCCTTGCATCTACTGGGTGTAATCGCGCATCAGGTCGGAACGAACGACGTCGCCGTTGATCTAATTACCAAAGCCGTAACCGTTAGGCCTGATTATGCTGAGGCGCACAATAACCTGGGCAATGCCTTCCAGGACCTGGGCAGACAGGATGAAGCCGTCGCCAGCTACCGAAAGGCCATTGCTCTCAAACCCGCTTATGCCAACGCGCACAATAACCTTGGCACTGCATTCCGGTACCTTGGACGGCTTGATGATGCCCTGGAGAACTACCGTAAAGCCCTCGCTATCAACCCTAATTTTGCCGAGGCTCACAGCAACCTGGGTCTAACGCTCCAGGATCTTGGCAGGCTGGAGGATGCCGTCGTCAGTCACCAGAAGGCCCTTAGCCTTAACCCAAATTACGCTGAATTACACAATAACCTTGGCATTGCACTTTCGGCCCTTGGCAGGCTGGAGGACGCCATGGCCAGCTACCGTGAGGCCCTGAATTACAAGCCAGACAATGCTGAAGCTCACTACAACTTAGGGAAAGTACTCAAGGACCTGGGGAAGCTGGATGAAGCCTTGGCCAGCTACGAAAAGGCCCTGGTTATCACTCCTGAATTTGCCGAGGCGCATTACAACCTCGGAACTCTGCTCCAGGACCGTGGAAAGCTAGATGAAGCCTTGGCCAGCTACCAAAAGGCTCTCACTATCAATCCCTATTACACCGACGCACACAACAACCTTGGCAATGTGCTAAAGAGCCTTGGCAAGCTGGAGGAGGCCTTAAAGGTTTTCAATTCTTTAGACACAGCAGACGGATATGCTGCTGCATTGGAATGTTTATTTGCGCTTGGAAGGTACGATGAATTTTATGAGATGCAACACACCTTCATGGATAAAAACAGAACCAATATACGAGCTGCCGCAATAAGCTGCTTTGCTTCACAACAACTTAACCACCTTGATCCACATCCATTCTGTAAGAAACCAATAGATTTTCTTCGTGTGTATAAATGTTTAGACGATGGTGAAAACCATGATGGATTATTGATGGGTCTTATTGACGAGATCAAGGGCCGATTAGCCATCTGGGAGCCACCGTTAGGTTCAACTAGAGGAGGGTTCCTAACAGCAACAAGAAACTTGTTTGACAATCCAGATGGGAGAATTGCCGACTTAGAACAAATAATTAAGGATAATATAGAAAAATATTATTGTGAATTTTCTTCAAGAGAGTGTGTTTTTATTGACTCATTCCCAAAAACATTATCTCTGACAGGTTGGTTTGTTCGGCTTTTAAAAGGGGGACATCAAACTGAACACATACATCCGGGCGGTTGGCTTAGTGGTGTTTTTTACCTGCAAGTACCAAATTTGTCTAATCAGCAAGAAGGCTCTATCGAATTAAGTTTATGGGGGCACAACTATCCAATAATAAATAAAAACTATCCGAAAAAGCGCTATTATCCAAAAAATGGGGATCTTATACTGTTTCCTTCCTCCCTATTTCACAGGACTATTCCCTTTCAGTCCTATGAAGAGAGATTGTGCATCGCCTTTGATCTGATCCCAAATAAAATATTCTGAAATATTTTCTCTAGGACTTTGATGATGATTAATTAGCTAAATACCATGCGCAATCGGAAATGCAACTCAACATTAAGCGAAAGTGCAACCAACACGGGTTTCGGTAAGATCTCACAGGTACGTCGTACCACTCGTCACTGGATATTTGCATATCCCGTGGGCATCATTCTTTTCTATCGTTCCTAGTTTTAGAACTTAGTTGATAGAGACATCTCTTGTTCTTCTTTGTTTTCAACGCTCTAAGCTAAATGAAAGCCGGCACATGAAGTATTTTTGAAGTTTTCGTTGAACTGAAACTTATTGAAATACACTATTTTTTTGTCGTGGGCATCATTCCTACTCAACAACCCTTATCCCCCAACCCATTGTTTTTAATAGATAAAAATATTTGTAAGAAGTTAGTTAGACGTTCCAAAAGTCTTGTAAGTAATTGATTTTATTTAAATTATTTTTCAAAGACTACTCCCACTCAATCGCTCCACTAAAAATTACCAAATGAAATCAATGGGTTGAAAATTATTTCAAGTGTTTTAGAAGTTGGAGGGTGATAAAAAATCATACCTCTTTTCCCATTCTCCAATGATAACAATAAGTTGGCCATGGGCTCACCTAGAACGCTTTCGCCGACCCTTCCCGGTACTTGTTAGATGGCACGAACCCGGTCATCTCGGGCGCT
>Ga0315338_1000544_pt1 | contig 81047 bp, 72 predicted proteins | sample ASW8metaG_FD_204518 | JGI IMG/M metagenome (GOLD analysis project Ga0315338, IMG submission 204518) | Ammonia-oxidizing marine archaeal communities from Monterey Bay, California, United States - ASW #8 | ecosystem: Environmental > Aquatic > Marine > Coastal | place: USA: California | collected...
ACCTCGGTGGGTGCGATCACGGCCGGCGTATGTGCAGTGACTGGCGAGCCTTGTGCGCGCGACGACAACTGCAGCTCCGGCTCGTGTTTCGTGCCGCCCGGAGGCTGCTATCAGGACATGGGCGGTGGATGCCCGTGTGGGGGCGGAGTGTTCTGCCTCGGCCCGGACGGCGCGCAGACCTGTCACTCACTGCAGAGTGCGCAGCCGTGCAGCAGCGACCAGGACTGCGGAGGCGGCCTGCGATGCTTCAACCGCGGTCAGGTGTTTCAGCGGTTGGTGGCTCCTCTGGCCGAGCGAAATGGCAGCACTGCGGTCTTCACGAGCAGCGGGCGTTGTCTCGAGGACACCGCCACCGCCTGCGCCGATGACTCCGAGTGCGCCGACGGCGAATTCTGTGAAGACGCGTCCACCTGCTTGCGAGACCACGGCCCCTGCGGTGCAGCAGGAGAGTGTCCGCCGCAGTCTTCGTGTGTAGGCGAGCTTCTGGTATCTGCTGCCGCTGATAGCGACGCCGACGAGCTACTCGACCCGTTCGACAACTGTCCGACCGTTGCCAATCCTACGCAGACCGATAGTGATGCAGACGGAGTAGGCGATGCCTGCGCGGTGCAGACGTGTGGAGATGGTGCGATGGAAGGGAACGAAGAGTGCGACGACAGCAACCTCGATGACGACGATGGATGCGACTCGAACTGCACGTTGACCGCTTGCGGCAACGGGATTCTAACCAGTGGTGAAGAGTGCGACGACGGCAATCTGGCGACCCGCGATGGCTGCGACGGAAACTGCACCCTGCCGGTTTGCAAGCTCGCTGTTTCGCCGGATGGAGACGGGAAGTCGTCGGTAAAGATCAAGGACCATGTCGACGACGGCAAGAACCAGCTCAAATGGAAATGGGGCAAGGGCGAACAGGTGATGCTTGGTGAGTTCTTGGACCCGGCCAACACGTCCGCGGCCAGCTACCGGATCCGAGTCTTCGACGACACGACGAGCAGCGTCAGCCCGATCTACTCGGCGGTCGTGCCGGCGATGGGAACCTGCGACGGCAAGCCCTGCTGGAAAGCGGCGGGCACCAAGGGCTTCAAGTTCAAGGACAAGGCTGGAAGCAACGGCGCAATCACGGGGATCAAGCTGGCAGCGGGCGAAGATGGCAAGGCGAAGGTGCAGATCAAGGCCAAGGGAGCAGCTCTGTCGCCGTTCGTGCCGCCTCTTGCGCTCGACGTTACGGTAGAGCTTCTGATCGATGACGGTGTATCAACCACGTGCCTGCAGACGACATTCTCCAGCGCGAAGAAGAACGAGCCGGGGCAGTTCCAGGCCAAAGGGCCTTAGTGCTTGACTAGACTCGGATTTGAACGTCTCGTGTCGGTTTCTACGAACGGTCAGTAGGCCGGCCGCATTGCCGACGCGTACAGGTACGCGTCCGTTGGACTGCCGGCGGCCGACCGTCGTCTAGTCGGGAAGACGCGTGAGCAGTCCGGGCGTCCCTCAGAAGGCACTTTTCGCCGGCGTCTTCGCGCTCTGGCTTCTCTGTTTCGCGCTCCAGTTCCAAACCGTAGTTCGCGGTCAGGCGTTCTCGTCTGTGAACGTCGCTGCACCAGCTACACCCGACGACTATCCCAGCGTCACAGGTCTCGTTCCCTATGTCGGTGCGGAAGAGTCTGGACTGCTGGTTGGAGATAGACTGTTGCGTGTCGGTGAAGCCGATCTTCGCGGCGTCAGCCCGCTGGGAGTCTGGCTCAGCGCAGCCGAGGAGGGCGGAACGAACACGAGCGTCCGTGTCGTGTTCGAGCGAGGGAGCGAGCGCCGGACAACCGACCTGCCCCTCGGCTCCGCCGTGCTCTTCTGGTCGTTTCTTCCGCTGTCGGTCGTCTTTGTAGCTACCGCATCGCTGCTCTACCTGAGGTCGTATCAATCGGAGTCGGCGAGAGCGTTTGCAGCAACGTTCATGTGCGCAGGGTTTCTGTTCTCCTCGCAATTCTTCGGCAGCAAGCTCGAGAGCTACGCGGGCCTCGCCGTGTTCTTCGTCGCTTTCAGTCTGAATCAGCCGCTATGGATTCGCGCGCTACTTCTCTTTCCGCACGACGTGCGCCCCACAAGCAAGCTGGCGAGATGGGGGCCGTGGTGTTTGCTGATCGTGGCCCCGCTCGAGATGAGTCGCATCTTTGGAGCGCCGCTGCCGACCAGTATCGGGTATCCGGCTTCGTACACCGGGCTCGCGATCGCGTTTTGTACCGGATTCTATGTGCTCAGGCGCGCTTACGGCGCCGCCGATGCGATCGGCCGCCGCAAGCTGAGGATCGTCCTGTTCGGCGGGTATTGCACCGCATTCCCGCCGATCGCTGCGCTCGTCGTTGCGGCCCTATTGCCTCACCTCTCGTGGGTGACGTTCGCCGGCTACATCGCGGTTGCTGCACTTCCCATATCGCTCATCATCGCGATCACTCGATATAACCTCTTCGACATCGATCGCCTGATAAGCGCGACTGCAACGTACAATGCCATCGCGGTCGTGTTTATCGCGGCCGGGCTGGTGATCGTGCCCAGGACGGCACAGGCTGCCTCGACCCTTCTGGGACTGGAGCCGTCTGTAGGACAGGCCATCGTGTCACTGCTGCTCGCATCGCTCATCGTTCCGGCCAGTCGAATGACGCGGCCGTGGATCGAGAGCATGTTCTTCGTTGATCGCTACGCTGTCGATCAGGGCTTCCAGGAACTCCTGAGTGAGCTTGCCGAATACACCGACCCCGTGTTGCTGACCAAGCGCCTGGGCGAGCGAATTGGTGAGCTGCTGCGCCCGGATGCCTGCATCATCTACCAGGAGGCCAAGGCGGAGTATTCCCCATCGTTCGTTGCCGGTCGCACCGACCCTCCCACTTTCGAGGCGACCAGTCCGCTCGTCGCCTCGCTGCGCCAGAGTAAGCGGCCTCTCGTCATCGAGGCGAAAGGCGGTCGGCGAGACACGCCGTCGATCAGCCCGTTCGATCGAGCAGCCCTCGAGACTCTGGCCGCGGCGGTCGTCGTGCCGGTCCGTCATCGAGAAGACCTTCTCGGGTTCGTGTGCCTTGGCGAAAAGAGCTCAGGCGACGTCTATACCTCGACGGATATCGCGCTCCTGAGTGCGGTCGCCGACAAGGCTTCACTGGGGCTCACCGAGAAGACCGCGCAGCCGTCTGCGGATGAAACGACCAAGCTGGCGATGCGTTTTGGCCGCTACGAAGTTGGCGAGCAGGTTGGCAGTGGCGGCTGTGCGGTCGTCTACCGGGCACAGGATCCCACGATCGGCCGTACGGTCGCTCTCAAGGTCATCGGAGCGGATCCGGTCGATGAGGCGGCAAGCACAGAAGGGGAGGCGTCGGAAGGAGAGAGGCGGTTTCTTCGCGAAGCCGCAGCCGCCGGATCACTTCAGCACCCGCATATCGTGACGCTCTATGACGCCGGTTGTGATTCTGACTGTTACTACCTTGCGATGGAGTTCGTCGAAGGCGAGACCTTCGCGCAAGAGCTGCAGCGCCGCGAACGTGTTCCGGTCGCACGAGCGATAGAAGTCGGCGTTAGCGTTGCCGAGGCTCTCGACTACGCGCACGAGCATGGAGTGGTCCATCGCGACATCAAACCCGGCAACTTGCTCGTTCTACCGGATGGAACGGTCAAGGTTGCCGATTTCGGCATCGCTCGGCTCACGACCGCCAGCACGGCTACGGTGGCGGGCACGTTCCTGGGAACCCCCAACTACGTTTCCCCCGAGCAGCTCAGTCAATCGGAGATAGACGGTCGATCGGATCTCTTCTCGCTTGGGATCGTTTTGTACGAAGCGCTAACGGGTGAACACCCGTTTCGGCGGGCAAGTCTGGCGGCCACGATCAACGCGATCGTGACCTTCGACCCGAAGCCGCCAGACGAGATCATCGCCACGGTTCCGGCTGCAGCGTCGAGGGCGATCATGCGTGCTTTGGAGAAGGACCCCGGAAATCGGTTTCAGCACGGACGGGAGCTTGCAGAGGCCCTGCGTGCGCGGGCCGAGAAGGCCGAGTCGAGCAGGTCGGCCACGACCAAACGTCGGCTCACGACGATTCTGAGCGCCGATGCGGTCGGTTACAGCCGGCTCATGGGCCGCGATGAAACCGGAACACTTGAAAGTCTGAAGACGCGACGCCACTTGATGGACGAGCTCTTCGACACCCATGACGGCCGGGTCTTCGGGACTGCAGGCGATAGCATCGTAGCCGAATTCGCCAGTGCAGTGGAGGCGGTACGGTGTGCCGTCGAGATTCAACAGGCCGTTGCTCGTCACAATGCCGATCTGCCCGAAGATCATCGCATGTTGTTTCGCATCGGCATCAACCTTGGCGACGTGATCGTCGATGGCGGCAATCTCTTTGGCGACGGTGTGAACATATCAGCGCGCCTGCAGGCGCTGGCCGCGCCAGGCGGTATCTGTCTTTCGGCGACCACGTACGAGCAGGTGCGGCGGAAGCTGCCGCTCCGTTTCGAGGATCTTGGAGACCAGGCCGTGAAGAACATTGCGGAGCCTGTACGCGTGTATCGTGTCGGCGACGCCGTCGACGAAACTGCATGACGCCGAAAGGCTTTCTTCGGTGCTTGCCAGCCGTACTCGTGTCGGTCGGTCTCATCACGCTCTCGTTCGCACCGTCACAGCTGCGGCCGCTGGCCTGGGTCGCGCTGGCTCCGCTGCTGGTCAGCTTGCGATCTACGACGCTACGCACAGCGATGGCGTTGGGCGCTCTGTGGGGAATGGCGGGCGCATACTGCGTTACCGACTGGTTACCGCGGGCCGTAGCGCTGTACTACGGCCAGCCGCTCTGGCTGGGGTTGGCTCTGTTCGCGAGCGCTGCATTCACGATGGGCGCGATCTACTACATGATCTTCGCCGCGTTTTACTGGTGGCTCGGTAGCATCGCGGCTCGGTTGGTTCCCATCCTCGCGGGAGCCGCCTGGGTAGCCGCTGAGTTCGGACGTTGCCGCATGCTCGGTGGAAATCCGTGGGGGCTGCTCGGCTACACGCAGACAGGTTATATCGCGTCCGAATCTGCGGGCGCGGCGTCGCTACTCCGTTATGCACCGCTCCAGGTCCTGCAGGCTGCGGATCTTGGTGGCGTCTACGCCGTGTCGTTCGTGGTGGCGATCACGAACGCCGCGCTCGCTGAGCTCTGGCTCGCGTACAGGAGGGGGGGGAGCCGGCGCCGGATCGCTACCGAGCTCACGTGTGTGGCCGTCGTACTTCTTGCGGTAGCCACGTACGGGCAAGTTCGGCTGTCCCGAGGCCTGGTGGATGCCGGACCGGAGATAGAGGTCGCGGTCGTGCAGGGCAACGTCGACATGGGCTCGCAGTGGCACGAAGCACACTACGGCGAGAATCTGATCGCGTACCTTCGCTTGACGCACGCAGCTCTGAAGAGTGGCGAGCCACGAGTGATCTTCTGGCCGGAGAACTCGATGACGTTCTTCGTCGACACCGAGCCGGCCTACCGAAGCCAGATCGCGCGAGTTACGCGGCCGGCCGACGTAGAGCTGGTCGCAGGAGCGCCGCGACGCGAAGGAGACCTCGAAGAGAAGTATTTCAACAGTGCGTTCGTGATCCGGCCCGACGGAGACGTGACCGCGCGCTACGACAAGGAGCATCTGCTGCCGTTCGCGGAGTATTTTCCTTTTGGAAGCATAGACTACCTGCGCCGATCGTTCGGTCGGGTAGGGGAATTCACGGCAGGTCGCGACCCCGGCCCGCTTCCAACGCGCGCGGGTGTGGCGGGAGTCGCCATCTGCAACGAAGCCATGTTTGCCAGCGTGGTCGGAGAGCGGATACGGGCGGGAGCGACCTATCTGGTCAACCTATCGAACGACACGTGGATACAGGACACCGAGTTCGCCGAGCAGCAATTCAACCTCGTTTCGATGCGCGCCGTCGAACAGCGGCGGTACCTGGTTAGGGCCTCCACATCCGGTCCCTCGGGCATAGTCGATCCATTCGGCCGCATCACGGCACGCACTCGACCATTCTCCGCCGATTTCGTTGCCGGGCGCGTTCGCGCGATCGAAGCGAAATCGTTCTACGGCCGTCACGGCGATCTCTTCGCGGGCGCGTGCCTCGTGGCCGTCCTCGGATTCTGGCTCATTCGCCGCGATCACCGGAAGCTGGCGAGTTGAACAGGGGAGCTGCGGCGCACAGGGCGGCCGGACACGGCGCCACCATGGCGACTGTTGTTCTAAGGATCGACTGACTGTAAGGCCTGGCCTCTTATGCATCGTTCAACACGAGACGAAGCCGGAGCCGCCGATCGCGCCAGCTCCTGCGACGACGTCATGGATTCCTCCGAAGTTAAGTGGCCCAGCGACGGTTCGCGCCAGGCGATGCCGCGCATGGCAGCTGCCTCTCTTGTGGAGCTTCGACTCATCCAGCGGGCGCTGAAGCGATTGGGGGCCGGCAACATACGCGTCGAGCTCTGGGATGGATCCGGCGCTGGGCCGACTGGCGAAAGGGCGACGACAACCGTGTTCGTTCGCCGTCGCCGCGCGCTGCTCCGCATGCTCGTGGATCCGGAGTTCGCCGTCGGTGATTGCTATTGCGAAGGCGAGATCGAAGTCCAGGGCGATCTGGTAGCGTTGCTCGAGGCCGCGAACCGTGGAGAGTCGCAGGAAGCCTCGCGCAGGTCCGTGTGGACTCACCGGCTAAGCCGCTACCAGTGGGCCATCGGCCGACGGCGCGCGCGCCGCAACATTCGGCGCCACTACGATCTCAGCAACGACTTCTACCGGCTCTGGCTCGATCCGACCATGACGTACTCCTGCGCGTACTTTCCCTCGCATGGAGCCAGTCTCGCGGATGCGCAGACAGCTAAGCTCGATCGCATATGCCGCAAGCTGGCGCTGCGCCCTGGGGAACGTGTCATCGAGGCAGGCTGCGGCTGGGGCTCACTGGCCATCCACATGGCCGCTCATTACGGCGTACAGGTGAAGGCTTACAACATCTCGCATGAGCAGATCGTTTACGCCCGGGAGAGAGTCCGAACGCTGGGGCTCGCCGACCGAGTCGAGTTCGTGGAGGACGACTATCGCGCGATCAGTGGCCCGGCCGGTGCCTTCGTCTCGGTAGGGATGCTCGAGCATATTGGGAGACGGCACTACCGTGAGCTCGGGGCCGTGATTCATCGATGCCTCGAACCCGGCGGGCGCGGGCTGATCCATTCGATCGGACGACACCGGCCGATGCCTCCCAACCGCTGGATGCAGAGGAGGATCTTTCCCGACGGCTACGTCCCGTCGCCGAGCGAGATGGCAGAAGTATTGGAGCCCAACGAACTTGCCATTCTGGACGTGGAGAATTTACGGGAGCACTACGCCAGGACCCTCGATCACTGGCTGGAGAACTTCGAGGGTGTCTCTGATGAGGCAGAGCGGATGTTCGATCAGCGATTCGTCCGGATGTGGCGTCTGTACCTTGCAAGCTCCGCTGCGTCGTTTCGCACGGGCTGGCACCAGCTGTACCAGATCGTGTTTGCGCCGAACGACGCAGACTGGGTCGCTCCGCGAGTGTAGCGGTCGGTCCGCTCCTCGACTCGCTGCGCGATCCGACCTCGCACTCCGTCGGTTACTAGGCGGCCTCGGACATGGCCGTTCCCGAGTCTGGCGCGATCGAGGAGCCAACCAGCTCGAGTACGGAGCGGTCGTAAAGCAACGTCGTATGGCCAGCATCGCCGACGCGCACGGTCGCATAGCCGGCCCCGTCGACTGCGTCGGCAGATGCACCGGGAACGATCCAGTCGCGCTCCGCTACGATCGAAACGATTCGCGACTGTCGCGGCATCGGATGCTGCAGTAGTTCTCGGAGAAAATCGGAGCCGGGGAGCATCTGCCACACGGCTGCGCTGATTCGGCCGAGAACGAGCACTCCCAGGCGTGCTAGCGGCGCTCCCCGGTGAGGTGTGCCGAGGGTGATCACAGAGCGAACCAGGCGGCCGCGGTCGATTCGTTTCAAGAGATAGATGGCGACAAGCCCGCCCATCGAGTGACCAACGACATCGGCATACTCGAAGTCTCTTCTTCCGGCCAGCTCGCTTACCTTCGCGTATACCTCGTCGGCGCACTCACGCAGGTCGTGCCGGCCCCAGCCGATGGCCACCGTGTACACCTCACGTCCGAGGCGTCGTCGAAGATGTGACTTCAGCAGCCCCATCGCGCGGGGCGAAGACAGGAACCCGTGAACCAGGATGACGGGGCGACGGTGGCAACGCTTGCTCGGCTTCACGATTCTGATCCCCGTCCCACGGAAAATGCAGAATGCGTGCCAGCTGGTTTCGCATCTCATGCGAACTCGACCTGCGTGCGTCACGCGGCGATAGGCCGTACCGCGACTTGGTCGGACTTCCGTTCGCGACGAGCAAGATCGAGATGAGCCCGGCGAGTCCTCAACTCGGGCACCTCCAGTCGTTCACAGGTCTATCGCCAGACGTTTACGTCTAGATCACACCATCGATGTTCTGCCTCGCGATTCTGCGGGCGTCGGGCTGGTACGGGACGTGCTAGTTCCTGCGCGGTCGGACGCCAACGCGCCCACGCGCCGTGCCGACTGCGGAGGCTTGTTATGGAAAGCTCGAATGATGAGGTTTGTGCGATTGCTCGACGCGCGTCGAAGAGCTGCGAAGACGCGTTTCGAGATCTCTCTCGCATCGTGAACCGGCAGCTGGAGCAGCTTGGCGCAGCTTCGATCGGCGAGGACGCGCGCTTTGCAGCTACCGAGATCACGCTGGCGCTTGTCCGGCGTATCTCGGAAACTGGGCAGTGTAGCGAACGGGAGATCGAATCCACGGTAAAGAGACTCTTCTGGTCCCGAATCTTCGATGGCATCACGGAGAACCACCAAGCTGCATATGATGTTTTCCTGGGGGCGGTGCACCGTCTCATGCACCGGTACGATTGGAGCCGTCGGCACGAGCACAGCTGGGATGATATCGGGCAAGTGAGCGCAATGCAGCTTCTTGATGCGTGGCGGAGCGGGGCCATCGACGACCCGTGGGCCATGCTCTGCACAGTGACCAGACGTCGATATCTCGATCTCGTACGAGCGACTCGACCTACCGTTGATCCAACCGACGATATGGTCGTGGACGAGGACGGCGTGGAAGCACAAGCGGATCTCTTGGTGGGGAAAGCACAGGAGCTCCTGCGCGCGCAAGAGTGGGAGACGATTCGAAGGATGGATCTGGAAGGGCACACACGCGTCGAAGTCGCTCGCGCTCTGAATATGACCGAAGGACGGGTCTTGTCGCTACGTCGCACGGGGGTGCGCAAGCTGTACCGGATGTTGGGTGCCGCACTCCCACCCCAGCTCGAGGCCGTGTGGTATCAGATGTTCAAAGGGGCGAAACGGTTGACGGTGGCCGAGGCGGCGCACCAGCTGGGTATGCCGGTCGATGAGGTCTCCGCGAGCCTCGACCAGGCGCGCGAGCTGCTCGGGCTGGTATAGCCGACGCTTGACGCGCTGCTGCCAGCTTCAGCCAGGCATGGCCCGTATCACTGCTAGTGATCCGGATTTGGCACCGAGCCGACATATTGGTCGGGGCACAGGTCGCGTCTAGGTCCCGGCACCCGAAAACAGTACGGCCCTCCCTCCGTACCGGGTGCCGGGACCTCGCTTGGCACGAATGGCGGTGTTCGTCAGCAGAGCGCCTCGAAGGCCAGGTTACTCAAAACCCCGGTTCATAGACCCCTATCGACACCGGTATCTGATCGGGCTGCTCGAGTTCCGTCACGAGCCACCGCCTCCACGGCCGGCAGTGGGCTAACCCTCCGTTATCACGGTACTTACGTGGCCATCTGACCGGTGATCCACACTTGGCATCCGCCTTGCTGTTCTCCCCGTCATACACGATGCGCGACGAGGTCGATCGGCGATCTCCGGGGCATCGAACCAAACGAAGGGAGACAGAAAAATGATCACGATCACGACGAAGCGAACCACGACAGTTGCGACCATCCTGGCCATCGCCGCGACGGCCATTGCGATCAGCCTGGCCGCTCCGAGCAGCGCGAGCGCCGCCCCGAGCGAGCACGACCCCGAGCGCTGCGTCGCCTATCAGATGCTTGCCCAGTGCGACCAGGGCGACTGTGACACCCGCTGCGGCGATCCCGCGGCGAGCACCTGCAGCGCACGTTGTGAGCAGCGCTACGAGCGTGCGATCGAGAAGACGAACCGGAAGTTCGCGTGCGGTATCGACATCTGTGATCCGGAGTTTCTCGAGGTAGAGGTCGAGTTCTTCGACAACAAGATGAAGCAGTGCAAGGAGAAGAAGTGCGAGGACAAGGGGATGTCGCAGAGCTGCTACGACAACTGTACCGACACGCGCAACGACAAGGTCGACAAGCTGTGTGAGCGTGCGGCGATCGATCGGGGCTGTAGTGCGGAGGTTGTCGAAGCCGTCTGCGCGAGCGTGGACTACGAGGAGGTAGTCGAGTAGTCGAAGACGACTTTCGCTCTCACAGCTCACCGACCGCCACTAGAGGCGTCGCGCCCCACCGAGGATATTCGGGACGCGACGCCTCTTTTTCATGTTCTGAGCTGTAAGCCTGCGCGTCATTGGATTCTGCGAACCGTGGCGTCGCACTCGATCGGATAGTGATCCGAACTCGGCCGTGGGGCGACCATCGCCAGTAGAACGAATCACACGTGGTTATATCGGGAAGAGCGGTGCTCGCGCTTCCCGGCGGCTGCAGGACGATCAGGAGAGTTCACAATGAAACGGTCGATTGGAATGCTTAGTGTGGGCGCTGCCCTCAGTATTGCGGCACTCGTGTGTATGGCGACACCTGCTGCGGCTGGTGTCCTGTGCGCAAAGAACAAATCGGGGCAACTGGTATTTCGCAAGAATGCTTGCAAGCCGAAGAAGGAAACTCAGATAATCCTCGCGGACCGCGTAGACGACGTCGGCGACCGGTTCTCCAGGCTCGACGGACGGATCCGAGAGATCGAAGACAAGACCGTGTGCATGTTCGCCACGGCAACAGATACATTCTTTGACGGTTGCAATGTACATGTCGTCGATGGCACTGGGAGCACCGACTGCCCCGATCCTGCCGATCCCACGACGTGCACCGGCCTGGGTAACCTCATTGTCGGGTACAACGAGCCGAGCGATCCCGCCGCTCCAGAGGCGCGCACGGGCGTTCACAATGTCGTTGTAGGAACCCAGCATGAGTATCTCAGCAGTGGTGGACTCGTCGCCGGATCGGGCAATGCGATCGTGGCGCCCTATGCGACAGTGACCGGCGGCATCGGCAACGTTGCCAGCGGTCACTCTGCGTCGGTATCGGGTGGGAGCGTGAATCGCGCGAGCGGCAGCGCATCAAGCGTGAGTGGTGGTTTGCAGAATACCGCCGAAGGCAACACGTCGACCGTGAATGGCGGCATCAAGAACATCGCCAGTGGTACTCAGGCGTCGGTGACTGGCGGGAGCACGAACCGGGCAACCGGTACGGCCTCAAGCGTGAGTGGTGGTTTGCTGAATACGGCCGAAGCAAACACATCGGCGGTGAGCGGTGGCGTCAAGAACATCGCCAGTGCTACGCAGGCGTCAGTGTCGGGTGGGAGCGAAAATCAGGCGACCGGCACGGCCTCGAGCGTAAGCGGTGGTTTGGGCAACACGGCAAGTGGAAATAGCTCCACTGTAACGGGTGGAAGAAACAACATCGCCACCGGACCGCGCGCGTCCGTGAGCGGAGGACTTGGCAATGAGGCCGCGGGTGATGGTTCGTCCGTAAGCGCTGGCCTGCGGAACCGTGCACAAGGGCCGCGATCGTCGGTCAGCGGCGGTGAGGACAACGTGGCCAGTGCCTCCGAAACATCAGTGACGGGAGGAGACGAGAACGTGGCTAGCGGCCAGAATTCGACCGTGAGCGGCGGTATCGCCAACGAGGCCGCCGCTGTCCAGTCGGTCGTGAGCGGCGGTGCTCTTAACGTTGCGGACAATGACAACTGTACGGTGAGCGGCGGTCGTGGAATCGAATGCGCTGGAGCTCTTCACAGGCCTTAGCTCACAGGGGGTGTCCTCGGGCAGGTGCTGAGCCTGCTCGAGGACAAGGCGGGACGATCCAACATCGATATGGTCCACACGTAAGCTTCCCTGAATGAGCCACACGAAGTAACTAGACTTTTCCGGGGCTTTGACGACCTGCGCGAGCGTGGAGTACGAGGCTGTCGGCGAATAGTCGAGGAAGACCGTTTCTCTATCAGCCCACCGAACGCCTCTTGTCGTATTCTCATTGTCCGTCAGCACCATGGGAAAGCCGAGTGCGCGGCGAAGGACAGTGCCCTCAACCGCATCGATCGTACTCGGACGTACCTAGTAGATGCCGGGCCTGACCTTCCCGAACTTCCAGCGCTGAACGTCGGGTTGGCGAAGGCACCATACAACAAAGCAAACCGGGACAAGGCTCAGCACCGTGAGGAGCAACTCTGCGGATACCACGCCGACGTCGAGGTTGCTTAGGTTTACGTCGCCACTGCTGAACTCGGCAATGTTGAACTCGGCGACAGCGGTGCCGGTCAGGTGGGCTAGAACAAGCAGAGGTATGCCAAGGACCGTCATGCCGATCACCACATAGGCGAGACCGATGATCACCTTGGTTACCAGTTCGTTGCCTCTCAGAACTCCCACAACGTAGACAACGGAGACGAGCATTCCCACGGAATCCGCCGACAACCCATCCCAGATAGCCGAAACGACGCAGAGGCCAACTAGAAGCTTTAGCTTCCCCGGCATTGACTGATCGGTACGTGACTCCATGAAAGTCTCCCGGTCTGGACAGCAAAATATGGCCGAGCTGCGGTTCTCTGTCGATTCGATTGTTCGTCGATCGTGGCTGTCCAGCTGAAGCCGATAAACGTTCTCTTACCGCCCGTAGCTACGGGCGAATAGCGCATGTGTGGCGAAGAGGGCCCAAGCCACGTACCCGCGGTTTCTCCTACGGGCTGTCTGTTAGTGTCCGCGGGCGCGCACGCAGTCCGGGCAGGCTGTGGACGGCGGTACCCTCCCCGGAAGTGATCCGGTCTCAGCCATAGTGCGACTATCACAAGTAGAACGAATTAAACGCGGTTTACGTTGGGGAGCGCGATGCCCGTGCTCCCCGGTTGCCGCGAAACAATATGGAGGGTTAACGATGAAGCGAGAGATTGGACTGCTGAGCGTGAGTGCTGTGCTGAGTATCGCAGTTCTTGTCGGCGGAGCTGCGCCCGCTATGGCTGGTGTGCTGTGTGCCAAGAAGAACAATAGGGGCTTGGTCCTCCGGAATGTAGACTGCAAGACGAACAAGGGAGAAATTCGGGTAATCCTCGCGGACCGTGTGGACGACGTCGGCGATCTTGCGAAACTGGAAATCGTGGGAACCGCGGCGATCGAGGATGAGGCGGTTACTACGCAGAAACTCGACGATGACGCCGTCACTACGGAGAAGATTCTTGACGGAACTATCGGGACGAAGGATTTGGCCGAACCTGCCGTGCAAGCGCAAAACGTAGCGAACGACGCGATTGACGGTATGCATATCGTAGATGGAAGTATCACCGAGGCCGATCTGGCCATTGACCACCTGGTGGTGAACGGCTCGTTCGCTGACGTGTCAGTGGGCGACTCGAGCACTGGCGCCGGCGTCAAGTCTGCCGTCCGACATCAGTTCGGACTCAACGATGGTTTCCTCGCGACCACCGCAATCAATCTCAACGCTAGCTCACAGTTTCGAACGAGTCTGTTCAAGGCGGAGTTTGAGGAAGGCGCCGATGGCTTCGCGTTCGTCGTCACTGATGGAGATGACGCCAGCGACGGCAATCTTCGCGCGGCGATCACTGCGCGTGGACGAGCCCAGTTCACGGACGTGGTGATCACCGGTGGAGGTGATCTCGTCGAAGGGTTCGATGCGGTGGGAGCGACTCCTATGCCTGGAAGTCTTCTCGTCGCCGATAGCACCACGCCCGGGAAGCTCAAGGTGTCGGGCACCGCCTACGACACGCGAGTCATCGGTGTCGTCTCTGGCGCCGGGGGCGTCAATCCTGGGATCCGCATGGGCCAGGAGGGGCGAATAGATGGTGATACGCTCGTAGCCATGACCGGCCGCGTGTATGTCAACACCTCTACCGAGAACGGCCCGATTCGCCCTGGCGATCTCCTGACGACGGCCAGCTCACCGGGCCAGGCGATGAAGGCGACCGATCCAGAGCGGAGCTTCGGAAGTGTGGTCGGAAAGGCTCTGACCTCACTGGACGACGGGAGTGGTCTCGTTCTGGCGCTTGTGAATCTGCAGTAGGTTTGCCCGCGTTCTTTGTCCTTGCGCCATGAGCCTGCGGCGTCGTCCGGGAGTGAGCCTGGGCGGCGTCGCGGTGCGTTCGGCACGTCGTGTGCGCCGACAGGCGGGGGCATCTGTCCCACAGAGCAAATCCCAACAGAAACTTCCGTCTACCGGGCGCTATAACCCGGCGTTTCAAACCGCGCGGCGCCAAGGTGACCGAGACCCGGGGCGGTCCCGGCACCTCCCGAGAATGCGTTAAAGAAGGCCGCTAGAACGGGCCTCTCTGCGCGTTCTCGGATCCCACTCCTACTGGCCTGACGACTGGCACGGTTGCTGCTGCTGGGTAGGGCAAGGAGGGACCAGAGATGGAACAGCAAATGACGATGCTCGATGTGGTCAATGCGGTTTCGGAGAGCTGCAACTCCGAGGTGGAACTCGTCACCACCGTTGCCCACCTCGTGAATTCAGGGCGTGTGCGGCTGGTCGGAAATTTCAGGGGCGCCTGGATCGACCTCGGCGATCGCGAGGATATCGACGAACCGATTGCGGCGTAAGGGAAACCCTCGAGAGACGATTCCCGCGCCAGCCCTAGATTCTTGGGAGAGAAGTGATGCAGAAGACGAACCAGACGGAACCTGAAGTACCATCGCAGAACGAGGCCATTCACGTTTTTCGCAGCGGCTCATTTCGCTCGGACCGGCGACTGACCAAGGCCATGGGTGATCTGCTTGCGCCCAGCTATGAGGACGCGACGTCGCTCCTCGAGCGCGAGCTGGCACACTGCGACACGCTCTACGCCTACTACGAGGGTGAACAGCTTGCATTCTTCTACATGACCGCAAACGAGAACTTCGCGCTCGACGACGGTCAGGTGGTTCCCTGCACGTACGGGGGACTTAGTTGCGCCCATGAGGAACTCAAGAACTCGGGCGCGATCAACAAGGTCTATTGCGAGGCGTTTGCGGAGCAGTGCGTCCTGCAAGAGGAGAACCGGCAGCGTCGACTCGGCTGGGCGACGACGGCCACGCCCTCCGCATACTACTTCTCGCAGCTGGTTATGGAAGATTTCGTGCCTTGCCTCGACGGCAGCTATCCGCCGCAGACGATTCGGCTTGCCGCGATGCTGCGCAGAGCAAACGGCTATCCCGGAGCCGCGCCGGGCGATCATCCGTTCGCACTGCGTGGCGTCGCTCCCGGCACGCAGTATTCCGACAGCGAGCGGGCGCGCATAGAGCATGTGTGTAGGAAGAAGGAGTTCACACTATTCGAAAAGCTCGGCATCGACGAGACCCGCGGCGACCGCCTCTTGATGTTCGGCTGGCTGCCCGCGCCGCCCTGTGCTTCATCATGATCTCGCAAGACGCAGCGCTTCGCTTGACCGTACTGACCTTGGCGGTCCTGAACTATGGAACCTTCGCGTGGGGTGCGTTCGCGGTGTTTGCGCGCAAGGGCCGTGCCGGCCGTGGCCTGTCACTGATCAAGGCAGGAGCGTGTGTAAGCGCCGCTGTGATCCTCACGGCGATCTTCAGAGCTGGCACGCTTTCACCGGCTAACGCGTACACGGCAATCGTGATCTACGCAGGCACGCTGAGCCTGTTCTGGTGGTGTGTACGAACGAATCGGAAAGTGCCGCTGTCGCTTGCCTACTCGGACGACACTCCGAAGCATCTCGTGCAGCGCGGCCCCTATCGCTTCGTGCGCCACCCATTCTACACGGCCTACATCTTGGCGTACCTGGCCGCGGTAGTTGCCACGGCCAATCCGTGGCTGTGGCTAGTGACGGTAAGCATGGCAGCGATTTACGTTCACGCAGCACATGTTGAGGAAGCAAAGTTCACGGATAGTAACTTGCGCAGCAGCTACGCTCGCTACCGGACGGAAACGGGCATGTTCGTTCCACGCCTGTTGCGTTGAGCGCTAGAACGGCGACCGGGATGGCAGATCGGTTCGCGAGATTCGTCACGAGGCGCGCACGCTTCGTGGCCCTGATCACCTTGGTCTCGTCGGCAATGCTGACGCCCGGACTGAAGTTCACCGAGGTGAGGCCGGTGCTGGAAGGTGATCTACCCACCTCCGACCGGTTGGTGCGTGATACGACCCGTTTCGCGGACCGTTACCCAGACCGCAACTACTATGTCATCGGCATCGAGGCGCCCGAGAACGCTGATCTGTGGAACACGGGCTCGCTGGCAAAGGTTGCGAAGCTCTCCAGTGAAGCCGCAACGCTGCCGGGGGCCTTGCCAAACGTACAGAGTCTCGCAACGTGGGATCACATCGTCGCAACCGATGATTTGGTCGAGGTGCGACCGCTTATGGCGGAGGCTCCCACCGAGCCTGCAGGAGTTGCGGAGCTGAAAGCCATCGTCACGCGAGATCCGCTGCTCGGTGGTCGGCTCGTGTCGCCGGACGGGCGTATGGCGTTGATTCGCGTAGCGTTCCGTGGCGACGCGGTGGAGGCCGAGGTCCACGACGGGCTCGAGACGCTCAGGGAGAGGTTCAGCGGCCCGGAAAGTATCAGTGTTTTCGGCGAGCACCATATCAACCGCGAGATCGACATTGCCATGGAAGAACACCTCAGGATCCTACTTCCGGTCGCAAGCTTCTTGCTACTCGCCTGCATCTATCTGGCGTTTGGCCAGTGGCGCGCGGTGTGGGTTGGCGCCTCGCTGATCGTGCTGACGGTAGTCGACTTCGCCGGTCTCATGGGCACTCTTGAAATACCTCGAAGCATACTGTCGAGCGTTATCCCTATCCTTCTCGTGGTCGTGCTCGGTTCATACCTGATCCACCTCCTGCAACGTGTAGACGAGGAATCCTCCCACCTGCCGTGGCCCGAAGCCGTACGGATCGGCCTCACGAGAACGCTCTCACCGATCCTGTGGGCAGCGTTCACGAGCGGGATGGGGTTCGCCACGCTCGTCGTCTTTCGCATTCACTCCGTCCGCGAGTTCGGTCTGCTCGCTGCTACCGGTGTAGCGATAGGCGCCGTACTGGCGGTCACCTGGGTTCCGGCCATCCTCGTGTTGGCAGGCCCCGGCCGAGCTCACCGGCGCGTCGAAGGCCGCAGCGTGTTCGATCCGGCCGTCGACCTTCTGGTCAAGCTCGGTGCGGCTGCCTGCGGTGATAAGCGAGGGCTGGTGTTGGGACTTTCCGCGGCCACCTTGTGCGTCTCAGCCACCGCGACTGCGTGGCTCCAGGTTGGCTCCAATCCGCCGGAGTTCTTCCACGCGGGTCATCCCGTCCACTCCGATTTCACGTCGCTTCACCAACACTTTGGCGGCAACGGATATCTGTTTGCCGAATTCGAAGCCCCGATCGGCTCCGACATATACGACCCTTCCTTCCTCGAGCGGGTGGTGGGCTTTCAGCGCGACGCGGCCCTACAGGACTTGGTGGGGTTCACGTCTTCTGCTGCTGATACTGTTGTGATGCGGATGCACCGCCGGATGCACGGCGATGATCCGACGATGGAGCGGTTGCCCGACAACCGGCACTTAGCCGCCCAGTATCTCGAGCTGTATCGCTGGGATGCCCCTCAAACCCTCGCCGAGATGGTCGAGGACATCGATGCGCCGCGGCGAATGATTGTTGATCTGTTCGTGAACATCAATGACTCGGCGCGAATCGCACAGCTGATCGAAGCTCTGGACGCGAGCATCGACCGATGGCTGCCCAGCGAAAAAGAAGGAACAGCGATCTTCGGCGGCGACTTCGTAGCCTGGAGCGCTCAGATTCGTTACATCGTCGAGGGCAAGCTGCTCAGCATAGTCGCGGCCGTGGCTATGGTCGCACTGATCTGCACCGTCGCGTTTCGTCGCGCGCGCCTGGGTCTCATGGCCACACTGCCCGCCGCATGCGTGACCGTCGTCGTGCTCGGGCTCATGGGCGCCACCGGCCTGCGTCTCGATCTCGCGTCGTGTGTGATCACCTCGGTCATCGTCGGTGTAGGTGCGGATTTCCCGATCCATTTCCTGACACGCCGTAAGGAATTGTTAGCGGGTCGCGACGAATCGGCAGGCACGACTGCTGTAGTCGAGGACACGGTGCGCGTCGCCACCCGCCCCATCCTCCTCGATGCGATCACTAACGTCGTCGCTTTCGGTGTGTTCGTGTTCTCGCCGTTTTCTCCCGTTCGCGCGCTAGGTCTGCTGATCTGCGTGAGCATGGCCGCCTGTACTCTGGCGACGGTCACGCTGTTGCCTGCGCTTCTTGTGAGCTCTCGATCGTAACAGGAGCTCCGGCCCAATGTGCTTCGGACTGTAGTACTGAGACGGCGCGACGTGCCCGGTTGTTTTGAGTAGCGAGCGGCTGCTGAACCGGTCGACCGGTGTCAGGCTTGCGAACTCCGCCGTGCCACGGGCCGAGCTGGTTGATCACTTCGGGCTCCTACAAGCAGATTACCGATTCGGTCAGCGTGTTGTCGGAGGAGTCGTCGACGCTTCCCAACAGAGGGCTCGGTCGACGTGCCTCCAGTCACTCCTGTCGCTTACCCGCTAGTGTCCGTCGGCATTTCGCAAGACCGGGCGCGCAGCGCAGCGCCGCGTCCTCTACCGATAGTGATCCGGACTCGGTCCTGGCGCGACTATCGTTAGTAGAACGCGAAGGAACCGCTCCGAGGCCGCATGAGGCCTGGTCTTCCCCCGCGATCAAGGCCTCCGGCGTGTCCATGATTGCGGGGGAAGTCCATCCTTAGCCTCCCGTTAGGGTTTACCCTAAGGCCGGCTAGGCTTCACGCCGGTTCGCGCGCTCGTGGGACTCGGCTGGCAGGGTGTCGTCCAGGTTCGTGAATCCGAATGGCAGCGGTCCCCAAGTATCGCGACCTCAAGCGTTGAACGGGTAGCCGGACACACCTTGTACACGCTGGCTTCAAGTTGCTCGCGTGTGGATGACGCGATTTCGCTTGCAGCGCAGTCGGAGGGATGGCACGGAGAATCGGGGACGAAGTAAAAGGTACGAATATCAAGCCATGGTCTGACACTGAAGCTCAGCGTCGCGGGGGGTAACACATGAGCACTCGATTCACACTCGCCATTGCGATTCTTATCGGCCGGATGCTGATCGCTTCCGCCGTGGCCGCGTCCGATTACTTACCAGACGAGTTCGCTGTCAAAACGGACACCGCAGAAGATCAGAACGCCGTCGCCGGCCGCTGCGTCGCACAGAACAGTTCGGGCGACTCTCTCGTCGTCTGGGTGGATGGTGGTGGCAAGCGGATCGAAGGCGGCTTCGTGGATTTTGCGAAGTTCGGAAAGGACGTCGATCTCGACAGGGGTCCGGGCGGCGCTGCTACGGAAGTTATCAGCGAGGACTCCACGAATCAGAAGAGCACGCCTGCCGTGGCGGCATTGGACGACAAGTTCGTCGCTGTGTGGGGCACTGACAACCAAGACGGGAGTAGTTCCTCCGTGTTTGGCCGACTTCTGGGCGCGAATGGTAAGCCACTCATGGTCGACAGGCAGCCAGTCAAAGAGTTCCAGGTCAACAGCTACACGACGGGCGACCAGTCCGCTCCCGCGGTGGCCGAACTAGCCAATGACGAGGGATTCGTCGTTGTTTGGGAGAGTTCTGGACAGGACGGCGACGGGTCGGGCATCTACGCCACGAAATATGACGCGTCCGGGAATGAGGTGAAGGCCGAGTTCAATGCCAACGAGAACCATATACTGAACAACCAGTTTGCACCGACAGTGGCGGGCACTACCGACGGCGGGTTCGTGATTGCGTGGACGTGCTCAGAGCATAGCGACGACGGTAGCTCCACCGCCGTAGTTCTAAGGCGTTACAATCCTGCGGGCAACCCGGTCGAGGTAAGCCTCGCCAACTCTTACACAACGATGCAGCAGGAGCATCCGCGCATCGCCGCCTTGAGCGATGGCGGATTCGTCGTCGCCTGGGAAGGATACGGCTGGCCTGGTAGCTCAGGCGTGTTCGTGCGGCGTTTCGACGATGTCGGCTCCGCAACCGGCCCTGAAGTTGCGGTGCCAGGCGCAACGAAAGGGAGCGGCTTTAGCGTAGTCGGAGATAATCAGGCGGGGTTCGTCGTAGTCTGGGCGACGCAGTCTGGAGGCTCCACGCTCGATGTCCATGCGCACCGCTTCGATTCAATGGGCAGCCCAACGGGGACGGAGTTCGTCGTCAACGACGTGCACACGACTCCCTCCGATGATGGGCAGGGCGATTTCAAGCTGTCGACGGGAGTCGCGTCTGATGGCACGGGAAATTTTGCGATCGTATGGACTGCCGACGATGACGCGACGCCAACCGGAGTGTCTCAGGGACTATTCGGAAGACTCTACTGCAACAACAAAACGGACTTCGACGGCGCGTGCGATGACCATGGAGACGGCACGTGCGATGGTGGGGGAGCTGATCTCTGTCATGGCTTCGATGACAAGATAGATCCCGACGGTGACGGGTGTCCGCAGGCTTGCGACACCTGCGCGAGGGTTGGGTGCCCCAAGCCGGGTACGTGTGCATCAAACGAAGAATACGCCGACAACCGCGTCAACAACGATGGAGATGCAGTCCCGGACGCATGCGACTTATGCCTCGAGGGTGACAACGCGACAGATCCCGACAATGACAACTGTCCGTCTGCCTGCGACTCGTGTCCGCTGGAGAAGGGCTTCGGCGACGAGGACCTCGTGTGTGCGGGAAACGATTTCAATCCTGATCCAGGCGGAACGCTGACGGACAATGAAGGCAAGGATTGCCGGCTCCCGGCGCCGGCGGAGGGCAAGAACGACAACTGCACCAAGCACACGAACCCAGAGCAAGAGAATGCGGACAACGACGCGGTTGGTGATGCTTGTGACATCTGCCGAGGGATTTGCCTGCCAAGCGGGCTCTGCAGCGGCAAGAACTCTGTCAACTCCGACAGCAGCGCGTGTCCCGACGACTGCGACCCGTGCCCTGAGGAGACCATGGATGACCGAGACGGGGACGGCGTATGCGATGGTGGGGAAGGCGGTCGAGTCGACGTTGGGCAGGCGCCGGTCGCCGATCCAGACATGTGCAAGCCCACAGCTGTAGCAATAACGGGTTTCAACGATAGTTGTCCGGACGACTACAATCCCAAGGAATGCGACGGGGGCAGCGAAAACGTCGGAAGCCCCTGCGAAACGGATGACGATTGCGACGGCGGCAGCTGCTGGCAGCCGGACCTGGATGAAGATGAGAAAGGAGACGCCTGTGATCCGTGTGTGCGCAAGGACGGGAGGCGACTCTCGGAAACCAGGCTGAAGTTCAAAGGCTTGAACGATAATAGGGAGGGGAACGAGCGATTATCCCTGGAGTCCTACTTGCTGCTGGGAGACGAGCCCTCGTGTATCGACATCGACCCGCGGGAACACGTGGCCCAGTTGTCGATAGAGCAGGCCCCCGACGGAACGTTGCGGTTTGAAGAGGAGTTGCGAAACGAGCTGAGCGAGCCGGCCGGAATCTGGGTGAATCCGAGGCCTCTGAAATGGAAGTTCAAGCGCCGAGGGAACCACGACTCATCGATCACGAGCCTGGTCTTGAAGGGCACTCCGGTCGGGAAGTGCGCGTGGGGGATGGTGCAGGTCAAAGCGAAGGCGAAATTCAAGGACCCTGACAAGGATGTCGCTGACGCAGACACCACCGATCCCGCGAAGACTTCCATGGACGTATGGGGTCCGGATGTATTTCCGCGACTCGTTCTCGACGTCGGACAAGAGCACCTCGGAGACTGCGTAGAGGGTACGTTCCAGGGAGGCGAGTGCGGAGACGACCGCAAGCCCGACGACGGGAAGCTGAAGTGCTTCCGTGACCGTGTCTGCGGTGATGGCGAGGTGGGCTTGGGCGAGGAATGCGACGACCAAAACACGACCTCCGGCGACGGATGCGATGGCAGGTGCAAGGTCGAACCCGGCTACAAGTGCGTGAACGAGGAGCCGAGAAGTCTGTGCGTCTTGAGTTGCGGCGATGGCATGGTCGACCCCGGTGAGACATGTGACGACCAGAACACGGACGCCGGCGATGGATGCGACGACAGCTGCAGGGAAGAGCCCGGCTACGAATGCACGGGCGAGCCGAGTCAGTGCGTGCCAAGCCTTTGCGGCAACGGGGCGCTCGACTCGGACGAGGAATGCGACGATCAGAACACGGTCTCCGGCGATGGATGCGACGACACCTGCGGGGAAGAGCCCGGCTACGTGTGCACGGGCGAGCCGAGTCAGTGCGTGCCGAGCCTTTGCGGCAACGGGGCGCTCGACTCGGACGAGGAATGCGACGACCAGAACACGGTCTCCGGCGATGGATGCGACGACACCTGCAGGGAAGAGCCCGGCTACGAGTGCACGGGCGAGCCGAGTCAGTGTGTACCGAGTCTGTGTGGCAACGGCGAGTTCGACCCAGGCGAGGAGTGTGACGACGGGCTGGACAATAGCGATACGACGCCCGGCGCGTGCCGAACCGATTGTCGGCTGCCGTCGTGCGACGACGGTGTTCCGGATCCTGGCGAGCAGTGCGAACCTGGCACGATCATGCTCGAAGTGGCCGTGGGGGGCAGCTCCAGCGGCCTTGATGCTGTGGAGACTGAGTCGGATGTGAGCACGGCGTCTGCACGACTATACCTTGCGGCGATTTCGGCCAGGCCGCATATCGGCGTCGTGGGCGTATCCGGCCTGGGCCTGACCTGGGAAGAGGTGACGGCAAAGTGCTCCGGACGAAGCCAGACCGGAGTGAGCATCTGGGCCTCGACCGGCACGGCTACCGGCGATGGCCGGGTGACCGCCGCTTTAGACGGAAGCGCGCCCAGTGCGGTGATCGCAGTGGTGGGCTATTCTGGTGTAAATACTGAGACCACAACCGGCATCACCGCGTCGTCCAATACGAATGGAGTCGAGGGCGGATGCGTGGGTGGCGTGGACGACGCCGCGTACGCGTTCGATCTTCAGCCCAGCCAGGCCGGGTCAGTGGTTCTCGTTGCCACGGCCATGCGGGCGCGGACCCACACCGCTGGCGACGGCTACGAAGAAATCATCGACCACCGGGTTGGCAGCGGCGGGAACACCGCATCGGTAGCCCTCGCAGATCGCGCGGTAGCTACGACGGAAACCGTGAGCGTCAACGGAACGTTCAACGGCTCAGTCGATTGGGCCGCAGCCGCAGTTGAGATCATGCAGTGATGAGGGATCGTACGGCGGCGGTGCCGGTAGATGGCGTTGCTTCGAAGTAATCGCCTCGTATCGGGCAAAGCGCAGCTTCATGAGCGTCCCGGTGGCGTCGTCCACGTAGACGAGTAGGGCACCCGGTAGCGGGGCCGATCTCTGATCGCGGGGGCTGTTCGTCAGCCGCGGGTTTGCGCGGCCTTGTCACTCAAACTCGGGTTTATAGTTTCCTATCAACGGTCGTATCTGAGCGGTCGGCTGGAGGCCCGCCAGCGTCGGTGTCTCCACGCCCTACAGACGGCTAACCCCTTGTTTGTAGAGTACTATTGTGGCCTCCGGTCGGCTCACGCTCACTTGGCACCCGCCTTGCTGTTCTCCCGGTCATACACGATGCGCGACGAGGTCGATCGGCGATCTCACAAGCATCGAAGAACAAAGGGAGACACGACAATGACCACCATGAACAACACCCGCAACGCAACGATCATCGCAGCCACCGCCATCGCCCTCACCCTCGGCTTCAGCTCCGGCGCCTCGGCCGACCACGACCCGGTTCGCTGTGAGGCTTACGAGATGCTCGCCGACTGCTCGCAGTCGGAGTGCCAGGCCCGTTGCGACAAGCGCGGACTGGGCGTCGAGAGCACCTGCTATGACCGCTGCGACGATCACCGCGTCGCCGACCTGACCAGGGCCAGCAATCGCTTCGAGTGCCCGTTCCCAGATGTCTGCGACGTGCAGCCGTACATCGACAGCATCAAGAATGCCCGAGTTCGTGCGACGGCCTCTCTGGTCATGTGCCCGATCAGGCCCAACCCCGACGAGTGCGTCCGAACCACGATCAAGCGATACCAGAACAAGATCGCCCGGCTTTGCCGGACCGCCGAGCGCGAGAATTGCTCGGAGGATATCCAGGATGCGGTATGCGGCGGATACCTGCCGACGGCACCGTAAGCGAATCGCGACGGCAGCCTTGCGCTACATGCGAGGCGGTCGACGACGCCGCGCTCCCACAAGGAGCGCGGCGTTCGTGGTTGTCGATGCCACCTGCGCGAGCGTGGACTACGAGGAGGTAGGCGAGTGATCGAAGGCGAGCTTCTCTCTCACAGTTCGACGGACAGGGGAAAAGGCGCCGCGTCTCACCGAGAATGCTCGGGACGCGGCGTCTCCTTTTGTGCGCGAGCTCTCGAACGGTCTCCAGAGAACCGCAACCACCGTACCGCGCCACGGCTCACGCCACCACCGTGCGATAGTTGCGATCCTTGCGGATCCTCCAGATGTACCTGTCGACGATGAAGTGGTGGACATTGATGGCGGCGATCACCATGAACATGCTCTCCACCTTGCCGTAGCCGGCCAGCATGTAGGCGCGCGGCCAGCACTGGAACAGCGCGTAGCCGAGCGCAACGCACATCACGAGAAGCGCGATCACGTGGAAGCTGCGCCCGTGGCGGTTGCCGGGTCGGTGGATCTGATCCTCGGAGTGGAACACCGCCATGATCCCGAGGTACTGCAGGCCGTGCAGCACGGTGGCCCACACCTGAGCGTCCCAGTACGAGAACAGCACCCACCAGGCGGCGTTGCTCAGCATGAGGCACAGGCTGATGAGCGGCATGCCGGCGCGGGCCTCCGTGCCAGCCGCTGCCCGTCGGTGCGAGCGGAAGCCGATCCACGCGAACAGCACCAGCGGCATGCCCATGCTCGTCCAGTTCAGCACCGGCAGTGCCGTGCGCAGCATAGCGAGCGTCGTCTCGTCGTTGGCCAGCTCGTAGTAGGGAACCAGCCAGCCCAGACCGAGCCCGAGCGGTGCGCCGGTGATGAGCGACTGCGTGAACGGCAGCAGGCACACCACGCGCAGCGCCCACCACTCACCGCGATCCAGCCGGCATCCGGAGCGGTAGCAGTACATCGTGGCCAGGCCGAACGTCTGCGCGGCGTAGTGGTAGGGTGACCACGTGAGGTACAGCGCCTGCGCGTGGTAGCCGATACGGTCGGCGAACATCACGCATGCACTCACCGCGACGAACGTGACCAGCGGCACCGCCATCGTGAGCACGGGCAGGTCGTCGAAGCTGTTCGGCTTGGTGTACAGCCGCACCGTCGAGGCTGCGAAGTGCGCGTGGTTGCAGAGCAGCAGGAGCACCGGCAGCGACAGCCCGATGAACGCCGCCGCCGATCCCGCGGCCAGGCTGACGTACAGCGCGATGGGTACGGTGAGCAGGCCGCCGACCACGAGAAGATCGAACGCCGGATGCACGAAGCTGCGGCCGATCTGCAGCAGCGGCGGTGCCGGTGCGTTCGTCTCGGCGGACGTCACGACGGTGGCACCGGTTGCCGCGCCAGCGCGCGCCACACGTCGGCCGGCAGTGTGACGCCGTTCGCGCGCGCCATGTTCGCGTGCTCACGCGCCTCGTCGATGCGCCCTTCGCGTACGTACAGGATCGCAAGCGCGGTATGCGTCTGCACCGGGGTGGGAAGCGTCAGCAGCGAGCGTTCGTAGGCCTCGATCGCCGCCGGCCGGTCGCCCATGGTTTGCCACAGGTAGCCGCCGAGTCGCACCCAGCCGTCGGCGTGTTGAGGGTGCAGCAGCGCGTACGTGCGAAGCTGTCTGACCGCCGCCTCACGGTCGCCCGCCGCGGCCAGCTCGCGGGCCTGGCCGAGCTGGTCGAAGCGCAGCTCGGGCGGCGCTCCATGGGCGCGCCACGACTGAAAGATCCCCAGGGCAATGCTGGTGGCGAACAACGCGACGCCGACCGCGAAGGTGGCACGCAGCGCGCCGCGCGTCGCCGTGCTCACGCCTTGGTCGGGTGTCCAAGCGCGTCGAGCGCCTTGAGCAGCACGGCCTTGCGCTCCTTGAGCAGATCGCGGAAGTCCTTGCGGTCGGTGTCGGCGATCTCCATGCGCAGATCGGAGAGCTTCGTTTCCAGAACGCTGGCCAGGATCTTGTTCTCGTCGGTGTTCAGATCGAGGTGAATCATCGTGTCTTCTCCTCGGGACGGCCCGGTGCCGTGCCGTCCTCGTCCGGCACCTCCCATGATCGGACTCGCCCGGTGCTGGTGCAATACGATTTCGCGCACGAGGTCGCGGGGCCAGGGCATGTCGACCGCCATGTCGGGCAGAACCCCGGTACGCTGCTTGCAAAGCTACAGCTTGCGCCCGTCCCGGTCGGCTGTTTTGCAGGCTGATGGGGGTGATGCGGCAATATTGTGGTTGTCGACTGTCATGTGAGTGATGGTCCGGCCGCATCTCCGTCGTCGAGGCCCGCACGGCAATCGAGGCCGATTGCTGGACTCGCCGAGAACGGTGGGCATGCGGAATCGGAGGACAGCACACGCCATGAGAGATCCACAACGCGGCAGCGTCGCGACCGTCGTCGCCCTTACCGTACCGGTCATCTTGCTCGGTCTCGGCCTGGCCATCGACAATGGCCACCTCCAGAAGATCAGGCAGGGCGCACAGATGGCGGCCGACGCCACGGCGCTCGCCGCCGCCCAGGAGCTGAAGAACGGCAACGAGGACAGCCTCGTGAGCACCGCGCGCGAGGATGCGGCGCTCAACGGGTTTGAGCATGGCAACGGCAGCAACGTTGCGGTCAACCGGCCACCCGCGAGTGGTCTCAAGGCGGGTGACAGCAACTTCGTCGAGGTCATCGTTCGCCACGAGGCGCCGGTGTACTTCTGGAGCGCGATCTCGAGCGAGCCCGTGACGGTGGAGGCGCGCGCCGTGGCCGGCCTGCGCGGCGGGGGCGGGAACTGCATCCTCACACTCGACTCGACCTCATCGAACGCGTTCTACGCCAACGGCAACGCGAAGGTCACCGGCAACAACTGCTCGTTCCACATCAACAGCTCGAACAGCAGCGGAGGCCGAAGCGAGGGCAGTGCCCGCGTCGAGGCCACCACCATCGCAGCCACCGGCGGCGTGTCGGGCAACGGATGGGATCCCGACCCGCAGGAGAGCGCTCCGCTGGTGGCCGACCCCTTCGAGTCGCTGCCGTCACCTTCGTACGGCGGCTGCGATCACAACGGGGAGTACACGGTGGACGGTAGCCGCACGCTCAACCCGGGCGTGTACTGCGGCGGCATCAAGGTGACCGGACGCGCGACGTTCCGGCCGGGCACATACATCCTGCGCGGCGGTGGGTTCATCGCCAGTGGCGACGCCGATCTGCTGGGCGATGGTGTCACGTTCTTCAACACCGAGGGCGGCGGCTACGACTACAAGAAGGTCGAGTTCACGCTCGGCAGCGGCGGCTCGGCCGATCTCAAGGCTCCGACCTCCGGTGCCTACAAGGGAATTCTGTTCTTCCAGGATCCGGACAACTTCGATCCGGGCGAGGCTACCGAGTTCAAGAACGATACGAGCCTCACGCTGTCGGGCGCGATGTACTTCCCCGGCACCGAGGTGCTGTTTACCGACAAGACGAAGATCATCGATCAGAACTTGCTGGTGGTGGCGAAGAAGGTGGAGTTCAACGACGACGTCGAGATCAGCTTCAAGCTTTCGCCCGACAACGATCTGGTCCCCGGGGCGATCCAGAAAGCGAGGCTCGTCGAATAGTGGGTCGCCGGGAGATCCAGGCTCTCGCGCGGCTGGTCCGTGGGCTCTCGGCTCGCGTCGCTCGGTTTGCCCACCACGACCGGCGCCGACGCTCGGCCGGTGGCGCCATGCTCGAGATCACGATCGCGCTACCGTTCCTGCTCGTGGCGGTGGTTGGCGCCTCCGACTTCGGGCGTGGAGTACACCGTGCCATCGAGCTGCAGGGCGCCGCTCACGCCGCAGCGCGCTTCGCGTCGCAGAGCGTGGAAGAAACGGCTAATCCCGACGGGATCGCGCAAGCGGCTTTCGCGGCGCTGTCGCTCAACGACGCCTACACGTACGAGGGCGAGCACGAGGACGAGCAAGCGTCCGAGGTCCGTGCCCCGGTGAAGAGCTACGCGGCCGGCGACGTCGGTGTGAACGTCCTTCGGTACTGCAAGTGCCTCAACGGCACCGAGATCGAGTGCGAGGCCGGCGACTGCGGTCAGGGCGCACCGCCGTCACGTGTGTACGTGAAGGTGACGGTTGAGAGGCCGTTCCAGACGCTCATCAGCTATCCCGGCGTGCCGCGCGAGATCATGCTCGCGCGCGAGACCCACGTCAGGGGACGGTAGGAGCTCCGGATGAACCGTCGCAGGAACAGCGAGAGCGGATCGAACAGCGTCGAGTTCGCGCTGGCCATTCCCGTACTGGCGCTCATGATCCTCGGATCGGTCGACTTCTGCCGGGCGATCTGGACCAACAACACGATCGCGCAGGCGGCCCTCGACGGTGCTCGCTACGCCTCGGTGCGCAGCGTCGACAGCGACGAGCCGTCGAGCACGGCCACGGTGAAATCGGCAGTGGTCGACAGCGCCGTGGGCCTGGACGCGGGCAAGGTCGGCGTGACCACGACCTGGCCGGCCGGCAACAACCAGGGCGCGATCGTGCGAGTCCGCGTCACCTATGATTTCGAGCCCATCACGCCGCTCTTACCGATCGGCTCGATCGCGCTCGATTCCGAAGCCCAGCTTCCCATCGTCAACTAGCTCCGGCTCGCAGCCAGCTGCTGTTGGATGCGAGCGTGAGGCTCCACTCGCGCCCGTCCACGTGCTGAGCCATCGCGTCGCTCAACCGGGGAACCGGAACGATCGGCAGTCACCGCCTGCGCTACCCGATCGAGTATTTCGACTTCGAGCCGGGTCGTTTACGAGATCTCGGTCGCCACACCTGTGGTCACGTGTTAGCTGTCGATGAGTATCCCTCGTCAAGGAGATCATCATGTACCCCAGGCTTCCTCTACTCCTGACCCTGGCCGTCTCGTCGATCCTTTCGTCGTCCTGCGCCGGTAACGCCAAGCTCGACCCGGCAGAAAAGGCCACCCCCCCGGCCGCGTCCGTACAGCCGGCAGCCGAGACACCCAAGACACCCGTGACCGAGAGGCTCATGCGTCTGGAAGGACGCTTCGGAGAAGCGGGCTCGGTCATCGGTAGTGCTTCGTTCAAACTCGATCGATCCGACGGGATTTACTACAAGAAGTTCGAGGTGGAGCTCCTGAACGGGGACATGGGCGAGCGCTATCCGGTTCTGCTGGACGGCGTCGAAGTGGGCGCGCTCAGGGTAGATTCAGAAGGCGAGGGCGAGCTCGAGATCGAGGAGGACGAGTTCGTGAAGTTCCCGGAAGACTTCCCCGATCCCAAGGTCGGGTCGATCGTGAAGGTCGGACATCTCTTCGAGACCGAGCTCTCCAAGATCGAGCTGCTGGTCTACCTGAAGGGCGTCGTCGACACGCCAGACTCGACGATCTGGGGCGAGACAAGCTACAAGGTCGAACGGCTCAAGGGCGTCATCACCCGACGCTTCAAGCTCAAGGCGCGATCCAAGGATCCAGGAACGGTGTATCCGATCGCCGTCGACGATGTGGCGGTCGGTGATCTCGACATGGGAAGAAAGGGAAAAGGCGAGCTCGTGTACAGCGAGGGCGAGGGCATTCTGTTCCCGGCGGACTTTCCCGAGCCGAAAAGCGGGTCGGTGGTCAAGGTCGGCGACGTCACGGAGGCCCGGCTCAACGACGTTCTGAGCGATTACGTGACGCAGTGATGGGACTTCGTCTCCTCGGCCTGCTCGGGCTCGTGGCGCTCGTCGTTTGCGGGCCGGAGCTCGCCAGCTCCGACACGTCGAAGCAGGCCGGATCGGACCATCCGCTCTGGCAGAAGTTCGACGACGGCGGACGCCCCGGCGTCGACTCGCCTCACGCGGGCGAGGACGGTGAGCTCGTCTACGACCGAGCCCGCCACCGCGTGCTCGTCGTCGGCGGCAAGGACGACAGCGAGCACACGACGAACGAGGTGTGGGCGCTCGACCTCGAGACTCGCAAGTGGAGTCAGGTCGCAACGAAGGGGCCGCAGCCGCAGCCGCGCGAGGATCATTCCGTGATCCTCGATCCCGTCAACGATCAGCTGATTCTGTTCGGAGGCGACAACGGACCTACCATTCGCGACGCGTGGGCCCTCAGCCTCTCTGACAATCGATGGACGGAGATCACCAGGGATTCGACGCCTGCGCGGCAGGACCATACCGCAACGTACGATCCCGTGCGCCAGCGCATGATCGTGATCGGTGGCGACGAGGAGAGCACTGACGTCTGGGCGCTCGATCTGAATCGCGATTCGAACGGCCATGGCGACTGGACACGGCTGGCGACCGGCGAGCCGAACCCCGGTACGCGCAACCTGCATGCAGCGGCCTACGACTCGCGCCGCGATCGCATCTACGTGTACGCCGGGCGGGTTCGTCTGGGCCGCCGGCATCGCTATCTCGGTGATCTGTGGGCGCTCGACCTGAAGTCGGAGCGCTGGACGGAGCTCGACACCAAGGGGAGCTCCCCGACCGCGATCGTTCAGACGGTGCTCAGCTACGATCCGGAAGCCGACGAGCTGATCGCGTTCGGCGGCGAGGTGGTCGTACCACGTGATGGGGATATCTCGGAGTATCTCACCAACTCGGTATGGGTCCTGGATCTACAGCGCATGACCTGGAAAGCGCGCAGTCCGTATCCGCAGCCCGTATACGACCACGCCGGCGTGTTCGCGCCCGAGTACGGCGGCATCATCTTGTATGGAGGCCAGAGCCACAATCCCGGCAAGGAGCACTCCACGTGGCTCCTGCGCAATCCGAAAGAACCGTCCGACTGACGCCAGCAGCGACCCTCCGCCCTCCAGCCTCGTCCGATCCCAGCAGCCTACCGCGGTGATGCATCGTGGCACCGGACCGTGCTGGTCAGGGGCTTGAAACAGCAATTCTAATAACCTAGAACCCGGGTTGTCGATGGCGAAGAACCGGCGACAGACGGCAAGCAGAGCCCACAAATCCCCGCTTCAGCAGCGCGTGATCGACGAGCGCCGGTCGGTGTACCGGCAGGCCGTCAACGAGGCCGCCGAGCGTGTGTTCGCGGCGAAGGGCACCGACGGCTCGCGTATGCGCGAGATCGCGGCCGAGGCGGGAATCTCGCTGGGAACCCTCTACGGCGTGATCGACGGCAAGGATTCGCTGTTCTTCGGCATCCACAAGACCCGGATGCTCGAGTTCTTCGACTGCATCCGCGACGCGCGCGACGCCCACGACGAGACCCTGCCGGGCCACCTCGCCATCTTGCGCCTGGGGGCCCGGTACTTCCTCGAGCGCCCCGACTTCCTGCGCATGTGCTGCAGGGACGGCTACGCCTGGGCGGCGCGCTTTCCGGCCTCCGCCAGCGGCAAGGACCTGTGGAACGAGGGGGCGTCCATCCCGCGCGATCTGTTCGCTCGCGGCATCGCCGAGGGCATCTACGTGGACGAGGAACCCGACCTCCTCGTACGCAAGATGCTGGCACTGAAGCAGGTGGAGCTCACCCACTGGGTCGACGGGGGCATGAAGGCTCCTCACGATGTGGTTCTCGATCGTCTCGAGGGCCAGTTCGTTCGCGCGTTCTGCATTCGCGGCTCGCAGGCGGGTGGAACGCCCTGAGACCGTGCACGGAGAATCGATATGAAACAGACCTGGCAGGCCGACTACATGGACAGATTGGGGGTCGCGAATCTCGACACCGGCGACGTTGCGCTGTGCGGCGCGTTCGACGATCGGGCATCGATCCTCGCCGACCTTGACGAGCGCAGGATTGCGTTCATCGCGCCGCTCGCGTCGCGCGCGGAGCTCGAGTGGCTCGTCAGAGGGCTGCACCTCCATCCCGGCATCGGTCATCTCGTGGTGTTCGGCGACGACGTGCGCGTGCAAGGCGATGCGCTGCTGGCGCTGTGGCGCGAGGGGCTCGACGAGCACGGCCGCATCTCCGGCTCGCGCGGAAGGCTCGGCGCACCGCTGGATGCCGCGGTGGTCGACCCGCTTCGCGCGGACGTGACGATTCTCGACATGCGCGGCAGGCCGGCTGCCGAGGTGGCCGCGGCCATCGCCGATCTGCCCGCCCTCGCGCCGGAGAGGGAAGCCCTGTCTCTAGCCGACCCCGCGATCCCTGAACGCAAGGTCTTTCTGTCGCGCAAGACGTCCTTTCCCGTCTTCAGCAGCGACACCGGCGACGCCTGGCTGCAGCTCCTGAACCTGGCACTGAGGATCGGAGCGGAGAAGCGGTCGAGCGACGGTACGTGCATGGCCGAGGCCCTCAACGTCGTGGTCACCATCGGGCTTCCCGTCATTGCCGAGGATCTCGAGGTGGAAGGCTTCGAGGAGCCCGGGGAGTTCCCCTCGTTCATCGACTTCGGTGCCGACGACTTCGAGCGCTACTACCGCCGGCGTACCGATCTCGACCGCCCGCTGCACGGCGACGGCCGGCTCGATCGCTTCGATGCTCTGTGCGACCGGTTGAAGAGCGCGACAGACGCCCAGTCGGGCACACTGGTGTTCGCGCAGGCCGATGATGCGCGCTGCGCGCAGAGCACTCCGAACCTGATCTCCGCGACGTTCAACGTCGTCGACGGGGCCGTCTACGGATCGTTCGTGTTCCGCAGTCTCGACGTCTACTCCGACTGGCCGCTGGAGGCGATGGCACTGATCCGCGTCCACCGCGAGGTCGCCGCTCGTGTCGGCCTCGAGGTGGGCGCGGCCACGTTCGTGGTTCATTGCGCGCGACTGCTCGCGTGCGACTGGGAGCGGGCCGGACGGTTGCTCGACGAGTCGTTCAAGCGTCCGCTGCCGCTGCAGGTCGATCACTCCGGCATCTTCCTGTTCGGCAACGACGGCGGGCAGGCCCGCGCCATGCTCCTCGACCACGACGCGGGCACGATCTTCTGGGAGGACGCCTTCGATACTCCCGAGCAGCTCTCGTGGTACATCGTTGATTCCATGCCGTGGCTGTTGCCGCAGCACATCCGCTACGTGGGGCAGGAGTGCTCGAGCTTGAGGCGGGCCATGCAGGAGAGCGAATGCTACCTGCAGGGCTGAGCGCCTGCGCCGGCGCTCTGCACCGGCTGCTTCGCGTTCCCGCGACACGCACGACCATCAGGAGGTGCAGCCATGGGTAGGCTTCTGTGGGAAGCGATCCAGCGATCGACGACCGGACCGCTCATGCTCGAGGAGAAGTTCGAGACCGAGCTGTTCCCGACCGTGCTGGCCGAGGTGCAGTCGAAGCACGAAATCGAGTGGGACGGCGACACGCCGCTGATGATCGACCCCGACATGGCCGACGCGATCTTCGAGGCGGGTAAGGAGCTCCTGCTCGAGGTCGGTCTGTACTGCAAGAACACCAGGCGAATCGTCAAGTTCACACAGGAGGAGATCGAGGAGGCCATCGCCACGGCCCGGCACGAGGTCACGCTCGGGCAGGATCGACAGGCCATCACGCTGTCGCCCAGGGCTCCCGGCGACGCGCAGCACCCCTACACGTTCTTTCCGGCAGGCGCTCTGACCAGCGACATCGAGCTGTACAAGCTCCACGCGATGTCGGTCATGCAGGAGCCGACCTGCGACGGGGTCATCCCGATTCCGCTGTACGCGGTGGGCGAGATGAAGAACATCGCCGACTCGCCCGCCCAGACGCACGTGTGTCTCACCGAGGCACGCATCGTGAACGAGGCGGCCGCGTGGGCTGGAAAGCCGGGCTTGTTTCTCGGCATCCCCATGAGCGCGACCACACCGCTCACGCTGATGAGCACGTTCGGGTCGGGCCTGTACAACAAGCACAACTGCACGTTGCCGGTTCAGATCCTCCAGGACATGCGGATCGACTACGACCGCCTCAATCTCGCGTTCTTCGCCGAGCAGCACGGCATCGAGCCGTGGATGAGCTGTTCGCCCGCACTGTACGCCTACCTGACCGGCCCCGAGCAGGGCGCGATCGAGATCATCGCCCACACGCTCGGTATGCTCGCCTACTCGGGCGGTTCCCTCACCCAGGCCATGTCGGTCTCGGTGCACGGCACGTACATCGGAAACGACATCAGCTGGTGCAATTCGGCGGCCGCGCTCGCGGCGCAGCGAAACCTCGAGCTGCCCTGGCTGACGTTCGGCAGCATGGGCAATCCGGCCGGAGCGCTGTCGGACGAGGCGTGGTACGCGACGGCCGTTGCCTGCATCAGCGCGTGCGTTTCCGGGATGGAGGGACTGTGGCTCGCGGGCGGATCCACGGGATTCGAAGCACGCTGGGCGGGCGAGATGGCTCGCGCCGCGGCGCGCCTCACGCCACGCGAAGGTCTCGACATGATCGTCAAGATCAACGAGGCGCCGCGCGAGCCGGATCCTCCCGCCGCATCGTTCCGGAAGCTCTACGACATGAAGACGCTGCAACCCGGGCCCGACATCGTCGCGCAGTATCGAAAGTTCACGCGGATCTTCCAGGATCTCGGACTCGACTACCCCAGCTGGGGCCACTAGACAGGAGAGAACACGACATGCCGACCATTGCCGATCTGCGACAGCTGGTGAGCGAGACGAAGACCGACGAATCGGCCGCGATGACGCGCGAGCTGCTCGCTGCCGGCCTCGACCCGATGGAGATCCTCGAGGACGGCGTGATGAACGGTCTCAACGACGTCGGCAATCGCTTCGCGGCGAAGAAGGCGATCGTTCTCGATCTGGTTCGCGCGGGCGTCACCGCCAAGACCTGCATACCGCTCATCGAGGAAGCCCTGCCGCGAGGCGAGGCCAGGAGGAACAGCAAGAAGATCGTGCTCGGCACGATGCTCAGCCAGCACAACATCGGCAAGAACCTGGTGGGCACGCTGCTCTCGATCGGCGGCTTCGAGGTGGTCGACATGGGCGAGAAGAACGCGCCCTGGGACTTCTACGAGACGGCCGAGAGCTCCGGGGCGGACATGATCGCGGTGTCGGTCGTCTTCGCCCCCGCCATGGAGAAGTTCACCGAACTCCTCGATCTGCTGAAGGAGATGGACGTGCGCGACAAGTATCCGGTGATCGTCGGCGGCGCCGTCACCTCCCAGAAATGGGCCGACGCGGAAGGGGCCGACGGCTGGGGAGAGCAGGCCAAGGACGGCGTGGATCTGGCCCGCGGCCTGCTGGGCGTCGCCTAGCCCTCAATCCTCACGGCTCGTGTCGAGGAAGACCTCGTGCACGTCGAGCTTGCTGGGGCCGCGGAACATCTCCTTGGGAGGCGTGCTGGCGTGGGCCTTGGCGAACGACTCGCTCTTGGTCCAGTTCTCGAAGTCCTCGATGCTTCGCCACCACGTCTTCACCTCGTAGTAGCCCTCGGCGTCGGGATCATCGACGAACCCGCCCGCTTCACGGTCGAACTTGACCGGCCGTGGCCGGTGGACCTCGTTGCGGACGAATCCGGGGGACTGGTCCACCAGGTGGACGCGCTTGCGGAAGCGATCCTCGAAGTCGATCTCATGCCCTTCGGCGACGGGGATACGGTTGGTGACGACGATCATCGAGCTGGTCCTCCTGTTGAAACGCTCCTCGGCTTTCCGTGGCGGCCGAACCTAGCTTGCGAACGCACCGAGTGCGAGCATGAGGACGGCCCGGCGCCGGGCGTCGTCGTCAGGCATCCGCAGCGTCATCCACCCGGCGAAGGCTCGAGCTGCACGAGCACCTCCAGGTGCGCGGTGCCGGGAAACATGTCGAGCGGCGCGACTCGCGCGGGACGGTAGCCGCCGTCGTTCCACTCGCGCAGGGCGGCCGGGATCTCGTCTACGCTGCAGAACACGTGAACCACCCGCCGCGGGCGACGCGCCGAGATCGCCCCGATGACGCCGGCCTCGGTTCCGTCGCGTGGCGGATCGAGCACGACGATCTCGTCGCGCGTCGGCGCCGGCAGTCGCTCGATCGCTTCGGCCGTGATGCGACCGGCGATGAAACGTGTCGCCCCGCATCGCAGCCGGCGCGCGTTCTCGCGCGCCGCGTCGATCGAGGGGCCGGCTGCGTCGAGCCCGACGACGTCGCGCACGCGACCGGCGAACGCGAGCGAGAACAGGCCATGGCCGCAGTACAGATCGATCAGGCGCTCTCCCGCATCGGGCTCCAGCATTTGCCCGGCGATGCGCAGCAGATCGGGGACGATCGATTCGTTGACCTGGCAGAACGACGTCGGGTGAAAGCCGAGGCGAAGATCGCCGTATGTTACCCGCAGGGAGTCGGGGCCGAAGAGCTTCTTGAAGTCGAGGGCGCGAGTAGATCGGCGCGCCTCCAGGTAGTAGTCCGAGCCGCTCTCGTCCACGTAGACGTATGCGGCGATCGGCGCCGCGTCGGCTGCGGCGAGCTGGCGTCCGAGGATCTTGAGCTTGCGCACCAGCGGCCCGAAGAGCGTGTCGACGTTGAATACGACGGCGCGCTCCGTGTAGGAGCCGCGCACGACGAGCCAGCTCAGGTGCTTGCCGACCACGCGAAACGCCGGCTCCGAGAGCCTGGTCTGCAAGAAACGATAGAGCTCGGCGTGCTCCACGGGCTCCAGCGGCGAGTCCACGAATTCGGGCATGCCGGCGCGCGCCTTGCGCTGCCCGAGGAACAGGTGCGCCGACCCGCCGAGCAGTGCGACGCGCCGCTTGCTGGTGGTGCGATAGCCGCGCGGTCGTGGTGACGCGACGACAGGCTCGGGTCGCGCCGGCAGTCGCGCCTGCCGCCAGAACGCCGCGAGCGCCGCGTTCTTCAAGGCGATCTCCGCCGCATAGTCGAGATGGGCCAGATCCTCTCCGACCACCGCAGGTGACCCACGTTGCTCGCTGGACATCCCCTCGAGGACCATGCGCGAGAACGATGCCCGTGCGGTCCCGGCACCGGCGCGCGGCCCGCCTGCGGTGCGCGGTCTTCGAGAGGGTTGGTAACGGGCCATCGGCGCGCCTACTAGTACCACAACGCGCCCCGATGAGAACAAGCCAGTGGGGGCGTCGCGGTCGGTGCCGGCGATCACGGCGCGACCCACGTGGTTCGGTCGTGATGCTGGATGCTGATGTCATCGTTCTGGGCGCCGGTGCTGCCGGGCTGATGTGCGCGATCGAGGCCGGCGAGCGCGGACGCCGTGTCCTGGTCCTCGAGAAGGCGAGCGCGCCCGCAGAGAAGATCCGCATCTCCGGTGGCGGGCGCTGCAACTTCACGAACCTCCACACGACGCCGGCCGATTTCGTATCGGAGAACCCCGACTTCTGCCGCTCGGCCCTGGCGCGCTTCACGCCCCGGGACTTCATCGACCGGGTCGAGGCGGCCGGGATCGAGTGGCACGAGAAGACGCTGGGACAGCTGTTCTGCACGCAGGCCGGTGGCGCTCGCCTGATCGTGCAGCTGCTGCGCGAGGCGTGCGACGCGAGCGGGAACGTGCGGATCTCGTGCGACGTCGACGTCACCGAGGTGCGACGTCGCGAGACCGGCTTCGCGGTCGTCGCCGGCGGTACCGAGCTGGTGTGCTCCTCGCTCGTGGTGGCCACCGGTGGGCCCTCGATTCCGAAGATGGGCGCCACCGGCTTCGGCTACCGGATCGCCGAGCGCTTCGATCTCCCGATCGTCGAGCCGACCCCCGCGCTGGTGCCGCTGACCTTGTCGGGCGAGCCAGGGGTTCAGGCCGCCGAGCTGTCCGGCGTGTCGCTGCCGGTCGTCGCGTGTTGCGGAAAGGCGCGTTTCGAGGAGGCCATGCTGTTCACGCACCGCGGCCTGTCCGGCCCGGCCATCCTGCAGATCTCCTCTTACTGGTCGCCCGGCGATGCGCTCACGATCGACCTGCTTCCCGGCGTCGAGCTCCCCGACCTGATCGCGGCCGCGCGACGCGACTCCGCGCGACGCACGGTCGCCTCCGTGCTCGGCGACCACTTGCCGCGACGACTGGTGACCGCGATCCTGGCCGAGACCGGGATCGACGGACAGGTCGCCCAGCTGTCCGCCGCCGCAGCAGCCGTTCTGGAACGGCGAATCCATCGCTGGACGATCACGCCGGCGGGTACCGAGGGCTTTCGAACCGCCGAGGTCACGCGCGGCGGGGTATCCGCCGGGGTTCTGTCGTCGAAGACCATGGAGTGCCGGACCGTGCCGGGACTCTACTTCATCGGCGAGGTGGTGGACGTGACCGGGCACCTGGGCGGATTCAACTTCCAGTGGGCGTGGGCGAGCGGGCACGCGGCCGGTCAGGTCGTGTAGGCTGGGTATCGCTGGAACGTCGTGCCTTAACGACCGCCACCTGAGATAACGCATACGATGGACGCTCTGCTCGAGAAGTGCTTCTCCGAGGCCCGGATGAACGGCCTCACCTTGCGCAATCGTCTGATCAAGGCGGCGACGTTCGAGGGCAAGAGCGTCGGCGGGCACGTGAGCCCGGAGCTCATCCGCCTGCACGAGCGGATCGGCGAGGGCGGCGTCGGCATGACGACCCTGGCCTACTGCGCGGCCGAGGCCGACGGGCGCATCCACGAACATCAGCTGTACATGCACGAGGGGGTCCGCGCGGAGCTGCAGGAGTTCATCGCGCGGCTCCACGCCACCGGCGCGAAGGTGGCGGGGCAGCTCGGACACTGTGGGAACTTCTCGAAGAACCGCGAGTTCCGGGGCAAGCGCCCGCTGGGCCCGTCGCGCGGAATCAACTCGCTCGGCCTGACCTACGGCTTGCCGATTGCCGGGGCGATGAGCCAGACGCAGATTCGCGAACGGGTGCAGGTGATGGCCCGGGCTGCGGGCTTCATGAAGTCGGCCGGATTCGACGCCATCGAGATCCACTTCGGCCACGGCTACGCCATCAGCCAGTTCATCAGCCCGCGCACCAACAAGCGCACCGATGAGTACGGCGGGTCGCTGGCCAACCGCATGCGCTTCGCGATGGAGGTGCTCGAGGCGATCCGCGCCGAGGTGGGAGACACGTTCCCGCTGCTGGGCAAGATCAGCATGACCGACGGCATCCGCGGCGGCACCAGCTATGAAGATTCGCTCGAGATCGCCTCGATGCTCGAGGGTGGAGGGATCGACGTCATCATCTGCAGCGGCGGCACCAGCAGCATGAATCCGATGCTGCTGTTCCGCGGCGACAGCCTGCTGCCCGGCCTGCTCAAGCAGGAGAAGAACGCGCTGATGCGCCTGGGCATGAAGATGGTGGGCGAGAAGATGTTCCGCAACTACCCGTACGAGGAGGTCTACTTCCTCGAGCACGCCCGGCGTATCCGCGAGCGGGTGCAGTGCGGTGTCTGCTACATCGGCGGCGTCTGCAGTGCCGAGAGCATCGGCAAGGTGATGGCCGAGGGCTTCGATTTCATCCAGGTCGGCCGCGGCCTGATCTTCGACCCCGACTTTCCGACCCGGGCTCGTGCAGAAGCGGGTTACGTCAACGGCTGCACCCACTGCAACCGCTGCGCCACGCTGATAGACGCGCCCGGCGGCATCCTCTGCCCGCTCGAGCCCGAGAACTTCGCGCTGCGCTGAGCACGACGGTTCACTCGATCACGCGATCGCGTGCGGACGGCCCGGTTCTGCCGCGAATCAGCTCGAACGATCGTCACGCCGTCGGAAGTAGGCGGCGCAGGCAGTCAGGTCACGCGCGATCTTGGCCTTCAGCATGGCCAGCGAGTCGAGCTGCCGTTCCTCGGATACCTTCTCGAAGAACCGAACGGTGAGCCGCTCGCCGTACAGGTCGCCGTCGAATCCGAACAGGTGCACCTCGAGCCCGACGGTGGTCCCGCCGACGCTCGGACAGCTGCCCACGTGGGCGCAGCCCCGGTAGGTCCGGCCCAGCGCGTCGGCCTCGACGGCGAACGAACCGTGCTCGATGCCGGCGTCGAGGGGCAGGCGAATGTTGGCCGTCGGCGCGCCGAGCAAGCGTCCGAGCCGACGTCCGACGACGACGGTGCCCGCGATCGTGCGCGCGCGATACCGCGGGACGACAGCGACGGTGTCGCCGAGGTTCGCGAACACTGGCCTGTCCAGGGAGCGCATCGTCACGACGCCCTGCCGTGCACGCCTTGCCCGTCGGGCGCGAAGCGCTCGAGCAGGAAGCGCTCCTGCGGCTTCTCCGAGGCGGTCTTCGGGATCTCGTCGACCACCTGGAGGTACGACGGCACGAAGTTCGGCTCGAGACGCGCCTTGCAGATGGCGAATACCGACGCCGGGTCGAACGCGCCGCGATCCTCGGCGACGATCGCGGCAACCACGTCTTTCTCCCCCGGCGCACCGGAGGCCGCCGCTACTCCATAGACGAAGACGTCGTCCACCTGCGGATGCTCGGCGATGACCTTCTCGACGAAGCCGGGGTTCACGAAGTCGCCGTTGTGACGGATGGCACCGCCCTTGCGGTAGTCGAAGTAGAACCAGCCTTGCTCGTCGCGGTGGCACATGTCGCCGCTACGCAGCCAGCCGCCCTCGGTCTTCTTCTTCGAGGCGCTCTCGTTCTTGAAGTACTCGACCTCGGCCTTCTCGCCCGTGCTAGGGCGTGAGATCAGCTCGCCGACCGCGCCGGGAACGCATTCGTTGCCGTCGTCGTCGACGACCTTCATCTCGAGCGTCTCGGGCGGCTTGCCGAAGCTTCCGATGGGCCCTTCCCCGATCGGATTGATCGCCAGGCCGCCCTCGATCGCGCCGTAGCACTCGAGAATCTTGACGCCGAAGCGATCTTCGAACGGCTCCCACAGTCCGGCCGGCATGCCGGCGCTGGCGACGAAGCGCACCGGGTTGTCGGAGTCGTCGGGCCCGGGCGGCTCGCTGTAGATCGCGGTGGCCATGCCGCCGAGCAGGTTGAACACGGTGCAGCCGTGCTCACGACACACGTCCCAGAGTCGCGACTTGGTGAACTTGCGGCTGAATACCGCTCTCAGCTTCATGCCGAGCGCCGGCGCGAGGGTCATGAGCTGGGCGTTACCGTGGGTCAGCGACAGGCCATTGTAGGGACGCTCGTCGGGCTGGAAGCCCAGAAGGTAGCCGATCATCGTCGCCATCGTGTAGCGCGCGTTCGCACACACCACGCCTTTCGGGTCGCCGGTGGTCCCCGACGTGTAGATGATCTCGAGCGGGTCCATGGGGTCTTCGATGCGCGGATCGACGTGGATCTCCGGCGTCTCGAGGATCGACTCGAGCGCTTCGGCGCCCGGCACGTCGGCCGTGCTCATCGCGTCGGCTTCCTCGCCCGACTCGAGAACGGCCAGCCAGTCGAGGTGCGGCACGTCGCGGCGAACCTCGTCGACCTGTGCCAGCGAGTAGTCCGCGCAGACGATCCCCTGGCAGTCGGAGTGGCGCAGCGTATACGCGAGCTTGTCGCCGCGGGTGCGCGGGTCGATCGGGACGAAGACGCATCCGCTGAGCGATGACGCGACCATCGTTTCGACGAACTCGGGATGATTGCGCATCATCAGTCCGAAGCGGTCGCCCTTGTTCATCCCCTTGGCGATCAGTCCGGCCGCGATGCGGTTGCCGTTGGTCCACAGGTCGGCGTACGTGCGAACCTCGTGCTCGCGCACCCCGCCGCCGTCGAACGTCACGACGTCGAGGTCGGGGGCCTCGTCGGCCCGGCTGGCGATCAGGTCGGCGAGTATCAGCTCGTTTCGCTCGCGCTTCGTCATGGCCCTACGCCGCGAGGATGGTGACACACAGGGCCGCGGCGTCGATTCCGATGTTGCCGCCGCCGTTGTGGGCCAGCGCCACCCGGGCGCCCTCGACCTGTCGGTCGCCGGCGCGTCCCTGCAGCTGCTCGGTGAGCTCGACGATCTGCGCGATGCCCGTCGCACCGACCGGATGACCCTTGCGCAGGAGTCCGCCGGAGGTGTTCACCGGCACGCGTCCGCCGAGCTTCGTGACGCCTTCGTCGACGAGCCTGCCTCCCTCGCCCCTGGGGCACAGCGCGAGCGACTCATAGGCCATCAACTCCGCCGGAGCAGACGCGTCGTGGAGCTCGACGACGCTGATACCTTCGGGGCCGACGCCGGCCTCTTCGTAGGCCTCCCTGGCGCATACCTCGGACAGCCCCGGGTCATCGCCACCGTGATCCCACCCCGAGCGCAGCACGCTCGAGACGACACGTACGGGCTTTCGCAGGCCGAGCTGCTTCGACTTGCTCTCGCTGACGATGACGGCGGCCGCGGCGCCGTCGCCGATGGGCGAGCACATCGGCCGCGTGAGCGGCTCGGCGATCATCGGTGCCGCCAGCACCTGCTCGACGGTGAGCGCTTCGCGAAACTGCGCGCGCGGATTCAAGCTGCCGTGGAAGGAGTTCTTCGCCGAGACCCCCGCGAACTGTGCCGCGGTGGTCCCGTAGCGATCCATGTGTGCGCGGGCGGCGACCGCGTAGATGTCCATGAACATCGAGCGCTTCTCGCCCGCGCCCGATACCGCCGATTTCGCACCGCCGGCCTCGGCGTTCTTCTTGAGCCCCTCCATGATCTCCTGCAGGGCTTCCACGTCGACGGCTCCGCTGAACGCGCCGAACGTGCGGCGCTTGTCTTCGTGGTAGAGCTTCTCCACCCCCAGCGCGAGGACGACGTCGTAGAGGCCGGACGAGACCATCGCGCAGGCCTGGTTGAGCGCCGTCGATGCGCTCGCGCAGGCGTTCTCGACGTTGATCACCGGGATGCGACCGATGCCCATGCCGCGCAGGATCACCTCGCCGCGGATCGACTCCTGCCCGGTGATCAGCCCGGCGGCTGCATTGCCGACGTAGGCGGCCTCGAGGTCGTCGGCGCCGATGCCGGCATCGGCCAGTGCGGCTTGCACCGCTTCGGCCCCGAGCGCCTTGAGGCCGGCTTCCATGTGCTTGCCGAAGTGGGTCATGCCGACGCCGGCGACATATGCATTGAACTTCATGGTCGTCTCCTTCTCGCTCGCATCGCGTCGCTCTATATCAGTCCCGGCGGGTCGAGCTTGAGTGCGTGCATGAGGTAGTCGAGCTCGGCCTCACGATAGGGCAGGGGCGCGGGCCTGGTGAACACGCCATCGCGCTCGAGCTCCTCGACCACGTCTTCCTTGCGTGGATACGCGGTCGCGTAATCGTTCATCTGGAAGAGTTTTTCGAAGTCCTGGCGTGGACGCTGGCCACCGGCCTCCCAGTGCTCGGCCGGGTAGCCGACGGTCTGGAGAAGCAGGACGCGACAGGAGTCGGGCATGCCGAGCGCAGCCCGGATCTGATCGCCGGCCGGGGTTCCGAGACAGCAGGTTCCGAGACCGAGATCGTAGGCCATCAAGGTTGCCTGCGCGATGCCCTGGCCGCAGTCGACCTCACCCAGCCCCGGCAACTTCAGGTCCTCGCGGATGCCGTCGAAGATGGGCAGGATCTGCTGCTCGAGCGCCTGCAGCTTCTCGTCGATCGGGCCGAAGCCGAGCGCGCCGGCCTTGAGGAGCTCTCGAAGGCGATCGCTTTGCTCGTCGATCGCCGCAGTCTCGATGTACCAGATGATGATCACTGGCGCGATGCGGATCTGCCAGCCCGCGACCGGCGCCTGGATCGCCGCGAGCGTTTTCTCCGATGCTTCGTCGCGAAACACCACGAGAGCGCGCAGACTCTGGACGTTGCCCCAGTGGGACGCCACGCGAGCGGCCTCGAGCATCATCTGGATCTTTTCTTTCTCCACCGGAACGTCCGGTCGTACGAACCGAATCGATCGACGTCGTCCGATGACCTTGCGCAGTTCCATGGCAACCTCCTTTCGCGTCTCGCCATGCAGACGCGGTGTCGTTCTCGATTCAGAGCCGGTCCGCGGCGTGCAACGACAGCACCTCGTTGCTGCCGTCTTCGATCATCGACGCACGCGCGTCACGCAGAAGCTTCTCGACCGGGTACTCGCGGCTGAGGCCGTTGCCGCCGAACACCTGCAGCGCCTCGCTCGCCACCTCGAACGCGGTCTGCGTGGAAGTGACCTTCGAGGCGATGGCATACTGCACGGCCGGGAACGACCCTTCCGGGGCTCCGAGGAAAGGGTTGTGGACCGTGTTGAACAGCACGGCCCGGCGATTCAGCGAGCGCGCGGCTTCGATCTTCCGGAACATCTCGAAGAGCTTGAGCTTCACGGACTGGTGCTCGATGATCGCCACGCCGCCCTGGACGCGTTCCTTGGCGTACTCGACCGCCGCCTCGAAGGCGGCGCGCGCGCACCCCACGAACGTGCTGCCCATGAATCCGTTGGCCGAGCACAACGTCAGCTCCATGCCCATGGAGTAGAGCTCGGGTCCGATGACCATGTTGGCGCTCGGCACGTGTACGCTGTCGAAGAACAGCTCGCCCTGCGGCAGTGCTCGCTGACCGAGCTTCTCCAGTGGCTTGCCGCGCGATACGCCCGGTGAGTCGAGGTCGACCACGACGACGCCGCTGCCTGCCGGTCCGCTACCGTTGTCCACGGCCGTGTACAGGGCCGCGGACTCGGCGATCGGGCCGTTCGAAACCCAGGCCGCCTTCTGCCCATCGATGACGTAGTCGTCGCCCACGCGTCGGGCCACGCAGTTCGGGCTGTGAAGGCCGGGCCGGTCGGCGGCGTCGCTCATGTCGAGCATGTCGCTGCCATGATCGGGCTCGGTGATCGCCCAGCAGCCGATCTTGTTCACGGGGAACGCTGACATGACGCCGGCGTTTTGCGAGACGCCGGCCATCATGGCGGGAAACTCCGCGGCGCCGATGCTGATCGCCAGGCCGGCATCGCCCCAGCCGAGCTCTTCGTTGACGAGACAGGACAGACGCGCGAGATCGACGGGGGTCAGGTCGGTCTGTTCGGAGGCGAACAGGCGGATGCCGAGCGCATCCCACTTCTTGTGGACGTCCCACAGGACGGAGCCGCTGGCCACGACGTCCTCGGCCGACACGCGGTCGAGCTCCTCGCCGGCCGGGCGCATCACCTCGGCCGCGAACCGGTGAACGAGCTCGCGAACGGTCCGTTCCTCTGCCGTCAGATCGAAGTCGATATTCTCCGGGATCATGGTGAGGTCCCCTCGAGGTATCGCACGCCCGCGGCAAGGTGGCGGTACTGTTTTGCTCTTTCTGGTACCGTTGGTACCATGCAGCCCGCATGCCGTCAAGAGGAGACGCACGAAAGGCAGGCGCCGCCGAGGGGACGACGGACGAGGCGGCGACGGGCGGGCGTGGGACCGAGATCCTCGCGGGGCTGGAGCACGTGTTCCTGCGCGAGGGTTTTCGAAGGGTCACGGTCGGCGAGCTCGCCTCACGTCTTCATTGCTCGCGCCGGACCCTGTACGACCTCGCGTCCAGCAAGGAAGAGCTGTTCGCTCTGGTGCTCGGCCGCCTGCTCGGGCGCATCGAGCGTCTCGGAGAGGAGGCGCTCGAATCCGAGGCGAGCAGCCACGAGCGCATCGCGGCGTTCGTGCGGCCGGCGATCACCGAGCCGATGGCCGGTACGGCTGCGTTCTTCGCCGACATCGCCAGCCTGCCGGCGACGAGAACGCTGCTCGAAGAGCACCAGGAATCGCGACTGAAGATCCTGCGTGATCTGGTCGCCGAGGGCGTGCGGCGTCGCGAGTGTCGCGACGTTCATGCCGAGGTCGCCGCGCAGGCGATGCTCGCCGCCTACCGCGCGATCATCGATCCTGCCTTCCTGATGAGCGTCGACACCTCGCTGAGCGAAGCCCTGCGCGAGGTGGAGGGACTGTTCCTGCACGGTCTGCTTCATCCGGAATTCTGACCCCGTCGTGGCCTGATGTGGCTGACGGCTCATGGCTTCGACCCGTTTCATCATCGTGCGAAGTCGTCTAGTTTCCCGGCACACACGGATCAGGCTCCCTCTACTTCCCCATCTCCTGTTGCTTGATCTTTTCCATCAGCTCGACGGAGATTCTCTTCTCTCCAAGAGCGAGCGCGGCTTTCTCTACTTTCCGCCTGGCCATCCCTCTCACGAAGAAGGGCGCCCGCTTCAGCCGTTCTTCGGCTTCGGCATCCCATTCGAGTTCATCGCTTTTCATCGGGTTGCTTCCCCTCCGGCCTCCCGTACCTGGCACCGTGATGCGCGGTTGCCCACGCATGCGTCGACTAGCGACGTCGGCGCCTGGCCGGCTTGCTGCCTTTGCCGCGCTTGCTGCTACGATTCTCTTCGGGCTTGCGGCGTCCATCGCTCGCTGCCGCGTCGCCCTTTTCCCGATCGTCCGCACGTCGTCGCCGCGCCGTGCCGGGCCTGGCGGGCTTGCCCGGCTTGGCTGATCCACGCGCCTTGCCGCGCCCCGTGCGAGCGGCCTCGACGGCGCGGCCCTCGTGCTCCTCGAGCGCGAGGTCGATCTTGCGCTCGTCGATGCGCACGGCGGCGCAGCGGACGCGCACCCGGTCGCCGAGCCGGAAACGATGCCCCGAGCTCGCGCCGACGAGCGTGTGGCTGCGACTGTCGAACTCGTAGTAGTCGGCGTCGAGCTGGGACACGTGCACGAGGCCGTCGACCAGCGCGCCGTCGATCTCGACGAACAGGCCGAAGTCGGCGACCCCGACGATGTGGCCGTCGAACGTCTCGCCGACGCGCTCGCGCATGTAGCTGCACTTGAGCCACGCCTCGACGTCCCAGCTCGCCTCGTCGGCGCGGCGCTCGTTGAGCGAGCAATGCTGCCCCATGGCCTCCATCTCTTCGCCGGAGTGCACGTAGCTGGCCGGTTTGCCGCGGCCGAGGACGTGCGTGATGGCGCGATGGACGAGCAGGTCCGGGAAGCGGCGGATCGGCGAGGTGAAGTGCGCGTAGCGCTTCAGGCCCAGCCCGAAGTGGCCGTTGCACTCGGCGTGATAGACGGCGCGGGCGAGACTTCTCAACGTGAGCAACGTCAGCACCGGCGCTTCGGGCCTGTCGCGAACTTCGTGGAGCAGCTTCGCGAAGTCGCGTGGCTTCGGATCTTCGCCACCGCCGAGCTCGAATCCGAGCAGGCGTGCGGCGGCGCGTAGCTCCTCTACCTTCTCGGAGTTCGGTTCGTCGTGCACACGGTACAGCGCCGGTACGTGGTGCCGTTCGAGGTAGCGCGCCGCCTCGACGTTGGCGGTGATCATGCACTCCTCGATGATGCGGTGGACGTCGTTGCGCCGGTAGGCCTCGACGGCCGCCACGGCGCCGTCCTCGTCGAACCGGAAGCTCGGCTCGGGCCGGTCGAAGTCTAGTGCCCCTCGTCGCCGGCGTGCGGCGGCGAGCTTCCGGTACAGCGCGTGCAGCTCCTCGAGATGCGGCACCAGGGCCTTGTGCCTGGCACGCTCGCTCGCGTCGCCGTCGAGCAGGGCCTGGACGCCCTCGTAGGTCAGCCGCGCGTGTGATCGGATCAACGCTTTCGCGAAGCGCGCACGGGTGACCTTGCCCGAATCATCCAGTCGCATGTCGCACGCGAGTGCCAGACGATCCACGCGTGGATTGAGCGAGCACAGCCCGTTGGACAGCGCCTCGGGGAGCATCGGCACCACCCGGCGCGGGAAGTAGACCGATGTGGCACGCACGTAACCCTCGCGGTCGAGCGGCGAGCCGGGGCGCACGTAGTGCGAGACGTCGGCGATCGCCACTACCAGACGCCACCCGTCGCGCTTGCGCTCGGCATAGACCGCATCGTCGAAATCGCGTGCGTCTGCCCCGTCGATCGTCACGAGCGGGAGGTCTCGAAGATCCTCGCGGTCGCGTTTGTCGCGCGGCTTGACGCGCTCACCGAGCTCGTCTGCCTCGTCGAGGGTGTCCTTGGGCCAGCGGTGGGGGATCCCGAACGCGCGCACCGCGATCTCGATCTCCATCTGCGGGTCGGTAGCCTCGCCGAGGATCTCCTCCACCCGTCCGAGCGCCCGGATGGCGGGTCCGGGCTCGCGAGTGATGCGGGCAACGACGATCTGGCCGTCGCGAGCGCCCCCGCGGTCGGTCGGGGCGATGAGCACATCGCGAGACTGGCGCGGGTCGGACGGGACGAGGAAGGACACCCCGCTCTCCATCCGGAATCTCCCGACCATCTCGCTGACGCCCCGCTCCAGCACCTCGGCCACCTTGCCGCTGGCGCGCCCGCGGGCATCGCGACGCGTGACGCGCACCGCCACGCGATCGCCGTGGAACAGCTGCTCCATCTCGCGCGGCGCGAGGTGAACGTCGTTCCCGCCCTCATCGAGCACGACGAAGCCGTAACCGTCGGGATGTCCCTGAACCGTTCCGCGCGCCAGCGACGTGCGGTCCATCAACAGATAGGCGCCGCGTCGGTTCGACAGCAGGCGTCCGGTACGGATCAGCTCGTCGAGCGTGCGCTGAAGCTGTTGCCGGGAGCGCTTCCCCGTCACCTCGAGCGCGGTGGCGAGGGGGTCGAAGCCCAGGGGGCGTCCGGCCTTCTCCAGTGCGGCGAGCACCTCGGCACCGTCGTCGCGATCACCGCGACTATCGCCCCGGCGCTTTCGAGCTGCCCGCCCGGGCTTGCCGTGACGCTTCTTGGAACGCCGGCCCGATGGAACCTTACCCTTCATCCGCGCACTGTGGGGTTGACGCGGGTGAGATACAAGAGCGTGTGTTTCTGAAGCGCTGCTGGATGAGATCGAACGACTGCAGGCGAAGAGCAGGCAATCGCGTCGCTCTGACTCAGGCTGCTCGACCGACCCGGACATCCGCGTCCGGCCCTGCAGCCTCTACGAGCCGGAGGAGTCGTCCGAGCGACACCTTCTGCAGGCTGCCGGACACAATCCCGGTTACCGTCGATCGCCCAGGACCGGAGCGGTTCGCCGGTTGGGCGTTCCTCTGGGCCAGATCTCCAAGAAGCGCCGGCCGATTCTTGACCGTACATCGCCAGTGAGAGTAGTAAACAGACGATAGCGACGCGTCCGGCGACCGCGATCAACGTGCTGTCGTCATGCGACGACGCGAGCAAGGAGGAGCGATGCCTCACACGCGAACAGGCGCAGCAGTCCTCGCCGTGCTGCTCGGCACCGCGGTTGCCCACGCCGAGCTCATCGCCGCCGACCACGAGTTCCAGGTCAACGAATTCACCACGCTGTCGCAGTACGACCCGCGAGTTGCGGTCTTGCCGGGAGGCGGGTTCGTCGTCGCCTGGCAGAACTCGTCCAACCGCGACCCGCGTGCCAGGATATTCGACTCGACCGGCGTGGCGGCAGGTGCCGAGTTCGTGGTCAACGAGTTCACGCCGGGGCTCCAGTATCATCCGGCGCTCGCCGCGGATGCGAGCGGTACATTCACCGTGGCGTGGGTAGGCACGCCCAACGCAGGCGGTGTGGACGCGGTGTACGCGCGCAGGTTCGACAGCAGTGGCTCGGCGCTCGGGTCGCAGTTCCAGGTAAATACCGCGACGGATGCTGCCATGTTCTTCGTCGAAGTCGGCGCGGCGCCCTCGGGCGAAGTGGTCATGGTGTATGGCCCGACCGGGTCGTCTGGAGGTCCTATCGACGGCTCGGGGGCCGGCGTCCTTGCCCAGCGCTACGACTCGACGGGCGCAGTGCTCGGCACGGAGTTCGTCGTCAACAGCTACACGACCGACGACCAGAATGCCGGGCGTGTTGCGGTTGCGGCCGACGGTAGCTTCGCCGTGGTCTGGGTCGACGAGAGGTCGGGGTTGCTCGAAGACGACGTCTACGCGCAGATCTTCGACTCCGCTGCGGTGCCGGTTGGCACCGAGTATCAGGTGAACACCTTCACGACCGGCGCCCAGATTGCGCCCGACATCGCCGTCGACGGCAGCGGCTATGTCATCGTCTGGCAGAGCATCGATCAGGTCGACGAGATAGACGTCATCGGACGTCGTTTCGACTCCGCGGGGTCTGCCCTGGGACCCGAGTTCGTCGTCAACACGTACACCTCGGGGGAACAGGGAGGGGCCAGGGTCGAGGCCGATCCGCTTGGCGGCTTCGTCGTCGCGTTCAGCTCCGCCCCGCCGTTCACACCCGTGCCTCCTTTCAACGTCGAAGAGGCGCAGGCCCCGTTCGTCCGGCGCTACGACGCGGCGGGCAACCCGACCGGAACCGAGTACATTCTGGGCGAAGCCGTCCTGGGATTGCAGGCCGACGTTGACGTGGCCGTGACCGCCGGCGGGAGTCTGATGGCGGTGTGGCAGGATCTGGACTTCTCGAGTGCCCCGGGTGCGGACAAGGACGGGTCGGACTCCGGCGTCTTCGCGATGCGTCACTGCAGAATGGGCGACGTCACGTGCGATCGCTGCGCCGGCTTCGACGACACCATCGATGCCGATGCCGACGGGATCCCCGACGGGTGCGACGCATGCACGAACGTCGGCGGCAGCCGCGATTTCGTCGGCAAGTCGAAGTACCGGGCGAGCTCGAACTTCGACTCGACGTTCCCGACCAAGACCAACCAGCTACGGTTGCGCGGCGAGGTGGCGCTGGCGCCGGGAGACTTCGCCACGATCGACCCGATCGCGACCGGAGTTCGCCAGCTGGTGCTCACTGGCCAGGGCGGCACGATCTCCGACATCGACGTGCCGGCCGGAGCGTACGCCGGCAAGGGCACCACCGGCTGGCAGAGCAAGAGCAACGGCAAGAAGTGGCTGTTCAAAGACGACACGGGCGCAGCTGATGGTGGCATCGGCAAGATCGTGTTGCGCGACGCCAGCAGCAAGAGCCCGGGGCTGGTGAAGTTCGTGACGCGCGCGAAGGGCGACCGTTACCCGAGCCACGACTTCTGGGTTGCGCCGCGTGCGGTACTCACCCTGGGTGACGCGGTGGCCGCCGATGCAGGGATCTGCGGCGAGTCGACGTTCATTGCTGCCGACTGCAAATCCGACGAGGAGTCGATTCGCTGCAAGCGCTAGCGAAAGTCCGCAGACTGACGGTGGCGTGGCTGGCGTGGCGAAGTGCACCGTCAGGTGGTCGGGCGAGGGCGCATCGCATTAACATGACAGCACCACCTCGAGGAGGGTCTCGGGGCGAACTTACTGTAGCTGACCGTCTGGGCGGCACCGTGAGGCTAGCTCGTTGGCGACAGCTCGCTGAAGTCGTTATCGCCAACCCGATTGGTTCCCGCGTGGAATCTCGACAAGGAGGCCAACTATGGTACGTGCTGGCTATCCCATCGTGCTCCTAGCGTTGATCGTGAGCACTGCACACGGTGGCGAGATCCTCGACGTCGACACGTGTGGGCAGATCGTGCCGGAACGAGCCAGGGCCCGTCTCGCTAGCGACCTCGACTGCACCGGGGCGAGTGATCCGACGTTCAGCTCGGTCACGCTCGGCCGGGGAGCACGGCTTGCGCTCGAGGGGCATACGATCACCGGAGGGAATCGAGGCATCCTATGCAGCAGCGACTGCCGCGTCGATGGTCCGGGAACGATCATAGGAGCGGAGTACGGCCTCTCGGCCCGAAAGGTTCGTCTGACCGACGTTCAATTTCGCCTCAACTCGCAGGCCGCGGTCGAGGGGGATGCGAAAGTCGTCGGCTCGCAAGTTCTCATTGCCCAAAGCAACTGGCTGGGTATCCGTTCGGCTAAGAAGGTGCGGCTCACGGATTCAGAGATCAGATCGTGTTTCCTGGAGGGAATCGACGCGAGCCGGGTCATTCTCAAGGACTCCGTACTGGTAGCCAACGGTGTCGGCGTCCTCGCCCGCACTTCCGTCAAGCTCATTCGCTCCACGCTGAGCAACGTCGGCGGGCAATCTGACTTCGATATCCGCTCGATTCGATTCCCGCGCCTGATCGCAAGCACCTGCAGCGGCGAGAGTGAGGACTACTCGACCGGATTCACGTGGGGAGTATGCGCCAGGGACTGACGCCGCCCGCTCCCTTGAGCTGGACGTCGCGGCGTACGCCATCGCGATCGATCACCTCCCCGAGAAGAATCGCGCGCCCATCGCCGAGCTGCGGCACCCATCCGCCGAACTGATAGCCGGCGTAGGCCATCGCCAGCGGTGCGGCACCCTCCGGCACTCGATTCCCGGCCAGGGCCTTGATGCCCTCGGGCGTGGCTAGCTACTCGGGGTCGAGCCCGAGCTGGAGGGCGAGTCCTTTAAAGAATCTACTCACGCTCGAATTCAGAACTGCGCAGATCATACGTGCGGGCATGCGCAGGAGAACGAGCGGCCCCTCAGTTGCCATGCGCGCAGAATTCGTTCGAGCTTGGGGCAAGTGACGGAGCGTGCCCCGCCACGTCATGATGGCGGCGACACGCTCCGTTCGGACCGGCGGGGAACGGTCCGGGGACGGGATGGGCTGGCGGGCATGCTGTCGAGTTCCCGGACGATGGCGCCACGACCGGTTACACGTTGGGGGAGGCGACCTGTGAGGCAGCGCTGCCCGCCAGCTCTAGTTGTGCCAGGGCTCCGACTGCCAGTCTCGTTCGGACGAGACCGGCACGGGGGGGAGTGTCGGTCCCCGGCTGAGGCGATGCTCATGCGCGGAGTGTACTCTTATCCGGCGGCATCTCCTTTTCTCGTGCGGTGCGCCGCTGCGAGCGCACGCGCATTACTGGTGTCTTCATCTTCACCTGTAGCACCGAATCGATCTCGTTGGCGTCATACTGACCTTCACTTCTTATTTTGACAAATAGATAAATAAGCTATTTAATTCGCTATAATCTATATAACAGGTAGGCCCCATGGAATGGCTCAACTACCACCACCTCCTGTACTTCTGGACCGTCGCCAGAACCGGGAGCGTGACCGCCGCCGCCGACGAGTTGCGACTCGCCCAGCCCACGATCAGCGGGCAGCTCCGTGCCCTGGAGGAAGCGCTCGGCGAGAAGGTGTTCGTGCGGGTGGGTCGCAATCTCGCGCTGACCGAGTTCGGTCATACCGTGTATCGCTACGCCGACGAGATCTTCGCCGTCGGCCGCGAGCTGCTGGATGTCGTCAACGGCCGCCCGACGGCGCAGACCACCCGGCTCAACATCGGCATTGCCGACGTCGTCCCGAAGCTCATGGCGTACCGTCTGCTCGCGCCCGCGCTTGACCTCGATCCACCGGTAACCGTGAGCTGCCGCGAGGGGAAGTCGGGGAATCTCATCGCCGACCTCTCGATTCATGCGCTCGATCTCGTCATGTCCGATGCACCGGTGCCCCCGACGGTCAGCGTGCGGGCCTACAGTCACCTGCTGGGCTCCTGCGGCACGACGTTCTTTGCGAGCAAGAAGATCGCTGCCAACCTCAAGGGGCGGTTCCCTGCCCTCCTCGACGGCGCGCCGATTTTGCTGCCGACGGACAACACGAGCATGCGACGCGACCTCGAGCAGTGGTTCGCAAAGGTCGCCGTGAAGCCGCGGGTCGTCAGCGAGTTCGAGGACAGCGCACTGCTGAAGGTATTCGGCGAGGCCGGGGTCGGCGTGTTCGCCGGCCCCTCGGCGATCGAGCCCGAGATCGCGCGACAGTACGGCGTGAAGCCGCTGGGGCGGACCGACGACGTGAAGGAGCGCTTCTACGCAATCTCCGTCGAACGCAAGATCAAGCATCCGGCCGTGGTCGCGATCTCCGAAGCGGCGCAGGAACGCCTGTTCGGCTGAGCGCCCGGCAGAGGCTCGAGCGCGCCGACAACCCCGAAGCCTTCGGGCACGTCGGCTTCAGCAACGTGCTCGGCTGGGCCGACCCCCGAGCGACAGATCTCCGTCGGCTTCATGAACAACGGCAAGCCGATCCTGAGCGCGCACGGGGTGCGGCTCATGCAACTCCTGCTCGAGATCGGGCGCGGCTTTCCCAAGGTCCCGCGGGCTGCGCGGCGTGCTCTTCGAAGCGCATGAAGTCATGGTGGCGGGCCGGGCGTAGAACTCGCGCGGGCCATTAGCGCAGGGGTTTGCAAGTCCCGCAGGCCGTCGCCGGCGCAGGTACCGAGCGAGCCGAAGCCGCGAGCGCACGACTACGGCGAATCCGCGCGCGTTGCTTGTGACGTCTCGCGCGCGTCGCCGTCGAAAAGCTCCGGAATGAGCAGATAACTACCCAGGAAGAAGCATAGCCCGCCGATCAGCGTGTAGAAGCCGGCCAGCCAGAGCTCGTGCTCGTTCGGAGGTCCCGGCCTCACGAAGCTGTACAGCGCCGATATCTGAAATGCCGCCGAGCCGAGTATGTTCAGCCACACGATCCACCACGAGACGCTGCGCGGAGCGAACGACCACGCGCCGTGCGAGAACTCCACCCACGCCAGGGTGCTCGCGACCAGGAAGCAGACACAGCCGACCATGTTCGGGCTCCAGACGAGAATGTCCTGTGCGCGCCAGTCGAGGCCCGTGATCATGGCGTCGGCGGTGTTGAAGTTGAACGTGATGGTTCCCACCAGCTGGGCGGCGCTGGCGAGCCAGCCCAGGTTGTGTGGCCTCCAGCCCAGCCAGCGCCACGCGCTGCTGCGCACACCCAGTGCCTCGGCTACGTCGCCGTTGGCCGCTTCGAGAAGCTGGAGATAGGCGGCCGTCGTGAAGAACAGCGAGCCGACGAAGAAGACCCAGTTCGTGATGCTCGTCGATCGCAGCCCAGCCGGCGTCTCGGCTGGCCAGGTGCCGGCCCACGCGCCCACCGCAAAGCACGCCGAGCCCACCATGAACAGCACCGCGACCCACCACGCGAGCCGCTGCGGGGCCCAGAAATGTCGCCACGCGCTGGCCTGCGTGGGATGGATCCGATCGACCTCGAGGGCAGCGACGATACGCGGCGCGAGCCCTTTTCGGTGGTGGCGCGACGTTGCCACCAGGTGACGGCCGTCGGCCAGCGCCGCAGACACGCGCGTCACGAACGGGCCGGGCCCGCGGCGATGGGCTTCGCCGTGCTTCAGTGTCTTGTCGACAGGAGAGATCATCGGGGAGGCGATAGCTCGAAAGCCTGATCGGACAACGTGTCTAACACAATCGTGCCCTGAGCATCGGCGTTCATGTCGGTCGTGGCCTGGGCTTGATTCATCGCTGGCCGGCTGTGAGATCGTATGCGTGTCGTCGACCGCGCAAGCAGCGCGTCTCTGAATACCGGTCGGAACCGTCCAGGAGAAAGAAAGTGCCCCTACACGACAAGGATTCGATACGAGCCAACATCGAAGACGAGGTTTACGCCTCGACGGATCTGTCGGTGAGTATGCCCAAGTACAAGTTCCCCCAGCGGGAGGAAGATCCGCGACATGCCTACTCCGTGGTGCACGACGAGCTGATGCTCGACGGCAACTCCCGTCAGAACCTGGCGACCTTCTGCCAGACCTGGGCGGAACCCGAGGTCCACAAGCTCATGGACGAGTGCATGGACAAGAACATGATCGACAAGGATGAGTATCCGCAGACCGCCGAGATCGAGGGACGCTGCGTACACATGCTCGCCGATCTGTGGAACTCGCCGGACGGCGCCAACACCATCGGTTGCTCGACGACGGGCTCCAGCGAGGCGGCGATGCTCGGCGGCATGGCGATGAAACGCGCGTGGGAGGCCAAGCGCAAGGCCGCCGGCGCACCGATCGACAAGCCCAACCTTGTCACCGGGCCCGTACAGATTTGCTGGCACAAGTTCACACGTTACTGGGACATCGAGCATCGTGAGATTCCGATGGAGAACGGCCGCTTGATCATGACGCCCGAGGAGGTTCTCAGTCGCTGCGACGAGAACACCATCGGCGTGGTGCCGACCCTGGGCGTGACCTTCACCTGCCAGTACGAGCCGGTGAAGGCGGTGGCTGACGCGCTCGACCAGCTCGAAAAGGACAAGGGCCTGGACATCCGCATGCACGTCGACGGCGCCAGCGGCGGCTTTCTCGCGCCGTTCTGCGCGCCCGACCTGGTGTGGGATTTTCGAATTCCGCGCGTCAAGTCGATCAACACCTCGGGCCACAAGTTCGGCCTCGCCCCACTCGGCGTTGGCTGGGTCGTCTGGCGCGAGGAGAAGGATCTGCCCGAAGAGGAAGTCTTCTGGGTCAACTACCTGGGCGGCAACATGCGCGACATCGCACTGAACTTCTCGCGTCCGGGCGGTCAGATCGTATGTCAGTACTACAACTTCCTGCGTCTGGGCAGGGAAGGTTACCGCAAGATTCACACGGCCTGTTACAAGACGGCAAAGTACATCGCCGGCGAAATCGAAAAGCTGGGACCGTTCGAGATCATCTACGACGGCGCGATGGACGGTGGCATTCCGGCGCTATGCTGGAAGATGAAAGGCGGTGCCGATCCGGGATTCAGCCTCTACGATCTCGCCGATCGGCTGCGCAGCCGCGGCTGGCAGGTGCCCGCGTATTCGCTGCCTGCGAACGTCCAGGATCTCTCCATCCAGCGCATTCTGGTTCGCCACGGCGTCAGCCGCGACCTGGGGTCACTGCTGGTCGAGGACATGAAGCGAGCCATCGATCACTTCAAGCAGCACCCGGTGAGCACACCCTTGACCTCCGGTGAGGCGTCGGGATTTCACCACTAGAGAAGATCCGGATTGACCGACCCACCTCTGCCGCTAGAGAACCAGGGTGAGCCTCACGCCACCGACGAAGATGACGTCGTCGCCGCGATTGGAAGACGGGTCGAGCACCAGCTGGAGGTCGGGTGAGAGCTCCACCGTGGGCGTGATGCGGGCTCTGTACTGCAGCTCGAAGAACGTCTCGTCGCGCACGCCGGCACCGGCGCCGGGGCGGGACCAGGCGACGCCCAGTCCGCAGTAGTCCCCGGCTCGACCGAACGGATTCTCGGCGGCGATGCCGCCCGATACGAACCGCTTCACCGGCGTCACGTCGCCGTCGCCGATGCCGAAGCGATAGAACGCGACAAGCCACGGCAGCCCGATCTCCTGGTCGAAGTTCACGCCCACTCCCCAGCCATCGTCGCCATCGAAGTGGTTGTGCCACGGCGTGAGCTTGTAGTGGCCCTTGCCCAGCCGCCCGAGGTCGACGTCGAGCTCGGCCTCGAAAAGCTGGTACCAGTCGTTGTTGTCGGCGGTTCGCCAGAACCCCCATGGCCTGTTCGCGCCCGAGTCACCTCCCCCCAGGCGAAAGATCACCTGCTTGCTGGGCTGCCAGTGCACCAGCCCACCCAGGCCGCCGTAGAGCGGCCACGGTATCGAGAGGTTGTTCATCAGCGAGTACGAGAGGAACTCGCGGAAAGAATCGTTGGCCACGCGGTTGGTATCGAAGTGGAAGCTCTGATCCACGCGTCCGGCCATCAGCACGAGCCGTCCGTCGGGTGATACTTGCTTCCAGAACAGCTCGTCGAGCGCCGAGGTGTCCGGGAACACGTTGGCATTGGCATCCGAGATGATGCCGGCGTTGCCGCTGAGTGATTTTCTTCCCTCGTCGTAGTTCAGGCCCACGGTGCCGTTGAGGTTCCACTCGACGTACGAGCTCCCCAGCCGAGAGCCGGACAGCAGCTTCCAGTCGCCGATGGTGCGCCAGGCGAAGGTCCCGTAGTTGTGCTGACCGGTGGCCACGTGGCTGGCCCCCTGGTTGAAGAACATCACGAACAGGTCGCCCGTGATGCCCACGTCCTTGAGCCACGCCTTACCCGCGGCGGCGGGGCCTGCAAGCGGGTTACGGTCGCCGGGCGCGGCGTCGACGGCATCGCGCAGTACCTGACGCGCGCCGCGACGGCGGGTGTGCCAGCGATGGCCGGTGGTGGGGGTGTCGCTGGTCTGTGTGTCGGCGGCCGGCTCGTGCGCGACGCCGGGACCTGGCTCGGCGCGCGCCCCCTCGGGCAGCAACACCGAACACATCAGGGTGAAGGCGACGACAAGCAATACCCGCGCGACGGCCACGCCACATTCTGTATCATGCAGCGAGCGGACATGGCCACGATTCGAGCAACGGGTCGCTGAGAATCTGGCTAACGGTACGGGTGCAGTCGTACCGCGAGACCGTCGAGGATCTCATCGACCTCCGTTGCCGACTCCAGGAACGGATAGAACGCCACCTGCTGCTCGACGGCGATCAGGTCTTCGAGAAAGTCGTAGCGCGCGTTGGTCAGACCGCGATCGGCGGAGAGTAGCTGGGCCTGCGCGTCGAGGAGCGCGAGGATCGATGCGACGCCCAGTTCGTACGAGGCGTCGATCAGCTCGAAGTTCTCGCGCGCGGCGGCTGCGTGAACCAGCAGTGCCCGGTCTGCGTCGGGCGAGTTTGGCCCGGCATCGTAGCGGGCCGTGTGTGCGCAGTGTGGAGGGTCTTGCGCCCGTGCGAGTTGACGGCGCTCCGACCACGGGCACGAGGCCTGGTCTAGAACTCCAGCCGCGCGCTCGGCCGGTGCTTGAAATCGCTATACCAGCGGTGGAGGTTCGAAAATTCCGGCTCGATCGGCAGGTCGAACATCTCACCGAAAGCGAGCGCTCCGAACAGCGTGCAGTCGGCGATCGTGGGTCTTTCGCCCATCACGAACGTGTTCGTGGCAATCAGAGTATCGACCCGTGCGAGAATTGCGGGCAGACGTTCGCGCTCCTTCTCGGCCACGGACGCGTCGCCGCTCACACCGGGGAGCGGCGACCGCCGGTTGTGCACTATCCTGGCGGTTCGCATCAAAACACCGATGTCGATCATCCGCTCGGCTTCGCGCACACGAGCTCTTTCTCGCGGATCGCGTCCGATCATCGGCGGATCCGGGTAGAGGTCCTCGAGGTACTCGATGATCGCGAGCGATTCGGTGAGGTGTGAGCCGTCGTCGAGCTCGAGTACGGGCACCGCCCCCTTCGGATTGATGTCGAGAAACCACGGAGTGTTCTGTTCCGCCTCGACCAGGCTCACGAGCTGCAGCGGGATCGATATGTCCTTCTCACCAAGATACACCGCGAGCTTGCGCGGATTCGGTGCGGGCGGGAACGTGTAGAGCTTCATGTTCACCTCCGTGGGCGTGGTCAGCGGGCGCCGCGGGCCTTCGTTCGTCACCACCCGGGTCAGTCATTCGCGCAGAGAGTGCGCATCTCTGATGAGCCTCAGTTCCGGGCGCAGCAATCGAACGTCGCCTGGCTGCGCCTCGTCCGACGCCGGTGCGCACGTCCGGCCGCGAGAGCTGAGCTCCGTGCACAGATCCCACAGCCTCGCCCGTTCTGTGTCTGATTCACGCATCATCGGCAAGAGATGCGTACGCCGAGGCTGTTGGTCGAAGAAGAAGCGCCCTGTGTACTTCGTCGCCTCCGGCCTCGCAGGGTCGAATGCCGGATCGGCGGGTCTCATCAAGCGCAGGCTGTTCCTCTCGCCAGAGGCAGGCGCACAGACTTCGCTCATATGCGCGACGCAGGCCAGGCGCCTTCACGCGGCCGCCGCCAGACCGAAGAGCCACACGCAGCAAAGAATCGCCACAACGAACGTCATTGATCGTGGCATCGCCATGTCGGCGATGTAGAAGACCGCTGACTGCTGACGCGAAGTGATTCAATCGCGCAACACGTTCGGTGGCCGATCGAACGTGTGCGTGAAGGAAGCGGACCTAGCGGTTCAGCTGCCAGAATCCGGCGTTCAGGTAGACCGCAAACGACACCCACGCGAGGTAGGGTACGAACAACAGGCCAGCGGCGAGGCTCACGCTCCAAAACCATCGCGTGGTGGCGGCTACGAGGCCGAGTAGAACCACGATCTCGACCAAGGCCAGTCCGGGACGCTGGAGACCGAAGAAGAGATAGGACCATACAGCATTGAGCGCGAGCTGCGCGCCCCACAACACCAAGGCGGCCGACAGTACGTCGCTACTGCGCCACACCAGCCATGCCGACGATGCAATCGCGACATAGAGAATCGACCACACCGGCGCAAAGATCCAGTTCGGCGGCGTGAGCGGCGGCTTGTGCAGACCCTCGTACCAGTCGCCGGGAGCGAACTGGGCACCGAAGGCAGCCGCCAGCCCGACGAGCGCGAGGAAGACGACGAGCGAAGTGATGCTTTGCATGGTCGAGACCAGACGGGCGCTAACCTCGCGAGCTCTCGGCGTCTGTGACTGGTGCTACCGGGGACGCCGGTTAGCCGTGGAGTGAATGGTGGAGCAGGGAGTCAGCCGCGAACCTGTCTCTGCTGTCACGACCGCCAATTCCCTGTTCGCCAGGGAAAACACAGGGAAAACATGCATCCGGCCGCCCCTGCAGGCCGGGCGTCGGGCTGTCTTCTCGACTGAACCAACTACTGAGTGCACTTCAACGACGACCCGTTTCCGTTGAAGCCGCAGGCCGCGGGCCCGAACGCCGTCTGGGCACACTCCCCGACCGACCGATCGCCGTAGACCAGCACCACGTCGAGCGGCTCGTCTCCAGCCGCGACCGGGTAGGTCCCGGCCTTGCCCTTCATCAGCAGCTTCACGCGGCCCGGACTCTTCTTGCTCCGGTCCTGCACTGCGAGCTTGGCGATGCCGTTACTCGTCGCGGGCTTGGTCTTGTCGGAAAAGCTGAGCTTCGTGCCTGCCGAGTTGGCCTTCCAGCCCGAGGTACCGGCGAACGCGCCGCTCGGGATCGCCTCGTCGAGCACGATCCGGCCGTCGGCGGCAAGGACCCGCACGGCGAGAGAGATACTGCTCACGTCCGGGAAGACCGTCGCGAAGTCGCTCGCGAGATGAAATTCGCCCTTCAACGATAGCCCGTCGTTGCCGCCTGTCGGGTCGGTATTCACCTTCTTGAGAATGAGCTTGGGCTTGACGTCGATCGTCTGGCCGGGATCGACGACGGTGCACGGATCGCACGCGTCGCTCAGGCCATCGCCGTCGAGGTCCGGGCCGGCCTCGCACGTACAGCTGCCCGAACAGCCGTCGCCGGCCGAGATGTTGCCGTCGTCGCACTCCTCGCCGACGTCGTGGTTGCCGTTACCGCATAGCAGCGGAATCAGCGCCTCGAGCTGCGTGATACGCGTCACATCCTCGTGACCCGGACATCCCGTGTCGGGACACTGGTTGCTCACGACACACGCCCCCTGGACCACGAAGTCGGCGTTGCCGCGAACCAGAATGCCCTCGGCACGAAGGAAGCTGCCGTCGACATCCCGGCTGAAGACCAGCGAGCCGCTGTTGCCGCCGTAGGCGTCGACGTTAGCCTCGAAGTAGTCCGCGTTGCCGCCGCCCTGCGCCATCGCGCCGCCAGCGATCTTGGCGGGCAGGCCCGTCGGATGACCGACCATGAACAGCTCGTCGCCTCCAGGTGGCAAATCCTCCACGGCTCCGCTTCGGCGCACCGGCAATGCCGCGTGACCTATGATCGGACGATCGGTGCGAACGATCGCGTAGTCGAGCGAGCCGTCATCGACACGCGAGACGATCTCGATGCACGAGTAGACATCGTCGGCCTTGAAGTGAGATGTCGCCGTCTTGGCGTCGTTCATCCGAAAGCCGAACACGAACGTCGTGTCCGCACAGTCGGCCGGGCCGGTGATGCAATGACCCGCGGTGACCAGCAGGTCATCGCCGACCGCGAATCCGCTACAACTGCCAGGAACGGGCTGATCCGCGTACGGTTCCGACTCGCACAACCCGTAGAATTCGCCGAAGGTTCCGAAGGCCAGCGCATCGACGTCGAAGCCGCCGTCGGCAGCACTCGACACGAGTGAGCTCTCGACAAGCATGACCTCGGAATCGAAGACACGCAGGAGCGCCGTATCCGTCAACTCGAAATACTCGAGCCGGTCGTCTGCACCGTAGATGAGGCGGCCCCTGTCCTCCACCGTCGAAACGAGCTCCGGACCCGACTCAGCCCCGGCATCCAGGACGCCACCGAGACCGATCGAAGCGATGAGGAGGACAGCCCGGATTCGTGTCGCCATCGCCGCCGCGTCTGATTCTCGCCTCGAAGCTAGCTTCATGTCGTCGCCTCCTACTCTGCCGGCCGGGGAATGATGGACCTCTCGTCACGCCGTGTGAAACCCGACGGTGCCCTCACAACGAGTCGGGCGGCCACGTGTGGTTTGCCCCGACGGAGAGGATTAGGAACCACAACCAGCCCCGGCGGATCACGAACGTCCGAGTCATGGAGGTTCCGTCAACTGCGCGGTTCGACGGCGGTTGCATGAACCAGCAGTGCCCGGTCTGCGCCGGGCAAGCAGCGCTTCCCACCGCAGATCATCAGCCACGCTGTTCGGCCCGGATGCGAAGTCCCGGTGCCGAGCTGACAGCGACCACGGCGACATGTATTCTATGAAGAGATGACACTGGCAGCAGAACCCATGACCCGTGAGGTCATCATCGCCCCTCCCGACCTATCGCTTTGCGATGCCTGGACCCTGATGTGTCGCGAGCGATTCCGTCACCTGCCCATCGTTTCCAACGGGATGCTCGTCGGAATCCTGTCCGATCGAGATATCCTGGTCCGGTCGTCCTTGGAAGGTGGAGAAGTCAGCGTCCCCGACACGCCTGTAGGTGCAGCGGCGAGCCCGGCTCCCTATGTTTGCGAGCCCCACACCGACGTCTGCGATCTGGTGCGCATCATGACCGAGAAGAAGATCGACGCGGTACCGGTGATCGATGGCGCCAACCGGCTCGTGGGCCTGGTCACGTCCACCGACCTGATGCTTCTGCTCATTCGACTCGACGAGGCCAAGATCCCGCTCCCGTTCCAGTTCGAGCTCAAAGAGCATTCCGCCACCTTCGCGGCTTGAGCCCGCGGCGTCCGGTGACGACGCGGATTTCGTCGTCTTCGGCGGGGCTCTGGGACCCGTACGTGATGGCTAGCCGAGTCGTTCCTCTCGGCTACACGGCGCGCTTACCGAGGAATCCGCCGAACGCGCGTACCATCCAGCGCGGCTGCAAGCTGGTCGCCGTCGTCAGGAGCTGATTGAACAGCCCCGAGACATGCACGACCTCCCCCCGCATCGTGGACCGGTAGCCTTCTCGCGCGACCGTCGTCGCATCCGAGATGAACACCTGCGGAAGGAGCCCCGACTCATCGTGGCTGTCGCGAACGTGCTCGAGCATCGGCGTTTCGGTGAACCCCGGACAAAGGGCCGTCAGCGTCACGCCGCTGCCGGCAAGCTCCTCGGAGAGGGCCTCGGTCAGTGACAGGACGAACGCCTTGGTTGCCGCATAGACTGCCATGTAGGCGACCGGTTGAAACGCCGCGACCGAGGCAACATTCAAGATCCGTCCGCTGCGCTTTGCGACCATCGGTTCGGCGAACAGGCGGACCATCTCGGTCAGCGTGACGGCGTTCAACTGAATGATCTTCGTCAGATCGGACACCTTCATCTCGAGAAACGGACCGTGCTCGATGATGCCCGCGTCGTTGACGAGGATGTCCACATCGAGCTTCCGCCGTTTAACCGACGTGAACAGCGACTTCGGCGCGCCCGGCTCGGTCAGATCCTTCGGGATCACCGTCGCCCGCACGCCGTGCTTCCCTTGCAGCTCGTCGGCCAGCGCATCGAGCTTGCTCTTGGTGCGCGCTACCAGGATCACGTCGTGCCCGTGCTCGGCGAAGACCATGGCCAGCTCGCGTCCTATCCCAGCCGATGCACCTGTGATGAGGGCCGTGGTCTTCCGCTTCGCGCGAGATCTCGCCACCGCGTTCTCTCCTGCCTGGTCCGCGCCATCTGTTTAGCGGTGAGACCGGGCCACGGAAAGGACCTGCGGGAAGCTGCGCGCGACGCTTCCGTCGTCTCAGCCGCGGACGCATTCTGTGGCGAGGATGGCCAGCCTGGCGCTGCTCGACGCGATATTCCTGTTTCTGGAGACTGCCGAGAATCCCAAGCACGTCGGCGCCCTGCTCGTGTTCGACCCGGCGCCGGACGCCGGCCCCGGCTTGCTGACCGATCTTGTCGAGCGCTTCCGCGATGTCGCGGCCGTCCCGCCCTTCAATCGACGCGTGAGATTCCCCCGGCTCGGCATGCCGACGTGGGAGACACTCGAGCGCTGCGATCTCGACTACCACGTGCGTCACGTCGTGCTGCCCGGTCCGGCGAACGAGGCTTCGCTGCTGGACCACGTCGCCCGCGTGCACGAACCGCTACTCGACCGCGACATGCCGTTGTGGGAATTCCACGTCATCGAAGGGCTCGAGCATGGACGCTTCGCCGTCTACACAAAGATCCACCACGCGTGCATCGACGGCATGAGCGGCGTCGCGCGCATCCAGGCCGTACTTCACCCCGACGCGAGCGATCGTGCGCTGCGCGCGCCATGGGGTGCGCTGGAAGAGCGCAGCCGATCCAAGCATGCACGTTCGAAGCGGCCGTTCGGTCAGCTCGCGCAGGCAACCGGCGCCTTGCGAGACCACATCCAAGCCGGAGCCCAGCTTTCGACCGCCGCACTGCAACGTGCGGTTGAGATGACCGGCCTGGTTCACGGGCGCCACTATCTCCCGTTCTCCGCACCGCGCACGGCGCTGAACAAGCCCGTGCACCGTGCACGCGCCATCGGCGTGGCCAGTCTTCCAGTCGATCGCGTGCGCGATGTCGCGCATCGCGTCGGGGCGACGCTCAACGACGTGGTTCTGTCTGTCATCGACGCGGCCCTACATCGATACCTGCGAGACCACGACGTGGAGACGGGTGATCCGCTCGTCGCGATGATTCCGATGTCGTTGCGCAGCGAAGGCGACACCGACGCGAACACCCAGGCGTGCCTGTTGTACGTCGAGATGGGTTCCGAGCACGCCTCCCCGCGGGAGCGGCTCGCGAAGATCCACGAGGCCAGCTCCGAGGCCAAGCGGGAGGCGCGCAGCTACTCTGCGGTCGCGCTGTCCGATCACTCGATGCTCGTGATCGGCCTAGCGGAGCTGGTCGGCCGCCTTCCCATGCGCGAGCAGGCACCGCCGGCCGGCAACGTGCTCGTCTCGAACGTTCCCGGGTCGGATCACGAGCTGTTCTTTCACGGCGCGAGGCTTCGCGCCGCGTATCCCATGTCCACGTTGATGCCCGGCTGTGCGCTCAACGTTACGTTGCTGAGTCACGGCACCGAGCTCGATTTCGGGCTGGTCGCCAGCAGGGAGACGATTCCGGACGTCGCCGCGCTCGCGTCGTACATCCCGGAGGCTTTCGAGGATCTGGCGCGGGAATAATTCGCGCGGCCCTGTTCGTTGTCAGCTGACGACGAACACCCCAGGAGAATCCGCCCGCCTCAGTCTACGGGACCGCGGATTCCCATGGGATCTATGCTGAACGTTCTGTGGCAGTCGTTGCACCGCACCAGGATCAGCTCGAGCTCCTCCTGGGCCGCGCCCATGTCGCCGGCAGCCGCACGATCACGAAGGTTGATCGCGTCCGCCTGCAGACGTGTGGCCAGCCATCTGAACACGTGAGCCTGTCCGCCGGTCAGCTCGAGCTCGGCGATTCCGTCGGGTATCCCGGCGGCAGCCTCGGCGAGCTCGTCGGCAACGCGCTGCATTTCTTCCAAGCGCTGCTCGCGCGTGAGCGCCGGGTCGAGCCGCTCGGGCAGCTCTTTGAACGTCAGCTGCTCGAGAGAGATCATCAGGCTGCGCAGGTGCGTCGCGTGCATCGTGTAACCGGAGTCGGCGACCGGTGCCGGCTCATCGAGCTCGGGTTGCGGTGAGCGCGGCGACGCGCAGGAAAGCGCAAGGACGGCGAGCAGCACCAACGCCGACGCTCGCCTGTTCCGGTTGCCTGTAGTGGTCTCTCGCATCGCCCCGTGCCTCCCTTGTGACAAGGCCGATACTGGGGACGCGGGTTCGCCCAAGAGTGAATGGTGGAGCAGAGGGGATTCGAACCCCCGACCCCCACGTTGCGAACGTGGTGCTCTCCCAGCTGAGCTACTGCCCCATTTCCAGATCGTGCCCGGGCGGCGGCGGGGTAGGGCCCGGGATGTGTCCGGGCGAAGATTACCCGTTTGGTGCGATCAGTGCGAGTAGTTCGGCTTGCGCTCTTGCCGTTCCTGCTCGTCCTTGCACTTGATGCACAGGGTGGTCACGGGTCGCGCCTTGAGCCGCCCGACCGAGATCATCTCGCCGCACTCCTCGCACTCTCCGAACGTTCCGTCGGTGATGCGGACGAGCGCCTCGTCGATCTTCTCCACGAGCTTGCGCTCGCGATCGCGCATTCGCAGGTCGCGGCTCGCCTCGCTCTCCCAGCTGGCCCGGTCAGCAGGATCGGCGAACGTCTCGTCCTGACCCGTCATCTCGGTGACCACGCGGCCGGCCTCCTGGATGAGCTCCTTGCGCTGGGTGTGGAGAAGGCGCTCGAACATCTGAAGGTGTTCCTGGCTGTACGCTTTCAAGCTTGCGCTTCCTACAGGCGAGCATCTGGGCTCGCCAATCCGGGGATGCTAGCATCGCGCAATTCGGGAGTAAAGGAATCGGCTGGTGCTCGTGAGGCTATCGGTCGCGCCGACTTGCCTTTGAAAATCGCATACTTCGATACCGGTTCGGGGATCAGCGGCGACATGACCGTGGCGGCGCTTCTCGATGCAGGCAGCGAGTGCGGCCTGAGCCTCGAACGGCTGTCCGGGGCGCTCGCCACCATCAGGGTGGGTGGCTATCACGTCGAGTCGAACGCGGTCGACGTGAACGGATTTGCTGCGCGATCGTTCAACGTCATCGTCGACGAGCCGCAGCATCACCACCGCACCTGGACGACGATCCGTGGCTTGCTGGAGGAGGCCGGTCGCAACGGTCTGGCAGCCGGCGTGGTGGAACGCAGCATGCGCGTCTTCGAGGTGCTGGCGCGCGCCGAGGCCAGGGTGCACGGCGTGGAGCCCGATGCGGTTCACTTCCACGAGGTGGGAGCGATCGACTCCATCGTCGACATCGTCGGAGCCGCCTGGTGTCTCGATGAGCTCGGCATCGATGCGTGCTTCGTGGGCGCGGTGCCTTCGGGTAGCGGATACGTCGACACCGAGCACGGACGCCTGCCGGTTCCCACGCCTGCCACGGCCGAGCTGCTGCGCGGCTACGAGATCATCGCGGGCGACGGTAAGGGCGAGCTCGTCACGCCCACGGGTGCGGCCATCTTGAATGCCCTGGCACGTCCGCTGCGTCCGGCGTTCGATTACCGACGGATCGGCTGCGGCGCCGGCACGATGCGGCTGGACGATCGGCCCAACGTGCTGCGCGTCTTCATCGGCGAATGCGAGGGTGTCGACGACGAGCAGGTGTTCGTGCTCGAGGCCGACATCGACGACATGACGCCGGAGGCGCTGGCCCACGTGGCCGAACGGCTGCGCACCGATGGTGCACGCGATGTGTCGGTGGAGCCGGTGCACATGAAGAAGGGTCGCCTCGGTATGCGGCTCACCGTGCTGTGCGACCTCGAACGGCTCGAGAGTCTCTCGGCGCGGGTTCTGGCGGAGTCCTCCTCGATCGGGCTGCGCTATCGCGCGCTGGGCCGCGCGGTGCTGCCACGGCGCATCGAGGTCGTCGAGACCAGCTACGGGACGATTGCGCTCAAGGTCGTCGGCAGGCCCGGTGGAAAGGAGACGGCCGAGCCGGAGTTCGAGGACGTCTCGCGGGCGGCGCGTCAGCACGATGTGGCGTTTGCCGACGTACGACGCGCGGCGCTGGTGTCGTGGGAGCAGGCCCGCACCGGCGGCTGAGCGTTCCCCGACGCTTCATCCGATAAACCGCCCTTTTCTCCCGCGCCCGTGGGGTCAGACGAAGCTCGACAGGTCGAAATGGCGCTCGGCGCACGCCGCCAGCGCCGCCGGGTCGTCGCGTTCGTCCGCCGCCAGGTGAGGGAAAAGCCCGAGGTCCCGGTGCCGTGTGAAGCGCGCGATCGTGGCGCGGTTCGACTCGGTGGAAGACGGGCCCGCAGCGTCATCGGTCGGGCAGTTGATCACGTAGCCCCTGACGGGGATCTCCGCGGCGTCGAGCGCGGCCAGCGTCAGCAGCGCGTGGTTGATGCAGCCGAGCCGCGACCCGACCACGCACACCACGTCGAGCTCCAGGTCGCGGGCCAGGTCGAGATACGTGTAGCCGGCCGCCACCGGCACCAGCAGGCCGCCCGCGCCCTCGACGATCACGCGGTCGCAGCGTCCGCCAAGGCTCGCATAGTCGGCGGCAAGACGAGCCGGCTCGATGCTCTCGCCGGCGGCCTCGGCCGCAACGAGTGGAGCCGCCGGTAGCTCGAACAGATAGCTGGCGATCTCACCGGCGCTCTGCGCGCCGCCGGTCGCCGCCGCAAGCCGCACGCAGTCCTCGCCCACGAGTCCCGCGTCGGTCGTGGCGCAACCGGTCTCTGCCGGCTTGTAGGCGGCGACATCGATTCCGCGCGCGCGTAGACCGGCGAGGATCGCGCACGCGACTACCGTCTTGCCGATGCTGGTATCCGTTCCCGTGATGAGCGTCCCGCTCTTTTCGTTGCTGTTGCTCGGCGTCGACACTCGAACGTTCCGCGGGGAATGCGGCTTATCCCCCTTTTCTCGTGGCGTTGTTATCTTGGTGGCTTTGGTGATGCGAAGGCAGTCGGTGGGTTGGTAGAGATATTCGACCGGTGAGGGCTTCGAGTGTCCGAGGTAATTCGTCGCTCGCCGGCTCGCGACTCACGTTGCGGTGGCGATGGCGCGGGCGGTGGTGGTGACGAGGCGTTCGAGGAGGTCGGGGGGCATGGTGAGCGGCGGCATGAGGACCATGGTGTCGCCGAGGCCGCGGATGATGACGCCCTCGTCGCGTGCGGCGAGCACGGCGCGGTGACAGCGGCGCTCGTCGGCCGGATAGCGTTCGCCGCTGCGGGCATCGCGGAGGATGTCGAAGCCGACCATGGTGCCGACCTGGCGTAGCGGCCCGACGTGCTCGAGCTCGTCGACGTGGCGCGCCAGCGACTGCGCCAGCGTGGCCGCGTGCCGTTTCGCGTTTTCCAGCGTGTCCTCCTCGTCGAACACGTCGAGGTTGGCGATGGCCGCGGCGCAGCCAAGCGGGTTGCCGCCGTAGGTGTGACCGTGGAACAGCGTCTTGTAGTCCGAGTACGGGCCGCGGAACGCTTCGTAGATCTCCTCGGTGGCCAGCGTGGCGGCCAGCGGGCAGTAACCGGCCGTCAGGCCCTTGGCGATGCACATGATGTCGGGTGCGATGCCGGCCTGCTCCACGGCGAACATCGTGCCGGTGCGGCCGAAGCCGGTGGCCACCTCGTCGCAGACCAGCAGCACGCCGTGCTCGTCGCACAGTCGGCGCACGCCGCGCAGGAACGACGGTGGCTGCGGCCAGATTCCGGCCGCGCCCTGCACCAGCGGCTCGATGAACACGGCGGCGACGCTTGGCCCGTGCTCCTCGAGCAGGCGGCCCAGTGCGCCGAGGCTCTCGCCCGACGCGTGCTCGAGGCTGGCCTCGTCGCACGGACCCACGCCACCGATGGGCTCGCACAGGAACGGCGGATCGAACTTCAGCACCTCGAACGTGATCGGCTCGTAGCCGATGTGGAACGGGTGAGAGAATCCGAGGCTCACCGAGCCGAGCGTATCGCCGTGGTATGCGTCGGTGAGCGACACGAAGCGCGTACGCTCGGTCTGGCCGCGCTGGCGCATGGTCTGGAACGCGATGCGCAGCGCGACCTCCACCGCCGTCGATCCCGAATCGGAATAGAACACGCGTGACAGGTCGCCGGGTGCGATCTCGACGAGCCGGCGCGCGAGCTCGATGGCGGGCGCGTGGCTGAGCCCGAGCATGGTCGTGTGTGCGACCCGGTCGAGCTGTTCCTTCATGGCGCCGACGATACGGGGGTGGCCGTGGCCGTGCACGTTGCACCAGATCGACGACACGCCGTCGAGGTACGACTTGCCGTCGGCGTCGACGAGGAAGAAGCCCTCGGCGCGCTCGACGACGATGGGTTCGTACGACAGCCACTCGTCGGCCTGCGTGAACGGGTGCCAGAGGAATCGCCGATCGTCGTCGATGATCGGCGGCATCAGCTCGCGGCCCGCACGCTCTCGACGATGGCGGTGGTGGCGTGCGCGAGCTGCTCGTCGTCGTGCGTCGCCATCAGGCTCACGCGCAGCCGCGAGGTGCCGGCGGGAACCGTCGGAGGCCGGATCGCGGCCACGTACACGCCGCGCTCGAGCAGACGGCGCGCGGCATCAACCGCGCGGTCGGCGTCGCCGACCATCACCGGAAGGATCTGGCTCTCGACCCGGGGAACCTCGAGGCCGGACGCGCGCAAGCGGTCGCCGAGGCCGCGTGCACGCTCGAGCAGGCCGCGCGCACGTTCGGGCTCGCGCTCGGCGATGTCGATGGCGGCGAGCGCGGCGGCGGCCGCAGAGGGCGGCAGGCCGGTGGTGAAGATGAACGAGCGCGCCCGGTTCACGAGCAGGTCGGTGAGCGCGCGCGAGCCGGCCACGTAGGCGCCGAAGCTGCCGAGCGCCTTGCCGAGCGTGCCCACGTGCACGTCGACCAGATCGTCGATCTCCGGCTCGCTCGCCAGGCCGGCGCCGCCGGGTCCGAAGATCCCCGCCGAGTGCGCCTCGTCGACCATCAGCCACGCGCCCGCGCGCCGGCATGTCGCGCCGAGCTCGGCCAGCGGTGCGCGGTCGCCGTCCATCGAGAACACGGCCTCGGTGGCCACCAGCACGCGTCGCGCGCCGTGATGCCGCGCGAGGATCTCGGCGAGATGCTCGACGTCGTTGTGTCGGTAGACCGCGACCTCGGCGCGCGAGAGCCGGCAGCCGTCGATGATGCTGGCGTGGTTGAGCTCGTCGCTCACCACCACGTCGCCACGACCGACCAGCGACGTGATCACGCCGACGTTGGCCTGATAGCCGGTCGAGAACGCGAGCGCTCGCTCGCAGCCCTTCCACGTGGCCAGCCGTCGCTCGAGCTCGGCATGGGGCGTCATGTGCCCGGAGATCAGACGCGACGAAACGGCGCTCGCGCCGTAGCGTGTCAGCGCGTCGCGAGCCGCCTCCACCACCTCGGGGTGCGTGGCCAGGCCGAGGTAGTTGTTCGAGCACAGCAGCAGCACGCGCCGTCCCGCGATCGTGACCTCGGGCTCCTGCGCGCTCTCGATCTCGCGCAGGAAGCGCTCGAGTCCGCGGCCACGGATGCCGTCGAGCTCGTCGGCCGCCGCAGTGGCGAGGTCGGGTCGCCGGTCGTCGCCGGCGGCCGTACCGGTTGGACTGGCGGCCGAGGTCGGGTGCGCACGGACCTCGCAGTCCGATGCCACCTCGGACATTGTCTTGCGGCCCGGCTCGGGCTTGCGTGGTGAGGCGGCGGGCCGGCTCATGCGTACGTACGTAGGGCCCGGCTGGGCGCTAGTCAACCGGGCGGCGGCAGCCGGACGAGGGGAAACGGCGATGGCGAAGAGCGCAGCAGCAAAGAAGAGCTTCTACAGCTGTCAGCAGTGCGGGCACCGCAGTGCCGGCTGGCTGGGCCGCTGTCCGTCGTGCGACGCCTGGAACAGCTTCGTCGAGGAAACGCCCGAGGCCAGCGGCCCGGCCGGACGACCGGTGGCGGCCGCACGCGCCGACGTGGTGGCGCTCACCGACGTCGATGCCAGTCGCGAGTCCAGGCGTATCGGGACCTCCTCCGCCGAGCTCGACCGCGTGCTCGGCGGCGGCCTGGTGGCGGGCAGCGCGGTGCTGCTCGGCGGCGATCCGGGCATCGGCAAGTCGACCCTGGCGCTGCAGCTGGCCGGCGGCGTGGCGCGCGGCGGCCGGCCGGTGGTGTACGTGGCCGGCGAGGAAGCGCCCGCGCAGATCCGTCTGCGCGCCGAGCGGCTCGACATGGAGGAGCCGGGTATCCTGGTGGTGCCGGCCACCGACACGCCCACGGTCGCGCGCACCATCAAGGAACATCAGCCGGCGGTGGCGATCGTCGACTCGGTGCAGACCGTCTACACGCCGCGCGTCGAGTCGGCGCCCGGCTCGGTGGCGCAGCTTCGCGAGTCGAGCGCCGAGCTCGTGACGGCTGCGCGCGAGCACAACACGGCCGTGGTGCTCATCGGCCACGTCACCAAGGAAGGCTACCTGGCCGGCCCGCGCGTGCTCGAGCACATGGTCGATACCGTCCTGTACTTCGAGGGCGACAAGAATCACGTGTTCCGGATCCTGCGCGCCGTGAAGAACCGCTTCGGGCCGGCCGGCGAGATCGGCGTGTTCGAGATGCTCGCCGGCGGCCTGCGCGAGGTGGACAACCCGTCGGAGGCCTTCACCGGTGCCGGCCGCAAGCAGTCGCCGGGCTCGGTGGTGACGGCCTGCATGGAGGGCAGCCGACCGCTGCTCGTCGAGGTGCAGGCGCTGGTGGCGCCCAGCAACCCGGGCAGCGCGCGCCGCACAACGCTGGGCGTGGATCACGGGCGCGTGGCGATGCTGGCGGCGGTGATGGAAAAGCGCATGGGGCTCACCATGATCAGCCACGACCTGTTCGTGAACACCGTGGGCGGCGTACGCATCGACGATCCCGGCGTCGACCTGGCGGTGGTCGCCAGCCTGGCCTCGAGCTACGTGGATCGTGCGCTGCCCACCGACCTCATCGTGCTCGGCGAGGTAGCGCTCACCGGCGAGGTACGGCCGGTGAGCCAGGCGCGCACGCGCGTGAAGGAAGCCGCGCGGCTTGGCTTCGCGCGCGTGATCATGCCGCGCGCCAGCGCCGCGCAGGCCGCGGCGCCGAAGGGGATGGAAGTGCTCGGCGTCGAGTCGGTGGACGAGGCCTGGGAGGTTCTGCGGGGGCTGTAGGCGCGCGGGCCCGCGAACGCGCCGCCTATCGGGCGCTCGCGAACAGCTGCTCCAGCATCGCCTGGTTGTACGAGATCTTGGTCTGCTCTTTCAGCTCGCGGACGAACTCGGACACGGCCACCTGCTCGCGGTTGCGGCGCAGCCGCGAGAGCCGCTCGTCCTTCACCTCGTCGAATGCGTCGCGCTCGGCCGGCTCGCGGCTCTTGAGCACGAACGCGTAGGCCGCGTCGCCGTGAACGAACGCGCGCGGCAGCACCGTGCCCTCCTCGGTCGCGTCGAACGCCACTTCCTTCAGGCCGGGCACGTTGCCGATCCCTCCGACGAACCCGCCGCGACGCGTGAACGCCTGCGTCTCGCCGCTCTCGTAGCCGGCAGCCTCGGCCACGTCGGCCACCGACTTGCCGGACTTCAGCGAATCCATCGCCTCGGTGGCCTTCTCCCGGGCGAGCTCGGCGGCCTTCTCGGCGCGGTGGGCCTCGGTGACGTCGTCGCGCATGCTGTCGAGCCCGGGTACGAAGCTCTCGACCCGTTCCTCGATCTGCAGCACGTAGTACACGTCGTCGACACGAACCGGGTCGCTCACGTCGTCGTCGCCGCCGCGGAGCCTGGCCGCGGCCTCGACGAGCGGAGCCGCCGGGCCGACGTCGGCAACCGTGTCGTTGCGCGTGACGGGAGGGGTCACCGCGATCTCGGTGCTGCGCTCGGCCGCGATCGTATCGAGCTTGGCGCCCTCGCGCACCGCCAGCGCGTCGCTGGCGGCGGCGTCGAACGCCTTGCCGCGTGCGGCCTCGCCGGCCAGCTTCTCCGCGATCCCCGCGCGCGCGTCCTCGAGCGACTTCGTTCCGCCCTCGGAGCGTTCGTAGACGCGGATGATGTGAAAGCCGAACCGGCTCTCGATGATGTCGCTGGTCTCGCCCACGTCGAGCGTGAACGCGACGTCCTCGAACGGCTTGACCATCTGGCCGCGGCCGAACGCCCCGAGATCACCGCCCTTCACGGCGCTTCCCTTGTCGTCCGACTCTGCCTCGGCCAGCTCGGCGAAGTCCTCGCCGGCGGCCAGCCGCTCGGCGATCGCGGCGAGTGCGGCGCGCGCCTCGTCGCGCGATTCCTCGTCGTCTTCCGGGGCGGCTCGCTTGAGGATGTGCCGTGCGCTCACGTTCTCGGGCCGCGTGAACTCTTCTTCGACGTTGAGCTCGTAGTACTCCTCGATCGCCTCGTCGTCGATCGAGTCCGGGTCGGCGAACGCGTCGGGCCGGTAGGCCAGGTAGCGAATGCGCAGCGCTTCGGGCACCCGGTACTCCTCGCGGTGATCCTCGTAGAAGCCGACGAGCTCGTCCTCTACGATCTCGACCCCGTCCTCGACGTTCTCGCGCGTGACCTTCACGTAGTCGAGAACCAGCTTCTCGGAGTCGCGTGCGAAGTCGTTGAACGCTTCGTCCTCGGTGACGTGCACGCCGCGGCGCACCACGTCGACGAGCTGCTCGACGAGCAGGTCGTTGCGCAGCGACGTCTCGAAGCCGGCCGGCGACATGCCCTGACGCTGCATCACGGTGCGGTAGGCCTGGGGCGAGAACTGGCCGTTACGCTGGAACGCGCCGATCTCGCGGATCTCCGAGCGCACCGCCGCGTCGGGAACGCGCAGTCCGAGGCGCTCGGCCTCGGCGCGCAGCACGGCCTGGTCGACGAGCTGGTTGAGGCTGAGCGAGGGGATGTCGAGTGCGGCGAGGATCTCGGGCGTGAGACCGTCACCGAAGCGCTCCCGGGCCAGCGCGCGGTTGTTGTTGCGGGCACGCTCGAAGTCGGTGAGCGAGATCTTGGAGTCGCCCACCACCGCCAGCGACGTGGCGCCGCCGGCGAGCTGGCCGCCACCGCCCATGAAGAAGATGAACACCAGCGCGATGACGCCAAGGAGTACCTTGACGACCCACGAGCCGGCGTTCTTGCGCATTACGTCGAGCATGACGATCTAGCCGATGGCGGAGTCGAGGGCCTCGGTGAGCTTGGCCTTGGCCACGGCGCCGACGATCTGCTGGGCCACCTGGCCGTCCTTGAACACGATCAGGTTCGGGATGCTGCGCACGCCGTAGGTCGCCGCCGTGTTCTGGTGGTCGTCGACGTTCATCTTGACGATCTTGGCACGGCCGTCGTACTCGCCGGCAATCTCTTCGAGCACCGGCGCGATGGCTTTGCACGGCCCGCACCAAGGTGCCCAGAAATCCACCAGCACCGGTACGCTGGCTTCCAGCACGTCGGCTTTGAAATTGTCGTCTCCGATCTCGTTGATGTCTGCCATCGGGCCGTTCTCCTTTTGTTAACTCTCGAGTCGTATGCCGGAGGTCGGATTCGAACCGACACGGAGTCGCCTCCACCGGATTTTGAGTCCGGCGTGTCTGCCAATTTCACCACTCCGGCGCAGCCGATCCGCCGCCGGGGCGGCGTTACGCAGCGCTACTGCTTTTGCCCCTGCCGTGGCCCGAGAAGCTTCTCGAGCTCGAGGATCGTGGGTTGCGTGTTCGGTGTCGCGGCAGCACGACGATTTATCTTCGCGACGGCGTCACGAGCGATCCGGCTCTCGTGCGGATCCTCGGAGGCCGTGAACTCTTGTACCACGTCGAGCGACCGGGGCTCACCTACCTCGCCGAGCGCGTACAGCGCGCCGCAGCGCAACTCATCGTCCTCGGTTTTCTCGATGAAGTCGATCAGCGGAACCGCCGAGGCAGGGTCGCGGATGCGGCTGAGCGCCACCAGGATGCGCTGCTTGCTCGGCTGGTCGACGTCGCTGAGGAACAGGTACTGCGTGAGCACCTGCGTGGCGCGGCGAGAGCCTATCAGACCGAGGTAGTCGAAAGCCTTGGCTCGCACGCGCGGGTCGGAGTCGGCGGTGGCGTCGAGCAGGGGCTTCACGCACTCCTCGCTGCCCTCCTTTCCGAGCGATTCTACCGCCTCGAGGCGTACGTGGGCCTCGTCGTCGAACAGGCGCCGGTGCCATTCGGCGATATTGGACCCCTTCGCCACACGGTTGTACCTTTGTACGGTGCGGTGGCGGTCGATCCGGTCCTGGCCGGCGGCCTGCGAGGCCATGAGGGCCGCGCAGCAGAATGATGCTAATATCAGGGCTAGCGGGCGAGCAGCCCGAGAAACGATGGCACCCGGCTCCACCCTAAAAAAGTTGCCTGTGGGCGCACAAAGTGCAAACCGGAGGCGAACTTGGGCGGTGCTCACGGCACTGGCCCTGCTGGTATCGGCGCGCCTGGCCTGGACGTCGGTTCCGCCGGGTGAGGTCACGCTCAAGACGCCCGTCTACGATCTTCTCGAGCCCCTGCGAAACCCCCAGGAGCACTGGACCTACAGTTTTCACTGGAGCGGGGTGCCGGTGGCCACCGTCACCGTCACCAGCGGGGAGCTCGACGGCGGCGGGCCGCGGCGCGTCGAGCTGTTCGTCAGGGGTAAAACGAACGCGTTTCTCGACCTTTTCTGGCGCTATCGGCTCAACGCCGAGGGCACGATCCAGGTGGATCCGTTCCGACCAGGCGACTTCAAGGCCGAGGAGGCGATCAAGAACGCCCGCAAGCTCACGACCATCGAGTTCGACGACGACCGGTACGTGCGCACACACCGTAACAAGAACGAGAAGATCAAGGACTACGAGTTCGCGGGGCCGAACACGTACGACGTCCCTTCGACCGTCTATGCCGTGCTCAACCTGGAGCTCGAGGTCGGCGAGACCTACCACTTCGACACGCTCACGGGCACCGCTCGCTTCCTCGTCGACATCGACGTGCAGGCGCGCGAGGAGATCGACGTGGCCGACGCGAGCCACGACTCTTTCCGCCTTGCCATCCGCACCGCCGAGATCACCGAGCCCGAGGACAGCGACAAGCACGGCGAGACCCTGCTGTGGGTGTCCGCCGCGCGCCCGCGCCGTCTGCTGCTGGCCAAGAGCAAGCTGTTCGTGGGCGCCGTTTACGCGGAGCTCGTGAGCGCCGAGACGCTCGACCAGTGGCCGTGGGAACCGCCCCGCATCGAGCTCGGGGAGCGCCGGCCTGGCGGGTCGGGGAAACTGTTCGGGCGCTTCCGCCGCTAGACTGTCAGCAACATAAACAGCGCTTATGCGCTGCATTCCCGAATCTGCATCAGCCGCCCACGGTGCGTCCGTCAATACCTTGACTTCAGGGGCCGCTTTTCCTAACCAGAGCGACACATTTTTTCCTGAAGCCGACGGTACGATCGATTCATTCACCACTCCGAGGGGGCGGCGGTACACAACATGGCTGACGACCATCACGTAGAACAAGCGTTCTGGCAGAAGTACATCTTTTCGCAGGACCACAAGGTGATCGGCGTTCAGTACGCCCTCACCTCGATGGTTTTCCTGTTCTTCGGCTTCTCCCTGATGATGATGATGCGCTGGCAGCTGGCCTATCCCGGCTCGCCGCTTCCGATCATCGGCGGGCTGTTCGGCCCCGACCGGATGCCCGACGGCATCATGCTGCCCGAGTTCTACAACCAGCTCGGCGCCATGCACGGCACCATCATGGTCTTCCTGGGCGTGGTTCCGCTGGCCGTCGGCGGCTTCGGCAACTACGTGTTGCCGCTGCAGATCGGCGCGCCCGACATGGCCTTCCCCAAGCTCAACATGGCCAGCTACTGGGTGTTCTTCATCGGCGGCATCGTCATGCTGGCGAGCTTCTTCGCCGAGGGAGGCGCGGCACAGTCGGGCTGGACGTCGTACCCCCCGCTGTCCAACGTCGCGCCGGTGGGCCAGACCTACTGGCTCGTCGGTATGCTGTTCCTGATCGGTTCCTCGCTGCTGGGCGCGGTGAACTTCCTGGTGACGTGCATCCACCTGCGCGCGCCGGGGCTGTCGATGTTCCGCCTGCCGTTCTTCGTGTGGGCGCAGCTCGTGACGTCGTTCCTGCTGCTGCTGGCGTTCCCGCCGCTGCAGTGCGCCGGCATCCTGCAGGTCATGGACCGTGTGTTCGAGACCAGCTTCTTCATGCCCACCGGCCTGGTCGTGGGCGGTCAGCTGGCCACCGCGTACAGCGGCGGCGGCAGCCCGCTGCTCTACCAGCACCTGTTCTGGTTCCTCGCCCACCCGGAGGTGTACGTCCTGATCCTGCCGGCCCTGGGCATCGTCGCCGAGATCATCGCGAACAACACGCGCAAGCCGCTGTGGGGCTACCGCTCGATGGTGTACGCGACCATCTTCCTCGGTTTCATGTCGTTCATCGTCTGGGCTCACCACATGTTCATGACGGGCATGGGGCCCACCATGAGCGCGTTCTTCCAGACCACCACGATGATCATCTCGGTGCCGTCGATCATCATCTTGACGGCCTTGATGCTGTCGCTGTGGGGCGGCTCGATTCGCTTCACGGTGCCCATGCTGTTCGCGATCGCGTTCCTGCCCATGTTCGGCATCGGCGGGCTCACCGGCCTGCCCCTGGGGCTGGCCTCGCCCGACATCCACCTGCACGACACCTACTACGTGATCGGTCATTTCCACTACGTGGTAGCGCCGGGCACGGTCCTCGCGCTGTTCGGCGGCATCTACTACTGGTTCCCGAAGGTCACCGGCCGCGAGATGAACGAGGGGCTCGGCAAGCTCCATTTCTGGGGCTCGTTCATCGGTATGAACATCGTTTTCATGCCGATGTTCTGGCAGGGAATGGCCGGCGTGTCGCGCCGCCTGTACGACCAGACGTTCTACCAGCACGGCGAGGTGGTTCAGGGCCTCACGGTGATGTCTTCGTGGGGGGCGTGGATCCTCGGCGCCGCGCAGATCTTCTTCATCATCAACTTCTTCTCGAGCATCTTCTCCGGGAAGAAGGTGGAGAACGACAATCCGTGGGACGCGACCACACTCGAATGGGCCACGCCCACTCCGCCTCCCCACGGGAACTTCCTGGAGACCCCACGCGTGTACCGCGGCCCCTATGAGTACAGCGTGCCGGGCATGAGCACCGATTTCTGCCCGCAGAACCAGGCGTAGGAGCGGAGAGAGAGATGTCTGACGTCGTCATCGCGCACATCGAAGATCCGCACCCGGAAACCGGGGTCGTCAACGCCAAGCTCGGCCTGTGGCTGTTCCTCGCCTCCGAGGTGATGCTGTTCGGCGCCCTGTTCTCCACCTACATCATCCTGCGCATGGGCGCGGTCGACTGGCCGGCCGGCAACCTGATCCTCAACATCCCGCTGGCCACGCTCAACACGATGATCCTGATCAGCTCGAGCGTCACGATCGTCATGGCCTGGGCCTCGCTCAAGATGAACGACCTGCCCAAGTACAAGATGTACATGGGGCTGACGATCCTGTGCTCGTTCGGGTTCCTGGTCATCAAGTACTTCGAGTACACGGCCAAGTTCGACCACGGCCTGTTCCCGAGCACGAGCACGTTCCTGGCGATCTACTTCACGATGACGGCCCTGCACGGCCTGCACGTCATCGGCGGCATCGTCGTCAACGGCTATCTGTGGGGTCCGGGTGCGAAGCTCTGGGACAAGCACCCCGAGCAGTTCACCAACCGGGTCGAGTGTGCCGGTCTGTACTGGCACTTCGTCGATCTGGTGTGGATCTTCCTTTTCCCTGTATTCTATCTACTTCCCTGAGGAGGCGGTCATGTCGGGACACAACCCGGAAGACTTCGAAGTACACGTTCGCACCTACATGGTGGTGTTCGCCAGCCTGGCGGGGCTGACGATCGTGACGGTCGCGATCTCCTACCTGCACCTGCCGGTTCACCAGGCGGTGGCGCTGGCGCTGGTGGTAGCGATCACGAAGGCGTCGCTGGTGGCGCTGTTCTTCATGCACCTCATCGACGAGCAGAAGACGATCTACTGGCTGCTGGGGCTGACTGTTACGTTCTTCATCGGGCTCATGTACCTGCCGGTCACCTGGAACACGACCACCGTCCAGGTGCCGAGCGTGTGGCAGACGCTGCCGGAGGAGGGCAACACCATGCACGTGAACGGCGGCCACGCCGGTCACGACGACCATGGCGAGTCCGACGCCGATGACGAAGGCCACCACTAGGGGCGGCGACCGCCCGGACCACGCATGTCGCTCAAGGCCTTCCACATCTTCTTCATCGTCGTTTCGGCGCTCATGTGCTTCGGCATCGCCGCGTTTCGCGGCTCGGCCTGCCTCGAGACCAGCGATATGGCGGCGTGTGCGCAGGCCGGTGCCTCGTTCGTGGCCGGCGCAGGCCTGATCTACTACGGCGTGCGCTTCCTCAAGAAGACCAAGGAGATCGGCTACCTGTGACGACGACGATCAACGGCCTGGCACTGACGGTGCTCGCGGCCGTCGGGCTCGTCGCGGCGGGCGGCTACCTCGACCCGGCCGAGGCATGCTCGGTGTGCTTTGGTGATCCCGATGCTCCTCAGACCAAGGCGATGGCGGCGGGGATCCTGTTCCTGCTCGGCGTCATCACCACCGTGCTGGGCGGCTTCGCGGGAATGTTCTGCTACTGGATCCACCGTAGCCACAAGCTCGCCCTGGCGAGCGAGGGAGTGAACCACTGATGGGCGAAGAGGCGATGCAGAAGGTTTACGAATTCGGATACTGGCTGCCGCCGGACATCTCCACGCACGGCGCCCGCATCGACAACATCATCAACCTCATGCACTGGTTCATGCTGGTGCTGTTTATCGGCTGGAGCGCTTTCCTCATCTACACGCTGGTCAAGTTCCGCGCCCGGCCGGGTGTGGCCGCCGACTACGCGGGCGTGCAGACCCACGCCACCACCTACATAGAAGCGGCCGTGGTCGTGTTCGAGGTGTTCCTGCTGGTCGGGCTCTCGATTCCGGTGTGGGCCGATCTCAAGGTTGACCCGCCGACGCCCGGCGAGGCCGACGTGCAGATCCGCGTCGTGGGTGAGCAGTTTGCGTGGAACTTCCACTACCCGGGTCCGGACGGCAAGTTCAGCAAGACCGACGTGAGCCTTGTAGGCGCCGAGAATCCGCTGGGCCTGGTGCCGGGCGACGCTGACGGCGCCGACGACATCACCACGATCAACCAGCTGCACTTCCCGGTCGGCAAGAAGATCCTCGTGAACCTCACCTCGAAGGACGTGATCCACTCGTTCTGGCTGCCCACCATGCGGGTGAAGCAGGACGCCATCCCCGGGATGACGGTCCCGATGTGGTTCGAGGCCAAGGACACCGGCCAGTTCGAGATCGCCTGCGCGCAGCTGTGCGGGCTCGGCCACTACCGCATGAAGGGCTTCTTCACGGTCGAGACCGAAGAAGAGTATGCCGCGTGGCTGAAAGAGCAGGCCGAGTCGGCAGCGTTCGAGGACGACTACTACTGATGATCGCGGGGCGCGCTGGCGGGGGGGGGGGGGGGGGGGGGCGGGGCGGGGGGGGGGGGGGGGGGGGGGGGGGGGGGGGGGGGGGCGGGGGGGGGGC